>ERZ795053.2420-NODE-2420-length-22639-cov-8.863974_pt1 | contig 22639 bp, 22 predicted proteins | sample MGYA00375137_ERZ795053 | MGnify/ENA primary metagenome ERZ795053 (study PRJEB30182, sample SAMN05720284) | activated sludge metagenome | isolation source: Anaerobic digester | place: Hong Kong | collected 2014-12-17 ...
GCATGCTGCTCTTCCTCATGGCGGTCGACATGCTCTTCGAGCGGCGCAGCGAGCGACGCGAGAAGCAGACGGCGACCCAGCCGCCCGACCCGTCGGTCTTTCCGCTGGCCATGCCGCTCATCGCCGGGCCCGGTGCGCTGGCGACGATGATCCTGCTCAGCAGCCAGAACAACGGCGACCCGATGGCGATCCTGACGATCAACGCCGCCATGGCCGCCGTGCTCGCGCTCTCCCTGATCCTGTTCCGCGCCGGCGGGCTTCTGGAACGCGCGCTCGGCCATACCGGCATCGTGGTCGTCACCCGGCTCCTGGGGATCCTGCTGGCCGCGCTGTCGGTGCAGTTCGTGCTCGACGGCATTCGGGATCTCGGGCTCATCGGAGCCTGAGCCGGTGCTGCCGGGCTCGTCAGACGATCACGTCCGCCTCGTCTACCTGATCATCCTGCTCCTCGGCGTCGCGTTCTTCGGGCTGCGCGGCGCGCGGCTCGGCCGCAACATCCGCGACCTGATCTTCTGGCTGCTCCTGATCGCCATGGCGGTGATCGCCTACGGGTTCCGCGACACGCTGCGCGCCATGCTCTTCCCCGCCGCGGCGGTGCAGATCGCCCCGGGCGTGACCGAACTGCGGCGCGGCCCGGACGGCCAGTTCCACGCCACGATCGAGATCGACGGGCATCCGGTCCGCTTCATGATCGACACCGGCGCCAGCGACATCGTGCTCTCGCGGAAGGACGCGGCCGCGCTCGGGATCGACCTCGATCGCCTGGTCTTCTCCGGCCGGGCGCAGACCGCCAACGGCGCGGTGCCGACCGCCCGCGTCCGACTCGGCGAGGTCCGCTTCGGCGACCACACCGACCACGATCTTCCGGCGAGCGTCAACGGCGGCGACCTCGACGTCTCGCTGCTCGGCATGGCCTATCTCGGGCGCTTCGCGCGGATCGAAATCCTCGGCGACCGCCTGCGCCTGCATCGCTGAGCGATCCCCGGGCGGGCGCCGAGACCGCTACAGCACCAGGAAATGCCCGCGCCCCCAGACCGAGCGGAACAGGCGGGCTTCCGTGCCGAGCTTGCGGCGGAGCCGGCAGACCAGCACGTCGACGATCTTCGACCCCGCCACGGCATCGCGGCCGCCGTAGAGCTCGGCCATCAGCATCGCGTTCGAGACGATCCCGCCCCCGGCCTCGGCCACGGCGACGAGGACGGTCATCTCGGATTCCGACAGCGCCACATGCTCGCCCCCGACGCGCAGCCACCGGGCGTCGAGGTCGATCTCGATGCTGCCCGCCGTCATCCGGCCGCCGGAAACCCGCACAGGGCGCTCCGGCCAGAGCACCGGCGCCCTGCCCCGGGCCTCCACCGTCCGCCGCCACTCGCCCAGCTCCTCCTCCGTCAGCCGGTAGCGGCTGGCGGCGGCCTCGAAGGCGAGCAGCCCGTAATCCACGCATTCGACGACCACGCGCTTGCGTGGCAGGGTCCAGCGCGACGCCGGATCCGGCAGGTCGCCGAGCGTGACGAGACTGCCGTCGGGCCGGCGGGCGCCAACCCGCGCCGCCGGCCCGACACAGGACCTGACCCTGAACGGAAGATCGGCGGAACTCCGGCCGATACGAAAGGCCGAGCCGCTCTCGGCCTGCGAAGTCCGAAGAAGGTCGAAACTCATACAACACACCCCTGACGCGTTCATCGCAACCGGAGGAGCCGAATGCGATTAACCATAATAACGCACGTCCGAGACGATTATTCCCCCCGCATAGGAATTTTTTCGCCTATGCAAGCATCGCAGAAATTTCCGTATTGACAAACGGAATCTCACCCGCCGGAGGCGGCCTTCCGCACCCAGCGCGCATCCTCCTGCGCCCAGTAGACCGCCGCCAATCCCGCCGCCGTGACCTCGCGCCAGCGCGCGCGCGCCGCCTCGACCGCCGCCGCATCGCCGCCGTCGAAGAGCAGGCAGACCCGAAGGAAGCCAGACATCTCCGCCACCGTCGCCGTCGCCCCCTCCACGAGCATCAGCACCTCGGCCGCATTGGCGTTCTCCGCGCCGAGCGTCAGCAGCACCGGCTGCCGCTCGGGATCCGCCGTGGTGGCCGGGCCGTGCGGCAGGAAGGAATCGTCGCGATAGCTCCAGAGCGCGCGATCGAGCGCGGCGAGCCCGTCCTGCGTGCCGCAGCGCAGCAGGACCCGCCAGCCCCGCGCCAGGGATTTCTCGAGCAGGTCCGGCAGGGTTCGGTCGAGCGGCGTCGCGGTCAGGTGGTAGAAGAGGACCTCGGCCAATCGGGTCAGCCCTCGAAACGGTCCCGGATCAGGCGGTCGAGCGCGCGCACGCCCCAGCCGGTCGCCCCCCGGGGCGCGAGCTCCGAATCCTTGCCCAGGCTCGCGACGCCCGCGATGTCGAGATGAATCCAGGGAAGCCCGTCCTTCACGAAGCGCTGGAGGAACTGCGCCGCGGTCACCGCCCCGGCGGGGCGCCCCCCGACATTGGCCATGTCCGCGATCCGGCTCTTGAGCAGCCTGTCGTAGGCGGGCGCCAGCGGCATGCGCCAGGCGCCCTCGCCCTCCGCCACGGCCGCGGCGAGAAACGCCGTGGCGAGCGCGTCGTCGTTGGAGAAGACCCCCGCCTTCTCGTGGCCGAGCGCGATGACGATCGCCCCGGTCAGGGTCGCGAGATCGACGATCGCCCGCGGCTCGAAGCGCTGCTGCGCGTACCAGAGCACGTCCGCCAGCACCAGGCGCCCTTCGGCATCGGTGTTGATCACCTCGACGGTATCGCCCTTCATGGAGCGCACCACGTCGCCGGGCCGCTGCGCCCGCCCGTCGAGCATGTTCTCCACCAGCCCCACGAGCCCGACCACGTTGGCGGGAGCCTTGCGCAGCGCCAGCGTCTTCATCACGCCCGCCACGACCCCGGCGCCGCCCATGTCCATGGTCATCTCTTCCATGCCCTGCGCTGGCTTGATCGAGACGCCGCCGCTGTCGAAGACCACGCCCTTCCCGACGAGCGCCAGCGGCGCGGCATCGCCGCCGCCGCGCCACTGCATGACCACGACCTTCGAGGGGCTTTCCGAGCCCATGCCCACCGCCAGCAGGGTGCGCATGCCCAGGCGTTCCAGCTCGTCCTCCTCCAGCACCTCCACGGAGAGGCCGAGCTCGGCGAGGGCCGAAAGCCTTTCGGCGAATTCGATCGTGCCGAGCACGTTCGCCGGCTCGTTCGTCAGATCCCGGGTGAAGAAGACGCCCGCGATCTGGGCCGCCAGCGGCACGAATTCCGCCTCCGCCTTCGCCGCGTCCCGCACCACCACCGTCACGCTCCGATTGGGAGGGGCGGCCTCGGGGTCCGGCGAGCGGTGTTCGGTGAAATCGTAGGCGCGCAGGAGCAGGCCGAGCACCAGTTCGGCGGTCTTCGCCTGCGCCGCCGCGAGCACCGTCAGCGGAGCCGAGCCGTTGAAGCCCGCGATCGCGGCACCGGCGCGCCGCGCATCCTCGGCGCTCGGCCGCCGCGCCAGCTTGACCACCTGCACCGCCTCGGCTGCGAGCCCCGCCGGATAGGCGATGACATGGCCGCTTCCCGGCTTGGCCTTTCCGAAGGCCTCGCCCGCCACCAGCCGGCCGAGCGCCCCCCGCGACAGCCGGTCCAGCCGCCGCGCCATGGCATCCATCGCGCCGTCGGGCGCGACGAGAACCGCGATCCTGCCCTCCTGGGCCGCAAGCCCGGCCGCGTCCATTTCGGTGAAGACGGTTTTGAGTGGCGTTGTCACGGACATCTCCATTAGGCTTGCCGGATGCCGACGAGGCCTAGCGCCTTTCCGGTCGCTTGGCCATACGGGCCAGTCCATCGGCACGAAGGGCGCGCGTGAACAGGCTGGATCGCTATATCCTGAGGCAGCTGGCAGGGGCCTTCGGCTTCTTTGTGCTGGTCTTCACGGGCGTCGTCTGGCTGACCCAGGCGGTGCGGCTGATCGACACCGTGATCGCCAGCGGCCAGAGCGCGCGCGTGTTCCTCGAATTCTCGGCGCTAGTCCTGCCCCAGGTCCTCGTGATCGTGCTGCCGCTCTCGGGCATGGGGGCGGCGCTCTATGCCCTCAACAAGCTCTATACCGATTCCGAGCTGATCGTGATGATGACCTCGGGGCTCGGGCCCCTGGGACTGCTTCGCCCCACCGCCATCTTCGGCGCCGCGATCGCCGCCACGCTCGCGCTCGTGATGATCGTCATCCTGCCGGTGGCCGGGCGCACGCTGGCCGACCGCAGCCAGGCGATCCGCTCCGACCTCGCCAATGCCCTGATCGTCGAGCGGCAGTTCATCCATCCGCTGACCGGGCTGACGCTCTTCATCGACGACACGAGCCGCGCGGGCGAGATGGCGGGCGTTTTCCTCAATGACCAGCGCGATCCGGAGCGGATCGTCACCTATTCGGCCGAGCGCGCCCTGCTCCTGCGCGAGGGCGACGAGGCGCGGCTCGTCATGCTGGACGGCATCGCCCTCACCCCCGACGGCAGCGGGCGCAACCTCAATTCCGTGCGGTTCGAGCAATTCGTCTTCGACCTCAGCGAACTGGTACGGGCCGAGATGACCCGCATCCCCCGCCCCTCCGAATATGCCGTGACCGACCTGCTGGCACCGACCGAGGAGATGCTGGCATCGGGCAGGCACAGCCGCGGCGATTTTGTCTCCGAGGGCCATTACAAGCTGACCATGCCGCTTCTCGCGATGCTCTACCCGATGATCGCGCTGGTGACGCTGCTCGCCGGCGGCTATAGGCGCAGCGGCTTCGGGCGCCGCGTCATCGTGGCGATCGCCGTCGCCGCCACGATCCAGGTGCTGCTCTTCCTGCTCCGCGAGCGCGTGCAGGTCAGCCCCGGGCAATGGCCGCTGATGTACATCCCCCATGCGCTCGGGCTGATCTACATCGCCGCGCTCCTGCGCTGGCTGAGCCGGAGCCGGCGCAGACTATGGCAGGCCGCCACGCCATGACGCTCTGGCGCTACATCCTGCGCGGATTCCTGCGGGCGGTCCTGATCGTCTTCGCGGTCATCGCCTTCATCCTGTCGCTCTTCGCCTTCGTGGAGAACCTGCGGCGCTTCGGGGAAACCGACGCCTCGACCGGCGACATCGTGAGCATCACGCTCCTCCAGGCGCCGGAGGCGCTCTACCAGGTCTTTCCGCTGGTCCTCATGCTGGCGAGCCTCCTGACCTTCCTGCGCTTCGCGCGCACCAGCGAGCTCGTGGTGATCCGCGCCGCCGGCGTCTCCGCCCTGCGCCTGATCGCGATCCCGGTTTTCGCCTCGCTGGTGCTGGGCGTGGTCTTCGTCGGCGTGGTCAATCCCTTCGTCGCCGCCTCGATCAAGCGCGGCCTCGCGCTCGGCGACGAATTCCGCCACGGGGACGCCTCGATGCTCTCCTTCTCCAGCGACGGCGTCTGGCTCCGCCAGGCCGATACCCAGGGCGAGACCGGCCAGACCGTGATCCAGGCGGAGCGCGGCAACGCCGACGGCTCGGTCCTGAGCCAGGTCAGGCTCTACCGCTTCGACTCGGCCGGCACGCTCTATGCGCGCATCGACGCGCCGACCGCGCGGCTGGGCGCCCAGGTCTGGATCCTCGAGGACGCCACGGTCTGGGTCGCGACCGAGGACGGGAGGTTCGACCGGATCTCTTCCGGGGACCGGATCGAACTGCCGACGGAGCTGACGAGCCAGCAGATCCTTGAGAGCTTCTCGCGGCCCGAGATGGTCGGCTTCTGGGCGCTCGGCGCCTTCATCTCCCAGATGGAGGATTCCGGCTTCTCCGGCCAGCGCCACCGGCTCTTCCTCCAGAGCGAACTCGCCAAGCCCGCGCTCTTCGCCGCGATGGTGCTGATCGGCTCGGCCTTCGCGCTGCGGCCGACGCGCTTCGGGCAGACCGGCGTGATGATCCTGCTCGCGATCCTCGCGGGCTTCTCGCTCTACTTCCTCAAGGATTTCGCCGAAACGCTCGGGGCCCAGGGCCAGATCCCGCTGATCGTCGCCGCCTGGACGCCGCCGGTCGCGGCGATCCTGCTCGCCTTGGGCTTGCTGTTGCACCTCGAAGACGGATAACACGAGAGCGGCAGAATGCGGGAAGGGCCCTTGGCGCGTCTGGGACGATCTTCGGTGCTCGGACTGGCGCTTCTCGGCCTCCTGTGGGCGCCGCCCTCCGCGCGCCTGCTCGCCCAACCCGCACCAGCGAGCCTCGTCGCGGACCGGATCGACTACGACGCCGAGACCGAGACGCTGACCGCATCGGGCGCGGTGGAGATCCTCTACGAGGGCCGTGTCCTGCATGCCGCCGGCATCGTCTACGACGCGCGGAACGAGGAGATCCGCGCCCAGGGGCCGATCACCCTCGCCGATCCCTCGGGCAGCGTGATCCTCGCCGATTCCGGCGCGCTCTCGTCGGACCTGCAGACCGGGCTCGTGCAGGGGGCGCGGCTCCTGATCGCCGACCAGCTCCAGATGGCGGCCTCCGAGATCGGCCGCAAGGACGGGCGCTTCACCTCGCTCTACCAGACCGTCGCGAGCTCCTGCACGATCTGCGAGGGCGACGCCACGCCGGTCTGGGCATTGCGCGCGGCCCGGGTGACGCTCGACGACCTCGAGCACCGGATCTATTTCGAGGACGCCACCGTCGAGGTGCTCGGCCTGCCGGTCGGCTACCTGCCGCGCATGAGCATTCCCGACCCCAGGGTGCGCCGGGCCAGCGGCTTTCTCCTGCCGGGCTTCAGCCAGTCCGACATCTACGGCTTCGGCTTCAAGCTGCCCTACTACCGGGTGCTCGGCCCCTCGGCCGACGCCACCGTCACCCCCTTCCTGACGAGCAAGGGCGCCCAGATCATCGAGGGGGAATACCGGCGCCGCTTCGCCAACGGCGGCTTCGATCTCGCCGGCGTGCTCGCGCTCACCAGCGGCCTAGACAGCAGCGCCGGCCGCGGCGCCCTCACCGCCACCGGCGATTTCGCGCTCTTCTCGGGCTTTGTCGCGGATTTCGACATCAACCTGGTCAGCGACCAGAGCTTCCTCCTGCAATACGATTATTCCGACGCGGACCGGCTCACCAGCGAGGCGCGGGTGCTGCGGACGCGCGAGAACGATTTCATGCAGCTCGGGATGATCGGCTTCCAGAGCCTGCGGGAGGACGAGGACACCGAGAACATTCCCTTCATCCTGCCCGATTTCACCTACCGGCAGCTGGTGGAGATGCCCGGCATCGGCGGGCGGCTCGGGCTCGATCTCGACACGCTCGGCGTCTGGCGGCAGACCGGCGTCAACATGTTCCGCGCCGGCGGGGGCGCCGACTGGCGGCGGGACTGGACGCTCGCGCACGGCCTCCTCGTCAACGCGGTCGCGGCGACCGAGTTCGACTTCTACCGCGTCTGGGACGATCCCGCGACGCCGGAACGGGTGATCGGGCGCGCGACCCCGATCGTCTCGACGGAACTGCGCTGGCCGCTCCTGCGCACGACCGGCCGCGCGGCCCATGTCGTCGAGCCCATCGCGCAGATCGTCTATTCCGACATCATCGGCGAGACCGACAATCCCAACGAGGACAGCCAGCTGCCGGAATTCGACACCACAAACCTCTTCGTGCTCAACCGGTATCCCGGCCGGGACCGCTACGAGACCGGGCTGCGCGCGAACCTCGGGATCAGCTACACGCGCTACGATCCGTCTGGCTGGTCGCTCGGCCTGACCGCCGGGCGGGTGCTGCGGGCCGACGGCGACACATCGTTTCCCGAGGATTCGGGCCTGGACGGGCGCTGGTCCGACTACGTCACCTCCGTCGCCCTCACCACCGCCTGGGGGCTGACGCTCTCGGACCAGGCGCTCTTCGGCGACGATTTCCTGTTTCGCCGCAACGAGTTCGCCGTGGTCTACGACGGCGACCGGGCCGATTTCGCGGCCTCCTACGTCTATTTCGCCGAGGACGACACCAACGAGGTCCTCGGGCCGCAGCCGGAGACGAACGAGTTCTCCATCGATGCCCGCTACCGGGTCCATCCCAATTGGGAGGTGCGCGGCCTCTGGCGCTACGACATCGCGAGCGACAGCAATCTGCGCGCCGGCGCCGGCATCACCTATGGCACGCAATGCGCGGAATTCGACCTTTCCGTCTCGCGCCGCTTCACGTCATCGGATAACGTGCCGCCCTCGACGTCTATCGGATTCAACGTGAGCCTCGCCGGGCTCGGGGATTCGGAAGACCGGTCATGGCCGGCCCGGGTCTGTCTCGGGTAGGCAAGCGGAGACGGGAGCGGATCGATGCGCGGGATGATCATTCTTCTGGCGTTCCTGTGCACGGCCACGGCCGTCGGGCCGGCCCGCGCCGCCAATCCCTATGCCGCGGCCTATACCGTCAACAACGGCGTCATCACCTTCTACGACATCGAGCAGCGGACGATGTTCCTCGAGGCGCTGGGGGCGCCGGGGGACGTGCGCGAGCTCGCCATCAAGCAGCTGACCGAGGACAGACTGAAGACCCAGGCGGCGGAATCCCTCGGAATCGAGCTGCCCGAAGGCGCCATTGAGGCCGGCAAGGAGGAATTCGCCACCGGCCGCGGCCTGACCGTCGAGGACGTCGACCGGGTGCTGGAGTCGCGCGGCATCGACCAGCAGACCATGGACGATTTCGTCGAGGCGGGCATCTCCTGGCGCGAGGTGGTCGGCACGCTGTTTCGCGCCCGCGCATCCCCCACCGAGGAGGATATCGACGCGGCCCTGGAATTCTCGGCGACCGCGCCGGTCGAGGTCGTGCAGCTCGCCGAGATCGCGATCCCCTTCGCCGAGCGCGGCGAGCCCGAGACCCTGGCGCTCGCCGACCGCATCCACGCCGACCTCACCCGCGGCGCGAATTTCGCGGAAATGGCGCGCCGCTACAGCCGCAGCTCCTCCGCCGAGCGGGACGGACTGATCGAGCCGCTCCCCGCCGCCCAGCTGCCGGCGGCGATGCGCTCGCAGATCCTGCTGATGCGCCCGGGGCAGGTCACGCCACCGATGCCGATCTCGGGCGGGGTCGCGATCCTGAAGCTGGTCTCGGTGCGCCAGGAAGCGCCGCCGCCGAGCGAGCAGACCGAGGAGGAACGCCGCGAGGCCCTCCGCGCCAAGCTCTTCAACGACCGGATCACCGCCTTCGGCCAGGGCTATCTCCAGGAACTCGTCTCCGACGCGCTCATCACCGAGCGATGAGCGGCAGCGTCGCGCTCACCCTCGGCGATCCCGCCGGCATCGGCGGCGAGATCGCGCTCAAGGCATGGGCGGCGCTCGCGGGCGAGATCCCCTTCTTCCTGATCGGCGACGCCGGCCAGATGGCGGATCTCGCGGGCGGTCTCGGCATTCCCCTGCGACGGATCGCGGCCCCCGCGGAGGCCACCGCCGCCCTGCCCCACGGGCTGCCCGTCCTGCACCATCCCCTGCCCCGCCGCGGAGCGCCGGGCCGCCCCGAGCCGGAGAACGCCGCCGCGGTCGTCGAGATCATCGCGCGGGGTGCCGCCCTCGCGCGCGAGGGCGCCGCGCTCGCGCTCTGCACCAACCCGATCAACAAGAAGGCGCTGAAGGAGGGCGCGGGTTTCGCCTTCCCGGGCCATACCGAATTCCTCGCCTCGCTCGCCGGCGCGCCGCTGGCGGTGATGATGCTCGCCGCACCGGCCCTGCGCGTGGTCCCGGTCACCATCCACATCCCGCTGCGCGATGTGCCCGGCGCGCTAAGCCCGGATCTGCTCGCGGCGACCCTGCGCATCACCCATGAGGCGCTCAGGCGGGATTTCGGCCTGCCGGCGCCGCGGATCGCGGTCGCGGGCCTCAACCCCCACGCCGGCGAGGGCGGCGCGATGGGGGACGAGGAGACGCGCGTGATCGCCCCGGTGCTTGACCGGCTCCGCGGCGAAGGCCTCCGCATCACCGGCCCGCATTCCGCGGACACGCTCTTTCATGCCGCCGCACGCGCCGGCTACGACGTGGCCGTCTGCATGTACCACGACCAGGCGCTCATCCCGCTCAAGACGCTGGATTTCGACGGCGGCGTGAACGTCACCCTCGGGCTCGATTTCGTGCGCACCTCCCCCGATCACGGCACCGCCTACGACATCGCCGGCCAGGGGCGCGCCAACCCGTCGAGCCTGATCGCCGCCCTCAGCATGGCCCACGACCTCGGCCTTCGACGGGCGGGGCGGCGGTGAGCCCGACGCCTGACGGCCTGCCGCCGCTCCGCGACGTCATCGCCGCCCATGGGCTCAGCGCGCGCAAGGCGCTGGGCCAGAACTTCCTGATGGACCTCAACCTGACCGGCCGGATCGCGCGCCGCGCCGGCGACCTGCGGAACAGCGACGTGCTGGAGATCGGCCCCGGCCCGGGCGGCCTGACCCGCGCGCTGCTCTCCGAAGGCGCGCGCCACGTCGTCGCCATCGAGCGCGACGCCCGCTGCCTGCCGGCACTGGCGGAGATCGCCGCCGCCTTTCCCGGGCGCTTGACGGTGCTCGAAGGCGACGCGCTGCGCATCGACCCGGCGGCGCATCTGCAGCCGCCCATCCGCGTGGTGGCGAACCTGCCCTACAATGTCGGCACCGAGCTGCTCGTGCGCTGGCTCACCCCGGAGACATGGCCGCCGTTCTGGTCGAGCCTAACCCTGATGTTCCAGAAGGAGGTCGCCGAGCGCATCGTCGCCGCGCCGGGCTCCAAGGCCTATGGCCGGCTCTCGGTGCTCGCGCAATGGCGCGCCATGCCGCGGATCGCCTTCGAGATCCCGCCCCGCGCCTTCACGCCGCCGCCCAAGGTGACGAGCGCCGTCGTCCATATCGACCGCCTCGAGGCGCCGCGCTTCGAGGCCGATCCCGCAACGCTCTCGCGCGTGGTCGCCCTCGCCTTCGGCCAGCGCCGCAAGATGCTGCGCGCGAACCTCCGATCGCTCGGCCCGGACATCGAGACGCGCCTCGCGGCGGCCGGGATCGCGCCGACCGAACGCGCCGAACGGCTCTCCATCGAGGATTTCTGCCGGCTCAGCCGGCACATCGACGAGGGATAGGCGCGCCGCCCCTGCCGGAGACGGCGACCCCCCGGCTCACTCCGAAGGCGCCGGCCCCTCGCTCTCCTCGGCCTTGGCGCGGCGCCGCGTCCGCGGCCGGCGCGCCGGCGCCGCCGGCGGCGGCGGCGGGGCCTCCGCGGCGACCGCAGCCGGATGCCCCGATCCGTTGAGCTCCGGCGCGGCAGGCTGGGGCGCCGACGCCTTCTCGGGCTCGCTCCGGCCCTCCGGCGTCTCGATCAGCCCGCCGTCCGCCTCGCGCTCGTCATCGGCATCGAAGGTCGTCATGCCCGAAGCCGAGCCGGACGAGACCGCGGGCTGTGCCCGGGGCCGATCCTCGAAGGCCTCCTGCCGCTGGTCGCTCCTCCGGCCGCCCTCCTCGGCACGGGCCTCGCCGTTGCGCTGGTCCTCGCCGCGCGAGCTCTCCTCGCGCTCCTGGGCGGAGCGCTGCTCCATCTGCTGGCGCAATGCCTCGCCGAGCATGCGGCTGTAGTGCTCGGAATGCTGCAGGAAGCTCTCCGCCGCCACCCGGTCGCCCGAGACCTGCGCATCGCGCGCCAGCGCCTGGTACTTGTCGATGATCTGCTGCGGCGTGCCGCGCACCTTGCCGTCGGGCCCCGCGCTCTCGAAGACGCGGTTGACGATGTTGCCCATGCTGCGGCGCTGGTTGCTGTGGCCGCCGCCTGACTTGTTTCTGGAACGTTGCTTGTTCGATGGTCTCATGCCGAGGGGTTTCCGCCATTTCTCTTGGCTTTGCCGGGATCGAGGGGAGCGGTGTCACCGCATCCGACCGTCATCCCGAAGCGTCTGTGCACTTGTCGGACCCGCCACGCGAGGCAATTGGAATAATCGAACGCTTCTGGCTGGATCACGAGGAGTCTATAACCACGCTCCGGGAAAAGACAAGCGCAAATCCCGGCGCATGAAGCACTTATCTGACCAGGACCTCGATCACGCGGTCGCGCCCGTCGAGATCGCGGCGAATCGAAATGGCGCCGAACCCCGCCGCGCGCAGGATCCCGGCCACGCTCCCGCCCTGGTCGGCACCGATCTCGAAGAGCGCCCGCCCTCCGGGCGCGAGCGCGGCGCCGAGCCCCGCCGCGATCCTGCGGTAGCTCTCGAGCCCCGTCGGGCCCGGCGAAAGCGCCAGGGCCGGCTCCCAGTCCCGCACCTCCGGGGCGAGCCGGGCGAGCTCGGCCTGCGCGATATAGGGCGGGTTGCTCACCACCAGATCGTATCGCCCCGCGAGGCCCTCCAGCCAGTCCGCGCGCCGGAATTCCGCCCGGCCCGACACCCCATGCGCGGCGGCATTCGCGGCCGCGACCTCCAGCGCCGCCTCGCTGACATCGGTGCCCGAGCCGGTGGCGCCGGGCCATTCGGCGAGCAGCGTCACCAGGATCGCCCCGCTTCCGGTCCCGAGATCGAGGATGCGCCGGGGCGGGCGGCCCGCCAGCGCCGCCTCGATCAGGGTCTCGGTCTCCGGGCGCGGATCGAGCACGTCCGACGTGACGCGGAACCGCCGCCCCCAGAACAGCCGATGGCCGAGGATCTGCGCCATGGGGCGGAAACGCCGCCGCTCGGCGAGGAGCCCTGCCAGCCGCGCCAGCGCCGGCCCGGGCATGTCCTCGCGCAGGGCGAGCGTGACCCGGTCCGGCGCGATCCCGAGCGCCGCGGCGAGCAGGAGCCGCGCATCCCGCGCCGGCTCGGCGATGCCCGATGCCCTGAGCAGCGCCGCTGTCTCGCTCAGCGCCGCCTGCACGCCCGAGGGCGTCACGCGTCGAGTTCCGCGAGACGGCTCGCCTGATCCGCGGTGGTCAGGGCCTCGATCACCTCGCCGAGATCGCCTTGCAGGATCTGGTCGAGCTTGTAGAGCGTCAGGCCGATGCGGTGGTCGGTCACCCTGCCTTGCGGGAAATTGTAGGTGCGGATCCGCTCGGAGCGGTCGCCGCTGCCGACCTGGTCCTTGCGGTCGGCCGCCCGCTCGGCGTCGCGCTTGCGCCGCTCGATGTCGTAGAGCCGCGCGCGCAGCACCTGGAGCGCCTTCGCCCGGTTCTGGTGCTGCGACTTCTCCGAGGAGGTCACAACGATCCCCGTGGGCAGATGCGTGATGCGCACGGCGCTGTCGGTGGTGTTGACGTGCTGGCCGCCCGCGCCCGAGGCGCGCATCGTGTCGATGCGGATCTCGGTGGCGGGGATGTCGATGTCGACTTCCTCCGCCTCGGGAAGCACCGCGACCGTCGCCGCCGAGGTATGGATGCGCCCGCCGCTCTCGGTGACCGGAATCCGCTGCACCCGGTGGACGCCGGATTCGAACTTCAGCCGCGAAAAGACCCCGCGCCCGCTGACATGGGCGACGAGCTCGCGCAGCCCGCCGATCTCGGTCGGCGTCTCCTCGACGACCTCCCACCGCCAGTTCTGCGCCTCGGCGAAGCGCTGGTACATGCGGGCGAGATCGCCGGCGAAGAGCGCGGCCTCCTCGCCGCCCGTGCCCGCCCGGATCTCGAGGATCGCCGAGCGCTCGTCCGCCGCATCGCCGGGCAGGAGCGCGAGCCGGAGCGCCTGCTCGACCTCGGGCAGCGCCGCCTTGATGCGCGCGAGTTCCTCTTCGGCGAGGTCGCGCATCTCCGGATCCGCCAGCAGGCGCCGCGCCTCCTCCTGCTCCGCCAGCAGCTTCCGGAAGGCGTCGATGCGCTCCACCACGGGCTTGAGCTCGGCATATTCGCGCGACAGGGCCGGCAGATCCGCGACCGACGCCCCTTCGTTGAGCCTCGCCTCGATATAGTCGTGGCGCGCCCGAACCTGGTCGAGCTTGTCCATCGGGATCATCTGGGCTCACGCGTCTCGCTTCAGCCCGGCGCTATGGCGCGAAAGCTCCGGGCGCTGCAAGTCCAATATGGCCTCCCGCGCCCTCGGGGCCCCGGCGGCAGCGCGCGGCCAGCCCGGTCCTCTTGCTCAGCCCCTTGGCTATTCCGCGGCCTGCCCGGGCGCCGCCTCCGCCGCGCTCTCGATGGCCGCCGCGCGCTGCTCGACCAGCTCGACGATGTGGTCGACCATGCGCGCGTTGTCGAGCTTGTGCGCCTGTTTCCCGGCGAGATAGACCATGCCGGATCCGGCCCCGCCGCCGGTGAAGCCCACATCCGTCATCAGCGCCTCGCCCGGCCCGTTGACCACGCAGCCGATGATCGAGAGCGACATCGGCGTCTTGATGTGCTCGAGCCGCTTCTCGAGGATTTCGACGGTCTTGATGACGTCGAACCCCTGCCGGGCGCAGGACGGGCAGGAGATGATGTTCACCCCCCGATGCCGGAGCCCCAGCGCCTTGAGGATCTCGAAGCCGACCCGCACCTCCTCTACCGGATCGGCCGAGAGGCTGATCCGGATCGTGTCGCCGATGCCCATCCAGAGCAGGTTGCCGAGCCCGATCGCCGATTTCACCGTGCCGCCCAGCATCCCCCCGGCCTCGGTGATCCCGAGATGGATCGGCGCGTCCGTCGCCTCGGCCAGCTGCTGGTAGGCCGCCGCCGCGAGGAAGACGTCGGAGGCCTTCACGCTGATCTTGAACTCGTGGAAATCGTTCTCCTCGAGCAGCCGGATATGAAAGAGCCCGCTCTCCACCATCGCATCCGGGCAGGGCTCGCCGTATTTCTCCAGCAGATGCTTCTCGAGGCTGCCCGCGTTCACCCCGATGCGCATCGAGCAGCCATGGTCGCGCGCCGCCTGGATCACTTCGCGCACACGCTCGGGCTTGCCGATATTGCCCGGATTGATGCGCAGGCAGGCCGCGCCGGCCTCGGCCGCCTCGATCGCCCGGCGGTAGTGGAAATGGATGTCCGCCACGATCGGCACCGGGCTCTCGCGCACGATCTCGCGCAGGGAGCGCGTGGATTCCTCGTCCGGGCAGGACACCCGCACGATATCGGCGCCGGCATCGGCGCAGGCCTGGATCTGCGCGACTGTCGCCGCCACATCCGTGGTCGGCGTGTTGGTCATCGTCTGCACGCTGATCGGCGCATCGCCACCGACCGCCACGGATCCGACATTGATCCGCCGCGACCGGCGCCGGCTGATGTCCCGCCAGGGACGGATCGGGTTGTGTGTCATTCGGGATGAGGTCCGCGCTCTGAGCCAGAGCCGAAAATAGGCCGCCCGCGCGGGAAAGTCATCCCTTGCCCGACGGTTCCGCCGCGCGATCGCATCTGAAGATCATTCCTTATTCTCCGACCGCCCCGCCACCAGACCATGGCAGCGCCCGGCCCGGGCGGAAGCGGAGCGCCCACGTCGTGCCAGAGGCAGACCTTCGGCGTGACGGGGCGGGACGGGCGCTGCCCGTGCTGGCGCACGGGCGGGTTCCCTGGATGCGTCTTGCTCCAATCGAACGCGCAGTCTGGGCGGGATGGCGAAGCCCCGGCGGTCGGTCTAGGCGCGCCTCAGCGCCGTGACCTCGATCTCGACGCGCATCTCCGGGCGGATCAGTGCGGTGACCACGGTGGTATTGGCCGGGCGGATCTCGCCGAGCGCGGCGCGCAGGGCCGGGGCGATCGCCGCATGGTCGGCGGGATCGACGAGATAGACCACGCTGCGCACCACGTCCTCGAAGGCGAATCCCGCCTCGCGCAGCGTCCGGCCGATGGTGGCGAGCGCCGCCTCGGCTTGGGCCGCCGCCCCCTCGGGCATGGTCATGGTGGCGTAATCGTAGCCGGTGGTGCCGGAGACGAAGCACCATTCGCCCTGCACCACGGCGCGGCTATAGGCGAAGTCGCGCTCGAATTCCGATCCGGTGCTGATCCGGCGCCGCATGGCTCCCCTCCCCCTCCCGCCCTATTCGGCGAGGAACTCCTCGATCAGCGTGTCGACCACGCGGCGGAGCGCGCCGGCATCGTCCTCGCCGGCCTCGCGCGCGGCGGCATAGGCGAGGCGCTGGCGATGGGCGGAAGTGCCGTCGGCGAGGATCCGGCGCAGGCCCGCGAGCTCCTCGGCGCAGCCGAGCGCGGCGGCGTCGCCGGAGACGAATTCGATCAGTTCCTCGATCAGATCCGCCAGGGGCACCGCCTTGCGCTGGCCGTGGTCGATGAGCTTGCCTTCGGCCCCGTAGCGCTGCGCCCGCCAGCGGTTCTCGCGGATCAGCGTGGCGGGGTAGATGCGCCAGCGCTGGTTCTGCGCGCGCAGGCGGTGCAGGAAGGCCAGCAGCGACTGGTAGAGGGCGGCGAGCGCGGCCACGTCCGGAAGCCGCGGGCAGACGTCCGTGACCCGCTGCTCGAGCGTGGGGAAGCGCGCCGAGGGGCGTACGTCCCACCAGAGCTTGGTCCCGTCCTCGATGCATTGCGAGGCGACCAGATGGTCCACCAGCCGGCGGAATTCCGAGAAGCTGTCGAGCCGGTCCGGCAGGCCGGTGCGCGGCAGGGCGTCGAAGACGGTCAGGCGGTAGCTCGCGAGCTGGGTGTCGGAGCCCTCCCAGAAGGGCGAGGAGCAGGAAAGCGCGAGCATGTGCGGCAGAAAGTAGGAGACCTGGTTCATCATGTCGATGCGCACGTCGTCGTCCTCGATCCCGGCATGGATGTGCATGCCGCAGATCAGCATGCGCCAGGCGGCCGCGCCCATGTCGTTCCAGAGCCCGTCGTAGCGTTCCTTGCGCGTATGGCTCTGGCGCCGCCAGGTGGCGAAGGGATGGGTCGAGGCGGCGATGACCGCATAGCCGTATTCGCCCGCCGCCGCCGCCACCGCCGCGCGCAGGGCGCGCAGCTCGGCCACGGCCTCGGCGACGCCGGGATGCGGCCGCGTGCCGACCTCGACCTGGCATTGCAGGAATTCGGTGGTCACCTGGTCGCCCGCGGCCTTGCGGCAATCCTCGAGGAAGCCGGCCTCGGGCTCGGCGACGAGGTCGCGCGTCTCGCGGTCGACGATGAGGTATTCCTCCTCGATTCCGAGGGTCAGCGACGATCGCTCCAAGCCTTCCTCCCCTGCCGGCGGAGGGCGATAGTGATACGCTTCCGGCCGCGCGGTCAATCGCCGCGCTTGCGGGTTGAGAGGGATCGTATCTAGAGCTTATCCTTTCTGTCTCGCCGGTCCCACTACAAGACGAGGGCAGCGCCCGACCCGGGCGGGGGCGACGCGCCCGCGTCGTGCCGGAGGCACGCCTTCGGCGTGACGGGGCGGGGCGGGCGCTGCCCGGCGGTGCCCGCCGGGCAGGATGGCGACGCTGGGCGCGCCTGGAATTCGGGCGGACGCGGTTGCGTTGCCGGATGCATTTCCCCTGTTGCGGGTTGCGCTCGCCGCCGGTGGCCCTAGGCTCCAGGACCCTGGCCGAGCGGAAGAGATCGCCGATGCGCAGCCGATGGATCCTGGTCGGAGGACTGGCGCTGGGGATCCTGGTGCTGGCGGGCTATGCCATGCGGCCGGCGGAGGATCCGGCGGTCGCGCGCGGCGAGCATGCCTATCGCATCTGCGCGGCCTGCCACATCATCGACAGCGAGGCCGAGCCGCATTCCGCGCCCTCGCTCGCCGGGGTCGCGGGGCGGACGGCGGCCTCGGGCGACTTCGCCTATTCCGAGGCGCTGCGGGCGGCGGCCGCGGCCGGGCTCGTCTGGAACGACGCGGCGCTCGACGCCTTCATCGCCGATCCCGACGGCTTCCTGCCCGGCACCAGCATGGGCTTCGCGGGGCTCGCCGATCCGGCGGCGCGACGGGACGTGATCGCCTTCCTCCACGCCCGGCTCGGCGCGGACTGAGCCCCGCCGCTCAGCCGCCCGCCACGGGCACCGGCACGCGCACCTCGCCGTAGCGCACCACCGGCACGCCCCCGCTGGCGCCATAGCCGCCGCCGTACCAGCCGAAGCCGACCCCGACGCCGCCGGCATTGCCGGTGCCGACCGAGACGCCCACCGCCGGCCAGCCGCCGAGCCCGTTCGACCAGGCCTGGGTCGGGGCGGCCACCACCGAGCCGGAGGCGGCGCCGGCGGCGCAGGTGACGGTGACCTGCGGCGATTCCGCGCCGAAGCTCGGCATCAGGAGCCGCGCCGGGGCGGTGAAGCGCGCGGAGAAATAGGGCGAGACCGCCTCGCAGCTGGCACCCTGGAGCTCGCCCACACCGCCGGCCGGCACCGCGCGCACGATCAGCTGGGTCTCGCCGCGCGCCACCGGCGCCGTCGCGCCGGGGGTCGGGCTGGCCGAGACCGTGGGCAGGCCGGGCGGCGCGGCCGTCGAGGCGCAGCCGGCCAGCGCCAGCGCCGCCAGAAATCCGGTTCCGTTCCGAATCATCGTGTTAATCCCCCGCTAACCATGGCGGGGCAGACTTGCCCCGATCGAAAGGCACTGCATGACCCCGCGCCCGATGCTCGCCGCCACCCTGCTCGCCGCCCTGCTCGCCACCCCGGCGCTGCATGCGGAGGAGCCCTTCGCGCGGCCCGCGCCGGCCGCCCTGCGCGAGACCGCCGCGCCCTGGCGGGCGGTGGTGGTGACGCGCCCGCCGCTCGCGACCGGCCCGCGCGCGCTCTTCGCCGGGGCCGATGCCGGGCGGCTGGCGGTGCAGGTCAGCCGCGGCCGGCGGCCCGGCGCGCCGGAGATCCCGCCCGGGACCGATCTCCTGCGCGTGCTCCAGGATGCTTGCGCCCCGCTGCCGCTGCAACGGGCGGAGGCCGATCCGGTTCCGCGCGCCCGGGTGGTTTCGCTCGAATTCTGACGGCGCGCGCTCAGCGCAGCGCCACCGCAAGGTCGGGATAGACCAGCGGGCCGGTCTTCTCGTAGCCCCACCACCAGCCGCCGCCCCAGCCGGCGCGGCGCACCCCGCTCGGCCGGCCTTCCTCGGGCCAGCCATAGGCGGGCTGGACCACCGCCTGCCCCGCGAGCTGGCCGTTGGTGCAATTGGCGACGAGCTGCGGCGCGTCCGGCCCGAGGTCGGGCAGCACCAGCCGCGCCGGGGTCACCAGGTCGGCGGTGAAGTAGTCTCCGCCGGAGACGCGGCAGCGCGAGCCGGGCATCTCGACCCAGCCGCCTTCGGCGTCGGGCACGAAGGCGCGCACCGCGAGGCCGGTCTTCCAGCGGCCGGGCGGCACGATCTGCGCCGCATTGGGCTTCATCTCCACCAAGGGCAGGTCGGTGCCCGAGCCGCTGCCGCGGATGCCCGTGTCGCCACAGGCGGCGAGCGCCAGGAGCCCCAGCACGCCGAACCCGATCCGTCCCATCGTCTTCTCCATCGTCATCGGCCCCGCGGGCCTCTTCGTTCGGCCCGGGCGGGTCAGTCGACCGCCGCCGTGCGCAGCCGCCAGGCGAGATAGCCCTGGGCGGCACCCGCCGCGATCAGCTGCACCCCGAGCAGGAGGCCAAGCAGCCAGGCCGCCGCCTCCGGCAGGGCCCCGATCAGCACCACCGCGCAGAGCACCGAGACCACGCCGCCGGCCAGCACCCAGATCCAGTCCTGCATCGGGCGGATCATCAGCGCGAAGACGATGCGCGCGATGCCGCCGACCATGAAGAGCACCAGCATCAGGAAGGTGATCGCCACCAGCCCCGCCTCGGGATTGCTGATCAGGAGATAGCCGACGATCATCTCCAGCGCCACGGAGACCAGCTGCAGCCAGAAATAGGGCACCTGGGTCGCACCGAAGAGCGAGACGATCTGCACGATGCCGCTGAGGATCAGGAGCCAGCCCAGCAGCGACAGGAAGCCCACGCTCATGGCGAGCGGGAAGATCAGCGCCAGCACGCCCGCCGCGACCATCACCCCACCCTGGATCAGGAAGAGCAGCGACCGCTTGCGGATGGTGCCGCGCACGGCCTCGCGCAGGACGCCGGAGGCCTCGTTGACGGAAATCGGCACTGTCACTCTCCCGAAAGGAACCGCTGCGGCGATGGACCATCGCAATTCGCGGCGCGTCTGGCAACAGCCTCGCGGCGGGCCGCCGGGCTACTGCATTCGAAGCTTGTTCTTTCTGCTCCAACCGCCCCGCCACGAGACGAGGGCAGCGCCCGTCCCGGCGGGTGCGGAGCGCCCACGTCGTGCCGCGAGGCACGCCCTTGGCGTGACGGGGCGGGGCGGGGTGGTGGGGCTGGCGTGATCGGGGCAAGGCTGGTCGGAGGCGCGGACGCGGCGCGGATCACTCCAGGCGGACGAAGACGTTGGGATAGCGGGAGACCGGATAGGCGGGTCCGTACCAGCCCGGGGCGTACCAGCCCGGGCCGCCCCAGCCGTAGAGGCCCGGCCGGCCGTAGACCCAGGGCACGGGGCCGGCGAGATAGCCGGGCGGATATTGCCAGGTGGTGGTGACGTCGCGCCGGGCGGTGCCGTGGAGCTCGCCGGCCCGGCAGTCGAAGCGCAGTTCCGGTGATTGCGGCCCGAAATTCGGCACGACCAGCCGGGCGGGCGTGACGAGCCTCGCGCTGTAGAGCGAGCTGGTCACGGCGCATTCGGCGCCGAGCACCTCGTTGCGCGCGCCGGCCGCGTCCTCCACGTAGCTGCGCACGATCAGCCGCGCCTCGCCCCGGACATCGGCGAAGCCGCCGCCGGGGACGACGACCTCCTGGCTCACCGGCACGCCGCCGGCGCAGGCGCCGAGCATCGCGAGGGCCGGCAGGAGCGCGACGAGGTGGCGGCGCATGGGCTATTCGGCCGCCGCGACCCGCGGCCAGCCGCCGGCCTCGAAGGCATCGAGCAGCTCGCGGCGCCGCCCGGCCGCCTGCTCCGCCGCCCTCGCCTTGACCGGGCCGAAGCCGCGGATCTCAAGCGGCAGGAGCGCGAGCTCGACGGCGATGTCGCGGGTTTCCGGGGCGAGGCGCGCCTGAACCCGATCCATGTCCGCCTCGTATTCGGCGATCAGCGCGCGCTCCAGCCGCCGCTCGGCGGTGCGGCCGAAGGGATCGAGCGCGGTGCCGCGCAGCCGCTTCATGCGCGCGAGCAGGCCGAGCAGGCCGAGCATCCAGGGGCCGAACTCGCGCTTCTTCGGGCGGCCGTCGGCGTCGAGGCCGCCGAGGATCGGCGGCGCGAGGTGGAAGCGCATGCTCCGGACCGAGGCGAATTGCGCGTCGACCGCCGCGCGCAGCGTCTCGGAATGCAGCCTGGCGACCTCGTATTCGTCCTTGTAGGCCAGGAGCTTGTGGTAGCCTTTTGCCATGGCGGATGCAAAATCCTCGTCCAGCTCGCGCGCCCGCGCGATGCGGTCGCGGTAGCGGCGGGCGAGGCGCGCGTCCTGATATTTTTCGAGGTGATCGGAACGGCGCGCGATGATCGTGTCGAGGTCGGCCGCGCGCGGCGGCGCCGGGGGCACGGCCGTCTCGGCGGCGGCGGCGGGATGCAGCACGGCCCAGCGGCCGAGCGCGAAGGCGCGCTTGTTGCCCTCGGGATCGGCGCCGTTGATCTCGATCGCGCGCAGGATCGCCTCCTCGCCGAGCGGCACCAGGCCCGATTGCCAGGCGGCGCCGAGCATCAGCACATTGGCGTGCACCGCATCGCCGGTCAGCACCTCCGCCAGCCGCGTGGCGTCGAGCATGGCGAGGCCCGCGTCGCCGAGGCGCGCGCGCAGCGCCAGCGTCAGCCGATCGGTCGGGAGGCGGAAGCCGCGGTCGCGGGTGAACTGGCCGGTGACGATCTCATGGGCATTGACCACCGCGCGGCTGCGGCCGCGGGTGAGCAGCCCCAGCGTCTTGGTTCCGGCCGAGACCACCAGATCGCCGCCGATCAGCGCATCCGCCTCGCCCACCGCGACGCGGATCGCCGAGATGTCCGCGGGCTTCTCGGCGATGCGGCAGTGGATATGCACCGCGCCGCCCTTCTGGGCGAGGCCGGCCATTTCCATGACGCCCGCGCCCTTGCCCTCGAGATGCGCGGCCATCGCCAGCAGCGCGCCGATGGTCACGACGCCGGTGCCGCCGACCCCGGTGACCACGAGGTTCCAGGTGCCGCGGATCTCGGGGAGCGCCGGCGCCGGCAGGTCCGGCAGCGCCAGATCCTGCCTGGGCCGCGCCCGGACCACGGCGCCCTCGAGCGTCACGAAGCTCGGGCAGAAGCCCTTGAGGCAGGAATAATCCTTGTTGCAGCTCGACTGATCGATGGCGCGCTTGCGGCCGAACTCGGTCTCGAGCGGCAGGATCGAGACGCAGTTCGACTGCACGCCGCAATCGCCGCAGCCCTCGCAGACATCCGCGTTGATGAAGACGCGCCGGTCGGGGTCGGGGAAGGTGCCGCGCTTGCGGCGGCGGCGCTTCTCGGCGGCGCAGGTCTGGATGTAGATGATGGCGCTGACGCCCGCGACGGTCTGCAATTCGCGCTGCACCGCGTCGAGCCCGTCGCGCGGCACCATCTTCACGTCGCCCGGGAAGCTCCTGAAATCGACCGATTCCTTGGGGTCGTAAACCACGACGATCTGCCCCACGCCCATGGCTTCGAGCTCGCGGGCGATGCGCTGCGGGGTCAGCCCGCCCTCGTTGGGCTGGCCGCCGGTCATGGCGACGGCGTCGTTGAAGAGGATCTTGTAGGTGATGGTGGTGCCGGCGGCGAGGGCGGCGCGGATCGCCTGGACGCCGGAATGGTTGTAGGTGCCGTCGCCGAGGTTCTGGAAGACATGGGGCCGCCGGGAGAAGGGCGCCTCGCCGATCCAGTTCGCCCCCTCGCCGCCCATATGGGTGAAGC
>ERZ795053.2422-NODE-2422-length-22633-cov-6.755204_pt1 | contig 22633 bp, 22 predicted proteins | sample MGYA00375137_ERZ795053 | MGnify/ENA primary metagenome ERZ795053 (study PRJEB30182, sample SAMN05720284) | activated sludge metagenome | isolation source: Anaerobic digester | place: Hong Kong | collected 2014-12-17 ...
TCCAAGCTCAAATCATCGACACCGATGGCTGCGAATATTATCTAACCGCACAAATAAAAGTCAAAGAGACCACGACGACAACGACCACAATCCCTAACATCTTCAGTCCAAATCAGGATGGACACAATGACGTACTAGAATTTGAGCTAGACCCCGAAAATCAAACCCTCATTTCTGCACAAGTTTTTGACCGATGGGGCAATTTGGTCTATGATTATCCAAATACCACGAATAGAACGAGTTGGGATGGCGCTAAAAACCACAATTCCCTCAACCCAGGGGTCTATGTCTATGTCGCCCGCTACAAAAACGGCACTGAAACAACCACCCTTTATGGGGATGTGACTTTGGTGAGGTAGCAGTTGTTAATCATATTAAATAATTCAAAGTGTTGATTATCAATTGATTACGTAAACAGGGTGATGATATTGATAGGCAAGTGAAGATGTGTATTTGATAATTTGTTAAGATTCGATTCGTAGGCTTAATGACCCTTGGGGGGAATCGTGGGCAGGATAGGAAAATAAAAGTCGGGATGACAGGATTTGAACCTGCGACCACTCGCCCCCCAGACGAGTACGCTACCGGACTGCGCCACATCCCGAAATTCTTTAAAAATGCAAAGTAAGTATTTCCATTCTAAAGATACAAACATTTAGAAAAAGAACCAATAGTAAAAATTTAACAACCTCAATCAATAAATGTAGATTGCACTATCTATACTATCAATCATTTTATTGATTTTATAATTTTTATCAATATTAATAAATGCTTAATTTTGCATTGTTCAACAATTAGAAAAAACAAATTATAATTCACAATGGAAAACAATAATATGAGCAAATGTCCCTTCCATGGAGGGCAGACGAATGAAGTTGCTGGTGGTGGAACGAGCCTGAGAGAATGGTGGCCCAATAGATTAAATTTAAATATCCTACGCCAGCATTCAGAAAAATCTAACCCCATGAACAAAGATTTCGACTATAAAAAAGAGTTCGAATCTTTGGATTTAGAGGCCGTAAAGAAAGATTTATACGACTTAATGACGGATTCTCAAGATTGGTGGCCTGCTGATTATGGGCATTATGGTCCACTTTTCATTAGAATGGCTTGGCATAGTGCAGGAACTTATAGAATCAGCGATGGAAGAGGAGGTGGAAACACAGGTAATCAACGATTTGCTCCTGTTAATAGCTGGCCAGACAATGCCAACCTTGACAAGGCAAGACATTTGCTGTGGCCAATAAAACAAAAATATGGCAATAAAATTTCATGGGCAGATTTATTAATCCTTACAGGCAACTGTGCTTTAGAATCTATGGGTTTTAAAACCTTTGGGTTTGCCGGTGGTCGAGAAGATATTTGGGAGCCTGAAATCGATATAAACTGGGGTAACGAAACAAAATGGCTTGGCGATAACCGATATACAGGTGATCGAGATTTAGAAAATCCCCTAGCTGCAGTGCAAATGGGACTAATCTATGTCAACCCTGAAGGCCCTAACGGAAATCCTGACCCTCTAGAATCGGCTAAAGACATTCGTGAGACTTTTGGAAGAATGGCGATGAATGACGAAGAGACTGTTGCATTGGTCGCTGGAGGTCATACTTTTGGTAAATGCCATGGCGCAGGTGATGCGGCATTGGTAGGTCCCGAACCTGAGGCGGCAGGAATCGAAGCACAAGGAATGGGATGGTTGAGTTCTTATAAATCAGGTAAAGGAGCAGATACGATAAGTAGCGGTATAGAGGGTGCATGGACTCCTACCCCAACGCAATGGGACAATGCTTTCTTTGATACACTTTTTGGATATGATTGGGAATTGTCTAAAAGTCCAGCAGGTGCTCATCAATGGAAGCCAAAAGGAAATGCTGCTTCAGACATAGTTCCTGATGCTCAAGATCCAAATGTAAGACATGCTCCCATGATGACAACAGCCGACCTAGCACTCCGATTTGACCCAATATATGAACCAATATCTAGAAATTTTCACCAAAACCCAGATGCTTTTGCGGATGCATTTGCTCGTGCTTGGTTTAAGTTGACTCACAGAGATATGGGTCCTAAATCCAGATATTTAGGAAGTGAAGTACCAAGTGAGGATTTGTTATGGCAAGATCCAATTCCTGCCGCCAATTATGATTGCATTAATGAGTCTGATGAGGCAAACCTGAAGAATAAAATAAAAAATTCAGGACTTACTGTTTCTGAATTGGTGACGACCGCATGGGCTGCAGCATCTACTTATAGAAATTCTGACATGAGAGGTGGAGTGAACGGTGCAAGAATTAGATTAGCACCTCAAAATCAATGGCAAGTAAATAATCCGACTCAATTAGATAAAGTGCTTTCTGCTCTTGAAAACATCCAAAAAGAGTTTAACAATGCACAGGCAGGAAACAAAAAAGTTTCAATGGCCGACCTCATTGTATTAGCCGGTAATGCTGGTGTAGAAATGGCGGCTCAAAAAGGGGGTATGAACTTAAATCTTCCTTTTAATCCGGGTAGAACAGATGCCAATGCGGAAAATACTGATGTCGAAAGTTTTGAAGCTCTGAGACCTTTGGCGGATGGCTTTAGAAATTACAAAAGCAAATATTGCGGGGCCTCAGCAGAAGAAATGTTAGTTGATAAAGCACAATTACTCACGCTGACTGTTCCTGAAATGGCCGTACTTGTCGCCGGAATGAGAGTTATGGACACCAATTATGACAATTCGAAAATTGGCGTCTTTACGGACAATCCTGGCACACTTACTAATGATTTTTTCATGAATATCATGGATATGAGTACCACATGGAAAGCATTGACTGATGCAAAAGATGTTTTCGAAGGTCGTGACAGAAAGACCGGAGACCTAAAGTGGATAGGATCTAGAGTCGATTTGATCTTTGGCTCCAATTCTGAATTAAGAGCGATGGCCGAATTTTATGCTAGTAGTGATGCAAAGGAAAAGTTTGTTCAAGACTTTGGAAAGGCATGGACTAAAGTGATGGAATTAGATCGATTTGATCTGAGAAAATAATTCCTTATAAAATATTTAAAAATCCCGGACAGGAGTTGTTCGGGATTTTTTTTTGAATAAACTCAATTTTAAAAATTCCACGACTTTGGATAAAATAATTTTTTCAATATTAATTCGGACATATTTATCCGCATTAAAGAAAAACATTGTAATTTTGCACTATTATTTAATGATTGTAAAATAAAATATCATGAAATTTACATCCAAAGATAGAATCGGAGATATCGTGGCAGACAATTACAAGACAGCCACTGTATTTAAAGACTTCAATATAGACTTTTGCTGCAATGGTGGACGAACAATTGATGAAGCCTGCAGTCAAAAAAATATCTCAGCCGAAAAACTGCTGACACAATTAAACAAAATCATTGCCGCAAAAAATTATTCTACCATTGACTTCAAAAATTGGCCTATGGACTTGATCGTTGATTATATTGAAAAAACTCATCACCGATATGTGGAGCAAAAAATTGAGGAAATCATGCCATACTTAAATAAATTAGTCATAGTTCATGGAGCCAATCATCCAGAACTGAAGAGTATCCAAGAAGAATTTGTTAACTCTGCCAACGAGCTTTTACAACACATGAAAAAGGAAGAGAATATACTTTTTCCATATATTAGGCAACTGTCATCCAATGTATCGGGGAAATCCGATTACAAAAACCCGGGATTTGGTACTGTTGAAAATCCCATTAACATGATGAAGCACGAACACAATATCGAGGGGGAGAGATTTAGAAAAATTAGTTCGCTGAGCCAAAACTACTCGCCACCTTCCGATGCCTGCAACACATACAGGGTCACTTACTCATTGCTTCAAGAATTTGAGGATGATCTGCACAAGCACATCCACCTTGAAAATAATATTCTCTTTCCAATGGCACTTGAGGCAGAGACTGAATTGAACTAATAATATTTTAAGCTATATAAATTCAGGTTCACAACGAAGGAAATTCAAGCTTGAAATGGCATGAATTTTCTTTTATTTCTTTACAAATCTATTAAAATAAACACCATTAATGCAGTTTATTTCTAATATGTATAATCCTGTGTTCAAATCATTTATATCAATTTTAATATCTACCTGATCCAATTTTCCATATTGCTTAACGATGTTTCCCCTACCATCTATTATTCGAAGATATTCAATCTTTTCAGGTGATTCCATTTCAATACTGATAAAATCCATTGCCGGATTTGGCAATATTTTAATGTGATCAGCGACCTCATATTCCTTGCTGCTACCTTCGATATAGGTTTCGTCACATTCTTGATCGGGATTAAAATCCAAGAAGTATCCGCCAGAGTTAAAGCACCTTATCGATGAATAGTGGGGATCACAAATATTTCCTTGAGGGAATAAAAAGGATTCGCTACCAATACCTTCTATGATGTATGACCCGACATCGGGATTGTCTATGTATTGAACATTAAGCAGTACCCCGGAGAAATCCACCAATCTCACTGAATCAATGTAAACTGTGTATTCAAAAGTTGAACCAGGGACTGCAATCGTGTAGCTATCTCCCTCCCCTAGCGAAAAATCATATAACATAAATTCCTCACCACTGGACAAGTCTTTGTAATAAACCTTGCTTGCCTCTTTCCGAATGACACAATTTGAAAAATCAGAGGCACAACCCTCAATTACCGAAAGTACACCCCACGTCTCTCCCCCAATCAATGTATCACCGGTAATTTCCACAAATTGAGGTTTTATTATTCCAAAATCAGAGAGTGAATAAGTCCACTGCGTACCGACCTCATACTGTCCAAAAATTTGATGGCACCAGCCAATAAATAAGATTAAGAACCAATGTCTTTTCATGATGATCATTTTAGGATTCAAATAATATCTTCAGCTTCTAAGAAACTGCATTAAATATAAGGATTACCCTTAACACATATATAGTCAAAACACGATTAATGTCGTGATGACTTACTATTTCATCCAATTTACCGCTCGATCAAACACATTTTTTTAACTAACGTACAATTTTTAGTTCTTAACTGATAGACATACATGCCATTGGAAGGAAAAACTCCATTTTCAATTTGTACCGTATTCAAACCTGGTAGTGCCGATTTTTGAATAGTCGCAATCACCCGTCCTTCCATGTCATAAACGTTAATTTCAACAGCCATACCTTTGTCAAGTGAGAAGGAAATCTCTGTAGATGTGTTAAATGGATTCGGCACATTCTGATATAAAACTACTTCCTGATTTCTTTCATTATTGGTTACAAGATTTAAATTCTTTACTTCAACCGCATCTTCACCAACATAAATTTCATTGTTAAAATCGCTATTAGTAGAGAGCAGATTATTCTGACAATACTCATTCTCATTAAAATATACTGAAAACAATACCGCGTCATTCTCTAGATTTTTTCCAATGGGATCGGTTACCGATATATAGAGTTGGCCATCTCTTTGTGAATAATTGTACTCTGAAATATCAAAAAAGTCTGACTTTACAGAAACCACTTGAGCTTCACAAACATTCAGGCCCAACTGAAAACCAGAAACATAGGTCGATTCATCCAAGATGAAATTCCATTGATTTCCCTTGGCTACAGTACTTAAAACCTGCGTAGATCTCGAGTTATTTTTATTTCTCCAGATGCCATTGGTCACTGTACCATTAACATCACCCGTTTTTATTCCCATGAAATTGACCTCCGACTTATCATGTGAAAGTTTATCAACGGTCGTTTTTATCCTGTAATTCCAAACATTATCCAGCGTCAATTCATCTTCTAAGCTCAAGAATTTCCAACTTTCATTGTTGGGGAAAGCGTCGGTTTTCCATAAGATTACATTCCTGATTGCAACGATATCTGATACCGAAACTATTTTATTGTTATTGGCATCTGCCGCTATGATTTGATATGGGTCAAAATCTACCAATCCCAATATGTACTTTTGAATCAATAACAAATCGGCCGATGTCAGCCCATTTCTTACATCGTCATTTTTGTGTGGTTCGATTTCATATTCACCAAAAAGTGGGTTACTCGAGAATGCATAATGACCGAAATTATCTGTGTAAGTCGTTTTTACCAAGTCACCAGATTTATTCAGAATTTTCACATCTGAAAATAGCATATTATTATTAGACAGCAATTTACCCTTGATTTGTCTCGACATTAAATCGCCACAACGCATCGAAACAGAAAGGTCGTCAAGATCCCAAGCCGTAACATCGCTACCATTGCCAATAACACAATAAGGCAAAAGTTCAATCTTATAAACAGAAGGCTCGGTCGCTGTAAAGTTCTCGTCTTGGGTAAAGTTGAAACTTTCCATATTCCAATCGTTTTCCGTTTCTATCTGTTCGTTCCGATAGATTTCGACGTCATTTTTCAAAATCCGAATTCCATAATATCTCGGAAAATTATTAAGTCCTGTATCTCCATCAATCCAATCAAATTCTAACGGTGCTTTTTCTTCAAAACTCAAGCAATTGAGGCTGATATACTCACCGACGTTAGGAATAACTGTGATATTAAACCGAACGGCTCTATCATGATCCGCCTGATAATCGCAGGCTTCATAAGAGCTTACACACATGGCTATGGAATCATTATTGTCAGGTGTGCAGGAATGTATATTCACGGTGGGATTGTTGCGATAGAGAATAGAAGCCGTCACTTCTCCGCAGGTCAAATCATTCGAAATATCTGCTATAAATTCTTGATATGTTTGGTTCTCATTGCCTTGATAATGGGCATCACAATCGTCAAAATCCAAGCTTATCGTTTCAAGACTTTCAACAATTGATATATTAATTATGCTATCACATTGTCCTTCTCTATTGATTACTTGCTGAAAATATCCTGCACTGGAGTACACTTGGTCATTGACTGTGATTTCCATATTTTCACATAGGATATAGGAAAGATTCGATTCTACAATTGGATTCACGGTCAAATCTAACATAATTGTACTATCACAGTCTACGGAATTTTTTAAAATTTGTGTGTATTGGCCAGTACTGGAATAAATCTCACCATTCAACTCATACATTTCACCTTCGCAAATTTCAGCTACAATTTCATTAGAAGTAGATTGATTAAACGTGACATCGTAACTATCAATAGCATTGCAGCTGCCATTGTCGATTTCTACCCAATAATCACCTGACTGGGTCACGACGATACTCTGAGTCGTTTCTCCTGTGTTCCATAGATATGTATAACTCGAATCATCATAAACCGAAGCCAAAACTTCACTTGATTCGTCACAGTGTGAGATCAAAAAATGGTGATTTTCTAAATTTTCTCCCACCGTGATTGTGAATGATAAACTGTCACCGTAAACACAGGTTTCACTGCTGGTCGCAATCACATAAGCTACATACTCTCCCGGCTGGGTGTAAGTATGTGTCGGAGATTTATCGGTGCTCGTGCTATTATCCCCAAAATTCCACATATAAATTGCATTTTCGGCATCCGTGCTATTGATGAAATCTACGGTATATGGCGAGCAATTCTGGTCTTCTCCTTGAACTATGACATCCAGTTTAATGCTCGACAATCCAAGTTCTATTTTAAAAACACCAAGGTTGCAATTGAAGCTATTATTAGTCTCTGAAAATGCTCCATCTGTAACCGGAAAATCATTCCAACCACCACAACTGGCACACACCGCCTGATAGACGGCTCCTTCCTTTGAAAACCTGCTCGTACCTCCATCGACGTGTTCTCGGGAATTAGGGCCACCAAAATACGTGGCATACTCTAGTCCCGTCGCATCCGGTTTCAGTACCATCAAATAAAAATCACTGCCATCACTTGTTGATTGTAATGCATCCGATGTCAAAGGCATACCTTGAATATTATTAGTGGTACTATTCGTCCTACCACCCCATCCTGAGATATAAATTCTGTTGCAATTATCTACCAAAAAGGCTGAAATCACTAAGCGGCCATTTACACCCTTTCCATTTCCTACCAGTGTAGAGAGGGATATGGTAGTCAAATCAGGATTTAAAACACTTAAAAAATTCACACTATTATCATTGGAATAAACATCACTGCTAACATCCCAATTACCAGAATTATTTATACCGACGACATAGATTTGACCATCAGAATCGGTGTCAGTAAAATATATCAAGTCATTACCGGATTTACCAAGATAAGTTGACTTTGACAAAGAATAATCATTCAAATTTATAATGGAAATAAATCCATCGCTACCTCCCGCAGAAAGCGTCTGCAAGACACCAGAAGTGGTAGGGAAATCAGCACTTGCGGTAATACCTACGACTAATAACTCATTATTATTTAAAAGTTTTAAGGAAGTGGCTGCCTCCCCAACGGTTCCGCCTAGGTAACTTGCAAAGTTTAACTGACTCAGGTCAGGGCTAAAATACAAAACCAAACCATCACTACTGCCACTATTGCCTGTATTGTATTGGTCATCAAAGGCATTCTTAAGAGTCAAATCCGTACTCTCAGTAGTCGAAGCGACGAATACCTCCCCATTTTCACCCAAAATCACTTCTCCTCGATAGGCATCACTGTAATTAAGTGAAGAACTGGCATTCGTTATTAAACCATCATTATTTGATCCTCCATAATAAGTAGATGCCATCAACTGGCTGCCATCACTGCTCAATCTGGTGATTGCGATGTCCGTACCATTGGTAAAAGGTATCCCCGACGGGCTGATATATGAACCTCCCCCAAATGTCCGACTAAAAGCATTGGCACTCGTGGGAAAATCCGACGATCCTGTAATGCTATATATCACGATTTCGTTATCGGAATTCACAATCATACTGGTTGGCAAGTCAGAATTATTCCCTCCTAGGTAGGTACTGTATGTCAACTGGCTGCCATCTTCGTTAAATTTACTGATGGCACAATCGGTTCTTCCTCCTGAAAATGTCAAATCAAAAGCTCCGTTGACCACCGGAAAATCACCGAAAGAAGAACTCCCTGCAATCAGGTTTCCATCATTGTCAAATGTGGCAGTATTTCCCCAGTTATCATCAATGGCACCGCTATAACTTGCAAAAATTAATTCCGGGTCTATTACCAATACTTTCGAATCATCATAAGTAGGATCCACTTCAAATCTAACTACATCACCATCAACCAAGTAATGGCAATCAACCACTTCTTTAGACTGATTATCTGCAATATATGTATATGGATTTTCTTTAATGAGTTCGCTAACCGAAGTCTGTATATACAAACGATTTTCGAGCAAATTGAGTCCATCGGCGTAATTAATTTTCAAGGCAATCTGAGATGGATCTACTCCAGGAGACACGATAAAATCATATTTCAAATGCCCTCTACTTTCATAAAATACGAGATCGATTCCTTCATAAATATCCTTATAGACGAGTTTGGTATAGGCATGCACATGAGATGCCCATCTTGACTCATCCGCTCCTAAAAAATAATTGTAATATGTGTATTTTTGGTTTTGTGCTTGTAATTTACAATTTGGGTTGGCATTCAAAAGCTCCCACTGCATTCCGTGAATTTTGAGTGGAAGGTTTACAGCGCTTTCGCCATCATCATGAGAATGTCCCCGCTCTGCCAAATCATCCATATCTACAAGGGTGACATGAATTGCGTCCTGCATGAAGTCCATTTGCCCATATCTTAACTTGAGCCGATAGAGAATGTCGTCAGACCATTGACCTTTATTTTCGATAATAGAGATGTTGCTTCCCACAGATAAATCATTATCCGTTAATAATGGCTTGAGTTCTATCGGCTTATGAGCCAATAATCCATTAATTCCTAAAAATAAGAATGCGAAAAGCCCGAACGGCCGAAATGAAAATTTACAGCTTTTTAACATTGTAATAAAACTTATAGAATTTACTTAATAATGTTTTGAAAATAACATGCTGTAGAAATCAAATTTGGCCTTAGCTCGACGTAATAATATTCAAAGATAGTAATTATTTTAATATATTGGTTTCATTTGGGGTATAATTGAGTTAAATATACGAAAATGCTTAATATGAGTGATACGTATTTCCTTTTTTGATACGATTTGAAATTTTATTAAATTTTTCTACCCTTAATACCGGTTGCACAACCAAAAAAATAGCTGAGGTATTCGACTTCAAAATTTGGGTTATTGAAAATTTGAAATACTCCTTCTGAATTTTTAAAATTCTGAGTATAAATTCCCAGCATTTTGTATATCTCTGGATTGCCGAGAAAGAGTTTACCAAGCAATGGAATCACATTTTTGAGGTAGAACAAATAAAAAATTCTTAAAACTTTATTTTTAGGAACAGAAATGTCTATAAGTGCAATTTTTCCGTTTGGCTTTAGAATTCGATTGATTTCAAATGCCAATTTACGGAGTTGATTATCGTTAAAAGTTTTTAATCCAAAACCAGAAACTACATAATCTGCGGATTCATCTTTAATAGAATTACCAAAGACATTTTCTCTCAAAATTTCAATAGTATGCGGTTTCAATTTTGCTCTGTATTTTTCTGCACGTTGAACCATTTCATAAGAGAAATCTAATCCAATCAGCTTAGATTTGGAATCGGCTTTTTTTAAAATAAACTTCCAGCACTCGCCCATTCCGGTCATCAAATCTACGACCATTTTACCCTTTTCAATATCAACTTCTGAAACACATTGTTTTCTCCATTTTTCACTAAACCCAAATGAGGTTATATTATTCATTCTTGAATAGGATTCACTCATTCTATCAAATAGAATCTCTACGTATTCTGGTTCGTATATATCTTTCATCCGAAGTAAAAATGTGATTTTCCGTGACTACTAATAATCACGAGAAAGTTTTTATCAATCAATTAAATGACAATGCAATTTATTCTTACAAATCAATTTCTAAAGTATGGAAATCACATTAATTTATTATGATATTTTTTAATAAATGCATTAAAACGGTTCAATGTTAGGGCAATTAATGATTCAAAATGTAGATTTTATTATAAATTTTAATACCTATCAATAAATTAGAATAACAAATCAGAACTTAGATGCAACTCCTAATTCATTAATAATATTCTATAGATCTTTCGGTAGTCTGAAAATACTCCTTGTTTTTAAACAATCTTCTTTTTACCCAATTTCGTTTACCGTCGTACTCATATTCGAGTGTTTCGTTGTCATAAGAAGAATCTAAATTGCTATGTTTCTTAGAGATGATGTCCCCATATTCATTGTATTTATAGTAAACTGAAGAAGTTTCGTTTTCAATATTTGAGTATCGGTTTACTTCAATTGGTAATAAATCTTCATTGAGGAATGTTGTGTATTTAGTTCCATCCTCGAGAGTTCTTGTAATTACGCTTGTCATAATGTTAAATGAATCCTTTTCATTCGATATATTATCATAAAATACGAAGCCATTGGGGCTCCAATGAACAGTGTAAACAGAATTTTTATCCATTTCATTGGATTTATATAAACCATTGTCATTGTCAAGGTTATATAAGCAAATAAATCTACCCAAAGAATCATAATAATTGATAGATCCCCAACAATTACCATTAGCAAAAAATATACTACTTGACTTGATTTTATCATATTCATACGTAAATTCGTACTGGTGTGTAAGACTCATATTGCTATCAAATTTTTTGATCAATATAGGGTCAAAAAAGCTCTCGTAATAAATGGAGTCAATTGATTGGAGCTCATTTTTACTTTTAGTTTTTGTTACAATGTATTTATTCAGTGTATCTATCTGACTTGACGTCCATATGGTGTCACTATTTTTTAAGAAGAAGCCATTTTTTAAAATCTGCTCACCCCCATATTTTAAGTGATTATAATAAGTACGATCACCAGTAATATTATTATTTTCATCAAAATTAATCAATCTATAAAGTTTATGATTTTCATCATAAAAGTATTTTAAAGAAGATTCTATAACACCTTCATAGTTTATTCTTTTAATATGAACCGATTTGATATTGCGATAAAAGTGATGCGTTGAATATATTGTTTCGCTCTCCATCGCTAAAAGTTGATCAAGAAGTAAATTGTCGTATAGCACAAAATCTCGATAGTTAGTCTTCTTTTCTATAGTACTGCAATTCAGAAAGAAAAAAACCAGCAAAAATATTTTTAAATTCAAAATTTATGTTTGTTTAAAATTAATCAAAACTATTCATAATAGATGCTTCAATCGATATTTCTAGGAAGAAATACTTTTAATTTAAAAACTAATCAGACTTAAAACATCACTTCATTTAGTTTTTTATTTTTCCTTTTGCTCTATCGTCCATACAATTCCCCAACGTTTGACATAATCCCCAATTGGCCCAAGTCCTACCTCTTTTCTTCTCTGGTTGACATATTCAGGCTCCCATATTTCATAAACCAATTGTTTGCCAGTATCCTTATCTTGGGTAATTTGTGAACCATAAATTTGTGGTTTGCCATTTCGCATTTGAATTCTATCCTCTAGCAATGCCAAGTGGCTCCCACTTGATTCGCCCTCCAGTACTGATTTTTTGAGAAGTGGCAAGTATTTTTCCTGTGTTTCCAATGGGGAATGTTGAATCACCAACCATAATGTCATATTGGCCTGTCCACCAACCAAACTTTTTCCAACCCATCCTTTTTCCTCGATGATTTTTATTACTTCAAGTTCGTTTAGACTATCTTGTTCAGATACCAATTTCCAAAAATATTTCATTTCATCTGACTCTCGACCAAACTTATCTTCTGCCGTCTGATACAATTGTCGTAGTGTTTGATCTTGGACATAAATTTTCTCTAATTGCCCTTTTAATGGTTTATCAAAATCCTTTTCATAATCTTCAAGATTGGCTTGAATTTTTGCCAACACTTCACTCCAAACTTTTACATTGTGCAGACTCATCAAGTCTTTATCACTTTTAATATGCTTCAAATTTTTCCAGCCGTTATCTGCGGCAAGATTTAAGTATTTGACAGAATTAATGGTATCTCCAGATAATGCCCATGAGCAAGCAGCATTATAATATTGACTGGCATTTCCATCTTCTAGAACGAATGCCTTTTCATATGCCTCTGCAGATTCAAGATATTTTTTCTCGTCGTATAATTTGTCACCATTCGAGATAAGCTCATCAAAAGATTGAGCCTGCATTGACACAGAGAGCAAACAAACTAAGATTCCTATTATTGACTTCATTTTCTTGTTTATATTTGGTTTAAATATGCGAGCTGTAAAAGTAACATCCAATTAAAATGACCCATAGTATGATTACAGTTCGTTCTGTTAATGTTTATCTATTCCTCCTCTAAATAAGTATCATTTTTTATCGTCAGATATGCCAACTTTTTAGATAAATGAGAGTGGTTCAGTACTAATAAATATCCTATGATCATATTCATCGAAGAAATAGCCCAATCAAAGTAATCAGTTTTTGTCTCTCCCAGCAATAATCCTTCTAAATTACCTCTTCCAGCTTGATGTTTGAATGAAATATATAACTGATGCAAAAAGCTAGGAAGATAATCTAAAAATAACATTCCGCCAATTAGGATTATCGCTATTTAATATACCTTTTGTTCATTAAAATTACCAATTTGAATTATGTTATTATCAAATCCTTTGTCGAGTTTCAACCAATCAATAATATTGTCAACTTTTTTTGTTAAAAATTTAAATATTAGATAGGAAACGGCAACCAGTAAAATTGACGAAACTATGCTCCAAACAATATCAAGCGAATATAATAAACTAAAAGCATTGAGAGGAATGTAATAGAATGTAACTTGCACTAAGATATAAACACAAAACAGCGTTATAAGTATTCTAAAAAAATCTCTAATCGTCATTTTTATTTAATTTTGTTCTCGTTCATAAATAAAGTGAATTCCAACTTCAAGCTGCGACACTTATCTAATTATATTGGTGTTGGTAATTTAGTATGACATCAACAACACTTAGGGTATTCCTTTTTGAGTATTTTGTTATTTATTTTCTAATGTAGGGATTTTTGAAAGGATTAAGTTATTTTTGAGAGGGTTATTAATTAGAATCCACTAATGTCTGGTGAATTGGGCGACTTAAATCTGTCCTCCGGCATGAAGAACACCGGCTTCGTTCCGGGACTTGCCTACCACACGAGGTCTTATTTATTGTTGTACGTTTTTCATTCAAATGTTTCGTAATGGATTACCTTTTCCTCGAATTCTAAAAGATATTTCCTGTCCTTGTCATAATATCTCGCCTTTTCATAATTTTCGCCCGCAAACTGTTTAATACTTTCAAAATTGTTCCACTCTGTAACCGTGAGAAAATGACAAATATCATCCTCTATTCGACGTAAAATCTTTGCAGATAAATTCCCTTTGACATTCCGATAATCGGTCAAACCTGTTGCTTCAATGTATTTCAAGTATTCGTCTGCGTGTTCTGCTTTTGTAATCCCGTGCCAAATCCTTGTAATCTTTTTCATTGTAATTGATTTAAGTTTTCAATAATTTTAATGTAATTACTATTTGTCCTATATGTTAAATATCAAGGTGTATTAATCTGAATACCAAATATTTATAAGAACATTCAGGTACTTAGTCCTTATTTTCCGAATAATCATCAAATTTATTTTCTATCAGTTCTGTTTGGATGTTGTATAAGTCAAATTTCAATTTTTCCCACCCGATTTTTTTAGTTCATCATTGGTTCTCCACTTTGCTATATTATCCATATTAATAATGGACTTGAATTCTTTAAGTTTTTTATCCCTTCAACTCTCCAAATCCAAATATGTGCGACTAAATCAGCAAATCTAAAGACTTCAGTCGTAGTATTACAAAAGAATTATATTCATTTATTTTTCCAAATTTTTTTTTTGAAATTTTCTTAAAGCCAGTTGCTTAAGTCTATATAATAAGTATCGGCTTTATTATTTATAAATTTGCAGTCATTTTACCAAGGTTGATTTTTTCAGCCTTCGTAAACTTTATATCACGGACAAATTCCATTTTTCCCCATAAATAAGTATTACCTTTCAGTCCTTTCGTAGCTTTCATTCTTCGATTTAGTCCATTAATTTCCTTTTCAGTTGCTTTTCTTCTTTCACCAAGTTCTCCATAAAGTTTCATTGCCGGAAAGTCAGTAAATTTTCCTCGGAACAATCCTTTTAACCAAAATATTCGTCCACTGTTTACACCAAGTAGGCATACTTTTGGGTTAGTCATAACATGTTCTGGTAGTTTTGAAGGGAATTTTTCAAAATAGAATCCGGTTTGATTGTCATTCAAAAACAATGAACCGATTGGTGTCACGGTTGGATTATTTTCAACATCAACTGAAGCGACTGAAACATAAAAGTTTGAACTAAAACTTTTATTAAAATGCCTTCTTATTACATTCCAATCTACTTTTATATCCATTTCAGTTTGTTATGCTAATCGTTAACTCAAAGGAATACAAACACCTCCACCTGAATCTTCAAGCTGAACCACTTACTTAATAATGTTGGTGTTGGTAATTCAGCATGAAATCTACATCGTATAGGGTATTCCTTTTGAAGTGTGTCTTGTTATTTTTTGTCTAAGGTAGGCTTTTTTGAAAGGATTAAGTGATTTTTGAGAAGTTTTTATCATAACAGAACGTTTTTGACAGTTAGGTATATCTAATAAAAACAATCAAAAGTATTTTTGAGAATTTGAAATTATTTAGATTCCTTGATTTAATACGATAAAGGCAACCGGTGATTCCATTAATTTCGGGAAAATTAAAGTTTGAATCAACTTGTGGCAGATGACCATTCTGATAATTATCTGGTTCAGAATTTTATTTAAAAAATCAAGATTTCTCTACCTTAAAATACAGTTTACTGGTACATTTGTAAATCCTCGCGGTAGCACAAAGTCTCAATTGTTTTATTTTTATTTACTCTATAAATAACTTTTTAGATTGAATATTTTTATCATTTTTATCTGAAACATTTATTATGTACATTCCAGAAGATAAATTAGAAATATCAATTTCTATAAAATTTTGTTCCGTTTCAAACTGTTTTTTATAAATCTCTTTGCCTGATATATTGTGAATTTTAACATTACTTATACCTTCGTCACTTCTTAAAACTAAAAATCCAGAAGTGGGATTAGGATACATCATAAGGTTTTTATCTTCAATTCGGTTATCGGAAATACCAACCGTTTGATGTAACAACGCCTTATGTGCATTAATTCTTCCATAACCATAATATTTATCAAATCCTTTGATGTCTTCAGAAGGACTTCCTACTTGATCTTCTGCTGTTGATCTTATTATAGTCCTAATATCATCCGGCGTTCTATTCGCATCTTGAGCCAAAAGCAATGCTGCTAAGCCAGTTACCAATGGGGTTGCTTGGGAGGTACCGCCCCAGTAAGTATTGTAATTCGTATTAGATTGATAACTAAGACCATATATAAAATTACCTGGTGCGACCACGTCTATATGATTGCCATAATTACTTCCACTAGCAGAATTCCAAAAAAATGGTGAAGAACGCTTATTGTCAGGATTTATCGATCCAACTGCAATAGTGTTTTGAAAGCCAGCCGGATAGTAAGTCACACTATTGTTTTCATTCATCATGCAAGCGACTATAGTTACTCCATTGTCATGAGCATAGTTGATTGCTGATTGTAATGCGTTGGAAAAAGATGAACCCCCTACTGACATATTTATTACCTTGGCGCCATTGTCTACAGCGTAATAAATGGCTTCTACCCACCATGAATAATATCCCAAATTATTCTGATCTAATATTTTACAAATCATCAATTTAGAATTCCAATCTACCCCAGCGTATCCAATATTATTATTTGCATTAGCGCCAATAATTCCAGTCACATTTGTTCCGTGACCATAGTCGTCAGTAGGGTCATTATCGTTATTCGCAAAATCCCATCCCCGAAAATCATCGATATAGCCATTGTTGTCATCATCTAAATTATTAGATTCCTCATTGCTATTTTCCCAAACTCTGCCATTAAATTCCGGATGATTCAATTTGAGTCCAGAATCTAAAACTGCAATAGTGATTGAAGAACTTCCCTGTTCTATATCCCAAGCCAATTCCATATCAATATCCGCATCATTGAGGGCGGAAGCTAACGAAAATGAACCATCATTATACAGGCCCCATTGCCTATAAAAATAAGTATCAGTAGGAAATGTTTCAACTAAACCTTGTTTTCCACCGCCAGAACCAATAAAATTTGGTTCAACATATTCAAATAAACCTGTATTGTCATATATTTCCACTAAATCGATTATGTCTTGATTGGTTTTAAATTCTAGAATGTATGTATTACTAATTTTCTTACTTCCAATTGACTTAATCTTATAAAGCTCATGCTTACTATTTAGAAAATCCAATTCTACGTTTTCAAACTTATTATTGCTTAAGCAATTTCTAAGATCTACGACTGATTTTTGATTGAATTTTACGATTAGTTCGTTTTTGGAGTAATGGTCTGTATCCTGCGATAAAATGTTACTTGAGAGGATAAAACTAATTAATAGAATTGTTATTTGCTTCATGATATTTTGATCTAAATATTTATTACAAAAATGGTATATTCTTCTCAATAATTATAACCCAAATCTACACTTTCACTGCTCTAAAATCCACATTGTTTGCATTTCAGTGTGACTGTTGCAATGATTAGAGTATGCCTTTTGAAGTGTGTCTTATTATTTTTTGTCTAAGGTAGGGATTTTTTGAGTAGGTTGAGTGCTTTTTGAAAGGATTATTGGTTTTAAAAATAATTGGAATCTACATATAACTTATAAGCTAGGCGACAGTAAACCGTCCTTGAGTTTGAAGAACTCAGGCTTCATGCTGGGTCTTGCAGACCATAGGAAGGCTTATTTAATATGGCCAGTTACATTTATTTTATTCTTCGGTCAATTATTTTATCTTTTGGATCTCTTCGACAATCCCAAATCATGATTATTAAAATTAATTGATCAAATATTTCATAAATAATTTAATATTCCCCAGTTATTAATGCTCTTACAGAAACATAGTCTGTAGGAATCCCAAGAAAAGGATTTTTGCTTATTAATTTTATACTCTTATTTATCTTTGCATTTAACTTAGTGCTATATATATTTGACTTATTACGCTTTATATAGTAGTCTAAAATGTCAATTAAATCCAACCTAGCTTCAACCGACCAATCTATTTTGAGCTTAACCATTGACCTATCTCTTTTTGCAAATCATCATGAGAAATAGTCTGCTTATTTTTTAGTTGTTCCCTAGCTGAATCTATACGATTTTTTTGATAATCACTAAGTTTATAAGTTCCTTCGGATACTTTACTTTCAATTATCGTTTTTATTGCATTTAAAAAGGAAACGTCATCAATATGAGTAAGTTTTTCAGTGATTATATGTCTCAGTTCTAATGTCTCCATTTTTATAATTATTTAAACAAAGATACATATTTTTTATCCATCTTAAATTATCCTAAATGTCTTTGTGCAATTGCCCATAACTCAAAGGAATACAAACACCACCACCCGAATCTTCATGCTGTGACTCTTACCTAATAATGTTGGTGTTTGTATTTCAGCGTGAAATCTGCAGTGATTAAGATATTCTTTTTTGAGTATATTACTATTTTTTGTCTAAGGTAGGGATTTTTTGAGTAGGAAAAGTAAGTTGTAGGAGGTATTTTTGATTTAATAAATTTAGGAATCCATTAATAACTGACAAGCTGGGCGACAGAAATCTGTCCTCAAGTTTGAAGAACACCGACTTCAAGCCGAGACTTGCCGACTACACGAAGCCTTTTATATTCTCACCAGTATTGTTTATTTGACATAAGTTTCATCAATCGTTCTCTTAATTTGTTCTATTGTTTCGAGTTTAAGTGTTCCAATAATTTTAACGATTCTTAGTTTATCAATTGTTCTTATTTGATCTACTGCTGCCATTCCTTTTACATCTTGAGTTGATATTTTTATTCTTGTGGGATATTCCTTAATTGTTGATGTTATCGGAATAATTACGATTGTTTTTAAATAGTGGTTCATTTCATCAGGCGAAACTACCACACATGGCCGTGTCTTATTTACTTCGCTTCCTAATGTTGGTTCTAAATTAACAAGTACTATTTCATATTGATTAACCCTCATTCCCAATTTGATTCTTCTTCGAAAATATCATCAATAAACAATTCGTCATGTCCATTATTATGCATTTCCTGAAAAGACTTGGCCCAATTGTTTCTTGGTTTCGATATTGGTTCTATTATTATGAAATTTTCTTCCATTCGCATATTTACCATTTCACCAATATCATATTTTTCTAAAATGGTTTTACTTAATCGTAATCCCTTTGAATTTCCTATTTGTATTATTTTAGTTTGCATGAAAACAATTTTCTACAAAGTTATTACTTTGTAATCACATTATCAAATTTATTTTATTGGTGTGAACTCAAAGGAATACAAACACCACCACCCGAATCTTCTAGCTGAACCACATGACTAAATTTGGCGGAATTTGTATTTCAGTAAGACAGCTGCGGTGATTAAGATATTCTTTTTTGAGTGTATTACTATTTTTATCTAAGATAGGGATTTTTGAAAAGTATGACTAATTTTTTATAGGTTTTTAATTGGAATCCATTAATAACTGACAAGCTGGGCGACAGAAATCTGTCCTCGAGTTCTACTCGGGACTCAGCACAATCCCGAGTAGAACTCGGAGATCATTGACACAGGCTTCATGCTGGGTCTTGCAGACCATAAGAAGGCTTATATATTTGGTGGCAATTTTTTATTCGTTTAGTCTGTTTATTAAGTCCATTCGTTCGTGTAAAATTCTAATCACTTCAATTTCATTTTCTGTTGCAACTTGGTAAAAGATTATATGTCTCCCCGTTCTTAGTCCAAGCAAGTTGCGGTTTATCCCTTCATATTCTTTCCCAAGTTCGGGATTTTCTCCAATTTGCATACAAGCAAACTTTAATGTTGCGTAATATCTGTCAGCCTGCTTTTCCGACCATTCCTCAAATGTATAAGTCCAAATATCATTCAAGTCATCAATGGCTCCTTGCCTTAAGATAACTTTAGCCATTTTTTCTTTTTTCTGCTTTTAGTCTTTTTAAGTTTTCTTCAAAGTCAAAATTTTCAACTCGGGGACTGTCCAATCCTTTCTGAATAGCTGCTCTTAATGCAACAGTTTTGCTTTCTTCATCTTCTAAAAGTCGAAGTCCTGCACGAATAACTTCACTGACGTTTTTATAGCGTCCTGCTGAAACTTGGCTACTAACAAATTGGTCAAAATAGTTTCCAAGCGATATTGATGTATTTTTCATTTTTTTAATCTTTTTCCAAAGTTACCAAAATTTGGTAACTACACAAGTTTTTCACTCTTAAAATTTCAATTTTGGATTTTGAGTCTCGGTTTGGGAGCGGTTCTCTAAAATTACCACTAACTCCACCTGCATCATCAAACAAAAACACGTGACTAAATATGGTGGTTCTTGTATTTCAGTTGGACAACTGCGGTGATTAGGATATTCCTTTTTGAGTATATTACTAATTTTTGTCTAAGGTAGGGATTTTTGAGAAGTATGACTAATTTTTGAAAGGTTTTTAATTGAAATACGCTAATGGCTGACAAGCTAGACGACAGAAAACTGTACTCAAGTACTACTCGGGACTTCGCACAATCACGAGTATAACTCTAGGATCTTTGACACTGGCTTCATGCTGGGTCTTGCCGACCACATGAAGGCTTATATATTAGCTTTAGTTTTTTGCAAATTCAATTAGTGGTTTAACATTTCCATTGTCAGCTTCTTTCAATGCATTAATATATTCTTTTCTAATTTCGTTAGCTTTTACCATATTAGACTGATGCCAAGAAAATATTTCATTTCCAAATATTGATTCCATAATTATGTCCGCCATCATTCTTGAATGTCTTCCATTTCCATTTGGGAAACAATGAATAGATACTATTCGATGTTTGAATCTAATTGCTATTTCCTCTGGTGAAAAGGTTTTGTTTTCTATCCAATATTTGGTGTCGTCCAGTAAATTTTTTAATTCAAGCCCAATTTTTGTCCATGGAATTCCGATGTTTTTTTCAGTTCTTCTTAATTCACCAGCCCATTTCCATACATCACCAAACATTTTTTTATGTAAGTCTTTAACAAACTTTTCTGTCAAAATATTTTCAGGTATTAAATTTGCGTGAATAGTCCATTCGACAGCTTTTTCAATGTTCAGTTGTTCAAATTCATCCAACTCTCCATGAGTCGTAATGGATTTTATTTTAAGACCAATCTTTTCTTCTTCTTCTATAGGTGTTTGTCCTTCTTTGTAAACGAATTCTAATCCCATAGTGACTTTCTCATTTCTCGTTTTATTTCATTAGCTAGCTCCTTTATAGTTTTGGCTATTTTATCATCGCCAATTCCTTGGTCCTCTAGTTTCATATTTTGATTGGTCCGTAATACTATTTTTTGAGCCAGTATATCTGCTTTTTTCTGTATTAAATCGTCTATGGTCTCATTTTTTGGGACCAGTGCATATACCAATTTTAAATCCAAAGCCATGGCAACATCTTTTAAGGAATTGAGTGTTATTGTGCCATTAGCCTCACTTTCCTCAATTCTTTTTACGCCTTGTCTTGTAATATTTAGTTTAGCACCAAGTTGGGCCATGGTCATATTAAGTGCAGTTCGAATAGTATTTATCCATCCACGTTCTGGGACCAGGACCTTTCTGCTTTCAGAAAACGGTTGTAGCTTTTGGTCCAATTGTTCGATTAAAAGTTTTCGCTTATTTCTCATTTTTTGTAAATATTTAAGTTTACAAAATATATAAAATGTAAACTTTAGTGTTTACAAATATACAAAAAAGTCAATTTAAAAGTTTACAAAAAATAAACTTTAATCTTTACTTATGATTTTTCTTTTAAATTAAACCAACTCAAAGGAATACAAACACGACCACCCACATCTTCAAACAGAAATACGGTGCTTAATTTGGCGTTGTTTATATTTCAGCGTGAAATCTGCGGTGATTAAGATATTTTTTTGAGTGTATTATTATTTTTTGCCTTAGGTGGGATTTTTTGAGAAGGAAAAGCATTTTTTACTGTCGAAAGTGATAAAATTTCTCCAATGTTCGGCAGTATGCACTGACCGTGGATTGTTTAAAATTTGCCTAAGTCCCGCAAGTTCGATCTTGGGTAACTTCTAAGTTAATGTAACGGTATGATAGCTTACCTTTAATTAAAGCTATTTCCATACTTTCAAGACCCTCTATTTTTTGGTAAAATTTTCAAAGTGAGAAATAAAACTATATCTGTACTTTTCCCTATTATTACTTTTCGCGAATTCGATCAAAATATCATTAAATTTCGTCATCTCGCACGATTCAGAAATCAATTTTGCAATTGGTTCTGCCTCGAGCTTAAGACTTTTTTCAATTTGTTCATAGTTCTCAAATCTACTATATTCATATTCGTCCAATAATTTGAAGTTAAGCGTTTCAGTTTCAGGATTGTATATATCCTTTGTCCTTTTGTATAGAAGTCGTTTAAAAACTAAAAGTAAATATTTCAAATTTTCTTATAAATATTATAGCAAAGGCTAAGCAATGAAGAGCCATCCA
>ERZ795053.2423-NODE-2423-length-22632-cov-8.480135_pt1 | contig 22632 bp, 19 predicted proteins | sample MGYA00375137_ERZ795053 | MGnify/ENA primary metagenome ERZ795053 (study PRJEB30182, sample SAMN05720284) | activated sludge metagenome | isolation source: Anaerobic digester | place: Hong Kong | collected 2014-12-17 ...
GACCATCGGCGCCGCGGTCAGCGTCATGGAGCCGAGGGGAGCCGCGTAGGCGGTCCCGGCGGCGCAGGCGACGATGACGGCTAGGGCTACGGCGACGGTCGCGTCGCGGCGGGCGCCGCGGTCGAAGGGTATACGCATTATGCGCTCCATATATATAGGTCTGGATCCGTCGTAGATGTATAGCACCGGGGGCCACGGAGGTCGTCCCGTTTTAGCGAAACGGGACGCGGGCTCCCCTGCGGGCTCCCCTGCGGGCTCCCCTGCGGGCTCCCCTGCGGGCGGCTACGGAGAACGGCTACGGGTAGCGGCTAGCGAGCGTGCAGGTCCCGGTACTCGCTCGGGCTCATGCCGACCAGCTTGCGGAACTGGTTGTTGAAGACGGTCTTGGAGGCGTAGCCGGTGTCGAAGGCGATGTCCAGGATACTGTCGCCGGGCCTCTCGACGAGGAGCCGCTTGACCCGCTCGACGCGCGCCGCGTTGAGCCAGGCCGGGAAGCTCATGCCCAGCTCGCCGTTCAGGTACGCGGATAATTTGTAGGCCGGTAGCCGTAGCCGCTTGGCGAGCGCGTTCAGGTTGAGCTGCGCCGACTCTTGGAGCGCGCCGGCGCCGACGGCCCGCTCGAGCCGCGCCGCGATGGCCGCCTTCTCCTCCGGGCCGAGCGCCCTTCGCTGCTCGTGCCTGTCCCGTATCTCCTTGCGGGCGCGCTTGAACGCGTTCGGCCTGGCCCTGTAGTACAGGTTCCACGCGAGCATCATCAGCATCAGGGACAGGTGGCCGAGACGGTAGCCGAGGGTCGACGAGGCGGCCATCGAAACGCCTATGACGCCGAGCGCGACGAGGACGAGCGCGAAGGCGCCCAGGAACACCCAGGAGACGCCGGGCTCCCGGGGTAGATCCGACGGACGGCGCTTGCCCGCGCGTAACGATACGACGGTGATGGCCACCGGCCACAGGTACGTCCCGACGGCGCCCGCCATCTGGAACGGCGCCATGGTTTGTCCGTCCTCGACGCTCGCGCCGAGCGTCCCGAGGCCGAACGCCAGGTCGAGGAACGGTAGCAGCCATAGCGCGGCCGACCAGGCCGCGCCTATCAGGTATACCTTCCGGCGGGAACCCTTGACCGCCTCGTCGCCGAAGACGAACAGGGTGATCTCGAAGAGCGACTGGCTGATCGCGAAGACTATGGCTAAGAGGAGGAGCGAGTCGATGGGCCTCGGCGCCAGCCAGAAGCCGCTGAGCCAGCTGAGGGCGTAGGCCGCCCCGAGCGACAGGAACAGGGCGCCGAAGGCCTTGCGTACCCGTTCCCCGCCCGGCTCCACTATGAAACCGGCCCCGATGACGATGAACGAAAGGCCGAAAGCCCCGCATAAGAAGTCGTACAGGCCGTCGGCCATCGATCCCTCCGCGCCCATGATCGCCCGGGATCGGCCGGACGGTCAATCGTATTTCGACTGCTCGGCCCCGTCTACGGGACGACAACCGCGATAGCGGCGCATAGCGCGATCCTCAGGGCTACGAAGGCCGCCGCCGACAGCGCGGCCTGCGCGTACATCAGCCTGACGGCCCGTCGGACCTGGGCCGAGGAGGCCTCGCCGCCGGTCGGGTTGATCCAGGGCTTATCGATGACGCCCTCGGCGTAGCGCGACGGGCCGCCGAGCCTGAGGCCGAGCGCGCCCGCGTAGGCGGCCTCGGGATGGCCGGCGTTCGGGCTTTCGTGGGCCAGGCGCCAGCGCGCGAACGAGCCGAGCGCGGCGCGGGCCGAGCCTCCGGCGACCGGGGCGAGCAGGCAGGCCAGGGTCGACGAGAGTCTGGCGGGCAGCCAGTTCGCGGCGTCGTCGGCGCGGGCCGGTACGAGCCCGAAGCGCAGGTAGCGCTCGTCCTTGTGGCCGAACATCGAGTCCATCGTGTTGACGGCGCGGTAGGCGAAGGCGCCGGCCGGGCCGAGCAGGGCGGCCCAGAACAGCGGGGCGGCGGCGCCGTCGACCGAGCTCTCGGCGACGCTCTCGACGCAGGCCCGCGCGACGCCGGCCGGGTCGAGGGCCGATACGTCGCGGCCGACCAGCATGGCCACGGCGGCGCGGGCCCGCTCGAGCGCGCCCGGCTCGCCGCGCTCGGCGGCCTCGAGCGCCCGCCTGACGCGGGCGGCGTGCGCGGCCAGGTCGGCCGGCGCTATCGACGCCCAGACGACTATCACGTCCGCCGCGAGGCCGGCCAAGGGATGGACGGCGCGGGCCGCCCGGCTCAGGGCGAGCGCGGCGGCCGCGGCTAGGGCGACGACCGCCAGCCAGGCCGAGGCCCCGGCCAGCCCGGCTCGAAGCGCTAGGCCGCGCGATACGGCGTCGGTGCGATCCGCGGCGACCGGCGCCTTCCAGATCCGCCTGGCCACGGACTCGGCGCCGGCGGCGAGCCTGCCGAGCAGCCTGACCGGGTGCCAGGGCGCGGCCGGGTCGCCGATCGCCGCGTCGAGGGCGAGGCCACAGGCGATGGCGAGGGCAGCGCGGAGCGATGCCGGATCGAGGCGTATCACAGCCCGAGCTCCGCGCGGATATACCTAAGGTCGACGTTGGAGCGGACCGCGTCGGCGAGGCGGGACAGCTCCGCGTCGAGGCTCGCTCCGGGGCTCGGCGGCAGCGGCGCGAGACCCTTGCGGGCGCGCAGCTCGTTCAGGAAGGCGCGGCGGAAGCCGTCGGAATCGAAGACGCCGTGCAGGTAGCCGCCCCAGACGCGGCCGGCGCCGTAGCCGAGCGGCGCGCCGCCGTCGGACAGCATGGCCGGCTCGGCCGAGGCCGCGTCCGCCGGCCTGGTGACGCCGTGATGGATCTCGTAGCCGGTCAGCGCCGCCCCGCGGGCTTCGCTCAGGCCGGAGCCGACCCAGCGGGCCCTCGAGCGCGACAGCGTCTTGTCGGCGGCGAAGACCGTGACCACCGGCAGGAGCCCGAGTCCCGGCGTCTCGCGGGACGGCGACTCGACCCCGTCGGGGTCGAGCAGCGACAGTCCGAGCATCTGGTAGCCGCCGCATATACCGGCTACCGCGCCGCCGGAGGCGGCGAAGCGTACGATGCCGTCGGCCAGGCCCGACGCGCGCAGCCAGCCGAGGTCGGCGACGGTCGACTTGCTCCCGGGGATGACCACCGCGTCGAAGCGGCCATAGTCGACCTCCTCCCCCTTCGAGATAGGCACTACTTCGACGTCGGGCTCGGAGGCGAAGGCGTCCAGGTCGGTGAAATTCGACACGCGGGGCAGCCTGGGCACCGCGACGCGCAGCTCGGCGCCCGGGCGGCGGCCGGCCTTGACGATGGGCTCGTCCTCGTCGGGTATGGCCAGGTCGCGCAGCATAGGCACGCAGCCGAGCACCGGATAGCCGGTGCGGTCGCGTGTCATCGCGAAGGCGTCGCCGAGCAGGGCGGGGTCGCCGCGGAATTTGTTGACGACGAAGCCCGACAGCAGGCGCAGCTCGTCCGGGGCGAAGGTGGCCACGTGGCCGATGAACGACGCGAAGACGCCGCCGCGGTCGATGTCGCCGACGAGCAGCACGCGGGCGCCGGCGTGGCGGGCGGCGCTCATGTTGACGAGGTCGCGGCTCCTCAGGTTGATCTCGGCCGGGCTGCCCGCGCCCTCGAGGACGATCAGCTCGCGCTCGGCGGTCAGCTCGTCGTAGGCCCGGCGGGCCGCCGTCCGCAGCTCGTCGTGCATCGCGTAGTAGTCGCGGGCCGAGCGCCTCGCGTAGGGCCTGCCGAGCAGCACGACCTGGGAGCCCGCGTCGCTCTCGGGCTTGAGGAGTATCGGGTTCATCCGCGCGTCCGGCTCGAGGCCGCAGGCGGCGGCCTGTACGGCCTGGGCGCGGCCGATCTCGAGGCCGTCTGGGGTCACCGCGGAGTTGAGCGACATGTTCTGCGCCTTGTACGGCGCCACGTCGTAGCCCTCGTCCCTGAAGATACGGCAGAAGGCGGCCGCGACGAGGCTCTTCCCGGCGCCCGAGGAGCAGCCCTGGATCATCAGCGCCTTGGCCCGGCGTCCGGCGGCCCTCGGACCGGGCCGACAGGGCCCGGTCGGGCGCTCGGCCGACCGGGCCTCGTCGACGACGTCGGCCATCGCGGCGACTATCGCGTCGTTCTCGGCGGCCGTCCTGACGGCCAGCCTGAGGTAGTCCGGTCCGAGGCCGTCGAAGTTGCCGCAGCGGCGCGCGCCGATTCCCTTCGCGGCGAGGCGATCGGCGAGCGCGTCGCCGCCTGAGTCGCCGAGCCCGGCTTCGGGCGAGACGCGCACGAGGTAGTAGTTCGCAGCCGACTCGAGCGGGGTCAGGCCGGGGACGCCCGCTATTGCCGCCGCGACGCGCCGGCGCTCGGCGGCGACGAAGGCGCGGGTTCGCGAGCGGCGTTCGTCGGCCGCCGGGTCGCTCAAGGCCCGCCTGGCGAAGGCCTCGGCGACCGAATTGAGCGGCCAGTTCGGCAACTCGGCCCGTATCGCCGCGGCCAGCTCCGCCGAGCAGACGGCGTAGCCGGCGCGCAGGCCCGGCACGGCCCAGAACTTGGTCATCGACCTGAGGACGATCAGGTTCGGAGCGGACGCGGCAACGCGCGAGGCTCCGGCGGGATCGGCGCCCGCAGGGACGGCGCCGTCGCAGAAGTCCAGGAAGGCCTCGTCGCAGACGACCAGCCTGTCGGGACGGCGGCGCGCCAGCTCGACGACCGAGGCCGGATAGCCGGCCGGGAGTATGCCGGTCGGATTGTTCGGCGCTCCGAGCCAGAGGATCGAGCCCGGGGGCGCGTCCGCGATAGCGGACTCGGCGGCCGATAGCGGACGCTCGCTCGGCGAGCCGGCCTCGCCGATGGCGGCCGGGCCCGGTATCGCCGCCGGGACCGCCCGGACGGCCAGGCCGGCCGCCTCGGACGCGTCTCGGTACGAGGCGTAGGCCGGCCCCTCGACCACGGCGGCCGGTTCCGGTCCCGGCGCCGAGGCCGAACCGGCGGCGCCGGAGGCTCGCCGGCGAGCCGCGCGGGCGACGGCGAACATCAGCTCGTCGGCGCCGTTCCCGAATACGATGCTATCGTCCGGCACGCCGAGCCGCTCGGCCGCGGCGGCCCGAAGGCCTCGGTAGAGCGGGTCGGGGTAGCGGCCGGACAGCCTGCGGCCCTCGGCGAAGGCCGCGTCGAGCCAGTCGGGGGGACCGAGCGGGTTCAGGTTGGCGCTGGCGTCGACGACGGCAGACTCGGGCAGGCCGGAAGCCTCGGCGAGCGCGACGAAGTCGCCGCCGTGCTTCAGGACGGCGCCCGGCCGGTCGGGATTCAGAAGTCCTTCTCCTCGCCGGAGGCCTTGGAGACGGCCGCCTCGGAGAAGCGGGACATCTCGCCGGCTATCCTGGCTCCGAGCTCGACGATGAAGCCTCCTATAACGGCGCCGGTGCCCTCGCCCAGGCGCATGTCGAGCGATACGACCGGCTCGAGGCCGAGCGCCTCGAGCACGGGCCGGTGGCCCTTGACCCTGGACTGGTGGCCGGCGAACAGATAGTCGGTGACGTTCGGGTCTATCTTCCAGGCTATGACCGCGCCGGCGGTGATCGGGAAGCCGTCGAGCATGCAGGCGACGCCCTTGCCCTTGAGCCCGAGTATCACGCCCGCGGCCGTGGCTATCTCCGGCCCGGCGAAGGCCGCTCCGACCGACTCGGGGGTCGGGTAGGGGCCGCGGGCCGCCACCGCCTCCGTGATGAGCGCCCGCTTCCGTTCCAGCGCCGCGTCGTCGATGCCGGTGCCCCGGTCGACGACCAGGTCGGGGTCGAAGCCGTAGCCAGCCAGCACCGCGGCCGCGCTCGTCGTGTTGCCGATGCCCATGTCGCCGAGGGCGACGATGTCGTAGCCCTCGCGGACGGCGAGATCGGCAAGCTTCTGGCCGTTGTGCAGGCACTGGAGGAATTCGTTCTCGGTGAAGGCCGGCTCGACGGTGAAGTCCTTGGTGCCGCGTACCGCCTTCATCGGCACGTAGCGCGGCTTGCCGTCCGCGCCGCCGCTGGGATAGTCGGGCAGGTCGGCGTCGACGCCCGCGTCTACGACGAACAGGTCGAAGCCGCAGGCCCTGGACAGCACGTTGATGCCGGCGCCGCCGGCCATGATGTTCGCGAACATCTGGGCGGTCACCTCTTTCGGATACAGCGACACGCCGCGCGATACGACGCCGTGGTCGCCCGCCAGCACGAAGGCCGCCTTCCGCCTGACCCGCGGGGGCACGCGCCCCTGGATCACCGCCAGCTTCGAGGCGTAGTCCTCGAGCCGGCCCAGGCTGCCCTTGGGTTTGGTCAGGTCGTCGAGCAACGCCGAGACCTCGCTCAGTATCCGCTTATCGTCCATCATGGCTCTCCTTGGCTCGTTTCCGCGACAGGGGCAGTACGTAGGGTCCGTACGACTCGTGGTCGCCGTGTATGAAGTGGGTATCGTAGGCGTTCTCGAGCTTCTCGGGCGTCAGGACGTCGCCGGGGGCGCCGAAGGCCGTCGAGCCGTCCTTGCCGACGAGCAGGGCCAGGTCGGAGAAGCGCTTGGCGGCGTTGACGTCGTGGACGCTGACGGCGACGGCCTTGCCGGAGCGCGCGAGGCCGGCCAGCAGCTCCATCAGCTCCATCTGCCGGCCCGGGTCCAGGTGGGCCGCCGGCTCGTCGAGCACGATGAGCGGCGTCTCCTGCGCCAGGGCCCTGGCTATCATCACGCGCCTGGCCTCGCCGCCGGACAGCGACGAGAAGGGCCGGTCGGCGAAGGCCCGGGCGTCCATCGCGTCCAGGGCCGCGTCGACGGCCGCCTCGTCGTCGCCGTTCAGCGGCATGAAGGGCCCGCGCGTGGCGAATCGGCCCTGCGCGACGATGTCGCGCGATCGGTACGACCATGCCGACTCCGCGAGCTGCGGCACCCAGGCCGCCAGCCGCGCCCGTTCGCGCGGACGCAGGCCGCTTACCGGCAGCCCGCCGAGCAGCGCGTCGCCGGACAGCGGCGGCAGGAGGCCGAGGCAGGTCTTGAGCACGGTGGTCTTGCCGCAGCCGTTGGGGCCGAGCACGACGAGCAGCGAGCCGGCCGATACGGAGAAGGACGCGCCCGCGACGACGACCCGCTCGCCGTAGCCGGCCGACAGGCCGCGCGCCTCGAGCAGGGCGCTCATCGGGCGCCGTCCAGTCCGCGCCTGGCTATCTTGTACACGAAGAACGGCGCCCCGATCAGCGCGGTCATCGCGCCGACCGGCATCTCGACCGGCGCGAAGGCGGTGCGCGCGACGACGTCCGCGACGACGAGGAGCGAGGCGCCGACGAGGGCCGCCGCCGGTATCAGCCGTACGTGCCTCGGGCCGACGAAGCGCCTGGCTATGTGCGGCGAGACCAGCCCGACGAAGCCGATGGCGCCGGACAGGGCGACCGCGGCCGATACGGACAGAGCCGCGAAGCCGCCGACGACGAAGCGGGTCGCGGCCGGCCTGAGGCCGAGGCTGGTCGCCTCCTCGTCGCCGACCGACAAGAGGTCGAGGGAGCGGGACCCGGCCATCGCGGCCGCGAAGCCCGCCAGCATGGCCGGAGCGGACGCCGCGAGCTCGGGCAGGCCGCGCCCGGAGAAGCCGCCGAGCAGCCAGAACCAGGCCTGGTGCAGGTCCTTGTCCTTGAGCGCCAGCACGATCGATACGAGGGCGGAGAACAGCGAGCCGAGGGCCGTGCCGGCCAGGAGCAGGCTCGAGGCGTCTGAACGGAGGCGGGTCGCGCCGGCGACGAGGTAGACGACCATGGTCGCGCCGAGCCCGCCGGCGAAGGCGGCGAGCCCGATGCCCGAGAAGCCGAGCGCGCCCGCGCCCGAGCCGAAGGCTATCGCGCAGACGGCGCCGAGGGCGGCGCCTCCGGAGCTGCCGATCACGTAGGGGTCGGCGAGCGGGTTGCGGAACAGGCCCTGGAACACGGCCCCGGAGGCGGCGAGCGACGCGCCGACCGCCGCGGCGAGGCAGGCGCGGGCGAACCTGATGCCGACGATGATCGCCTCGGGGGACGAGGCGGCCTCGTCCGAGGCCGCGGGCGACGACAGCAATGCCCGGGCGGCCTCGACCGGCGACAGCCTGACCGCGCCGAGCGCGATGGCGGCCGCGAACGACGCGGCGAGCAGGGCCGCGAGCCCCGCGTAGGCCAGGACGGCCCGGTTCGTATCCTTCGACATGCGCCGCCGCTACCTGCCGTACGATTCCGGGTATAGGGCGCGGGCCATCAGCTCTACCGCCTCGACGAAGCGCGGCCCGGCCCGGGAGACGATGTCGCCGTCCAGGAAGACGAGCCTGCCGTTCCTGACGGCCCGCAGGGAGCTCCAGCCGGATCGTTTGGCCAGCCGCTCGGGCGTCAGCGCCTCGCCGTGGCTGTCGGCGGCCATGATGTAGTCGGGGTCGCGCGCGAGCAGCGCCTCGAAGCTGACTACCGGCCAGTCCGAGGCCGCGTCCGCGAAGCAATTGCGGCCCCCGGCCGCCTCGATGATCTGGCCGGTGAAGGTGCCCGGGCCGGCGCTCATCAGGGGCTCGTCCCAGGTCTCCCAGAACACGAGCGGACGCTCGGCGGACGGCACGGCCGCGATCTTAGCGCTGACCGCGGCGAGCCTGGCCTTCAGGTCGGCTACCAGGGCGTTCGCGACGGCCTCATCCCCCGCTACGCGCCCGAGCAGCGCTATCGTGGCGTAGATATCGTCGAAGTCGGTCGTCGGCAGCGCCGCGAAGCGCAGGCCGGCCCGCTCGAACTGCGTCGCGAGCTGCCCGTGGGCGGAGAGGCCGCCGACCACGAGGTCCGGCTTGAGCGCGATGATCGTCTCGACGCTGATCGTCTTGGCGGAGAAACCGCCTATCTTGGCCCTGCCCGACGCCTCGGCCGGGTAGTTGCAGTAGGTCGTCACGCCGACGACGGCGTCGCCGGCGCCGGCGGCGAACAGCGACTCGGTCAGCTCGGGCGACAGCGACACGACGCGCCTCGCCTTGCCAGGCAGGCTGATCGTGACGCCTCGCTCGTCGACGAACGAGACGGGGCCGGCGGCCGCGGCCGCGACGGCGATAGCGAGCGCGCAGAGCGATAGAGCGGCGCGTTTCATAGATTCCTCCTTGATCGGGCGCGAAGTCGTCGCGCGCGCGGCGGAGGAACGGTTCCTGATCGGGGTGCCATCGAAGGGCCGGCGCCGCCATGGCGCCGGACGATCGTTTTACGCCTGTACCACGAAGCGTTCCACGAAGATTAGGGCGGCGCGGGTATCCTGGCTCGCCGGCGCCCTGATAGGGCGCGGCCCACAGTTACGGGCTAGCTCCGGATTCTAACCGGATTCCCCCGCGTCGCCGCTGTACCCCGGTACTATAGGTACGCCTGGGCCCGGGGTCAAGGGGACGGCCCGGCCCGCCCTCAGGGCGGCCGCGAGCCGCGTGCAAAATTTTCACACCAGCGGTCGCTTCTTGCCCATGGTTCCCGTCCGAGCCGCGCCTCGGTCGGTCCGGGGCGACTCGAGATGGCTTTCAGATAAGGTTTTATCGAATCTCTTGGTTGGCACGGAAATTGCTATTGATTTTACGAGGAGTTCTGTAATGAAACGAAAACGCGCATTGATCATAGCTTCCGCTCTCGCGGCCGCGACGCTGGTCGCGGCTATCCTCCTGGTATCGGGCAAGAGCCATGACGCGGGCGGGGCCGTCGGCGGCTACGAGTACGCGACGATAAGCCGCGGCTCCATCGAGAGCGTCGTGTCGAGCAGCGGCACGCTATCGGTCGTCTCGTCGGTCAGCGTGCTCGCCCAGATGAGCGGCCGCCTCGAGACCGTCGAGGTCGACTTCAACGACGACGTGGTCAAGGGGCAGGTGCTCGCCACCATCAACACGGATATCCTGCGGCTGCAGGCCAAGGCGGCCCAGGCCGCGGTGGACAAGGCGCGGGCTAACTACGACCTCCAGGTCCTGGACCGGCGGAACGCCGAGAGCCTGTACGCGAAGGGCCTGCTCTCCGAGTACGACCTGATGACGAGCCGGTCGACGCTCGACGTGCGGGCGGCCGAGCTGGCCTCCGCCGAGGCGTCGCTCGAGGAGATAGTGACCGAGATCGAGCAGTACGCGATCATCACCTCGCCGATCGACGGGATAGTGCTCGAGCGCGCCGTCGACCGCGGGCAGAGCGTCGTGGGGTCGAGCTCCTCCTCGACGAGCCTCTTCACGATAGCCGAGGACCTCGAGCGGATGCAGATCGAGGCGGAGGTCGACGAGCTGGACATCGGCTCCATCGAGGCGGGCCAGGCGGTGCGCTTCACGGTGGAGGCGGAGCCGGGCTCCGTCTTCTCCGGGCGGGTCAAGGAGATACGGCTCGTGCCCGAGTCGTCCGACAACGTCGTCTACTATACCGTCGTCATCCTCGCCGACAACGAGTCGGGCCGCCTGCTACCCGGCATGACGGCGAGCGTCACCTTCATCAAGGAGAAGAAGGACGACGTCCTCGTCGTGCCGAACTCCGCCCTGCGCTTCACGCCCACCGGCCTGACCGAGGCCGAGATCGCCAGGGCCAAGTACGCCGCCGGCCTCGGCTCGATGGGCGCCGAGGAGAAGGCCGCGGCCCTGGCCCGCTACGACGAGTCCGCGGCGAAGCCCGCCTCGGAGCCTTCCTCCGGGAGCTCGAGCGGCCTCGCCGGCCTGATGGGCGGCTCGGTGCCCGGCGGCAGGATGGGCGGCCCGATGGGCGGCCCGGGCGCAGGGGCGCCGCCGTCCGGGTCGTCGCGGACGGGCTCGGCCGGCGCGTCGGGATCGTCGGGATCGTCCGCGGCGGCGAAGGAGACGAAGACGCTCTGGTACGTCGACGAGTCGGGGGCCCTGACCGCGCTCCTGGTCGAGGTCGGCGCGTCGGACGGATCGGTGACCGAGCTGATCGGCGCCGAGGCCCTCGAGGGCGTCCGCGTCGTCTCGAAGCTGAGGGTGGAATAACCATGGCCGTCATAGAGCTGCGCGGGGTGCAGCGGCGCTATCAGGTCGGCGACATCGTGGTCCGCGCGCTGCGCGGCGTCGACCTGGACGTCGAGTCAGGCGAGTTCGTCGCCATCATGGGCCCGTCCGGCTCGGGCAAGTCCACCCTGATGAACACGCTCGGCTGCCTGGACCGGCCGACCGAGGGCCGGTACCTGCTCGACGGCCTCGATACGTCCGAGGCGGGGCCCGACGAGGCCGCCGATATCAGGAACGCCAAGATCGGCTTCGTGTTCCAGGGCTTCAACCTGCTGGCGCGGACGAGCGCGCTCGAGAACGTCGAGCTGCCGCTCTTCTACGACCGCTCGGGCTCCGGGGCCGACGCCGCGGCGCGCGCGAGGGCTGCCCTCGAGGAGGTCGGGCTCGGCGACCGGCTCGACCATAAGCCGAACCAGCTGTCGGGCGGCCAGCAGCAGCGGGTCGCGATCGCGAGGGCCATGGTGAACGACCCGGCCTTCATCCTGGCCGACGAGCCGACGGGCAACCTCGACACCGAGATGACGCTCGAGGTGATGAGCCTGTTCCAGGACCTGAACGAGCGCGGGAAGACCATCGTCATGGTCACCCACGAGCCGGAGGTGGCGGCCTACACGAAGCGCGTCATCACCATGCGCGACGGCGCCGTCGTCTCCGACGCCCCGGTGACCGAGCGCAGGCGCGCGGCCGCCGACCTCGTCGACTGGAAGCGGCGTCACGCGGCCCTCGCCGCGGAGGTCGCGTCATGACCCTCGGCAAGCTTGCGCGGGCGTCGGCGCTCAGCATCTTCCGTAACAAGATGCGGAGCTTCCTGACCTCGCTCGGCATCATCATCGGCGTCTGCTCGGTGATCGTGATGCTCGCCGTGGGCGCCGGATCGCAGGCCGAGATCGAGGCCCGTATCGCCGCGATGGGCACGAACCTGATCATGGTGATGCCGCCCCGGGGCCCGCGCGAGGCGAACCGGCTGAGCATGGACGACGTGGAGAAGCTGCGCTCGGAGGCGAGCTACCTCGCCGCGATCACCGGCGAGGTCAGGCTGTCCGGCGGCAAGGTCGTCGGCGGGTCGGGCTACTGGTCCACCTCGGTCTACGGCGTCGAGCCCGACTACCTGACGATAAAGGGCTGGGGCGTCGCCTCAGGCTCGTTCTTCGGCGAGGAGGACCTCGCGTCGCGCGCCAAGGTCGTCGTGCTCGGCTCGACGGTGGCGTCGGAGCTGTTCCCCGGCGAGGACCCGGTGGGCCGGAGCGTCCGCATCGGCTCGACGCCGTTCACCGTCATAGGCCTGCTCGAGAGCAAGGGCTCCACCGGCATGGGCAACGACCAGGACGACGTCGTGATGGTGCCCCTCGACACCGCGGTCAACCGGTTGATGCGCGACGACGCGATCGACTCGATCGAGATGAGCGTCGTCCGGGAGGACCTTATGGCCGAGGCCGAGGCTGAGATCGTCGCGATCCTGCGGGAGTCGCACGGCCTGTCCGGGTCCGACTCCGACGACTTTAGCGTGATGAACCAGTCGGAGATCATCGAAACGGCCTCGCAGACCTCGCAGACCCTGACGGGGCTGCTGGCGGCGATAGCGGGCGTCTCGCTCGTCGTGGGCGGCATCGGCATCATGAACATCATGCTCGTGTCGGTGACCGAGCGGACGAGGGAGATCGGCATCCGCATGTCGGTCGGCGCCAGGAGGAAGGACATACTCATGCAGTTCCTGGCCGAGTCGGTGATCCTGAGCATGCTCGGCGGCGTCGTCGGGATAGCGCTCGCGCTCGCCGTGTCGTTCGCGCTGGATACCTTCATGGCGACGCCGACGCTGGTCAGCCCGGCAGTCATAGCGGCGTCCGCGGGGTTCGCCGCGGCCGTCGGCATCTTCTTCGGGTTCTACCCGGCCAGGAAGGCCGCGAACCTGTACCCGATCGACGCGCTGCGATACGAGTAGCGCGCGGGGCCACGCGGATACGAGAGGAGTAACGAGATGAGACATACGACGAGGGCCGTCCTGGCGGCCCTGCTGCTGGCCGCGACGGCGGCCGGCGCGGCCTCCGCGGACGGCGCGCCCGGCGCGCTCGACCTGGCGACCGCGCGCGCGCTGGCCCTGGCGGGCTCGGCGTCCGTCAGGAAGGCCGAGCTGGCGGTGGAGTCGGCGAGCCTGGCCTACTCGGCGCGGGTCTACGACGGGCTACCGTCCCTGGGGGCGTCCGCCTCCGGCTCGGCCGGGTACGACTACGCGGCGGCCGGGGCCTCCGGGCCGGACGCCTCGCTCCGCGTCTCGGTCGCCCAGACCGTCCTGGACGGCGGCAAGGGCGCCTCGCAGCGGGGACAGGCGGCCGTGGCGCTCGAGGCGGCGGAGGCCGCTCTGAGGGCCGCCCGCGTCGAGGCGATCGGGGAGGCGGACGACGCGTTCTACGCGGCGCTGAAGGCCGCGGCCTCGGCGGAGGCGGCCGCGGCCGACCTCGCGGCCGCCCGGCTACGCCTGGAGATAGCGAGCGCCAAGGCCGCCGCCGGCGTCCTCGCCCGCTCCGATTACCTGATGGCCGAGTCGGAGGCCGCCGGCTACGAGACGACGCTCATCAAGGCCAGGAAGGCGGCGGCGTCGGCGTCCGCCAGGCTCGCCTCGATGACCGGGCTGCCCGCGTCGACGACGCTCGTCCCCGTCGACTTCTCGGCCTACGACGGGCTGCTCGAGCGGCTGTCGACGCTGGACGACGACGGCGGGCTCGTCGCGTCCCTGACCTCGGCGGCCGCCGAGGCCAACCCCGGGCTGGCCGGCTACGCGCTCTCGGCGCGGAAAGCGGAACTCGCGGTCGCCGAGGCGATGGCCGGCTACGCGCCGACGGTCACGCTGGGACTGTCGCAGGGCGTCGACTGGGAGGCCGGCGGCGGGTTCGGCGTAGGCGACCTGAGCCTGTCGCTGTCCGCGTCGATGGACCTGGGTTTCTGGGCCACCGCCAACGGCGTCGCCGCGGCCGCGGTCTCGTCCCGGTCGGCGGCCGTCGACGGAGCCGACGCCGCCCGCGCGCTCGCCCTAGACGTGGAGGTGGCCGTGAACGACCTGCTCGCCGCCGCCGGGACTATAGCCTCGTCGTCGACGGCGCTCGAGTACGCGGAGAGCAGCTACGAGAGCGCGCTCGAGCGCTTCAGGCTCTCGGCGGCCTCGGCCTCCGACCTATCGAGCGCAGAGGCCCTCGTCAGCTCGGGCCGGACGGCCCTAATCGGGGCCCACTACGACTTCCTGTCGTGCCTGACGACCCTCCGTGGCCTGGTCGGGGTCGAGGACGACGGGGCCATCCTCGCGGCGCTGCCGTGATCCCGGAGCCGCGCGGCCGGCGCCGGGCGACCGCCCGGATGCCGCCCGATTGCCCCGGGACGGCGCGGAGCGTATAATCCGCGCATGGAACTCTTGTCTACCTCCGCGCGGGACCTCGATCGGGCCGCCGATGCCATACGGGCCGGTCTCCTCGTCGCCATACCCACCGAGACCGTCTACGGGCTCGGCGCCGACGCGTGGAACCGGGTCGCGCTGGCCCGCGTCTTCGAGGCCAAGCGCCGCCCGAGCTTCGACCCGCTGATCGTCCACGTGGCCGAGCCGTCGGGCGCCTCGGAGGTGGCCGACCTCTCGGCGCGCTACGCCGCGACCCTCGCCGAGCGCTTCTGGCCCGGACCGCTGACTATGGTGCTGCCCAAGCTCGAGCGCGTGCCGGACCTGGCGACGAGCGGCCTGCCGACCGTAGCCGTGCGCTGTCCGGCCAACGCGGTCGCCCGCGAGATTATTCGCCGCTCCGGCGTGCCGGTCGCCGCGCCGAGCGCCAACCCCTTCGGCTACCTGTCGCCGACCCGGGCAGAGCACGTCGTCGCGCAGCTCGGCGACCGCGTCGACTTCATAGTCGACGGCGGCCGCTGCCCGGTCGGCGTAGAGAGCACCGTGCTCGACCTGAGCTCCGACGAGCCCCTCGTGCTCAGGCCCGGCGGCCTACCGGTGGAGCTGATAGCCGAGGTTATCCCTGGCGTGCGCGTCTACGACCGGGCGACGACCAGCCCGACGGCGCCCGGGCAGCTGCCGAGCCACTACGCGCCGTCGCGGCCGCTGTACCTCGTCCCGCACGGCGGCGTGGCCGGCATCGAGCCCCGCGGCCGGGCGGCCGCCCTATGCTTCGGCGCGGCGGCGGCGAAGGCGGCCGAGCGAGGCGGGCACTGGTCCAGGATCGTCGACCTGTCGCCGTCGATGGACCCGGTCGAGGCCGCCGCGGCCCTGTTCGACGCGCTGCACGAACTGGACGCCGCCGGCTTCGACGAGCTGTGGGCCGAGCGCCTGCCCGACGACGGCCTCGGCCGGGCGGTCAACGACCGGCTGTACAAGGCCTCGGTCAAGTAGGGAGCCCCTCGTCGTCGCGCTCCTCCACGTAACGCTAATCTCCGGCCCGCGCCGTACCGACATTATAGGTAGAAAGTCGGTATCGAGCACGGAGCGGGATCATGGACGTGAGGATTTCCAATCAGCTTCCATTAGCGTACGCCTATAGCGCCGGGGCCAGCGGCAGGATATCCGTGCCGGTCTCCCCGTCGCAGCTCCTGTACTCCAACTTCAAGAACGTGTCCGGTACCGCGAGCACCGGCGCGTCCGCCTACACCCTCGATAAGCTCAAGATCCTCGACACCATCATCGAGCGCCTCCGCAGCGCCAAGAACCAGCCCAGGGTAGAGCGCGAGGCCTCCGGCCTCTCGGACGAGCGCATCGACGCGCTGATCGAGCAGTACGGAGCCCAGCTGCACGCCGCCCTTTCCGCCGGGCCGTACGCCAAGCCGACAGGGGTAGTACCGGGCATGCTCGTGTCCGTCGCCGCGTGATCCCCCGGGTGTTACGAACCTTATTGGTCCCGTCGATAACCTAGACGAACCCTATCCGACATGCCCAAGCGCCGTACCCTAGGGGCGCGAACCCTCCCCGAGCAGCCACGCCATGTAGCCGCGCAGGTCCCCCTCGCCGTAGAGCGCCGCGTACGACAGCGCCGCGTGACCGACGTTCCGCCCGTATTGCCTGGTCTCGGCGTAGGACAGCGCCTCGAGCAGCAGGTCGATCGGCAGCGAGCCGTACTCGGCTTCCCAGCGCCTGAAGCGGGTAGGGCCACCGTTGTACGAGAAGACGGCCGGCAGGACCCTGCCGTCCAGCCGATCGACCAGCCTGGCGAAGTAGGACGAGCCTATCGTCACGTTGTCGACCGGATCGGTCAGCTCGTAGTCGTCCAGGCCGAGGCGCTCGGCGGTCTCCGCGGCGGTCGCCGGCATCAGCTGTATGAGGCCGACGGCGCCCGACTTGGACACGGCCTTCGGGTCGAAGGCGCTCTCGGAGCGCGCGAGCCCGTAGAGCAGGTGCGGGTCGAGGCCGGTCGCCTCGATAGCGGGCCCGATGGCTTCGGGGTAGGGACGCGGCCAATACAGCTCGGCGTCGCCGCGGGTCGGCTCGAAGCCGGCCCTCCAGAACAGGGTCGCTATCAGCCGGTAGGCCTGGTCGTGGCGGCCGGCCGCGGCTAGCCCGGCGGCTATCGTCCTGACGACGTCCTCGGACACGGAGCGGTACTCGTCGCCCAGCTCGGCCCTGACGCGATAGCCGAGCCCGAAGCGCGACAGGGCGAGCGCGTACTCGTCCGGGCTGACGGGGCGGCTCCCGCTATCGCCTTCGGGGGCGGGCGAGTCGTCCGCGGCGGAGGTCGGCTCGGTTCCGGCCTCCGTATCGACGCCCGGTACGGCGAGCGGCTCGACGAGGGGCTCGCCGAGCCTATAGGCGGCGACGAGGCGGTACCATGGATCGTCCCGCTGGCCGTAGGCCTCGCGCAGCCTCGCGACGGCGTAGCTATCGATATCGGCGAAGGCGCCGCCGAAGGCCGAGGCGACGTGGTCCGCGCGTATCACGCCTATCTGGGCGGCGCGGGCGCAGAGGTAGGCCAGCCTGGCCCTGTCCTTCGGCGCGGCCCGAGCGGTCGCGGCGTCGAGCCCGGCCAGCGTCGAACCGTCCCTTGCCGCGAGCGCTTGCCGCGATATCGGCTCGACGAGGTCCGAGTAGTAGCCGGGGTTGGCCGAGCTTTCCAGCGCGGCGCCGAGCAGGCCGACGGCCGCCGCCGCCGACCGCTTCGAGGCTGCCTCGATCTCGTACCAGCGAGCCGCGTCCAGGTCCCAGCGGTTCGCCGCCAGCGCGGCCGCCTTCGAGAACCATCGCTCGGCCTCGGCCCAACGCTCGCCGGCCCGCAGGAAGCGCCCGCGCCAGAACGCGTCGAAATAGTCGCGGGACGGATCGGCGCCGCGGTCGGCGCTCGTCTCGACGATGTACCTGAAGCCCTCTCCTCCCTCGTCCGCGGCCGCCGCGATGTAGGCCTTGGCGGCGTCGGACGCCGAGGCGCGCGGCAGGGTCAGGAACAGGTTGGCGGCCGCCTTCGGCGATAGCGGGATAGACGGCGTCGCCTCTGCGTCGGGCGACGGCGAGCCCGTTACCCTGGCCGCCGCGCCGGCCGCGTCCTCCTCGTCGTCGGCGTAGCGCCTGAAGGCGACGACGGCCGGTCCGTAGTCCCGCGAGCCGGTCAGCGCGCGGGCCTCGGCCAGTTGGAAGGCCCTGACCCCGACGGCCCGTATCGCGGCCTCCGCCTCGGCGCGGCCCGCCTGCGCCACCAGGCTCACGGCCTCGGCGAGCGCCTCGTAGACGGCCGCCGAGCCGTCCATCGCGGTTATAGCTATGAACTCGTTGACCCAGCGGCCCTTGCCGGAGCGGTAGCCCGCCTCGAGGGCCATCGACGCTATCGTCGCCGCGTCCCGCGATGATTCGGCCGGGAAGGCCGAGCGTAGCGCGTCGATTGCGGCCAGGGTGCGGGCGTGCGAGCCGGAGACGGCGTATCCGACGGCCTCCAGATAGGCCCTGCGGTACGGCTCGAGCTCCGAGCCCAGCTCGGAACGGCATAGCTCCGCCAGCGCCTCCCCGTCGCCGGTCGACGAAAGGGTCTCGGCGAGCGAGGCGACCGCCCGGGTCCGGTAGCGCCCGGTCTCTCGGGCGGCGGCGTCCCTGAACAGCTCGACGGCGAGCGCGTCGTCGCCGGCCTCGCGGGCCCGCATGCCGACGAACAGCGCGGCTCCCGGCCCGAGCCTGGCTATGGCGTCGTAGTCGACGCGGTCGCCGTGGGCGATCGGCAGGGGGTCGCCGTTGGCCAGGAGCTCGAACCAGCCCGCCTCGTCGAGGCCGTGGATGGAGCCGCCGGCGCACGACTGGACGGACAGTATCAGGGCTACGGCGGCGACGCGGACGAATGATCGCATGGACTCTCCTGGCGAGGCGATGATGGCCCGCCTGGGCGAGCCTCGCCTCTACTATTCCACGAAAGCGGCCGAGGGCCAAGCTCCGGGCGAAAAAAAACGGCGGCGCGCGAGCGACCGCCGTTCTCGTTCCGAATATCCGCGCCTAGCGCGGCGGTATATAGATCCAGGTGCCCGAGATGATCAGGTCGGGGTTCTTGATCTTGTTGGCCTTGGCTATCGTCATATACAGCCACGGGGTCCGGTAGTAGGTGATCGATATGTCCCAGAGCGTGTCGCCCCACTTGATCTTATGCCAGGTGCCCTCTTTTTTTGCCGGGGCGGCCGGGGCGGGCGCGGGAGTCGGAGCGGGAGCCGGCGTCTCGACCTTGGCCGCTTCGGGCGCCGGCGTAGGGGCGGGCGCCGGAGCCGGCGCCGGAGCCGGAGCTGGAGCGGGCGCAGGAGCGGGCGCAGGCGCCGAGGCGGCCTGCGGCGGCTCCGCCTGGCGATCCGCGGTGCAGCGGTAGATGAAGAACGCGGCCGCCAGGATCAGCGCGGTGGCGAGCGCCGCCAGTATGCCGATCAGGAGCGGCGAGGCTCGCCTCGGCCGGTCGGGCTCCTCGGCGGCGGGCTCGCTATCGTCGAAGCTCGGGATGCTATCCTCGGATCCTTCGGCCTCGAACGGAGCCTCGGACTCGCCCTCGTCGATCACGGTCGACTCGAAGGGATTCTCGTCGGGCAGCTCGTCGGTCGACAGGTCGAAGGCCTCGTCCTCCTGGAAGTCGAAATCGGGGATCTCGTACTTCTCTTCCTCGGCCAGCGACTTGAGCGACACCGTCAGGGCCTGGTGCTCGCCGGTGGCTTCCTCGCGGGCGAAGGCGTTCAGGTTGCCGTCGTCGTCGAGGGTCAGGTCGAGCCGTATATCGGGTTCTCCGGACGGCCTCGGCGGGATGTTCTCGATGATCAGGCTGCCGACGTAGTCTTCCGAAGACTCCGACGAGCGGTAGACGTCGATCTGGACGCTCGGCTGATCGTCTTTTACCGTCGTGACGACGAGGCGCTTCTTGGCCGCCTGGCCGTCCTCGAGAATCGAATAGAATTTGCCGTCCGCTAGGCGGATTCCGATCTTAGCCATGGCTTCTTCCGTTCTGACCAGATTGTGATTGGATACGACTACCCTTAGTAGTATCGGCCCGTTTCGGCAAAAAATCGAGTGGCAAGCCGCCGCGGAAGGCCTTTTTATACGCTAGGCGCTAGAAAAAGCGGCCCTAAGCCTTCCTGGCGACCGCTATCAAGCGCTCGGCGGCCTGGTCGTAGGGAGACCCGGCCCAGGAGCCGTAGATCTCGGCCGACGCGAAGCCCGATCGGAGGAGGCTGTCCCGCAGCTCGGAGGCGGCGTAGAGCCGCTGCACCCAGGAGCGGTCGACGCGCCTGCCGTCGCCGTCGACGAAGACCCAGCGGTTCCGCAGCCCTTCCCAGGCCCCGACCACCGTGAACTCGGTCAGCACGAGGCGTCCATCCCGCTCGAACCATTCGCCGTCGGTGAAGTCGCGCGCGGCGGTCTCCTTGCCGACCATCTCCATGACGAGGGTGCCGCCCGCCTCGAGGCTCTCGGCGAGCCTCGCGAGCATAGCCTCGTCCTCGGCCTTCGAGTCGAAATAGCCGAAGCTGGTGTACAGGTTGACGGCGAGCGCGAACGCGCCGGGCCGGCTCCAGGACCGGGCGTCGCCGCGTACGAACTCGGCGGACAGGCCCATCGCCGAGGCGCTATCGCGGGCGGCCTCCAGGTACGGCTCGGTGATGTCGACGCCGACCACCGGGTGGCCGCGCGAGGCGAACTCGAGCGCGTGCCTACCTGGGCCGCAGCACATGTCGAGCACCGGCGAGCCCGGCTCTGCCCCGCTCAGGGCCAGGACGGCGTCGACGACCGCCGGGGCCTCGGCCCAGCGCTCGCCGCCGAACAGCAGCGGCGCGTAGTCGGTCCAGAAGCCGTCGTCGCCGAACCACCCGGATTCGTCGAACCCGGAGGGCTCGTCGAACCCAGAGGGCTCGTCGAACCCAGAGGGTTCGGTTCCCCGAGCCTTAGACGGCACCGTGCTCGAGCGCCTGCCCGAGCACGTAGCTCAGGGTGTCCATGTCTATCTCGCCGGAGTCCACGGTGACGATCTCGCGGATCTCCTCCCAGTCGTCGCGCGTGAACGGCGTGCCGTCGTAGTCGGACAGGAGCAGCGAGCCGACGCCGGCCAGCCAGTCGATGGCCGCGGCCGAGGATTCGTCGCCGCCCGAGCCGTAGCGGGACAGGAAGGTGGTGAACAGGGCTGCCATGGTCTCGCCGGGCACCTTGGGTACCGAGCGCGCGAAGGTATCGCGCAGCGAGTCGAATTCGCGGTTGCCGGGAGCGCGGCCGGATCGGCGGACCCAGTCGTCCAGGTCTGACTTTAAGCGGTCTATTGCTTGCATCGGATAATAATACAGCTTGCCCTGCGTATTGGGTAGTGTTACGAAGCTTGTGTATGGATTTTAATCGATCCGCCGTCCGTTCGCGGCCGGGGCGCTAGGCCGTTATGCCGAACCCGGCGAGCAGCACCGCGAAATCGTAGGCCGCGTGGCCCCAGGCCAGCCCGTGGAGCCTGGCGCCGCGTAGCCTGGCGGCGGCCAGGGCCGAGCCGACGGCGGCCGCGGAGATCATGCCGGCCGGCCCCTGGTAGGCGTGGCCTGCCGCGAACAGCCCCGTCGAGACGGCGGCCGCGGCTAAGGGGCCGGCCCCGCGCCCGGTCAGCGCGCCGAGCAGGTAGCAGCGGTAGAACAGCTCCTCGCGGTAGGCCACCGCTATCGCGAAGGCCGCGGACAGGGCGACGAGCGCCGCCGGGGCCGCGCCGTCCGCCAGGGGAGCGGTATCGGCGGCCGATACCGGAACGAGGGCGGCCGCGACCGTCGCGGCGCAGAGCATCGCTGCGAAGACCCCGGCGGCGACGACGGCGTCCCTGGCCGACGGCTTGGCCACGCCGTATTCACGTAGCCGGCGTCCGAGGCCGATAATGACAAGCAGGAGCGTGAATTGCGAGAACGATTGCAGCGCGGAGCCGGCCAGCCACGCGACGGCTCCGGCCGCCGGCGGCTGGTACGGGATCAGTCCGGGGCCGGCTACGGCGAGCGTGACGAGCAGCGGCTCGGCCCAGGTCGCGCGGGCGCTATCGGTATCCATCGCGCCAGTATATACTGTCAGGACGGAGCTTCGCCATGGTGAACCTGCTGCTCATCGTCGTCGTGCTACTCCTCTTCATAACGCTGACCCTGCTCCTGCGGGGCGATAGGCGTTTCTCGCCGCTCGAGTACTACGCCCGCGGCAAGGAGGTGGGGTTCACGTTCACCGAGGCCAGGGCCGTCATGGAGATGTGCCGGATAGCCGGGGTGCCCGACCCGACGGCCGCGCTCTGGTCGATACGCGAGCTCGACGCCTGCATCAAGGCCTTCGCCAAGAAGTACCGCGCCGAGGGCAAGGAGCGCGACCGCGGCGCCATCGCCTTCATGGAGAAGCTGTACGAATTCCGCAAGCGGCTCGAGTTCGAGCAGCCCAAGTACCGCGCCGGCATCACCAGCTCCCGCTTCATCCGGGCCAACCAGCGCATCCGGGTGCTCGTCGAGGGCGTCGGCGTCTACTCGTCGACGGTGATCGACTCGAACGAGCGCTACCTGGTCGTCTCCTATCCGGTCGGGGCCAGGGTGCCGCCGGGCTTCCAGTGGAAGGGAGCGCGCGTCTCGGTGTACTTCTGGCGCCAGGAGGACGCCGGCTACGTGTTCGATACCTACGTGCTCGAGGACCTGCGCATCCGCGACATACCGGTGCTGCAGCTCGGGCACTCCGAGTCGCTCCTGCGCACGCAGAAGCGCAAGTCGCTGCGCGTCCGCTCGAGGATGCCGGCCTACCTGTACCTGCTCAAGCGCCTCGAGGGCGCCTACGAGAAGCCTGAGCGGGTGCCCGGCCTCAAGTGCGTCGTGCAGGACCTGTCGGAGGACGGCGTGTCGGTGCTGATAGGCGGCAAGGCCAGGATAGGCCTGCTCGTCAAGGCCCAGTTCTACATAGGCGACGACCAGATCGTCGTCAGCGGCACCGTCAAGGGCTCCGAGTACGACGTGGAGAAGAACCAGTCGCTGCTGCACGTCGAGGCGATGACGCCGAGCCCGCGCATGCGTAACGTCATCCGCTCGCACGTCTACAACGTCGGGCCGGGCGATCCCGAGCGGCGGGCGCCCGAACTGGACGACAGGCCGTTTTCGGTATAAGTTAAACGGACGGGGGAACGATGCATAGGATCCGCCTAGCGATAGCGTTCGCGCTGGCCGTCGCGCTCACCGGCGCGTCGGCCCAGGAATCGTCCGAGCTCATAGACACCTACCGCAGGAACT
>ERZ795053.2424-NODE-2424-length-22620-cov-4.566674_pt1 | contig 22620 bp, 22 predicted proteins | sample MGYA00375137_ERZ795053 | MGnify/ENA primary metagenome ERZ795053 (study PRJEB30182, sample SAMN05720284) | activated sludge metagenome | isolation source: Anaerobic digester | place: Hong Kong | collected 2014-12-17 ...
AGCATAAAAAGAGAGTGGATGGATATAATCAGTTTATATTCGCAACAGAACCATATTTCAAAATCACATATAATTTGCCATGTTTTGCGAAAACACATGCATAAGCTATTACAAACGCCTCAATATAATATGCACCCAATGAAATCACAAAGAAAAGGCGACAACTATGTATCCCAACATATTGCGATTAAACCAGAATTATTTGAAAAATTATCGGATATAAAATTAATGTATCGATATACGTTGTCCTATCTTCTTGGAGACGCGATGAGCTTTTTTGATAAGTATATGTCTGATTATGCTGAATCTTCAAAAACCATCAATGATAAGAAAAGACCAAGACCAAGATACAAATATGTACTTAATGCAACTATTTCTCAAAATTTACACTAATTGCCAATAATTAAAATTTATTATATATTTCTCCATATCTTATTGATTTTATTAAATACTATTTTATAATGTCAAAATATAACCTGCGGTCAGGATGAAGTAATTTCTGATTCTGAAGCCAAGGGCCCTATGTACCTCTTTTTGTTTGCCTACATGCTTAAATCAGGCATTTTTAAGCAATTAAAACCGTACAAATGGCTCCTCCGCAGAATTTCTTAATGGAGGGATTTACATGGAAGAACGCTCTGTAGGCGTAATAGCAATTATTATCCGCAACAGAAATGCTTCTGCTAACGCTGTTAACGAAACATTGGCACCTTTTGCAGATATCATAATCGGCAGAATGGGCCTACCTTACCTCGAACGTAATCTCAATATCATAACACTAATGGTAGATGCACCAACCGACCTAATTGGTTCTCTTACCGGTAAACTGGGCATGATAGATGGTGTTACCGTAAAATCGACATTGGCAAAGATATAACACAGGAGACAATCATGAATAGTATGAAAACAGCTGATATTTTATCTGTAAAAAATTGGAAAGATAATCTTGTTAAACAGGACGAAATAGATCGTTATCTTGAAGACGGCAAGGATTTTATTGACGATGATGCCATTGAAGCAGAAATTGAAAAAAATAGGGGCGCCTCTACCGAAAGGATTCGTCAAATTATTAAAAAAGCTTATGAAATCAAACTTATGGATCAGTCCGATGTTGCGGCTCTCTTATCTGTAACCGATGATACGCTAAAAGAAGAAATTTTTAAAGCTGCCCGCGAGATCAAAACTAAGGTTTATGATAACAGGGTGGTAACCTTTGCTCCTCTCTATTGCGGAAGTAAATGTGTAAATAACTGTAAATACTGCGGTTTCAGGAGTGACAATAACTCAATAGAACGACGTGTTTTGACCATGCAAGAGATAGAAGAGGAAACAAGAGTTCTTGCCGGCAAGATCGGCCATAAGAGACTTGTTGTTGTATATGGCGAACATCCGGAAACAGACGCAGATTATATTGCACAAAGCATGAAGCATATATATTCTGTCAAAGAGCGAGTTAGAAACGGCTCAGGTGAAATACGCCGTGTTAACATTAATGCGGCACCGTTGCCGATTTCTGACCTTGACAAACTTCGAAAAGCTGGAATAGGAACCTATCAGGTATTTCAAGAGACTTATCATCATAAGACATACAAAGAGGTGCATCCCGAAGGGACATTGAAGGGCAACTATCCCTGGAGACTTTACGCACTGCACCGAGCTATGGATGCCGGAATTGACGATGTCGCAATAGGCGCCCTTTTTGGTTTGTATGACTGGAAATTTGAAATAATGGGTATGGTGGCACACGCCCGGGATCTTGAAAAGCGATATGGCCTAGGACCTCATACTGTTTCCGTACCACGCCTTGAACCTGCGAACGATACCGACTTTTCTTGGGTTAAACACAGAGTCAGCGATGACGATTTCCGTTTTATAATTGCGGTAATCAGACTGGCGATTCCTTACGCCGGACTGATTGTAACAAACCGAGAAAGCCCCGAAATGTTGCAATCTGTAATTAAAATGTGTACACAACGTGATGCTGACACACGTGTTGGAATCGGAGCATATACAGATGCCTATCCTTTAGAGATCGAAAACGGGGGAAATGACGCGCAAAAAGGCGAACGCCAACAGTTTATTCTTGGAGATACCCGAAGCCTTGACGCAATTATAAGAGAGCTCGCAGAAATGGGTCATATAGTATCCTTCTGTACAGCCGGATACCGCTGCGGCCGAACCGGCAAGAAGATAATGGACGCGCTTACCTCCGGGCAGGAGGGATGTTTTTGTAAACTGAATGCGGTTTTAACATTTCAGGAGTGGCTCGAAGATTTCGCGACTCCGGAGACTAAAGTTATTGGCGATGAAATTATCGAAAAAGAGATGGATGAGATCAGAGCACGTGTTCCTAAAGATTTTTCAGAAGCTCAATTAAAACATCTTGAGAAAGCGAGACAAAGAATATTGGCAGGTGAGCGTGATATCTATTTTTAGATATTCATTGTTTTTTGTTTTGTAAACAACTATTACTTAAAAGATTATACGCATGCTAATAAATCATACCCGGTATCACATCAACCGATACCGGGTTAAAATCTGTTTAATTATCAAATTCGATTCTAACCATACTACCGTTTTTTGATTCCATGGTTAACTTACCATCAATTTCGCCAACAAGAGCTGTAATAAACTTTAATCCAAAAGTATCACATGAAATTTGCCCTGTTCCAGAATTATAACCAATTCCATTATCCGATATCTCAAGAATAATCTTGTTTTGCTCATCAATAAGGCGTATCCATACCGAACCCGAACAACTATCCGGAAAAGCATGCTTAATTGCATTGGTAACAAGTTCTGTTACAATAATACCAACCGGTATTGCAGTTCGAACGGAAGTTATCACATTATCAAATGAATAGTTAAAACAAATATTATCTGTCATTCCTTCGAAAGACCTGCAAAGCTTGATTAGATATTCATCAAGATGAACTTCTTTAACAAGATCTGTTGTGTACAATAGTGAGTATAAATCCGAAATTGCACTTATACGATAACTTACGGCTTTTAAAGCACTACGCGCCTCTTCGTCCGTTATCGTATCTATAACCAAAGTAATCATGCTTGAAATTAACGCGAAGCTATTCTTGGCTCTATGCTGAAGTTCTCTAAGAAGTATTCTATTTTGATTGCAAGCTTCCTTGAGTAAGTCTTCGTTATGTTGCATGGCTTCTATTGAACAAGCTTGTTGGAAATTGCTGTAAGCTGTTGAGAAGAACTGGTCAACAAGTGTATTTAGCGCACGAGTTATTTTCGCAAATTGTTCATAAGACATTGTTGGAACATCTTTGAATGCTTTTATTAGAGTTTCATCGTCTGTTCCAATATGTTTAGCATATTCGCGCATGCCCTCCTCAGGATAGCTACCATTGCGAACCTGTCCGATAAGCCAGTTAGCAATATGCTGCCCCTCAAGACATATTGGTGCACCAGAATCCCAAAGACCGCCACTTTTACATGTCAGTATTACAGGAGAATCTTCCGTCTTCTCTCCAAAAATAGGATTATAACGTATACATTCAGCAAGACCCTTTTCAGTTTTACGAATGATCTCTTCACATAACCTGCAAAAATTACTTGGCTCGGTAACAGGAGTTCCGTCTGGCAAGGTAATGATAGATGCAACATTTGTTGCGTCCGAAAAATCATTCTGAAGTTTTTGTATCTGGTCGATATGGAATACTGTTTCAAAGTCAATAACGCCATTAGCCTCCATTATAGCGTTAGAAGAGCAGTTATGACTTCTTATAACATCACGTGAGGTCTTATATGACAAGAAATCTACAACTCCATTTTTTTTGAAAATATTTTTATTTAAATAGCTTTTTCTATTTTGATGCATTCTTAAAGCCGCTTTTATGACCGCCACATGAAGTGATACAGCCGAGTACTTCTCGATAAATCCGTAAGATTCTATTTGCTCGCATTTTTGAATAAGATGATCTTCTATGATGCCGGTTAAGAATACAATAGGTAGATTTTTTTTTAACAATATTTCTGATGCGCAATCACAGGCGTGCATCCCATTATCGAAGGATAAGTCGACAAGAACAAGGTTTATAGAGCTATCATTTACTACTGTTTTTATTGCATGATCACCCGAATCTGTATAGACCAAATTAAATCCGTGTTTATTGTAACTCCATTTTTTGTCTATCGCGAAAATCCGGTCTTCGGCAACAAGAAGCAATTTTTTCATAATCAGTATCCTGATGGCAACCGGACACACGCGATAAGTCCGATATAGTTTTATTTTTTATAATATTTAATATTTGATATTTGATATTTGATATTTGATAATTTAAAGAAAAATGACATATTTCTTTTATAGCACTTTATTCATAATTATCTAAATAGATGAACCTATTTTAATCATTTTTTTTAATTTTGTCAATAAAAGAATTATTTTTTGCTATATAAATTTTTAGCAAAATTAAACAAATATCTTTACCTGATTAACAAGCAAAGCTTATTTGAAGTAAATCTTTTGATTCATCTGATAAGCAATTTACAATTTTTGATTATTTAGACAATGTTTTATAGTTACCGGGAGATTTTCCGGTATGCTTTTTAAAGGCCGTATAAAAAGCTGTATAAGAGTTAAAACCAGAAGCGAATGCCGCGGACAATGTACTAACTGAAGGATCATTAAGTAATTCACACGCATGCTTTATTCTATAACTGTTTATGAATGTATTAAAATTTTTCCCATAATAATCATTTAAAAAAGCGGACAACTTATGAGGAGTAATATTCATAGCTCGAGATAGCCTTTTTAAAGTTAGGTCTTCATCGCAATAAATTTTTTCCTCCTCCATAAGCATAGCTATCTCCTTAGCTGTATGCTCTATATTAATTGCATCAAGAGTAGTTCTTGTTCTTTTTGAGTTATCAACCTTACCGGCAAACAATGAATTGTGGCTTGGTGCAAGAGAACCGTATGCCAATAAAACCGGAAAACGCTGTGAAAGAAAAAAAAAGTAAATCAGGTAAATAGAGAAGATTACAGTTGCGGTCATCATGAAATCCAGTCCGTTATTCATAACCGATGAAAAGACCAGACCGACCACTTTTAATATTGATAAAACAATTATACTAAGAAAAAACATGAAAATTCTCATTATTCGTTTGTGCACGATATTTTCTTTTAGATATACCTTGTGAAGACTGATTATACATATAATAAAATAGACTATCAGGTAAATCATATTAAGTACAACAAGAATTGAAAAAGGTGAATAATCAGTATACAGTTTATCAATATGCTGCAATTTTGTTTCCAACGGAGAGATAAATTCAAACAACGATATAATAGCGATTATCAGAAACGGGATAAAGTGCGGAAAGTCAGATACAAAAATACGTTTGCGTTCACAGGTAAAGGTCTGCGTGTATAAATAGAGTGCAACCGGGATCAGAGCCACAAGGGCTGGAGTTACGTATATTATACCCGGAATTTGATAAACAAGCCGCGTATAAAACATCACACTCGAAAACTGCATTCCGGAAAAAGAGATAAAAATAATACTTAAAGTAACCGAACGTAACGACACAGGCCGCACATAAAGTGCTGCCGCCATTAATAAGCCCAAGCCTACGGTAAACAATACAAAATAAGATTCGATTCCCATTCACTTACTTTAAAACTGCACTTAAAAACGTCAATAAATATCCTGTTCAAATTACCTGTAATATTTCTCTTTACCAGAATAAAAAGAAAGTTTTTAATACATAATTAATGAAAAATCGTTGAAGCCTAGTGTGCAATAGATAGCATGTGCCAATGAAACAGAGATCCCCAAAATTTATTCTTGTAGTTAGCTTTCTGATTCTTATCGCCACTGGTACGGTACTACTCTCCTTGCCTGCCGCAACAAATAAACCGATTTCCGTTATGGATGCACTTTTTACCGCAACCTCGGCTGTTACAGTCACCGGATTGATAGTACTTGATACACCCGTCGACTTTACGATCTTTGGACAGGCGGTAATACTGATTCTGATACAAATGGGCGGCCTTGGCATAATGACCTTTTCACTTGGGTTAATTTCACTTATAAGCAGATCCCTGTCAATAAAATGGCAATTCACTTTGATGGATATATACGGAAACAATCATAAACTACCCATACTTAAGATTTTAAAGCAGATACTGATTTTCACCGTTATACTTGAGATATTTATTACGGTTTTACTTCTGCCTTTTTTTATGATGAGGTTCCCCTTTGGAATGGCTCTTTGGCATTCACTTTTTCATGCAGTTTCATCTTTCTGTAATGCCGGGTTTTCGACATTTTCTGATTCTTTATGCGGCTTTTCGGACAGCTACTACCTAAATATAGTTATCTCGATATCAATAGTTTTCGGAGGTATCGGATTTTTAGTAATACACGATGTGGTTAATAATCTAAGAAAAAAAACTATCAAAAAAATTTCAGTACATACGAAGATTGTTTTACTAACAACAATATTATTGATCCTTTCAGGGGCAATATTCTTTTACTATTATGAGTATAACTTTATCCTGAAAAACAGTCCCATTGGTGAAAAAATAACTGTTTCATTTTTCCAATCAATAACCTGCCGCACCGCAGGCTTCAATACTATTGATATAGGGAAACTTCAGAATAACACCCTTTTCTTCATGATTATATTAATGTTTATAGGTGGCTCTCCCGGCTCAATAGCAGGTGGAATTAAAACCACCACCCTTTGGGTAATTGTGGCAATCATAATCTCTCAGCTTCGTAGACACGAACAGATAAAATTCTTTAACCGTGCTGTTTCACGATCGACTGCCGAAAGAGCTACAACCCTGTTTATATTGGCCATGGCAATAATTACAACAGCAACTCTTATAGTATCCGGATTTGAAGCTCATGAAGGAAGTGTACATTTTCTGGATGTTCTTTTCGAAATGGGTTCGGCCTTTGGCACTGTTGGACTTTCAACCGGAATAACTACAGAATTGAATACGGTTAGCCGAATTATTACAATTATAGTAATGCTCACTGGCCGTCTTGGTCCTTTGACCTTTCTTGCTGTTTTTAGTGAAGGTTACATAACCAACAAAATAAAATATCCGGAAGAGCATATCATGATTGGTTAAGGAGAATTTGAATGAAAAGATGCATCGTAATAGGACTTGGTAACTTTGGCTATACAACCGCTAAAACACTGTACGAAAACGGTATTGACGTTATGGCTGTTGACTCTCACGAAGAGATCGTAAGCGCATACAAGGATGACCTGGGTGTGACCATTTGCTGTGACGCCACTAACATGGAGCAGCTTCTTTCTCTTCAGATTAAAAACTTTGACGCGGCAGTCATAGCTATCGGGCAAAACATGACTGCAAGCATACTGATCTCTCTACATTTACAGGAGCTCAAAATAAAGCGGATAATAGTGAGGGCAATATCCGATGATCACGCGAAGATTCTTTCGAAGCTTGGAGTCAGCGATATTGTTTATCCCGAAATAGACACTGCAATTAAAACAGCCAACAAACTAATGATGAAAAACGTCGCCGATTTTTTACATATATCTGATGAATACAGTGTTATTGAAATCCCTGCACCGGCAAGCTTTATTGATAAAAATCTAGCAGAACTTAATATTACAGGTAATTATAACTGCCAAGTGTTAGGCATAAAATATCGTAAGCCGATTAAGGATGACGAGAATAACGAAGACTATAATGTTGATAAAACAATAATTGCTCCTCATGCTGGTGACATTATCAAAAAACATTCCCTTATTATTGTTCTTGGTAAAAAAAACGATATAATCAGAATTCAAAAAATAAGTTGATCACTTTTTTAAGCAATAAATGACATTCAATCATGATTTCTATCAAATTTCAATTTCCGCACCCTCTAGGGCAAGCTCAACCTCAAGCTCAACCCCCTTCTTGCCAACATTCATTGCGACATAGCTTCTTGCGTTAGCCAAAACATTATCCAACTTATCATCGCTGTAATCAGGATCATGGTGATAAAGAATGACTTTTTTTACATTGAAACGAGCGGCAATATCTATCGCAATTGAAGCTGACGAGTGCCCCCAATCTATTTTATTGATTGACTCGTTAAATGTATACTGGGCATCAAAAAGAACAACATCGGCATCTTGGAAAAATTCACGATAACTGTCAATTTCATCCATTTCATCAAGATTAAATTCACAATCTGCCGTAAAGCAGAATACTTTGCCATTTTCTTCAAACCTGTAGCCATACGAGGCGCCGGGATGGCGCATGCGTTTGTTAATCACCTTCATACCGTTTAAGAATATTTCCCCCTCTTGGGGAACAGCAACAAACTCCTTTTTTGCCTGCATCATCTCAAGATTAATGGGAAAATGTGAAAAATCCTGTTGATATTCAATTCGCTGTTGTAAATCATCGAAAGGAGAATAAAAGGTAAATTTGTTACCCGGAATAAACATCGGTAAAAAAAACGGAATCCCCTGAATATGATCCCAATGTGTATGTGAAACAAAAACGGAAGCAAATCCCTGCCCGCTTTTGAATTCACGCTGCATTAAAGAGGCGCCAAAATTTTTGAATCCTGTACCACAATCGATACAGATAACATCTCCGTTATCTGGAATAATCTGAATACATGTAGAGTTTCCACCATAAGTGCCTTTTATCGACACAGGAAGGGAATCTATATAATTATCAATAGTTTCATTTGACTCAAGATCTGATGGTTTTACCCGTTGTAAGGCCCTGAAGATTTTGTTTTGTATTGTATCCATTGTTAATGGAGTTGGCAATGATCCCCGAACTCCCCAAAATTTCACTTTCATCGCTATCTGCCTCTGTTTAGCATTGTTCCTATACTGATTTTCGGCAGTTATCCCCATACAGAAAAGAAAGAAAATATGCTTAATCTATTGTTATACCTGATTAGGAATAATTCTTTCGATTAGGCTCTGAATCAGAGCCAAATAACTTTTTTGGGCTTCAATGAAAAGCAAAAGATCATTATCAGAATTTACCATTGAAGCAATTTCCTCATATTCCTTTTGCAGCTCTTCTGGTACGGCTTTCTCTTCCTTGATAAGTTTATTTATACGGGCAACACAATTCTCAAAATCATCTATCTTCTTTTTTTTATCTGGTTCGCTATTAATCTTGCGAGACAGAATTTTATATCTTAAGCAAATCTGATTCTCAGCAATTCTGGAACCCAAATACCCAGCAAGCTCCAAACATTCTTCCATATTAACTCCATTTTTTTGTTTTTTTTTACAAAATGACAACTTTGCACAATAATTTAGAACAATTCTTATGAAAAGGCACGCAATACCGTGGTCAATAATTATTTCCACTTTGTTTAATAATCTTGCATATTCTGATTATTGTCCTAAGTTTGTCTTCTTACGATAATCTGTCTTGACAAAAATCAACAGATAGATATTTTTTAACTAATAGAGATAAATTAGCGGAGAATAATATGGCCGAAGTTAAAGAAATCATTGAAGATGAAAACAAGATTGAGACAGTTATTGCGGAAGATATACATTTTCGGGGCACACTGAAGTTTAAAAAATCCCTAAAAATAAAGGGTCGGTTCGAAGGGAAAATAGAATCTGAAGGTCAGGTAATAATCGGACAGGAAGCAACAATTAGCGCAAACATTGAAGCTTCGACAATACTTGTAAACGGCTCAGTTAACGGAAAGTTAAAAGCCAATAAAAGCATAGAACTTTATAAAATGAGTTCAACCTCTGGCGACATTATTTCTCCGGATCTTCAAATAGAAAAAGGTGCTGTTTTTAACGGCACGTGTTTAATGCCCGAAAAAAAATGAGACCGTTAATTATATTTTTAATCATTATTTCCGCCTCTTCACCACTCTTTTCCGCCGGCCGCTATACGGTTGGTGTAGGTGGTGGTTATGGAGTTAACGGTATAATCGATTCTGGTTTTTTTAAATGGGAGAATGAGGGGTGCTACAGAGTAGAGTTATCCCTAGAAAAAAATGTTTCTCCACATATCACGTTTGAGACCGGTTTATGGTATACTTCACACTCTTTTCAATTTTATGAAATTGAAGATAGCAGCGAGAGTATTGACATAAAAACAAACAACAGATCAGAATATCTACAAATCCCCCTTCTGTTTAAACCTGGAATTCCTTTTAAACACACCAAGATTTCGTTTCCCGTTGGCTTGAATTTCGGTTATCTTATTAATTCGGAAATAGGTGACGATTACGAATCTAGCGTTCAGGAATATGTTAACAGTAATACGGTATCAGCAATAGCAGGTTTGGAATTTGCAGTTAACTTTTCATTTTCCACGGATATTTATTTAGGAGTTCTTGCCGAAATGCAGCTGGTTGACTATATAAAAAACCGCGGCGAAAAGGAAGAAGATGAGTATTCTTATCTTTATGATATGATATTTCGAAGCGGCGTCCGGTACAGATTTCGTTAATCTACCGATAAGAAAGAGTCGGCATTATCAAAACGTATTTTTAACTTCTCAAATTGAACTAACGGATCCACAACGGCAATACGATCACCCGCCAAAACGTCAATGAATCCGACCTCATTTTTGTATCTGGGAACAATATGCTGATGTATATGGGATATACTTGCCCCACTTTCGTCTCCCAGATTATACCCCACGTTAAAACCGTGGGCATTAAACTCTTCACTAAGAACTTTCAAACAGAAAACCAAAAGCTTATGAGAATCCGCAGCCTCTTTGGCACTTAATAGTGTTAACTCTTCAATATGCCGTAGAGGCGCTATCATCAAATGCCCGGGATTATAAGGATACAAATTCAATGTTACAAGATTAAATTTGCTTCGATAAAGTATAAGGTTTGTAATATCCGGATTTCCATTGATCATCTCGCACAGAATACAATCGACCTTAGGCCTATCACCAGTAACATACCTGTATTTATCGACGTTAAAAAGATATTTTCTCATAATCAGAAAATTGCTATTCCAGTAAAGTGTGAAAATCCAATAATCACCCATATAACAGCATTGGTAAATACACCAGCAATATAATCGTCAATCATGATTCCCAAACCACCTTTCAACTGCTGAGAACTGCCAATAGGCCAAGGCTTCAAAATATCAAAAATTCTAAATATCACAAATGCTGCCAAGACTATCTTAAGATTAAACGGGAAAAAGAAAATCGAGATCCAATACCCCATCATCTCGTCCAATACCACTACTTGCGGGTCTTTTGCTTCGAAATAACGTTCTGCCTGATTGCCAAGCAATACCGCAGGATAAGCAGCTATTAAAACAAGCCCCATATTAATAAAACGAACATTATCACCAAAAGTCATATAAAGAGAACAGTAGATAGCACAAGCCAATAATGTTCCGAAGGTACCCGGAGCAAAAGGCATATATCCGGTGTAAAAGCCGGTATAAAAAAAATGAGCTACTCGTTTCATTGTTATCTCCTATAATTTCATATTAAATCAAAATAGACTATGAATAATATTAACATTCATTGTCTAAAAAAAATAAAGTGCTTAAAATCAATCTGTTAACTTATTTTTAAATTTATAAGGCGGCAAAAGTACAGAACCGTTTGAACAAATATATCGAAGACCTGAAATACCGGTTAACATTGTAATAATAAACATAAGCCAGTAAGGCAAAGAGACCATAATCTTGTTTAACTCACCTGACATCATAAAATCCACTGCAGTCAGGAATGTAGTCTGATCAGTCGGGATAGCCTTATAGTCAAGACCTGTACTCTTCGCAATAAAGACAACAATGATGACTGGAATAGAAACCATTTGAAAAGCAGTTTTAACTTTTCCGAAATGAGAAGTCCTGATGGAATTGCCTTTTCGTACGGCAAGATAGCGGATAAATGTAATCAGTAAATCACGACCAATAATAACAAGAACCATCCAAAGCGGTATTAAAGGGTCCAAAATCAGGAAACATATCAAAGCCGCGATTACTAAAAACTTGTCTGCGAGCGGATCAAGAAATTTTCCGAATTCAGATTCAAGTTTCAATTTACGAGCACTCCAGCCATCAAAAAAATCGGTGATTGAAGCAACTCCGAAAACGATCAAGGCCCAGAACTTGTAACTCCATTCAGGTTGAAAAATAAGATAAAGGAAAACTGGTATTAAAAAAATTCGAGACATTGAAATCAGATTAGGTATATTCATATTTTACCGACCAGATCAAAATTTATACATTCTGTAACTGATGCTCTCACTATAGAATTTAGCAATTTTCCCTTGCCGGTCAAGAAAAAAACTCCATCCACCTCAGGTGCATCGTACCAACTTCTTCCAATCCAGCTCTCTTCCCCTGTCTGTTCTTCAACAAGAACAGGTACAGTCTCACCAATCCGACGCTCTAACGCCGTTAAAAATCCCGACTCGAGCTCTTCAGAGAGTTGGTTATAACGCTCGACCTTTAATTCGTAGGGAATATTATCCAATTCAGCCGCGGGGGTGTTTTCTTCAGGAGAATATATGAAAACTCCGCCTCGGTCAATATTCGATTCTCGAACAAACGATAACAGCTCTTCAAACTGTTCATCAGTTTCTCCGGGATAACCCGCAATAAATGTAGAACGTATGGCAATACGAGGGTCTATTCGGCGTATTTTATTCAGTAATTCAGTGTATGTTTCTACCGAGCCTTTTCGATTCATAGAAGAAACAATGCCAGAAGCAACATGTTGAAACGGTATCTCGATATAGGGAACCAGATTTGGTAACTCATTAAATAATTCAAGAAGCTGATCAGTTACATGATCAGGATGCAGATATAAAAGACGAATCCAGCGATTTTCGGCTATAGCTGATATTTTTCGCAAAAGTGTAACTATATTATCGGAACCGTAATTATATACTGCTGTATCCTGAGCAATAATAATCAGTTCCATGGCACCACGTTCAATAGCCTGACGCACATCCGTAAGTATCTGTTCGGGTGGATATGAGACGTGTTTTCCACGTATAAGCGGTATCGCGCAATATGAACAGTTGTTTGAACAGCCTTCAGCAATTTTAATATATTCGTAGGGTGAAGCAATTAATGGAACGCGAAGCAATTTTGGAGCCGAACCGCCTAAGTATTTTAAAGAGAGTGCCTCGCACATAGCCGGTACAAAATCGCCATCTATTACACCATAAAAGAAATCGACTTCAGGAATATCTTTTTTAAGATCGCACATATAACGTTGTGAGAGACAACCCGCAACGACAAGCTTTTTGTTTGAAGAATAGCCGTCGCCCTGTGTAATATCGGATGCATCAAGAATTACAGATATGGACTCTTTTTTTGCGTCTTCAATAAAGCCACATGTATTAATAATTATTATATCTGCTTCCTCAGGAGAATCAACCGGTAAAAAACCGTATGAAACAAGATAGGAATTGGCTGTTTCAGAATCTGCCTGATTTTTGAAACAGCCCAGAGAGATAATATGGTAGGTCAATTATTTCACCAATCGTTAACAACAATATTGTATAAATTAGGATCATTTGGATCCTTTTTCCAAGTTATAACCTTGTTTGCAACCTGACCGGCAAGTCCAAACTCATAAAGCTCTCCATTGATCTTTGCCTTCATTCCGCCAGCATTACCGATTTTGATTTGTATGTACTCATTAGCTTCCCACACTTCACGTGCTCCAGCCTGGATAATACCTCTGGTTTTCATATTGCCATCGAGATATATTTCAAGATATGTTTTACTAAGAAATATAGCCTCAAACACTATTTTTAAATTCGATTTGTCAGTAGCCCGAACCTGAGTACTTACAGCCAAAGCTTCTTTAGGATCAGAAACCTCTTCACCATCGGCAAGAGCACTATCGTCTTCAAGCTTACCACCTAAAGTCACCATTATTTTAGCACGGTTTTCGGTATAACCTCTTAACGTCAGATAAACTTCTCGGGAAGTATTTTCAAAAGTAACAGGAATCGAGCGATCTAATAGAAGAGTCACTTTCTGTTTAACAGGAAGTATCTCGACAACAGCTTCATCAACACCTACTGACTCAACAACAAATGTACATTCTTTAGAATCGACAAGAAACTTAACAGCTTCACTTGTATATGCAAGAACAAATCCCTTATTACCACTTAATTTTAAATTTCGAATCTGCTCGTGTTCAGATTGCTTACTACTCTCTTCGGCTTCTTCTTCTTTAATTTCATCAATAGAATCATCGCGTGTTACATCAATTTTTGACGACATAAAATTCTTTACCGCGAATGATCCTCCCCCAATAATTAAAACACCAAAAAGTATTATTACAAAATACTTTAAACCCTTTGCAAAGGCTTCTGAATTAATATCCAGCCCCGAGCTGGTAGGTCTTGTTAACTCTTCTAAAGGAGTTACAGACTCACCGATCTTGTAACCTTTATATGCCCTGATGATCTCTTCAGGATCAGTTTTTAAATATTCGGCATAACTTCGGATAAACCCTGTAATATATGTTTCACTAGGAAAATGGTCAAAATCTTCATTTTCAAGTGCCTCAAGATAATGAGGAGAAATATTGGTGTCGTTGCACACCATACGTATTGTTAGGTTTCTTGCTTCCCGGAGCGAACGGAATTTTTCGCCAATACTTTCCATACGGATCTACTCCTCTGATATCATTGGATTTTTTATAACCTTGGCATTCGAAGGGATATCAAACTTAAAGTTTCCTTTAAGCAGTTTTGCATTTGTATTAATATTATCAAACGATATTGTGATTTTTTTCCCTGTTGAGGTTTCACCCTCGGCGCGAGTTATCAGGTAATCTTCGTTAATCCAGAGATTAATGGTTTTATAACCGCTTCGACTCTCTTTTTGTTGAAGCAAAAGAGTATAATATTTTTTTCCATCGGACATCAACGCAGGCTGTTCTTTGGAAGCAAACTTATAATGGTACTTGGCAAAAAGACGTCTTAACCCAACATATGAAACTGCTGAAAACTCGGTACCTTTATCGTCTTTAAGATCCTGCTCGGCAACCACATTCATGGAAGGAATATATACCCACATCATCTTGCCATCGGATACCACCTGTTGATTACGAGGTGCGTTAAACATTATTCTAAGGTAATTTGGTTGAAGCGACTGAATAACGCCTTTTTGTGTAACTGAACCCGACCCCTTTAAAGTGACCATGGTAAAATCAGCTTGATATCCTTCGACTTTAGAAAAACGGTCGCGGACATTACGAACAACATCGCTGACCGTAACAAATTCAAATTTCTGAGCATTAACGCTAATTCCTGTAAAAAACACAACCGCTATTGCGGCACACCATATATATTTTCTCATACCAGATCCCGTCTACCTCAATTAGAACTTGCTTAAAAGCGAGACATACAGGGATACACTTATAAAACAGCGTAAAAAAGTCAATAGTAAAACCTGACCCGCATACTCATCTTTTGACAGAATAGAATAGTTGACTTGTATTATTTTGCATATATAGTTATTTGATTTGCAGACCGCCAACGAGCTCGATAGAATAATTAATATCGATTACCCCTGCTTTGAATATCCCCGTTAAAAACTTTAAACTCGCTTAATAAATGCAAGGAACCTCTATTGATTAACTTATCAACTCGGAACTTGCGAAAAATTCCAATAAAATAGGTAATTAAACAATAATACCCTCCGGAAAAATGTAATTTTTCGAAGTTCCCTGTTATCAATTTCACTTATTAATGAAAAACATATCTTGCAAAAAAACAGGATTATCAAAAAAAATTACAAAAAACCATTTTTTTACATTAGACCGACATTCTGTTACAAAAAAAATATTCTTCGCCAATTTTAGCTTTACAAATTATATTTTTAAAACTTAATTGTTACATCTTCCTTTCTGAAATTTTCTCTACAGGGTTATTCTTATGCAAACAAAAATAGTCACTCGTCTCTCAATGCCTATATGCGATATCGAAGAAATGGCTTTTGACGAAGAGATAGCCCTCTTTGCGGAGAAACACAACCTTCTTGAATCTGAAATAATTTACTTTTCAGCCGGCGAGTCTAAAATTAAGGAAGTTCTGATAAAACACGAACCATCACTTTCAGTTTAAATATCACAAAAACAGTTTAATAATAGGGGCTTAATTTTTTCAAAAACTTTAAAGCCCTACTTTTTTCAGTTTGGTACTTGCTACTTTATTTGTAATTTCCAAAACAGCATATTGACCTGCTCCGCTTACTCCAGGATTAACAAACATCCTGTTTTCATGTTCAATTACTACAGGCTCGTGAGTATGCCCGAACAACACAAGAGAGGCATCAAGTTGGCGTGCCATTAAAATCAGTTGCCCCATGGTATGCTTTACACCATACAAATGCCCATGGGTCACTGCTGTCATGACTCCAAAAATATTGGTTATTACAAGCTCTTCATTATACATGGGGCTAAATCTGTCAATATTTCCTGGAACAGCTACAACAGTAACCGATTCTCTCAAAGGTAAAAAAGCAATATCTTTTATTCCATCACCGCAATAAACCAGAACTTCAAAATCTGGTTCAGCATCAATAATAGCTTCAAGTGCCCTGCAATTACCATGAGAATCCGAAACAACCAATACCTTGCCCATCAACTACCTGCCATAACCAAAAATATAGAAACAACAGTCACCATTGCCCTTTATTTATCAATAAAAAACAGACTTAAACTCCTAAACCTTCTCGAAGGTTTTTATTACAAAAAAAGTACTTGCCCCTAATCCTCGCAATATATAATCAGCACAATAGAGGTTTTTTATGCAAAACTTAACTATGTTTTCTTAAGCAAACTACCAATTACTCTGCTTATATACAATAAAATATCAAGGATACGGTAACACAATACGTTCTATGAAAAAAAATAATATTCGCAACTTCTCAATCATCGCACATATTGATCATGGAAAGTCCACTCTTGCAGACAGGATAATTGACTCGTGTACTCCAATAAAATCACGCATTAAAGTTGATCAAATGCTAGATACAATGGATCTTGAAAAAGAGCGCGGAATAACCATTAAATCAAATGCTATATCTCTTGTATATAAGGCAATAAACGGAGAAGATTACGTTTTTAACCTGATAGATACACCGGGTCATGTTGATTTTACATACGAAGTATCACGATCTTTGGCCGCATGTGACGGGGTACTTCTTGTTGTTGATGCGTCGCAGGGAGTCGAAGCTCAAACAATAGCCAACATGTATATGGCTCTTGAAAACAATCTCGAAATAATGCCAGTAATTAATAAAATTGATATGCCCGCCGCAGATATTGATCGCACAAAAGAGTCGATTGAAAAAACACTGGGACTTGACCCTGAAGATGCAATAGCTGTTTCTGCCAAAGAGGGTATAAACATTGATATGCTTCTTGAAGCAATAGTAGAAAAAATTCCGGCTCCGCAAGGAGATGAGAACAAACCACTACAAGCATTGATTTTTGACAGTTACTTTGACCAGTATGTTGGAGCAGTCGCCAAAATCAGGGTTTTCGAAGGGAAAATCTCAACAAATGATGACATAATTTTCATGTCTAATGATAAAAAGTTTACGGTTAACGAAATAGGAGTTTTTGGTTTTAAACCCGAAAAACGCCCCAGCCTGAAAGCAGGAGACGTAGGATACCTTATAGCAAATATTAAGTCCGTAACCGACACTCAAATCGGAGACACAGTTACTCACGTCTCTAACCGTTGTGAGAAACCACTCAGCGGTTTCAAAGAAGCGAAGTCAATGGTCTTTGCTGGCCTGTATCCAATGTTCAGTGATGATTATGAGAACCTTCGTGAAGCACTTCAAAAACTGCAACTTAACGATGCATCTCTTCTGTTTGAACCCGATAACTCTTACGCTCTTGGCTTTGGATTTAGATGTGGTTTTTTAGGGCTACTCCATATGGAAATAATTCAGGAGAGGCTTGAGAGAGAGTTTGATTTATCGCTTGTTACGACAGCACCAAGTGTTGAATATCACGTAAAGACAATACAGGGCGAAGAGATGATTATAGATAATCCTGTAAAATTTCCCGAGCCTGGAAGCATAGAATACATAAAAGAGCCCTATGTTCGAACAACGATCATTACCCCAAAAGAATTTATTGGTAACCTTATGAATCTTTCCATTGATTGCCGTGGAATACATAAGGAGATGAAATATATTGATGAGAACAGGGTCGAAATAATAAACGATATGCCTTTAGCAGAAATTGTTTTTAATTTTTACGACAAACTTAAATCGTTATCCAAAGGGTATGCTTCATTTGATTATGAACTAATAGATTATCGTGAATCCAAAATGGTCAAAGCCGACATTCTGGTAAACGGTGAATCTGTTGACGCCCTCTCGTTTATTGTGCATACCGACAAAGCTTATCAACGAGGAAAGGATATTATAGAAAAACTTAAAGATATTATTCCACGGCATCAGTTTAAAATACCTATTCAGGCAGCAATTGGCGCTAAAATAATCGCACGCGAAACCATAAATGCTTTACGCAAAAACGTAACTGCAAAATGTTATGGTGGTGATATTTCACGAAAAAGAAAACTTCTTGAAAAACAAAAAGAGGGGAAAAAACGAATGAAACTAATTGGTTCGGTAGAGATCCCTCAGGAAGCTTTTTTATCAATATTAAGAATTGACTAGTTGGATAATTTTGTATGGATATTAAAAACCGTCTTCTTTTGAGAAGACGGTTTTTTTATAGATAATCAATTTTTAAATCACATATTTTAAATAGCAGTAAGAACCCTTACCCATTTATTTTTAGAAAAAATCTATCTGGCAATAAGCGCTTCTTTTTTTCTGAAAATATGATTTACACGAGTCTCATATAATTTATAGACATCATCAGAATCTGTTCTTTTTAAGTAATAGTATTTTTGGTCATCTTTTTTTACAATATTAATAGTCACTGTTTTCCCATTTATAACTACCTCCATAACACCTAGAGGATCGGAAACATCTTCAATAGCCTCCTCACTAAGTTGATCGGCTATAAATGGATTAACAGCGTTCATCATTGCAATGGCACTGTTCATATTAACTTTTTCGGAACCAGTTTTAAATTTCCATCTGCGCTCGTTCTGCACAGTACCATCCGGTGCTTCAACCTCTTCATCGTAAGGCAAAAGCGTAAAAGAGGAACCTTCGTATGACACACTAAAAGATTCAATATCTCGGTATGAAAATCTGGCAATCTCCTTACTTCTCATTTCGAAAACACTTTTACGTAAATCACGAGGTGTAATTGTTCCGGCAAGATATATGGAAGAATCGTCCACGAATTTAACATAAGATTGATTCATACCGGTACTCTGCTTACCGACCATAATCTCGAAAAGCTTATTGTTCGCCGACTCAATAGTAACCCTTATTGCCTGTTCTTCGTCCAATTCATAACGATACGAAGCATCATCAGACGAGGAGACCCTGTCGAAGATTTTTAAAGTTTTTAATTTTGAAACAATGGTCTCTGCCTCTGTTTCAGAGGCAACCATATCGGTATTATTGATATACCATTTATCGTCTTTCTTTTCGAGTTTTAATACATCACCTCCAGGCCGATAAATAGTAACAATTTTGGGATCCTCTTCCCATTTTTTAAATTCTGGAAGAGATACGCCCGAGAAAAAACCTTTACCAAAAATCAGCAAGAGCAAAACAACTATTGTTAGAATACTGTATAATTTTTTCTTGTTCATCACTTAACCTCTTTCGCATATCGCCGTTCGATTTTTTTTCGTCTCATCATTCTAAGCCTGATAATAACGAGAACCATAATAACAGAAAGCAGCGGAAGGGCGGCTATATTGATTATTTTAAAAACATTTTTACTGGTTTCAGATACTTCCTTAAGATTGCTTTCAAGACCTTTGCTTCGCATCTGCGGTACATCATCGAAACCGCTCATATAATCTACAAGATTATGTAAAAACAGCGCATTATTATAAACAAACATCTGACGTGGATCGTTGTTATTAATGTTCTGAAGGTTTCCTGAAGTTATTTCCGAAGTAGAGACAACAGCAATTTTGGAATTACTGATCGATTCTTTCAGATGTTTCTCAACCATCAACGAAGATGACTCTTTCTTTTCACCATCATCGGGTTTGCCGTTTGCAAAATGAGACTCAAACTTACCATCAAGAATTACAGCGAGTGGATAAGACTCCATAGCATCCTTTTCAGGAATTTCCAGACCATATGGTGAAAGATTTATCTCTCCCGTCATTTGCCATGACTCTGGTGAAGACGAGACCAGTACCTCGGACTTGATATTTTTTGACTCAAGCTTTTGTTTATCAAGTTCAATTGAAGAGGCTTTTACCATAAGCATGTAATTTAAATAGCTTGTAGAAGGATTATCTTTATTCAGGTTTTCCCTAAATATTTCAGGAGCGAAATAGAGGTTAACCGGATCCATACCTGGCTGCTGCATTACAAACGACTGCATATCCATTACATAATCTTGGTTTACCTTAACACCATAAGTCTCAAGCAGTCCCGGTATCCCATTCTCGATAGGTCTAAATTGAGGTGGTTGCTGCATCTGTTGCTGTTGTCTGTTTTGAGGTATTTCGTAAAACATATCTGTAAAGAAGAGAACGTTTCCACCTCGCATTATATAATTATCAATTGCGTACAGTTCAGCAGGCGCAAGCGGCAAAACAGGACCATTAATAATCACTGTTGATATGGTTTCGGGAATCGCTCCCTGAGCCAAATCAATCATCTGAATTTCATACATATCCGATAGAAGGTTCAAAAGTGCACCACCAGCCTGCTCATCCTGAACATCTTTGGTAGCACCCGTTACAACGTAACCAATAACCATATTACTTGAAATCAGAGAATCAATTGTCGACTTTACATTTTCATCCAACTCTTCAACCCCTGAGAGCATCATACCAAACGGAGTCTGGGCAACCTGGAGATTTATAGCCGATTTTTTTTCTCCATATTCTAGCGTAACAGTTATCACCCCTTGACCGGCGGCCAATCTTCTCCCGTCAGGAAGACGGGTATCTTCCCAAGAAAGCGGAGTTGCACCGAATTTTGAAACAAGCATTTCAATCGTCTGATCATCTACAGATGATACTGACGAGAACTCGACTTTTCCGGAGTTTTCTTTTGAGGCTGAATCGACAACCTCTTTGACAGCAGTTTCAAGTTTGTTTAAACCATTAATATTAAACATCTCCAATTTATCTGAAACATAAAGTGTAACCTTAACCGATTCACTTCCTGAAAGCACATCGACTTTTCCACGCATTTTGGTGATTTTGGTTGTTATCATATACTCAAGACCTTTAAGACGAGCAACTTGCGGTATCTTGTCGATAATATCACCATGAATAAAGACCATCCCCATATACGCAGATTTAGCCTTGTATTCGTCTCCGCTAAGCTGACGAATCTCTATCGGCTGTATTCCATACGATCTCGCGATGTTCTTTCCTTCATCTTTTGACATATCGACAAATTCAAAAGTAAAATTACCATCAGCCGCGCTTTTATACTCTTCAAGAATGTCTTTCAAGTATAACCGCACATTACTATATGGAGCCGGAAGATCTTCCGAAAAGAAAACTCTTACGGATAATGGCTCTGTAATATTTTTAACTGACCTTTTACTGACATCCGAAAGAGAATATACTCCCCCATCGGTAAGATCGAAACGAAGATTGTATGATGAAGCAAATACATTCAAAAGTATAAGAATTATAAAATAAAATACGTAATTATACGCGTCTGTGACAAAGAAATTTTTTACAGACACCAACATATCACGCATGGCGTTTGTTATCGATTCTCGTACTGCCATATTATCTCCTCTCCTCTATTGATCGTACTGAAAGTATAATGAAAAAGAGGCTCACCGTTATTAAGTAAGTTATGTTGCGAAATTCCAGTACCCCTTTTGCAAGTCCCTGAAAATGATACGAGGCACTTAAATAGTTTAAGAATGCGAATATCTTTCCTGGAATAAATTGTATAAAATAATCAATCATGGTAAAGAAAACACAGAAAGCTGTAGAAACAAGCCACGCTATAATCTGATTCTTTGTTAGCGACGAAGCGAAAATACCCACTGCAACATAAGATGCTGCAAGAAAAATTGTTCCTATATAACCAGCAACAATCATACCATAATCCGGCACACCGGCAACTCCAAGCGACAACACATAAAAAAGAGTTGGAGCCATCATAATCATCACAATAGCGACAGAAGCAAAAAACTTACCTAAAACAAGATTAGATGCCGAAACAGGCATTGTAATAATCATCTCCAAAGTTCCACTGCTTCGTTCTTCAGCAATTTGCCGCATTGTGATAGCCGGAATAAAAAACATGAAGAAAAAAGGAAGCACGTTAAAAAATTGACGCATATCCGCACGACCAATAATATAAAAATCCTTAAAATAGAATACACCTGTCAAAAGTAAAAACACAGTCATTATTATGTACAAAATCGGACTTCCTACATAACTCCTAAGCTCTTTACCAAAAAGAGCTCTTGTCTGGCGGAAGCTATACTTAAAGTTTATCATATTGTTATTCATTTTCACCCCCCAGAGTCAGATCTCTAAAAACCTGTTCAAGACTGTT
>ERZ795053.2425-NODE-2425-length-22615-cov-5.159353_pt1 | contig 22615 bp, 19 predicted proteins | sample MGYA00375137_ERZ795053 | MGnify/ENA primary metagenome ERZ795053 (study PRJEB30182, sample SAMN05720284) | activated sludge metagenome | isolation source: Anaerobic digester | place: Hong Kong | collected 2014-12-17 ...
TGGCCATGAGCATCAGCGACGAGCCGATCCGCTCCCCCTCCAGCGTGCTGTTGAGGGTCAGGACCTGCAGCGCCTCGTCCTCGTAGGCCATGGTCAGCAGACCGACGATCCGGCCGTCGCGCCACTCGATGAACCCTTCCTGCTCGTGCGGGAAATACCGCCGCCCACGGCTCATCACGAGCCGGCTGTGCCAGTGCTCCTCGATGAAGCGGGCGATGGCCTCGCGGTCGCTGTCCTCGATCCGGCGTCTCGACATGGCAGCGTTTTAGCGGCTAGCGGGCGGCTTGGCCAGCGCCGGCTGCCTTGTTGGGCCGGGGGGGCAGCGCTATATTACTTGCCGAAACTGGCCCCACAGGCACGCGCGAGGCGACATGAGCACAGACCGACTGGACATCGTTTTCACGGCACCGCATCCGGACGACCTGGAGATCGGGATGGGGGGCGCGATCGCCCGTTGCGTGCAGCAGGGCTATCGCGTGGGCATGTTCCACATGACCAACGGGGAACCCACCCCCCGGGGGACACCCGAGACGCGCGCGGAGGAGACGCACGCAGCCGCCGAGATCCTCGGCGCGCACGTGTGCGAGACGCTGACCATGCCCAACCGGGTGCTGATGGACTGCCCGGAGAACCGCTACGTCCTGGCGACCGTGCTGCGGCGCTACAAGCCCAAGGTCCTGGTGGGTATGGCTGGCCGCACGGTGGCTGCCTCGCCCGACCATTACCAGGCGCAACTGATCACCGAGGCTGCACGGTTCTACTCGCAGCTTACGAAGTGGGACGACCGGTTCGGCGGGACGGAGCCGCACCGGATGGACCACCTGCTGTACCGCGTGGTGCCCATGGCAGCCGAGACGAACTTCTTTCCGTCGCGGATCGTCGTCGACATCGGCGACACGATCGAGAAGAAGCTGGAGGCGGTGCGGGCGTACCGCTCGCAGTTCGACGGCGTGCGGCTCGCACACGTGGAGCACGTGATCCGCAGCATCGCGGGTTACGAGGGGGCCATGGCGGGATTCGCCTACGGCGAGGCGTATGCGGTTCCGCGGCCGATCGGCACATCCGATTTGATGGCGGCGCTGGGCGAGTGGGGGCCGCCGCCGCCGTTCGACCCGCTGGCGCCCCCGCGTGCCAATGCCGCCGGCTGACGGCAGCAGTTTCCTTCAAGTTCTCCGCCGGGGACTTCCGTAACACACCAGAGGCGGCAGGGCCGCTGGCGAAGGCGGCTGCACGCGCCGGGGTTGAAGCACTGCTCAAGAGCAGTGGCACACTGGGCGCTGGGATTTCTGCACTGCTCAAGAGCAGTGGCACGCTGGTGCGCGGGAATTTCTGCACTGCTCAAGAGCAGTGGCACGCTGGTGCGCTGGGATTTCTGCACTGCTCGAGCACAGTGGCACACGAGAACGGGGCTTCACGCGGGGAGTTACAGATGGAACTGTACGTCGATGACTGCCGGACGGATCCGGGCGTGGGGCCGAGCGCGCCGTTGAGTGACGTGGTTGACGCGGTGAAGGAGCGCAGCGTCGAGCGCCGACGGTTGATCGTAAGCATCGCCTGTGATGGCATGGATGTCACCGGGCAGGGGTTCGCCGACAAGCTCGCCCAGCCGGCGGAGGGCTTCGGGCGGATCGATATGCACACGGCTGAGCCGGAAGCGTTGGTGCAGGAGGCGCTGGCCACGGCGGGCCGGTTGCTGGACGCCTCGGAGCAGGCGATCGCGCAGGTGGTCGAGATGCTGGCGCAGGGCAAGGCGGGTGTGGCGCTGCCGCGGCTCGCCGAGTGCTGCCAGGCCTGGCTGCAGGTGCACGAGGGCATCTGCAACGCGATCGCGGTGCTGGACATCGATCCGGAGGGGCTCGAGCTGGACGGGCGAGCGCTGCCGGAGCTGATGGCCGAGCCGCTCGAGCGGCTCCAGCAGCTCAAGGAGACGGTCGAGGCGCAGGATCACGTGCTGCTTGGGGATATCCTCACGTACGAATTCCCGGGGGCGATCAGTTCGTGGCGGACGCTGATCGACGCGGTCGCGGCCCGGGTGCCGGCGGCGACGAAATGACCGCGGTCACATGCGCGGCTTGAACGAGCCGTAGAACTTGTCCACCGGGTATTTCTGCTCGTTTTTCTTCATCTTGGCGCGGAGCGCGTCGGCGAGGTCGATGTCCATCGCCGTGGCGAAGCTGAGCAGGTAGGCGAGGATGTCGGCAACCTCCTCGCGGATGTTGGTCATCTCCTTCTCGTCGTGTTTCACCGCGCGCACGTTGTCGCTGTGCAGCCACTGGAAGTGTTCCATGAGTTCTGCGGCCTCGATGGCGATCGAGGCGGAGAGGTTCTTGGGGTCGTGAAACTGCCGCCAGTTGCGGGCGACGACGAAGTCGTCCATCAGTTTCTTGAGTTCGGCGACGGTGGTCTGCGTGTCAGGCGTCGGCACGGCGCAGCTCCAATCCTGCGGTATAGGTTCGCTCCGCCTCCGGCAGGGTGACGGCCTCGGCGGAGATGATGCGGACGACTTCTTCGGGGTCGGCGGCCCGGCGCAGCAGCGCGTTCGCAGCCGCGCCCGCGTTCGCCGCGGCGATCGCCGGCTCCCAGCTTGCGGCGAGGAACACGATGGGTCGCGGGGCGATCAGGCCCTTGGCCACATGGTCCCACACCACGGCGAGTTCCGCCAGGGTTCCGGTGCCCGCGGGCAGAATCACGTATCCGCTCGCCCGGCGCATCATGATCTCGATGCGGGCGAGCAGCGTCGGGGCTGCGATCACGTCGTGCAGATCGGCATTGAGCGGCGCAGCGCGGAGCGCCCGCAGCGGGCTGCAGGTGACGCCGAGCACGCGGGCGCCCCCGGCGCGTCCGCCGGCGCTGACCGCCGCCATGGTGCCGGCGTGTCCCCCGTTGATCAGGTCGAATCCGACCTCGGCGAGGCGGCGGCCCACGGTGCACGCGGTCGCGTAGGCCGGGTCGCCCGGGCGCGGTTGGGAACTTCCAAACACGCTGATCGCTCGGCGGGGCATCGTGGGGTTCCGGCGGCGGGCGGCGCGCTTCAGTCGGCGAGCGGGATGTTGTCCCAGTCGACGCCGTCGTCCTCCTCGACCGGTTCGATCATCTTCTCGTGCTCCTCGACCGAGGGCACGTAGTCCGGATTGGGCACGAGCAGCATGCCGCGGGCGATACGCAGTGATTCGTAGGGGTCCCAGGCGGGCGCATGCTCGTAGTATTTTTCCAAATGGGCGAGGACGACGCCGTAGGCGCCCTGGATGTCCTCGGGCCGGGCGAGAATGAGCGCCTGGTGGAGCAATTCCTCGTAGGCCTCGGCGAGGGCGATGCGCTCGGGACTCTCCCAGTAGATCCCGGGAACGACGGGGATGGCATCGAGCGGCTCGGCGTCGGAGAAGAACGGATGCGGAATGGTGATTCCACCAATGAGGTTGATGTGCCCGAAGCGGTAGCGGCGCCCCTGCTTCCACATCGCCGGCACGCCGCACGTCGGGCAGGTCGCCCCGGAGTACTCCTGGCCGTCGAAGCGGCCGCAGGCGTAGCGGTACCCCTCGTAGGGTCCGAAGATCCGCTGGTCCCAGATCGTGCCCTGCACCTGCGTCCAGTCGTCGCGGTGCTCGAAGGGCCGCAGGCGGCGCTTGAGCCGGCCGTGCGACCACGTGCGAACCTGGGCGGAGCGGGCGGCGATGTAACGTTCCAGATGTGCCTCGACGGATTCGCCCATAATCACCTCGTCTGCCGCGCGGGCCGGCCGGCACCGCCTGCGTACATGTTACGGCCTACCCCGCGGGTCAATCCAGCCAGGAACGGCCCGGGAGCGGCGAAGGCGACGAAATCCTACGAACCGCAGCGCCCGCGGGCCCGTAGCACGCCGATAGGAGGGAAGACGACCCGATTCGGCGGGCATCTCAAGGTTCAGCCAGACATTCGGAGGGCCAGGTATGAAGCGGATCGATGTGCGAGCCTGGTTGCGGCGGATCAGCCGCGAGTGGGTGATGCCGATCGTGATCGTGGTCGTCGTCTGCGGCGCGTTCCGCTCGGCAATCGCGGACTGGAACGACGTGCCGACGGGTTCGATGCAGCCGACGATCCTGGAGGGCGATCGGATCCTGGTGAACAAGCTGGCGTACGGGTTGCGGGTGCCGTTCACGTCGTGGCGGCTGGCGGAGTGGGCTGAGCCGCAGCGCGGCGACATCGTGATCTGCTTTTCGCCCGCGAACGGGGACCGGCTGGTGAAGCGCGTGATCGCCGTCCCCGGCGACACGGTGGCGATGACGAACAACCAAGTGACGATCAACGGCGAGCCGCTGGGCTACGCCGTGGCCAGCGATGAGCTGCTCGAGAGCATCCCCGCCGAGCTGCGTCCGCAGCACGTGTTCGCGACCGAGCAGCTCGATGCCCACCCGCACACGGTGATGATCACGCCGCAGCAGCCGGCGCGGCGCTCGTTTGCGCCGATCGTCGTTCCGCCCGACCGGTACTTCGTGATGGGCGACAACCGCGACCAGAGCGCGGACTCGCGGTACTTTGGCTTCGTGGCGGGGCGGGAGATCGTAGGGCGTTCGTCGCGGGTGGCGTTCTCGCTGGATCGCAACCACGGTTACGTACCGCGTTGGGGCCGTTTTTTCGAGCCGCTGGACTGAACTCGGCGGGCGGCTCAGCCACCTACGCGGGCGGCATCGTCGGGCCGGAAGGTATGACCACCTGCGGCGTGAACGAATCGCACCACCCGAGCCGAGCCATGGCCTCGCCGCGCGACCGGACGTCGAGCCGGCGGTAGAGTTCCTTCGCATAAGCGTGCACCGTGTGCTGGCTGAGCCGCAGGGCAACCGCGGCTTCCTTCTCGCTGCGCCCCTGCCGGAATTGCGCCACCAGGCGGCGCAGATGCGGCGGACAGTCGCAGTGGTTGCTGGTTGGCGGTGCGTGCCAGAGCCGGGCGAGTTCATCGTGGAACAGCGCCACGACTCGGCGCGCCCGCGCGTCGAAAGGCGGTTCACCCCAGGGGCGATGCAGCACGAGCATGTCGGCCCAGCCACTGTCGGCGATGAGGCGGCGGGAGTGGATAAAGTCGTCGCACCCGACGGCGCGGTGGAAGTGCTCGACGGACTCGCTCGCGTACCAGGCGGCGTCAGCCACCATCATGGCGCGTGAGCAGGTGAATGGACGCAGCGCGTGCGCACGCAGGAAGGCATAGCCCGGGTGCCGGGTGATCTCGCCGCGCGCAATGAAGTCGGCGAGGCGCTGTTGCTTCCAGGGCGCGTCCCAGCCAACCTCCACGCGCATCGCGACATCCGCACCCGTACCCTGGATCGGAATGGCTTCCAGGGCCGAGAGGCCCACGTGGCCGCCGGTGAGCCGCAGCAGTCCCGCAACGGCGTGCCGCCGCCACAGGGCGGCATCGCGGGCCAGTTCCCGTACCTCTCCGAGCAACCTGAAGACGCTTTGCGCATCGCTCAGCCGCAACCTTCCCGCCTGTCCCATCCTGCCGACCTGCCGCTTGTACCGCTCCGGAGGGACTATCGTACGCAGATGCGGCATACCCCTCAATAGGGGGATTTCACCTGCCCAACCGGCTCGCCATGCTGGCCAGTTTATCGGCGGCACGCGCAGGTCGAGCGGCTCTTCCCCCGCAGGCTCTCGATGGTACGCAAGGCGTCGGCGCCCGGTGCCGCCCCCCGCTGGTTGACGACCGGGTCCTGCTGTTGAACCCGGCAGAATTACTCATCACCGAGGAGGTAGTGCATTGGTCACGCAACCGAAGCGGCGCATCGCACTGGGCTTGTTCGTACTGGGCTGGGGGGCGGCGATACCCGCGGGATGCAGTTCCGGAGACGATGCCGGCGAGACGAAGCTGACGCTGCAGATCAGTGGCAGCGGCAGCATCGACTGCTCCCCGGGAGGGAACTACGCCCAGAGCGATATGCCTGCGACCGTCCCCTTCACCGAACCCACGCTGGTTCAACTGACCGCCACTCCGGCGGAGGGCTGGTCCTTCGCCGGCTGGTCCGGGGACACGACGAGCACCAGCAATCCAGCCGTCGTCATGGTGACCGGGTCGATGGACGTTCTTGCGCTTTTTGAGGAGGACGGCGCGCCGCCGACGACCACGATCACGTCGGACATCAACGTGGACACGAGCATTCCGGCTGGTACGTACCTGGTCGAGTCCGACGTGTACGTGTACGGCGGGGCGACGCTGACGCTTCAACCGGGGGTGCACATCCAGTTCGGCCGGTCCGCCCGGCTGATCATCGAGGATGACGGCGTCGCCAGCTTCGTGGGCACGGCGACAGCCCCAATCGTGCTCACCGGCCAGGACGCCACGCCCGGGTTCTGGCAGGGCGTGTTCTTCAGCGACTCCAACTCCACCAGCAACGTGCTGGAGTACGTCACGGTCGAGTACGCCGGCAACGAGGACGACACCAGCAGCGGTGACCTCGTGATCGAGCAGGGTACGCGGTTGGCCCTGCGGCACTGCACGTTGCGGCACAGCGCCGGCGTGGGTCTCGCGGTACGCAACAACGAGTACGAAGCGCGCCTGACGCTGGAGAACAACGTCCTTACGGACAACGCGATGGGGGCTGCCACCGTGCTGATCCAGCAGGTCGAGGCGCTCAACGCGACCAACACGTTCAGCGGCAACACGCGCGAACGGGTGCTGCTCGGGGCCGGCACCGACCAGACGCTCACGCGGGACACGACCATGCCCGCGCTCGATGTGGACTACCAGGTGACCGGCTCGATCTATCTCGAGGCGCACCTCACGATCGCGCCCGGCGTGCGGATGTTGTTCGAGGATGATTTGCTGCTCGACGTGACCGACGCGGGCATTCTGACCGCGGTCGGGACCGCCGCGGAGCCGATCGTGTTCAGCGCGGTCGATCCGACGCCGGGCTACTGGATGGGCATCAACTTCGGCGACTCGAATTCGGTGAGCAACATCATGCAGTACTTCGTGGTGGAGTACGCCGGGCAGAACACGCCGTGGTCGCACGGGGCCATCGTGGTCTGGAACGGCAGCCGCGTGCAGATCGACCACGGTACGGTGCGCGGCGGCGAGGGTTGGGGAATTTGGATCCGCGGCGCGAACTACAACGCGGACATCGCCACCGCGAACAGCTTCGCGGACAATGCCGCGGGCGATTTCCATCTGGAGGAATAGGCCCGCGGAGCGGTAGCTCCGTGCGGCTGCTGTCGACCACCGGCGGCGGGCGGTTCCGCCCGCCGCCGGTGGATGCGTTGCCGGGGCCTGCGGAGCGGGCCCACCTGTTAAATGTTGACACATTATCCGTTATAACATATATTTCGGGCATGGCGAAGACGACGCGCTCACCCCGGCGACTGGCGGACGAGATCGGCAAACGCGAGCCGTTCACCAGCGCGGCGCAGGAGGCGTACCTGAACCTGCTGCGGACGCACGAGCACCTCGCCGCCCGGGTGGCGCAGTTCTTCAAGGCGCACGGGGTGACGCCGGCGCAGTACAACGTGCTGCGCATTCTGCGGGGGCACGGGGCGCGGATGCGCACCTGCGCGATCGCCGCGGACATGGTCACGCGCGAGCCGGACATCACCCGCCTGATCGACCGGCTGGTGGATGCGCAGTGGGTCGCCCGGACGCGCTGCTGCCACGATCGCCGCGTGGTGTGGGTGGAGCTGGCGGAGGCTGGGCGGCGGTTGCTCGACGCGCTGGACGGGCCGGTGCTGGCGTTGCACGAGGAGCAGCTTGCGCATCTCGGCGAACGGAAGCTGCGCACGCTGAGCCGCCTGCTGTTCGAGGCGCGGAATCCGGCGTGACGCAGTTTTTTTGAGGAGATAGCTGTTGCAACAACAACTTCAGCGAAGGAGCCACCATGAAAACGATCGAAAACGACGCCCTCATCCGCCAACTGCGCTGGCGCTACGCCACCAAGAAGTTCGACCCGCAGCGCAAGATCACGCCCCGGGACTGGCAGACGCTGGAAGAAACCCTGGTGCTCGCGCCGTCGTCCTTCGGACTGCAGCCGTGGCGCTTCCTCGTCGTCGACAACCCGCAGATGCGCGAGCAACTGGTCGCCGCGTCATGGAACCAGCGGCAGGTCGCGGACGCGTCGCACCTGGTCGTTTTCGCAATCAAACGCGATCTCGGAGCAGCCGACATCGAGCGGCACCTGCAGCGGATCACCGAGGTCCGCGGGGTGCGCCTCGAGTCGCTGGCGGCATTCCGCAGCATGATGATGGGGACGCTGGTGCCGCCTCCGCCGGGCTTCGACGTCAACGACTGGGCGGCGCGGCAGGTGTACATCGCGCTAGGGAATTTCATGATGGCGGCCGCTCTGCTGGGCATCGACACGTGTCCGCTGGAGGGCATCGAACCCGCCAAGTACGACGAGCTGCTCGGCCTGGCGGGCAGCGGCTACGCCACGCAGGTCGCGGCGACCGCGGGTTACCGGGCGAATGACGACGCCTACGCACAGCAGCCGAAGGTGCGCTACGACATCGCGGATGTCGTCAGGCGCGTGCGGTAGTTTTGGCTTATGAGGGTCCGCGGGCCGGACCGAAAGTCGAGGGTGGATCATGATCACGGTTCGTCGCAGTCAGGAGCGCGGCCATTTCAACCATGGCTGGCTCGACACCTACCACACGTTCTCGTTCGCGGACTACCGCGACGCGCGGCACATGGGCTTTCGCACGCTGCGGGTCATCAACGAGGACCGCGTCGCACCCGGCGCGGGCTTCGGGGAGCATCCGCACCGCGACATGGAGATTCTGACCTACGTGCTGTCCGGCGCGTTGCAGCACCGCGACAGCCTGGGCAACGGGGCGGTGATCACGCCGGGCGAGGTGCAGTACATGGCAGCCGGTACGGGCATTCTGCACAGCGAGTTCAACCCCTCGCCGGAGGAGCCCGTGCATTTGATGCAGATCTGGATCCGCCCGGACCGGCGCGGCGCCGAGCCTCAATACGACCAGCGGCGTTTCCCCGCGCTGGCGGATGCGGGCGCGTGGACGCTGCTGGCCTCGGGCGACGGCCGGGCCGGCTCGATCCGGATCAACCAGGACGCCGACGTGTTTGCTGCCACGCTGCGCGCCGGCGAACCGCTCGAACACACGCTGGCGGCGGGTCGGGGCGCCTGGATCCAGGTTCTGCGCGGCGCGGTCACGGTGGACGGGGAGGATCTGTCGGCGGGTGACGGCGCCGGCGTAACCGATCAATCCACGTTCGCGGTTGCGGCGCGCACAGAGGCCGAGGTGCTGCTGTTCGACCTGGCGTGAACCAGCCCCTTCCATAAATAGAAAAAGCCCATCGCGGCCCGAGGACCGCGATGGGCTTTTTTTCTACTCAGTGAATGCCACTGCTTACGGGTTGGCGCCGGATTCGATCTGGGCCATGTCCTGCAGGTCCACGTCGCCGTCCGCGTTGGCGTCGAAGACGCCGAGGCAGGACTGGGCCGACGCGGGCAGGCTCGGGGCGGGCGTGACATTCGGGCCGAACAGGCAGTCGAGGTAGACCGCGAAGTCGGCCAGGTCCATGTCGCCGTCGCCGTCGTAGTCGCCCGCCACGCCGGAACCACCGACGACGCGGAGCACAATGGCCTGCGTGTCGCTGCGCTGCAGGCTGTCGGTCAGCCGCACGACCGGCTCGAACGTGCCGCCTTCGGTCGGCGTTCCGGAGACGATACCGGCTGCATCGATCGACATGCCGTCCGGCAGGCTCACCGGGATGCGCAGCAGCTTCGAGTTGGCGTAGGTGAGCGACGTCGCGCCGTCGTGGGCGGAGAGCGTGTAGTTGCTGCCATCGCCCACGGAGACGCCGACCGTCGGCGTGATCGGCGTGTTGCCGGAGCCGTAGTGGAACACGATGTCGCCGTTGTCGTGGAGCGTCGCGGCGAAGTTCGCCGGGTAGGAACCGACGTAGGTCGCCGCCTTCCAGCGGAAGGTCACCTCACCGGTGACGGAGTCGTCGATGAAGATGTCCAGGCCGGTCGCGTTGGTCTTGAGGTCGTCCCAGAGCGGGGCGATCCGGACATTGGTCGCAAGCAGCGACGTGCTGTTGTTGTGCGAGCTGCCGTTGTGCAGCGCGAAGTCGAGCATGCCGTTCGACCAGACGCGGACGCTGTCGTAGCCGGTTCCGTAGAACGGGAAGGTGAACGGCAGGTCGTAGTCCCAGACGACGTCGTCGCCGGCCCAGTTCTGGGCTACGCCGGTTTCCGTGAAGCCGCAGGTGCCGAGGTCGTACTCGACGTAGATCGGATCGGTGATGAGCGCCCAGTTGACGTTGGGCTGTCCGCCCGACTTGGCGAGCTGCAGCGGTCCGTACGGCTGGCCGACCAGGCCGTCGGGCAGCACGTCGGACTCGATCACCGGCGGATGGGCGATGACCAGCACGTCCGCGGTGGATTCGTTGCTCTCGAAGATGCCGTCGAGCGCCTTGAACGCGAAGCTGTCGTTGCCGGCGTAGGCGCTGGCGGGCGTGTAGCGCACGTTCTTGCTGTGCGCCAGGAGGGTGTACGGCGCCGACGTGATGTCGCTGCCGTTCAGGTCGCGGAGCACGCCGTGCGCGGGCAGCGTCGTGATCACCACGTCGAGCGGATCGCCGTTCGGATCGCTCGCCGAGAGGATGCAGACGCTGGAAGTGTCGATGTCGACGTTGATGTTCATGTCCTGGGTGACCGGCGGGTCGGCGATGATGGTCACCGCGACGGTCGCCTCGTTGGAGTCGCCGCCATCCGGCGGGGTGCCGCCGTCGTTGACCTTGAAGTTGAACGCGTCCGCACCGTAAAGATTGGTCAGCGGGGCGTAGGCGACCGTGGCGCCGCCGTTGAGCAGCGTGTAGGGGGCTGCGTTGATGACGCCGCCCTGCGGATCGGAGAGGGTGGCCTTGTTGGGCAGGCTCATGATCGTGTACGCCAGCGCCGCCGGCGGATCGGGCAGATCATCATCGGCAGCAGTCAGCACGATGTTCACCGGCACGTTGGCGGGCGTGCCCGTCGACATGCTGGAGGCGACCGGTGGCCGCGGGCCGCAGGCGCCCATCGCGGACAGGTCGGTCTCGAAGTAGTCCGGATCGAGGCCGTTGCCCGCGCTCAAGCCGGCGATGCCGTCGGTTGCGCCGAGGGTGAGGTAGGCGATGCGAATCGTGCCGTCATAGAAGAGCTCGATCTGGAACGTATTCGAATCGGTCGTGTTGTACTGGGGCACGTCGAACCACGTGATGGCCACGCGGTCGGCGAGCTGCTTGTAGCTGACCGAGCCCTGGTTCGTGGGATTGAGGTCATCGTAGACCGCAGAAATCCGCGGTTGGGCGAAATGCTCGGCGAGCGTTTCGCTGTAGTCCTCGTCGCCGGTCAGGAAGGCGATGTACCCGTTGCTCGACGGGTAGAAGCGCGTGTAGCTCACGCCGTAGAGCAGGACGGACGCACCGCCGGTGAGGTCGACCGTCGCGTAGGCATCGTCGTCGAACGGGAACGTGGTGCCCCCAGCCGGGTCGGTCGGCAGCGCGGTGATGTCCTCCACGCAGCCGAAGTACTGGTCCACGGTCGCGTTCGGCGTGAAGGTGAGAAGTTTGTTGGCGAGGTCGTTGTCGCTGCCGAACTCCTCGGTGAAGAAGTTGGGGATATCCGGCGTGGTGAACGCGTAGCAGGCTCCGCCGCCGTTGTCGGTGACCGTGTTGCCCGCCTCGTCTTCCGCGTCGATGGCAAAGAAGTAGGTCGTGGCATCGACGAGGCTGGTGAGGCCGAGGCTGTGCGCCGTGTTCAGGGCCCCGCCGGCGATCGACGCGTTCAGAGCGCCGCAGGACGCGCCGTAGCGCACCGTGGAGCGGGCGGGCTCGTTCGTGTTGAAGCTGATGGTCGCGCTGCGCGGTTCGATGTCGGTGGCCTGCACACCGGTGATGACCGGAGGCGTGCAGTCGACGGTGGCGGTGTCGGTGACGGTGACGTTCGTGCCGCCGGCGCCGTCGTCGGCGTCGACGTAGGTCACCATGAGGGTGTCACCGGGCGCGACTTGGATGACGCCGACGGAGTCGCTCGTCTCCAGCGGAGCTGAGCCGACGAACGTGGCGGTCTCCGGCGCGGTCTCGGTGAGCAGGAAGGTCTCGCCCGCCGGCTCACTGCTCGAGGCCACGGTGACGGTCACGGTATCCACGGTCAGGTCGCTGGTGTTGAGGCCGCAGTCGACGACGCGCAACCCCGCGACGGATGAGCAGGCGTACTTCGCCCGGTCCAGATTGACGATGCCGGCGTCGGTACAGTTGACCAGCAGCGGCGAGCCCACCAGGGAGAACGGCTGGGGACCCTGCGGGACCGCCGTGCCGTGCACCTCGACGCGCCAAGCGCCCGCGGTGGGGGTGGCGACGAAGACCTGCTCGATGTTGTTGATGTGATCTTCCTGGGTGCGGACCGCCGGCGTCGCGGGCGACGCGGGGTTGAGCGTCCAGGGGTAGTGCCGCGTGCCGCTGGGGTCGAAGACCTTGAGGTCGAGGTCGTTGACCAGGACCGGGTTGGCGTTCGGGGCGCCGGGGAAGTCGTCCCACGCAAGTGTGACCTTGAGCTCGGACGAGCCGGGTGCGACCGCGACGGTCGCGAAGTAGACGTCACCCTGGCTGACGGTGTTCTCCAGGAAATTCCCAGCGCGCATCAGGTCGATGGCGTTCTGCACGCGCACCGAGCCGTAGCCGCTCTTGTAGTCCGGGCCGGTTTCCTCGATGTCGTGCGCCGTGTGGGCGAAGATCGCCTTGAGCGTCGCGTTGCGCGGGTCGGGCTCGCCGGGGTACTGCACGCGGAAGTCTTCGAGGAAGAGCGCGCCGAGCCCGCAGACGGTGGGTGCCGCCATGCTCGTGCCGCACTTGCTCGCGTACGCGGTGTCGCTGCTGCTCGACGTCGAGGTGACGCCGCCGTCGTTGCCGACCTCGCACCCGGGGGCGGAGACGTCGGGCCGCAGGCGGCCGTCGTCCATCGGTCCCCAGCTCGTAAAGTAGGTCACCGAGTCGTCGTTGGAGTTGAGGGCGCCCACCGCGATGATGTTCTTCGAGCCCGCCGGCGGCGCCGTCGTCAGGTAGGTGCTGCCGCACGCCCCGGAGCCGCGTTCGTTGCCGTTGGCCCAGACGACGCGGAAGGGCGTGTTGAACAGCGGGTTGGTGCCGTCGCCGCGGACGATCGTGTCGATCAGCGCGGAGGTGATGCCGTAGTCGCCCTCCCAGGAACAGGGAAAACCGTTGGCGGCGGTGTTGGTGCCGATCGAGTTGTTGGAGATGTCCACGCCGTGGACGCTGATCGCCTGAGCGTAGTCGGCCTCGAGGTCGCCCGGGTCGGTGTAGAGGAAGCCCTGCGAGAGCCCGCCGGGCACCTCGAAGGCGTACGACTCGATGGTCACGCCCGGGGCCATGCCGCGGCGCACGCCGCCGCTGGCAGCCCCGCTGCCGCCGACCGTGCCGGCGACGTGCGTCGAGTGGTCGCTCTGGGCCGCGCCGTCGCGCGACGTGGCCCGGCCGCCGAAGTCCACGTGGGTGGTGCGCACCGAGCCGCCGTCATAGATGAGCACCGAGACGCCGGCGCCGGTCAGACCGTAGGGGGCTGCCTGCACGGTATTGGCCTGGGTGATGATGCGGTTGCTGTCGTTGGATTCGACGAGCTGCGGCAGGGGCGGCTCGATGTACTGGACGCGATCGTCATCGGCCAGCGCCTTGATCGCGGACGCCGGCAGCTCGATGACGAGGCTGTTGATGCTGAGCAGCTCGGAGTGGACGCGGCCGCCGACGTTCTGCACCGCCTGCGTACCGGCGGTGAGCAGGTCCACGTCGCGCTGGAACGTGACGTAGGCAGCTACGATCGGGTCCGCCGGCTGACCGGGCGCGAGTTCCTTGTCGCGCGCATCGACCACCGCCCAGGGAAAGACCTCATCCGCGACGAGCGAAGGGTGGAGTTTCCAGTTCCGCTCGACCGGCACGGCGACGCGCAGCGAACGCACGCGGCCGATCGCGGCTGCATCGATCGCGCCGTCCGCCACCGCCGCGAAGTACGCGTTGTCGCCGACGTAGGCGAGCAGGTTCAGGCCGGCGGCGGCGAGGTCGGCGCGCTGCCCGGTCGTGACCGGCGTATCGAACTGCACGACGATGTGGCGCTGGCTGCCCGACCGGTTGCGGTACTCCGCGATGGTCCGGGCGGCTTCACCGGGCGTCGTGAAGGTGGTTTGCGCTGTCCCGCTGACCCAGCGGATCTGTGCGGCGCGCGCCGGCAGGCTGAACGCGATGAGACTGACGGATACGAGCAGAGCCGATAACCGGGTGCTGCGGGCGAGGGGAACGAGCGGACGCGTCATGGGCGTAACTCTCCATGCGCACGGACGCCGCTGCACGTGCCGATGATCGGGAGCGCAACTGCATCGGAGCGCGGACCAGGGTGTTGGGACTGTCACTTTACGGCGTGACCGGGGTTAGGTCGGAGATGGTCGAGCGCACTGACTGCCCGGCATGTGCTCGCCTGACCCCACCACACGAGCGCATCTTAACGAAATGACGCTTCCTAACACAAACCTGAAGCGCGGGGATACATATCGGATACAGGTTGCAGCGAGGTGGAATGCAAATGTCGTGATGAACAGCCGACAGTGGGATTTGAACCCACAACCTCAGCTTTACGAAAGCTGTGCTCTACCGTTGAGCTATGTCGGCGCCGGTCGCGCAAACGGGCTTTTGCCCGCGCGACAGAACCGCGAATACTATCGCATCCCCCGGCAAACTGTCAAAACCGCCGGCGCGCGCGGCGCGGGCCGTTCCGGGCGACCCGGGCAGGCGTAATTGACGTCCCTGGCCGGGTAGGCCACCATCGCGGCGCGCCGGTGCGTGCGCACGACGGAGGACGATGGTGACCCCCTTGCTGCTCTGCCTTATCGGCTTTTTCGCCGGCGTTCTCGGCGGCCTCCTGGGGATCGGGGGGAGCATCGTGATGATCCCCGCGATGACGGAACTGCTCGGGCCGCAGCAGCATCTCTACCAGGCGGCTGCAATGATCGTAAACTTCTTCGTCGTGCTGCCAGCGGTGATCCAGCACCACCGGGCGGGGGCGATCATGGGCGGCGTCGTGCGGCGGATGGCCCCGATGGCGGTCGTGGCGGTCGTGCTGGGGGTGGGGGCGAGCGAGTGGTCGGTGTTCCGGGGGCGAGGCCAGGCATGGCTCGTCCTGCTCTTCGCCGCGTTTCTGTGTTACGTCGCGGTTCGCAACCTGCTGAAGCTGCGGCGGAGCGAGCAGCACCATGCAGCCGAGGGGGCGCCGTTCGATCCCCAGCGTGATGGGTGGAAGGCCGCACTCGTGGCGGGCCTGCCGACGGGGTTCGTGGGCGGATTGCTGGGCGTGGGCGGCGGCATCGTCTGCGTGCCGTTTCAGAACCGGTTCCTGAACATCCCGCTGCGCAACGCGATCGCGAACTCAGCCGCCACGATTCTCACGCTCAGCCTGATCGGGGCGTTCACCAAGAACTGGGCGCTGGCGACGCAGCATCCGCAGTACACGGTGGCTGAGCCGCTCAAACTGGCGGGCATGCTCATTCCCACGGCCATGGTCGGTGCGTGGATCGGCAGCCGGTTGACCCACGTCCTGCCGATCCGGGCGCTGCGCATCGTGTTCACGGTGTTCCTGTTCGTCGCCGCGCTGCGCATGGCCTGGCACGGGTACGACGATCTGCGTCTGCCTCCCCAGCACACGCCGGCGACTCCCGCCTCCCCGGCGCCAGCGCCGTAAATTCGCGCAGACTCTGCGCTTCCTGCATTCTTCCCGGGTCGCCTGGCGGTAACTGCGTTGCGGCCCGACCCCCGCTTTCGGCGATAGAACAGAGGCGGCGGGCGATTCGCCGCGCGGATTCTGTTTCAAGCGCATGGAGGCGACCTCATGAAGAGTTGGACGCGACGGTTGAAGACCCTGGTTCTGGCGAGCAGCGTGACGGTATTTGGCCTGGGCGGATGCTCCTCGGCGCAGGAGTTCCGCACGGCGGCGGCTGACTCGCTGTACACCGGCATGCAGAGCATTGCCGCCGGACTGGTGGACGGACTCTACGCGGTATTTCAGCCGGATCCGGGGGCCAAGTAGATTGCGCCGCAATTGCCGATCCCCGCGCAGAACCTGCGCGTGCGGAGGCCGGGCGCGAGCGGGATCAATCCGCCGAGGTGCGTTCGAAGCGGAGCAGGCGGAAGCGCTGGGGCGCGGCGCCGAAGCACTGGTTTTCCTCGCCGCGGAGCGTGAAACCCGCGGCCTCGTAGCAGCGCACCGCCGATACGTTCTCTGGGAAAACCACCAGGGAAAGCCTCCGGGCGCCCTCGATGCGGAACGCCCGGTGAACGAGCGCTGCGGTGAGCGCGCGGCCCAGGCCGCCACCGCGCAGCGCCGGGTCGATGAGCACGTGGCCGATCCAGAGGTGACGCCGATCGCGGGCCATCGCGTTCAGTTCGGCGTATCCAACCGGCGGTTCGCCGTGGCTGGGGGTGTAGATGAAGGCGGCGCCCCGCTGGCGCGTCCAGCCCAGCACTTTCTCCGCCGTGATCGGCGGGACTGTGCTCGGCGCGAGCCAGAACAGTTCGGCGTCGCTGCGCACCCACGAGGCCACGGTTGCAGCGCTGCCCGCCGACATGGGTTGCAGTCGATAGCGAATGCGGAGCGCCGTGTCCGCCATGTGTCAGCCTCCCGGATTGCCGTGCACCCTTGGCGGGTGCATCTGCGCATCATTATCGGCGGGTGGACCGGCGGAGGCAAAATCCAGCCGGTTTTCAGCGGCGATGGATGGCCCTGCTCGCCTTGACGATCAAAGAGCAGTCGGGTACTTGAACACGGCTCTGGCCCCAGCCGTATGATCCTGGTCGGCTTGGACCTGCCTTCCTCGCGGATGGATACCGTACTGATGCAGTCAACTCGCCAACCGCGTGTTACACGCAACGCCGTGCGTATCGCCATTCTGGCGGCAGTCGCCGTGCTGGCCTGGACGCCGCCGGCCCAGGCCTACATCGGCCCGGGCGCGGGGTTCGCCGTGCTCGGCTCGGCCCTGGTCTTCGTGCTGGCGATGCTCTCGGCCATCGTCACGATCTTCACCTGGCCGATCCGCTGGGTGATCCGCTCGATCCGCGGCCGCAAGGCGCTGGCCAAGGCCCGCATCAAGCGGGTGGTCGTGCTCGGCCTCGACGGCATGGAGCCGACGCTCGTCGACAAGTACGTGGCGGAAGGCCGCATGCCCAACTTCGTCAAGCTCCGCGCCCAGGGCGGGTTTCGCAAGCTGGGGACCACGCTGCCGCCGCTGAGCCCGGTCGCGTGGTCGAGCTTCCTGACCGGATGCAATCCGGGCAAGCACAACATCTTTGATTTTCTCACGATCGATCGGCGCAACTATCTGCCGGCGCTCTCCAGCGTGCACATCGGCGGGGCGACCAAGTCGCTCAAGATCGGCAAGTACGTGATCCCGCTGGGCAAGCCCGACCTGCGCCTGCTGCGCAAGGGCACGCCGTTCTGGAACTACCTGGGCGACCACGACATCTTCAGCGACGTGATCCGCGTGCCCATCACCTGGCCGCCGGAGAAGTTCCGCGGCGTGCTGCTGTCGGCGATGTGCGTACCCGATCTGCGCGGCAGCCAGGGCACGTTCAGCTACTACACCACGCGCAAGCGCGACGAAGTGCCCTACACCGGCGGCGAGCAGATCTACGTCGAACGCAAGGGCGACACGATCGATTCGCACTTGGTCGGCCCGCCCAACAGCATGCGCGTTGAGGGCGGCGACATGCGCACGGGTTTCACCGTGCGCATCGACGGGCCGGACGCCGCCACGCTGACCCTTTGTGGAAAAACCTATCCGCTCAAGCGCGGCGAGTACACGCCGTGGCTGAAGTTCCACTTCGAGGCCAGCCCGATCGCGAAGGTGCGCGGCATCTGCCAGTTCCTGCTGATGAACACCGAGCCGCACTTCGAGCTGTACGTCACGCCGCTGCAGATCGACCCGGAAGAGCCGGCGATGCCGATCGCCCACCCCACGGTGTACTCGACCTACCTGGCCAAGTCGCAGGGTTCGTTCGCGACGCTGGGCCTCGCCGAGGACACCTGGGCGCTCAACGAGAAGATTCTGCAGGACCCGGGCTTTCTGCATCAGTGCGTCGAGGCCGACAGCGAACGCGAGACGATGTTCTTCGACGCGATCAGCAAGACCAAGCGCGGCATGGTCTGCTGCGTATTCGACGGCACCGACCGCATCCAGCACATGTACTGGCGCTACATCGATCCGGAGCACCCGGCCCGCGAAGGGTTCGGCGAGGTCCGGTTGCGGGATGCGATTCCCGAGCACTACGCGCGGATGGACGCGCTGGTCGGGAAGACAATGGCGGCGTGCGCCGACCCCGACACGCTGCTGCTGGTGATCAGCGATCACGGCTTCAAGACGTTCCGCTACGGCATCGACCTGAACCGCTGGCTCATCGAAAACGGCTACATGGTGCTCAAGGAGCCGCCCAACGGGAAACGCTACCTCGCCACCGTCGACTGGTCGAAGACCAGAGCGTACGCCCAGGGGCTCGCGGGGATTTTCCTCAACATCGCCGGGCGCGAGACCAACGGCATCGTCACGGCGGGAGTCGAGGCCGACGCGCTGCGCGACGAACTGTGCGCGAAGCTCACCGGCCTGATGGATCCGCGGCACAACGCGGTCGCGATCAACACGGCCTACAACACGCACAAGTTCTACAAGGGGCCGTACACCGAGCACGCCCCCGACGTCATCTGCGGATACGCCGAGGGCTACCGCGTCTCCTGGGAGGCTGCGGTGGGCGACGTGACCGACGCGGTATTCCACGACAACACCAAGGCGTGGAGCGGCGACCACTGCGTTGATCCGAAGATCGTGCCGGGCATCATGTTCAGCAACCGGCCGATCACCGACGAGCATCCGCGCCTGCTGGATCTCGGGCCGACGATTCTCGATCTCTTTGGTATTCCCGTTCCTAAGCACATGGACGGCAAGCCGCTGACGGTGCAACTCAACCGGCCAGCCGCCGCTCCGACCCCATGACCGGCACGAGTGATCATGCGACGACTTTCCAGGACTAGACGCCGGTATGGGCGGAACATTGGCTCGGGCGGATGCTGGCGCGCGCTGGCAATCATGGCCGTCGCGGCAGGGGCGCTTGTTGCGCTGCCCTCGTGTTCGCGCGAGGAGTCGCCCAAGGCCGACAAGCAGATGATCGTGCTCGGCTTCGACGGGCTGGACCCCAAGCTGTGCAAGGAACTGCTTGATGCGGGCCGCCTGCCGAACTTCGCGAAGCTCGCCGCGAAGGGCGGGTTCATGCCGCTGCAGACGTCGACGCCGCCGCAAAGCCCGGTCGCCTGGTCGTCGATCATCACCGGGACCAACCCCGGCGAGCACGGCATCTTCGACTTCATCCACCGCGATCCGAAGACGTACTTCCCCGACTTTTCCACGAGCCGCAACGAGCCCGCCGGCTGGCCCCTACGCTTTGGCCGCTGGGAAATCCCGCTGGCGAGCGGCAAGGTGATCAACCTGCGCCACGGCGACCCGTTCTGGTCGTTCCTCACGCGGCACGGCGTCAACGCCTCGGTCTACCGCATTCCGGCGAACTACCCGCCGCAGCAGCCCGAGGGCCCGGGCGAGTTCCGCACGCTGACCGACATGGGCACGCCGGACCTGCTGGGCGAGGTCGGCAAGTGCTTCTTCTACACCTCGGGTCCGTTCGAGGGTGAACGCAACTTTGGCGGCGGCGAGGTGCATCGCCTGCAGATCCGCCCGATCGGCGGCGACGCGGCGCGCAGCACGTTCTTCGGCCCGCCCGATCCGTTTCTCAACGTGAGCGTCGTCGGGCAGGCCAAGGCACACAAGCCGCTCGAGGTGGACTTCACGCTGATTCGCGACCGCGAAACGCGCACCGCGATGGTCGAGTGGCAGGGGCACCGCGTGGTGCTCTCCGAAGGCGCGTGGAGCGACTGGCAGAACATCGATTTCAAGATGGGGCCGGTGGTCGGCGGAGCGACGGCGAGCGGCGTGTTCCGCATGTACCTGCGCCAGGTGCTGCCGACGATCGAGATGTACGTGACGCCGATCCAGATCGATCCGCGCAACCCCGCGCTGCCGGTGAGCGTGCCGGCTGATTTTTCGGAGAAGGTCGCGGACGCGATCGGGCCGTACTTCACGCAGGGGTTGCCGGAGGACACGCAGGGCTTGCGGTACAACGTGCTGACCCGCGACGAGTTTCTCGAACAGGCCGAGCTGATCTACCAGGAGCGGCTGAAGCTGCTCAACTACGCCCTCGACCACTACGACAAGGGCTTCATGTTCTTCTACTTCGGGAGCACCGACCAGATCGGGCACATGTTCTGGTCGGCGATGGCCGACGAGCATCCGGCGCTGACCGACGCCGAGGCGGAGAAGTACAAGAACGTCATGCGCGACCTGTACGCGCGCGTGGACCAGGTCGTCGGCAAGGTGATGGACCGTTACCCGGACGCGACGCTGCTGTGCATCTCCGACCATGGATTCGCCAACTTCGCCCGCGGGTTCAACCTGAACACCTGGCTCGTGCAGAACGGCTACGCGGTCCTCAACCCGAAGGTGAGCGATCACAGCACGTTCGCGTGCCTCGACTTCACCAAGACGCGGGCCTACGGGATGGGCATCAACGGCCTGTACATCAACCTCGCCGGCCGCGAACGCGACGGCATCGTCAAGCCCGAGGACAAGCAGGCGCTGATGGACGAACTCTGCGCGAAACTCGCCAAGGTCGTCGATCCCGAGACGGGCCAGCACCCGGTGCAGGTGGTCTACCAGGCCGAGAAGGTCTACTCCGGCGCCCAGATCGCCCACGGCCCCGACATGCAGGTGGGCTACTCCCTGGGCTACCGCGGAAGCTGGAGCACAGCGCTGGGCGGCGTCTCCGACGACCTGATCGAAGCCAACACCGAGGCATGGTGCGGCGATCACTGCATCGCGACCAACCTGGTTCCGGGCGTGATTTTCTCCAGCGAGCCGATCAAGCTGGATACGCCGACGCTGGAGGACCTGGCGCCGACGATTTTGCATTATTATGGTATTTCCCAGCCGCCGGTCATGAAGGGCGGCGATGTGTTCGAGGCGGGGTCGCGCCCGAAGGCCCCAGCGGAGAATTGAGGCACGAAGAAGATAGGGATTAAGGGATTAAGGGATTAAGGGATTAAGGGATTGAGGGATTGAGGGATTGAGTTTGATAAGGCGAAGAACGGCGAGACGACTTCCTAATTCGTCATTCGTCATTCGTCATTCTGAATTCCTTCGTGTCCTGGTGTCTTCGTGGTTCGATTCAGAAGGCGCGATATCAGAGGAGTGTGGCCATGGCGGCGAAAGTGAAGATCGATACCGGGCTCTATGAACGGGTGAAGAAGGTGGCGGACATCGCCGGCTACGCCAGCGCGGACGAGTTCATCGTGCACATGATCGAGAAGGAGCTGGCCAAGCTCGAGACCGCGGAGACCGACGAGGAAGTGACGGAACGGCTGCGGGGCCTCGGCTACCTGGAGTAGCGGCCCGGCGATTGGAGACCGGCCTTCCCGTCGGTCATGGGGCAATAGTAGTGTGGGACCGACTTTCCAGTCGGTCACTGAACGACGATGTGGGGCCGACTCTTCCGGTCGGTCACAGGAAAACCCGATGTGGGGCCGACTCTGCCGGTCGGTCACAGGAAAACCCGATGTGGGACCGACTTTCCAGTCGGTCTTCGAACAATCATGGCGCACGTGAATCGCATCGTAACGGCGGTCTTTGACGTCTTCTTCTCGGTCATGGTGGCATGGCCGGCGTGGGCGTCGCTGCTGGTGCTGTCGGTGATCACGGGCGTCGTCGCGCTCGTCGCCTACAAGTACACGTCGAACCAGAAGGCCATCGGTCGGGTGCACAACGACATCCGCGTCGCGCTGCTCGCCGCCAAGCTCTACAAAGACGACATCGGCGTGACCCTGTCGGCCCAGGGCCGGCTGTTCACGTCCGCGGCCAAGCTCTTTTTCCTCTCGCTCCAGCCGCTGGCGGTGATGACCATTCCGATGGTGCTGCTGCTGGCGCAGATGGCCCCGCGGTACGAGTGGCAGCCACTGCGTCCCGGCGACGAGGTCTCGCTCTTCGCCGAGCTCAGCGACAAGGCGCCCAAGGACCTCACCGACCTCGCGGTGGAAGCGCCAGACGGCGTCGAACTCGTCGGCGCGCCGGCGAACTACTACGGCGGGGCGTACAAGGAGTTTCCAGCCCAGCACATCGTGCACGCCCGCCTGCGGATGGACGCCCCCGGCCGGCACGTCGTCACCGTGCGGGCCGCCAGCACGACCGCCCCGAAGGAGCTGGTCGTCTCCGACCGCCCGCAGACGCGCATGTCGCCGATCCGCCCGGGCGCGGACTTCTGGGACGAGCTGCTCTACGCGGTGGAGCCCCCGGCGGCGGAGGGCGACATCATCCAAAAGATCTGGATCGAGCCGGTCCAGCCGGGCCACGTCGCGCTCTTCGGCCTCGAGCTGCACTGGATCATCTGGTGGCTGATCCTCTCCATGATCGCCGCCCTGATCATCAAACCGTTCATCAACGTGCAGATGTGGTGAGGCGCTCCCGCGGGCCGGATTGGGAATTGAACTACGAGGGAAGCAGGGATTAAGGGATT
>ERZ795053.2431-NODE-2431-length-22558-cov-14.771408_pt1 | contig 22558 bp, 19 predicted proteins | sample MGYA00375137_ERZ795053 | MGnify/ENA primary metagenome ERZ795053 (study PRJEB30182, sample SAMN05720284) | activated sludge metagenome | isolation source: Anaerobic digester | place: Hong Kong | collected 2014-12-17 ...
GGTCAGTGGGCATGGCGGCTCCTCACAGACCGGAGCGTGTACGAGGTCTCACTCGAGCATTGTCCATCGCGCCGCGACCTACGCCTTGCCGCGTGGGCCGGTTCGCCTGATCGGTGTTGATGGCGAGAGGTGCGCCAGCGATAGGGGGAGCGAAGTGCGTTGCCCGGCGGGCCGCAACGGCGGATGTTGTCGTCCGCTGTCTCTGCCTAGACGAACCGCCTACAACTGCAGATGTGTGCGCAATGCGTCGTCGAGTCGCTGCATCAACGGTGGTGGAACGTGTCCGATGGCCGCACCCAGCCGGTGCACCGACACCGATCGGATCTGTTCGCACTGTGCTTTGGAGTCCACGGGCAGACCGGTCTCGTCGGCCGGCAGCAGGACCTGGAACGGGTAGACGCTGATGACGTTGCTTGTGACCGGGACCACGGTGACAACTCCGCGGCCCAGCCGGGCGGCGGTTGTATTGGCCCGGTCATTGCTGACCAGAACGGCGGGGCGCCGCTTTCCGGTCTCGCTGCCCTGTGCGGGGTCGAGATCGGTTAGGCGGATCTCACCGCGCAGCATCGGCAAGCCCGTCCGCAAGTGTTCCCTCCCAGGCATCGGCGTCGCCCGAGGTCTCCCACTCCTCCCAGGCCGCCGCATATGCATCGTCGAGTTCCGGGTCGCCGAGCATGCGGATCGCCTGCTGGATCGCGGCCGAACGTGACGACAGCCCGGCGGCCTCGGCATAACGGTCCAGAACAGCGACGTCATCGTCGGGCAGGCTGATGCTGAGTTTCATAGCGCAATGCTACTGCGGTAGTAACCACTGTGCTACCAAGCCGGGAAAGGACGTCACACACCGAAGCCTTGCAGTGCCTGGTCCCGCCGCCGAATGATCTCGGCCCGGCGTGCGGACAGCAGGAGGTCGGAGGCGCCCAGCCCCAGGTGGCCGGAGTTCCGCCGTGCCTGCGGATCCGCCCCGATCGCCTCAAGCATCGGCTGTGCCCGCTCGGAGACGCTGGTCTTGAGCCCGAAGGACTCTTGGATGAACTTGCCGGTGAACATACCGTTGGTCTCAGAGATCGCCCATGCGACCGCTGCGGCACCCCGCACGGCTGAGGCCCGGCGACGGAAGATCCACGGACCGCCGGCAGCCGCGCGGCTGAGGAAGCGCCGCATCGCCGTGCGGTATTCCACATCGCCCACTTCGTCGGCGAAGTGATCGCACGCCTCGAGCATCTCGGCCACAACCGGGTGGATGTCTTCGGGTATGCCTGCCCATTCGAACGGTTCGTCCGGCAATGGATCGTCGTCGAGCGACTGCAGGCGCACGCGGCCTCCGACCTCAGCATCCAGCCCGCTCAGGATGAGCTCTTCCAGGCTCATCTCGTCGCTGTCCAGGCTCGAGTTCATGACGGCTGCTGCGATTGCCGCCGCCCCCTGCTCACGTTCCGACCGGATCAGCCGCTGGTACTCGGGTTCGTGGTGATCGATGGCGGCAAGCGTGTGCGCCGTCAGATCGGTGCGGATGCCCTGCACGTCGTGGCAGTACCGGACGTAGGCGCGCAACACATCGGGCATCTTCGCCAGCTGGGCCGTCGGCGCGACGATCTTGCGTGGGAACCAGTCCTCCAGCAGAATCTCCACCCGGACATTGCTCCAGCGGTAGGGGTCGTCGCCGGAGTATGACGACGCGAACCACAGGATGTTGTCCATCAGGTCTCGCTCGTCCTCACCGTCGATCGAGCGGCCGAACCGCGAGGCGAAGAAATCGTCGGCGATCTCGGCGAGATCCTTGTCGGACCACTCCACGACATCCTTGGCCTGCCCGCCATCTGGCTGCATCCGCACGATCCACTCGACCAATGGCCGGCACATGGGCCAACTGTCGGACGTGATCGGGGGCCAGAACAATGCGGCGGTTGCGATCGCCTTCTCCACCTCAGCTCGGCCATGCGCCGGGTCGGTACGGGTCAGCGACTGGTCCCGGTCGTTCATCAGCCCACCGAGTTTGATCACCAGGTCGTCCAGGGACTCGGGCACGACGAACGCGTCCTTGACCACCTGTCCCATGTTCACGTCGATGTAGACCAGCGCAGACAGACAATGACCGGTGGGAAGGGTGACGGCGAACAGGTAGTCGTCGCCGTCCTTGAGGACGTGGGTGAGCAGAAAAACCCTGGGCTCGGCCACAGCATGCTCAAGGCCGTTCAGCCACAGGGGCATGGGATGCCGGCGGTTGGTCAGTTCACGGGCGATGCGCGCCTTCGTGATCTCATCGCCGATCAACGACCGCCACACCATCAATGCTGCGGTCGTCTCGGCGAACGGAGTTCCGATGAAGGACTCAAGGAGTTGCTCGCGAGTGGTGGCCCGCTCATTCTCCGAGAACGGATCCCGGTTGCGAGGGTCGGTGGCCTCTAGGAGCCCACCGACGAGTGCGAGCAGGTCCAGGGGTTCGTCGGACCGGAGCGCACGCCGAATCTCTTGGACCACCTCCAACTCCGCGAAGCCCTCACGTGGTTGCGCCGGGTGGGGCCTGCTGCGGCGCTGCGGTCCTCTGTGGCGACGCTTCTTGGACATGTCATGAAGCCTATGCAATGCGACAACCCGCAGGAGAACAGTACGGGCCAACGCCCGGCTGCCGGCCCGCTGGCTGCGATTGTCCACAGCCCGTTTCGGCCGGCCGGTTTTGTCGTACCCCCTGCGTAGCGTGGGGTGTGTCGGAAGGGGGTGTGGTGGGGTTCTTCGAGGTCTCGCGTGGTGCGTTGCGGCGTGCGAAGATCCGGGCCGGTCTTCCCACGGTGCACCCTGAGACGCTCGATGAGATCGAGGCGCTGGTCGGGTCGTTGCCCGATCCCGGGACACTGTGCGCCGAGGAGCGGGCGGGGGCGATGGCGAAGGTCGCGGCCCTGACGAATCAGTTGCAGGCCTACCTGACATCAGTGGCTGGTGCGGCGGATGCCAACGGCGACTCCCGGGTGTTGGGTGCGGGCACGACGGGCACTCTGGTGGCGACGGCGACCGGTGCCACGGTTCAGGCCGGTTCGGCGATCGTGCAGACAGCCGTAGAACTGCGGTCGTTCCCTGAACTCAAGCGGGCCTTCGACGACGGGCGGGTGTCCAGTCAGCATGTGTCGGTGGTCCTGCAGACCACGAAGGGGTTGGGCCGTCGAGCCGAGGTGGTGGACGCGGCGGTGGCTCTGGCCGCGGCCACGGATCCGCGGGAGACGCGCCATGTTCTGCAGGTGATCGCCGATGCCGCCGATGGTGAGCACGGGCACCTGTCGCACGCCGAACAGCGTGAGCGGCGCAGTCTGCGGTTGACGGCGCGGCCGTCGGGGATGTGGCGGCTGACCGGGCTGCTCGACGACGTGGAGGGGGCCCGGTTGGCGGAGGTGTTGGAGCAGTTCAGTGCATCACGAGACGCCGGAGTGGATGCGGGGGAGACGTTGGGTCAGCGCCGAGCGGATGCGTTGGCCGCGATGGCGCAGGCCGCGCACACGAACCGAAATCCACTGGGCACCTCGGGGTTGTCGGTGCTGATCGACGCCGATGATCTGCCGGACGCGCAGCGGGCGATGCTGACCGACGGCACACCCATCACGGCGGACTCGTTCGACCTGTTGACCTGCACTATGGCGTGCCTGGTGATCTTCGGTACGAAGACCAAGGGCGGGTTCGCGCCGTTGGCGATGGGACGGACGCGGCGTCGCGCGACCGGACATCAGTGGGGGGCGTTGATCGCGCGGGATCGTGGGTGTGTGCGGTGCGGTCGCAGTCCACGCTTCTGCGAGGCCCACCATGTGCTGCATTGGCGTCACGGCGGGTTGACCGACGTGGACAACATGGTGCTCTTATGTTCGAGGTGTCATCACGACCTGCACCACGGCCGGTTCACCATCACCATGACCCCGACCGGCGTCCCGGAACTGCATGTGAGCCGCGGCCCACCCGCCGACGTCCGGGCCTGACCGGCCCAGGTGTAGGTGTGCCACGTCCCAGTACGGATCGTCAGCCGATCCTGCTGCCGTGACGGTGTTCGTGCAGGCTGGCTTCTCCCCGCGTGGTGGTGGAGGTGGTTGGGCCACCCATGTGTTGTCCACCCGCCCACTGGTCGTCGAACGGTCTCCAGGCAACATGCAGATCTGCCGAAGACGCAGAGAGTCCTGCCGTGTCGTGCGGGACGGAGGAGGGCGGCCGGATGACCGAGGTGGCTGAGGTCTATGCGCAGTCGGCGACTGATGTCTCGAAGCGTTTCGATGTCGATCCGTCCGTCGGGTTGACGGCCGAGAGGGCGGCCGAGCTCCTCGCGAAGAACGGCCCGAACGCCCTGCCGGCGGAGAAGCCCAAGCCTGGATGGAGACGGTTCCTCGACGAGTACCGGTCGTACATGCAGATCATCCTGGTGGTCGCCGGGGCCGTCTCCATGGCGATTGGTGAGTTCAACACGGGCATCCTGCTCTTCGTCCTGACCGTGCTCAACGCCGTCGTCGGGATGCGTGAGGAGGGTAAGGCGGAGAGCGCCATGAACGCGCTGAAGTCGATGATGAAGGCCAACGCCCGGGTCCGCCGGGACGGGCAGGAGTCGGAAATCCCGGCCGATCAGGTGGTGGTCGGTGACATCGTCCTGCTGGCCGCCGGCGACCAGGTGCCCGCCGACGGGCGCATCATCGAGGCCAGCGCCCTGCAGATCGATGAGTCAGCCCTCACCGGCGAAAGCACACCCGCGGCCAAGTCCGTGGATGCGCCATCAGGGACTGATCTGTCCCCGGGCGACCAGACGGACATGGCGTTCATGAACACGCCGGTGACGCATGGCAGTGCGGTCATGGTGGTCACCGCGACCGGCGCCGACACCCAGGTCGGGCGGATCGCCGGGATGCTATCGAGCGCCCCCAAGGAACTCACGCCGCTGCAGAAGCAACTCAACCGGATGACGATCTGGATCGGGGTGGCCGCCCTGGTGACCATGGTCGTCATGTTCGCCCTCGGGCTGTCCCGTGGCGACAACTGGCGTGGACTGTTCGTCACCGCGATCGCTCTGGCCATCGCTGCGATCCCGGAGGCGTTGCCCACCGTCGTCGAGGTGATCCTCTCCCTGGGCGCCGTGGGTTTGGCCAAGCACAACGCGATCGTGAAGGACCTGTCCTCGGTGGAGACTCTGGGATCGACCTCCGCGATCAACTCGGACAAGACCGGAACGCTGACGATGAATCAGATGACGGTCGTGCAGGTCATCGACGGCACGGATCGCTTCGACGTGACCGGGACGGGCTATGCCCTCGACGGTTCGATCCAGCACACCGCAGGGCGATCGGCGTCGATCGACCCGGCGATCACGGCGTTCGTCGTGGCCAGCGACGCGAAACTGGTGGACGGGAAGGTGGTCGGCGACCCGACCGAGGGGGCCTTCCTTGTCCTGGCGCACAAGGCCGACCTGGCGATCGAGGCCACGCGGGACAAGCACCCCCGGGTGGCGACCCTGCCGTTCGACCCGACCTACAAGTTGATGGCGGCATTCACGAAGGCCAAGGACGACAGCGGACAGGACGTCATCAGGTGTTTCGTCAAGGGTGCGGCTCCGGCGGTCCTCGATCGCGCCGCCACCTGGCTGTCGCTGGCGGACGAGGCAGCGCACCCGTTCGACGACGACATGCGAGGCCGTGCGCAGGCCGAGGTCGAGCGCATGGAGGGTGAAGGGCTGCGTGTCATGGCAGGCGCCAGGGAGGACATCCCGGTCGACCAGTTCGCCGCAGACGGCGACCTGTTGTCCTACGTCACCGATCTGGAGGTGACCAGCCTGGTGGGGATGATCGACCCGCCTCGTGAGTCGTCGAAGGCCGCGGTCGAAGCCGCGCAGAAGGCGCACATCACAGTTCGGATGGTCACCGGTGACGACGTCATCACCGGGGCCGCGATCGCCAAGCAGTTGGGCATGCCGGGAGAGGCGATCCTGGGCGCCGACTTCGCCGCACTGTCCGACGAGGAGCGCGCAGCACGCATCGACGGCATCGGTGTGGTGGGACGCGTGGCACCGGAGCACAAGGCGATGCTCGTGGCAACACTGCGCGCCAAGGGCGAGGTCGTGGCGATGACCGGTGACGGGGTCAACGACGCCCCCGCGATCAAGGCCGCCGACATCGGCATCGCGATGGGGACAGGCACGGACGTGGCCAAGAACGCGGGACGCATGATCCTCTCCGACGACAACTTCGCCACCATCGTGTTCGCCATCCGGCAGGGACGGGCGCTCTACGACAACCTCATGAAGTATGTGCGGTTCATACTGATCACGCTCGTGGCGTTCGTGCTGACGTTCCTCGGGCGAGCCTGGTCAACCTGGCCGCAGGTCAGCCGTTCACCCCCGCGCAGATCCTGTGGATCAACTTCTTCGTCGATGCGCCGCTCGGTGTTGCTCTCGGCTTCGACAAGGAGACCCCGGGCCTGATGAAACGGCCCCCGCGGGATCGGGACGCCTCGATCCTCAACCGGGGCACGCTGCTCACGGGAGGTCTTGTCGGGCTGTTCATGGCTCTCGTCCTGCTGGCGATGATCTGGTACGGGCAGGAGCGACTGGGCAACACCACGATCGGGATCTCCATGGCCATCACCACCTTCGCCCTGTTCCGCATCGTGAGCACGTTCCACAGCCGCAGCATGACCGGCACCGTATTCACAGTGGCGACGTTCGACTCCCGGCAGCTGAACATCATCGCCCTCGTGGAACTCGTGCTGGCGTACTTGGTCACGCAGTGGGACGTCCTCGCCGGGCTTCTCGAGACCACAGCTCTCAGTGGCGGGCAGTGGGCGTTCTGCCTGGTGCCAGCGATCCTCCTGCTGCTGTTGTGGGACGTGGCCAAGTGGTTCGCCCGCAGGCTGCAGGGCGCGTCTGTGGGAGGCGGTTGATCCCGAACCGTGCGACCGGCGATCGAAAGGCGCCTGACTCAAGGGGCGACGAGCCGGATCGTTGGTTCCGAGCCGCCAGGACCTCGGTTCACCGGCGGGTCTCCGGTGACCACCCGGAGGTGGGTGCGCCACCCTCGACAACGATCGCCGGTCCGGTGGCGCGCAGACCGATCCGGAGTGGGATGCGGCGCCTCAGGTCGACCCCGTCCGCTCGCCGGGGGCCATCCGTTCGATGCCCTCGAGGATGAGGTCGAGTCCGAAGTCGAACGCCGACGCCAGGCTGTAGCCGTGCTGGACGACGTGCCCCATGACCTCATCCAGATTCGGGTAGTCCGCCATGGGGGCTCGGGCGGCGATGCGGTCCGCAGCGGCACCGAGTTCGGCCCGGTCCTCGAGCGCGGCGCCTTCCTGCAGGGCGAATCCGAACAGGTAGCTGTCGATGATTCCGTAGGCGTGCACTGTCTGCTCGATGGTCAGTCCGCCGCGGCGCAGGCAGCCGAGCATCGCATCGTGGTGTTCCAGGTTCGCCGGTCCCGGGGATGACCGGGTCTCCATCAGGGCCGTGGCCCACGGGTGGCGCGCGAGGACCTCGCGGGCCGAATGGCAGCGGATGCGCAAGGCCTCGATCCAGGGCACATCCTCCGGGGGGAGCCTGATCTGGGCGAACACCAGATCGACGATGCCGTCGATGATCTGCTCCTTGCCGGCGACGTAGTGGTAGATCGTCATCGGCTTCACGTCGAGTGCGGTGGCCAGGCGGCGCATCGTGAACGTCTCGACCCCGATCGTGTCCGCCAGATCCAACGCGCCCTGCATCACGCGATCCCGGGTCAGCGGGGTGCGGGCGGCCGCCCCTTCGGTCGGGCCCGCGGGTGCATGTGTGTCCATCTCGCCGTCTCTTTCTCCTGATCTCTTGACTCATCGTACTAAGTACGAGTACGTTAAGAGTGGTCGTACTAAGTACGACACGACGAAGGAGAGCATCATGACAACAACTCAGGAGCGCAGCATCAGCGTCGTCACCGCGGAAGCGCCAGTGGGACAGATGGCGACCGCCCGCTGGACAGGCGTGTTCTACCTCGGACTCGCTGTGGCTGGCGTGGTGGGGACATTGCTTGTGCGGGGCACCTTGTACGTGGCCGATGACCCGGGCGCCACGCTGGCCAACCTGGTCGAACAGGCACCGCTCGCGCGGCTCGGGATCGCTGCAGACATCAGCATCGTGGCCTTCCAGGCCCTCGTCGCTGTGTGGTTCTACAAGCTCTTCCGTCGCGAGAACAGCGTCGCTGCGGGGTCCATCGCCGCATTCGGGCTGGTCAACGCCACGGCGATCCTGGTGGCCACGGCCTTCTCCGCGACCGCGCTGGCCGTGGCCGGGGACGTCAGCCTCGCGCCGGGTGGCGACCAGGCCGCGACTGTACAGCTGCTGTACTCGCTCAACGAGTGGGCGTGGGGACTCGGTGGTCTGTTCTTCGGCCTCTGGCTCATCCCCATGGGATACGTGGTCGTCACCTCCAAGACCATGCCCGCCCCGCTCGGCTGGGCATTGATGATCGGTGGGGTCGGCTATGTGCTCAGCACCTACATCACCTCACTGATGCCAGATGCCCCGGCTGCGGTAGCGGGCGTACTCACCGCGGCGGCCACGATCGGTGAGTTCTGGATGATCGGTTACCTACTGTTCGTGGGTGCGCGCCGGAAGGGCTAGTCGCGCACCGCCCAGCGAGATCATCAGGAGGCCTCGGTCGGACCCCCGCACATATGCGTGCCGGCGTCCGTCCGGGGCCTTCTGCAGCGTCACACCGGCGCAGGAGGCCACGACGGTCCTATTGGTGATCCAATACACCTATGTCTGACGTCGACCTGGCCGCAGTCGGGATCCCGGAAGTCGTCTCGGTGGCTCGCGACGGAGCGCAAGTTACGGTGACGCAGTCCGTGCTCGAGCGCGTCGCCGCGATGCGCGCTGTGGTCGACGACCTCGCGGCCGGGTCGAAGCCCGCCTACGGGATTTCCACCGGGTTCGGCGCGCTGGCCACGGTGTCCATCGCACCGGAACGCCGCGCCCAACTGCAGCGAAGTCTGATCCGCAGCCACGCGGCGACCTCCGGTGAGCCGGTGGACCGCGAGGTCGTGCGCGCCCTGATGCTGCTGCGGCTGCGCACCCTCGCCACCGGTCACACGGGCGTTCGGCCGGTCGTCGTCGAGACGCTGGCCGCCATGCTCAACGCCGGCATCGCCCCGATCGTCGGACAGTACGGGTCGCTGGGCTGTAGCGGGGATCTGGCGCCGCTGGCCCACGTGGCGCTCGCACTGCAGGGGGAGGGCGAGGTCTGTGACGCCGACGGCACTGCGATGCCCGCCGCGCCGGCGCTGCAGGCGGCCGGGATCCAACCGCTCACGCTCGCTTCCAAAGAGGGGCTCGCGCTGATCAACGGCACCGACGGGATGTTGGGCATGTTGTGCCTGGCGATCACCGATCTACGGAGGCTGCTGGACCTTGCTGATGTCACAGCCGCCATGACCGTGGAGGCGCTGCTCGGGACCGACCGGGTGTTCGCGGCCGATCTGCAGGCGCTTCGACCGCACCCGGGTCAGGCACGATCGGCGGTCAACCTGCGCCGACTCCTGGCGGGTTCGCCCGTCATGGACAGTCACCGTCACGACATGACCCACATCGTGCAGGACGCGTACTCCCTGCGGTGCAGTCCGCAGGTCCACGGCGCCGCGCGGGACACTGTCGACCACGCCGAACAGGTTGCTGGTCGGGAACTCGTCTCGGTGATCGACAACCCGGTGGTCACCGAGGATGGCCGGGTGGAGTCCAACGGCAACTTCCACGGGGCACCGGTCGCGTACGTGCTGGACTTCCTGGCGATCCCGGCCGCTGATGTGGCAAGCATCAGTGAACGGCGCACCGACCGTTGCCTGGATGCGAACCGCAGTCACGGCCTGCCCCCGTTCCTGGCCGACGAGGTCGGGGTCGATTCCGGGTACATGATCGCCCAGTACACCGCCGCCGGGATCGTGTCGGAACTCAAACGATTGGCGGCGCCGGCCAGTGTCGACTCGATCCCGAGTTCGGCCATGCAGGAGGACCACGTCTCCATGGGCTGGCACGCGGGTCTCAAACTGCGGGCGGCCGTCGACGGTCTGCGCCGGGTGCTCGCCATCGAACTGATCACCGCTGCCCGGGCGCTGGACCTGCGTGCCCCACTGCGACCCGCACCGGGTACCGGCGCGGCGCTGGCCGCCCTGCGAGAGGTGGTCGCAGGCCCAGGACCCGACGTGGTGGTCGCCGAGGACATCGCGGCCGCCGAGCAGAAGATCGCCAGCGGCGACATCCTGACCGCTGTGGAAGAAGCCATCGGACCGTTGGACCGGTAAGGAGCATGAGATGACACACGACCTGGGACAGCCGGTTGCGGTGCGGGCGCCTCGTGGCACGACGCGGACAGCGGTCGGCTGGCCGCAGGAGGCTGCGATCCGGATGCTGTCGAACAACCTCGACCCGGAGAACGCCGAGCACCCCGATCAACTGGTCGTCTACGGCGGAACCGGCCGCGCGGCCAGGGACTGGCCGAGTTTCCATGCGCTGATCCGCACCCTTGAGACGCTACGTGACGACGAGACGATGCTCGTGCAGTCCGGGCGCCCGGTCGGGGTCTTCCGAACCCACGAGTGGGCACCACGCGTGCTACTGGCCAACTCGAACCTTGTCGGCGACTGGGCCACCTGGCCGGAGTTCCGCCGGCTGGAGGCCCTGGGTCTGACGATGTACGGGCAGATGACGGCCGGCTCGTGGATCTACATCGGCACCCAGGGCATCGTGCAGGGAACGTATGAGACCTTCGCCGCGGTGGCCGCGAAGAGATTCGGTGGAACGCTGGCCGGAACCCTGACGGTCACCGGTGGCTGCGGGGGCATGGGCGGCGCCCAGCCGCTGGCGGTGACCCTCAACGAGGGCGCCTGTCTGATCATCGACGTGGACGCCAGCCGGTTGGCTCGCCGCGTCGAACACCGCTACCTCGACGAGTGGACCGGCGATCTTGAATCGGCGCTCGAGAAGGTGCTGGTCGCCAAGGAGGGGCGCCGTGCCTTCAGCATCGGGGTCGTGGGCAACTGCGCCGACGTCCTGCCCGAACTGCTGCGGCGCGGGGTGCCCGTCGACATCGTGACCGACCAGACCTCGGCACACGACCCGTTGGCCTACTGTCCCAGCGGGGTGAGCGTGGAGGAATGGCACGACGTCGCACAGGCCGATCCTGAGGACTTCACGTTGCGAGCCCGCGAGTCGATGGCCCGCCACGTGGAGGCGATGGTCGGGTTCCAGGATGCCGGTGCCGAGGTCTTCGACTATGGCAACTCGATCCGTGGCGAGGCGCTGCTCGGTGGCTACGAGCGCGCCTTCGACTTCCCCGGCTTCGTCCCGGCCTACATCCGGCCGCTGTTCTGCGAGGGTAAGGGTCCGTTCCGCTGGGTGGCCCTGTCCGGTGATCCGAAGGACATCGCAGCGACCGACCGCGCGGTGCTCGATTTGTTCCCGGACAACGAACCGCTGGCCCGCTGGATGCGCGCCGCACACGACCGGATCGCCTTCCAGGGGCTGCCCGCGCGGATCTGCTGGTTGGGCTACGGCGAGCGGGACAAGGCCGGTCTGGCCTTCAACGACCTCGTCGCCTCGGGTGAGGTCTCGGCCCCCATCGTCATCGGCCGCGACCACCTCGACTGCGGATCGGTGGCCTCGCCCTACCGGGAGACCGAAGCGATGCTCGACGGGTCGGATGCGATCGCCGACTGGCCGCTGTTGAACGCTTTGGTCAACACGGCTTCCGGCGCCTCGTGGGTGTCGATCCACCACGGCGGCGGGGTGGGCATGGGCCGGTCCATCCACGCCGGACAGGTGAGCGTGGCCGACGGGACCGAACTCGCGGCGCAGAAACTCGAGCGGGTGCTGACCAACGATCCCGGCATGGGCGTGATCCGCCATGTCGACGCCGGCTACGACCTCGCCGTTGAAGTGGCTGCCGAGCGCGGCGTCCGCATCCCGATGCAGGAGGTGTGACATCGCGGTCCTGCTCGACAACATCGGAGAACTGGTCACGAACGACGACCACGTGTTGGGCCTGCGCCGCGATGCGGCGTTGGTGATCGACGACGGCCGCATCGTGTGGCTGGGCAGCGCCGTCGACGTACCTGCCGCGGATGAGCGCTGGGATTGCGGGGGCGCCTGTGTCCTGCCCGGTTTCGTCGACTCCCACGCACACCTGGTGTTCGCCGGGGACCGGTCGGCCGAGTTCGCGGCGCGCATGGCCGGGCAGCAGTACACCGCCGGCGGGATCGCGACGACGGTGACGGCGACCCGGGCGGCCTCCGACGAGGTCTTGCGCGCCAACGTGGCCCGGCTGGTCGCGGAACTGGTGCGATCCGGCAGCACCACGTTCGAGATCAAGTCCGGCTACGGCCTGACCGTGGACGACGAGGCGCGCAGCCTGCGGATCGCCTCGGATTTCACCGACGAGACGACGTTCCTCGGAGCGCACGTCGTGCCTTCCGGGATCGATCGCGCCGACTACGTCGACCTGGTCACCGGACCCATGCTCACCGCGTGCGCGCCGCACGCGCGGTGGGCCGATGTGTTCTGCGATCGCGGCGCGTTCGATGCCGCTGAGTCGCGGGCGGTACTGGCCGCCGCCCGGTCCGCGGGTCTGGTGCCGCGCGTCCACGCCAACCAGTTGCAGCACGGCCCCGGAGTGGCGGTGGCCGTCGAGATGGGCGCAGCGTCCGCGGACCACTGCACCCACCTCAGCGATGCCGACGTCGACCTGTTGGCCGGATCCGACACGGTGGCCACGCTGCTGCCCGGGGCCGAGTTCAGCACCCGATCGCCGTATCCCGATGCGCGGCGGTTGCTCGACGCCGGGGTGACGGTGGCGTTGGCCACCGACTGCAACCCAGGGACCAGCTTCACCACCTCGATGCCGTTGTGTATCGCGCTCGCGGTACGGGAGATGCGCATGACAGTGGCCGAAGCGGTGCGGGCGGCGACTGCTGGTGGTGCGTCGGCGCTGCAGCGCGACGACGTGGGGCGGCTGTTCGTGGGTGGGCCGGCCGACCTGGTCGTCCTCGACGCACCGTCATACATCCATCTGGCCTACCGCCCGGGCGTGGACCTGATCCGGCAGGTGTGGCGGGGTGGACGGTTGGTGCGCGATGGCTGACGATCCCCGCTGGCCCCGCGCCTCGCAGTGGTTGCAGACCGGATCCGCGGACCCGCGCTTCGCAGTCCTCGGGGTGCCCGCCCATCTGACCTCGATCTCGGCGACGAACGCACACACCACGCCCGGGGCGATCCGCGCGGCACTGGCCAGGTACTCGGTCTGGGTGGAGTCCGAAGGCCTGGATCTGCGGGACCTCGCGGTGGCCGACCTCGGTGATATCGCTGATCCGGACAGTGACGAGGGTGAGGCGGCGACCATGGCCACCGTGGCCGCGCACGCCGACATCCCGGTGCTCGCCCTCGGCGGCGACAACTCCATCACGTTCGCCGTGGCACGCGGTTCCCGAGCGGACGGTCTGATCACGCTGGATGCCCACCACGATCTGCGCGACGGACGGTCCAACGGTTCCCCCGTGCAGCGCCTCATCGACGCCGGACTCGACGGTCGGCGGGTCGTGCAGATCGGGATCGCGGACTTCGCCAACTCGCCGGATTACGCAGCACGTGCCCGTGACCACGGGATCACGGTCATCCCCCGCGCGGCGCTGCAGCAGCGGCCGATGGCCGACGTGATGGAAGAGGCGCTGGAGGTGGTGGGATCCGGCCGGATACACGTGGACCTCGACGTCGACGTGTGCGACCGCAGTGTGGCCCCGGCCTGCCCCGCGTCGCTGCCAGGGGGGATCTCCGCGGCCGAACTGCTGGCTGCGGCACGCGCGGCGGGTAGGGACCCGCGGGTGGTGAGTATGGACCTCGCCGAGATCGACGCCCAGGCCGACACCGCCGATCAGCGCACCGTGCGATTGGCCGCCATGTGTGTGTTGGAGGTCGCGACCGGAGTGCTGCTGCGGGGTTGAGGCGGCCAGCGTATTGGACCAAGGTCCTAGGACCAAGGTCCTCTTGAGATGGACCATGCCGGCGGACGAACATCAAGGTGTGGGAAAGACAATCACAGTCGCGGCGGTAGCGCTCGTCCTGAGCGCCGGTGTAGCGGTGCCGGCCGCCGCCCGGCCCGGGCCGGAGCCGCGGGGGACGAACAGTGGCGGGTCGGAACGGATCTCGATATCCGGCACCTGTGATTCGGGCAGTTCCTGGACACTGTCCGGCCGCTCACGCTTCCTGCGCATCGATGTCGAAGGCCGCGTCCAGGGCGAACGGCGTCGCAAGCGTTCGCGCTGGGTGCTGCGCCTGGAACAGAACCAGAACACGGTGGCCATCCGCTCGCGCAAGGCCACCGGACGGGGCGTGGTGAAGGTGAAGGCCCGTGTCCGGAACCTGCCTGGGGCGGACACTTTCACCCTGACCGCACTGAACCGAACCACGGGGGAGACCTGTCAGGGAACCCTGACGTTCTGAAGATCGAGGAGGAACCATGAAGGCAAAACGAACTGTCGCAGCCGTCACCGGAGTACTGATCGGTCTGGGCGCCATGGCCCCGGTGGCCAATGCCGCACCACCGCCGTCCGTGGCGGCACAACACAGTCACAACTGGGCGGCGCAGGACGCACGCAAGGAATTCAAGGCTGATCTGAAGGAAGCGCGCCAGGAGTTCCGCGCTGACCTGCGACAGGCCCGCAAGCAGTTCCGTGCAGACATCCGTGAGATGCGTCAGGAGGATCGTGCGAAGTTCCAGGAGGCGAAGCAGGAACTGCGCGCAGCCCTGAAGGCAGCCCGCGACGCGTTCCACGCGGCGATGGCGGAGGCGAACAAGACCTTCCGCACGACGGTGGCCGCCAGTCGCGACACCTTGCTCGCGGTGTTGCAGGACCCGGCGTCGACGGCTGAGCAGCGCACCGCCGCCATCGACACCTACAAGGCCGAGGTGAAGCAGGCCCGCGAGGTCCGTCACGAGGCGGTCAAGGCCGCCATCGCCGACTACAAGGCCGCCCGCAAGGCCGCGCGCGAAGCGTTCCGGGACGCGATCGGCAAGTAGTGACCCGCGAGCCCCGTTCACCGGTTTGTTACCCCTCCGGTGAGCGGGGCTCGTGTGTCTTCGCCTGCTGACGTGGGGACAATGGCCCATGGCTGAGCCGCTGGGAGACAATCCGCGGGCGATCGTGCGCCGCGAAGTGCTCCGCTTCGCCATACCGGGTGTGATCGGGATGGTGCTGCTGGCGCTGGCAAGTCTGGCGGTGTCGGTGGCGGTCGCCCGGGAGCAGTCCGTCACCGACGCCCGCACGACTGCCGAGATCCTGGCCCGCACGGTGGTGGAGCCGAGGATCGACGAGGGACTGCAGACCGGTAAGCCTGCGCGGATGGCAGAACTGGACGCCGCGTTCTCGGCCTCCATCAGCGGCTCCGACGTCAAGTCGATCAGGCTGTGGAACGAGGACGGGGTCGTCATCTACTCGAACGACCCCCGCTTGATCGGGGAAACGTTCCCGCTGCCCGCTGCGATCGCCGGCGGACCGGTGCAAGGCATGGCCGACACCGGTCGTCCGGAGAACCGGTACCTGGATCCGGAGTCCAGCTGGGTGCAGGTCAGCCTGCCGCTGACCGGGGGCGACGGATCGCGCTACCTGTTCGAGATCAGCAAGTTGCAGGATTCCTTGCAGCAGGAGGCACGCAGTGTGTGGATAGCGTTCGCGCCGATCCTCGCCGGATCCATGGTGCTGCTCGGTGCGCTGCTGGTCGTACTGGGGATCCGCATGGCCCGCCGGATCAGCGCCGAACTGCGTACCCGCGAGGAGTTGCTCGAAAGGGCCGTGGATGCCTCGGAAGTGGAGCGGCGCCGGATCGCGGCGGATCTGCACGACGGCACGGTGCAGCACCTGGCCGGGCTGTCTTTCGCTCTTGCCGGGATGGCAGCCCGGGCGCAGGCGGCAGGTGATGAGGACACCGCTGAGGTGCTGTCGGACGCCGCCGCGACCTCGCGTACTTCCGTTCGGGAACTGCGGACCCTGTTGGTCGACATCTACCCGCCGAATCTGGAGGGGTCCGGCCTGGCGCCCGCCATCGCAGACCTGCTGGCCGGCCTCGACGGGATCGATGTGGCCTCCGACCTTGCCGAACTGCCGGACCTGGATCCTCGCGTACGAGCTGCCCTGTATCGGGTGGCGCGGGAACTCATCGCGAACGTGGCCAAGCATGCGGATGCCTCGCACGTCGACGTGCGCCTGACTCAGGTGGGAAGCACGGTGATTCTGTCGGTGACGGACGACGGCCGTGGCTTCGATCCGGATGTGCACCGTGACGGCCATCTGGGACTGCGTTTGGTCGAGGATCTGGTGACGTCCATCGGGGGTCGGCTCACGATCGGCAGCGAACCGGGGTCGACATCGGTGACAGTGGAGGTGGAGGCGTCATGATCGAAGTCGTGCTCGTCGACGACCATCGAGTGGTCGTCGAAGGTTTGAAGTTGTTATTGCAGGCCTTCCCGGACGTGAACGTGGTGGGTGCGGCCACTGACGGCGCCGAGGGTGCGGATCTTGCGATCTCGCTGACTCCCGACGTCGTGCTCATGGACCTCTCGATGCCCGGCGTCGACGGTGTGCAGGCGACGCGCAGGATCGTGGCGGAGGCTCCGGACGTCGCAGTCGTCGTTCTCACGACATCCAGCGACCGGGAGACGGTGCTGCGCAGCCTCGATGCCGGGGCGGTGGGATACCTCATGAAGGACACCGATCCGCAGGCCCTGTACGAGGGGATCCAAGCGGCCGCGGCCGGGGGTTCGCCGATCGACCCGCGTGTGGCGCGCGCGCTGGTGGAGACCCGGCGCAGGCCCGCCTCCGGACCGGCATCAGTACTCACCGCCAAGCAGCGGGAAGTGCTCGACCTCGTGGCAGCCGGGCAGCCGAACCGTCTGGTGGCGAAACACCTCGGAGTCACCGAGAAGACGGTGAAGGCGCACCTGACGCAGATCTACGCCGCGATCGGCGTGACGGACCGTGTGCAAGCGACACTGTGGGCCCGCGATCACCTCTCGGAGAGGTGAGGTGGCACTCAGGCGCTCCAGATCCCGCCGAACACCAGGTTGAGGATGAACACCACGACGAAACAGATGGCGCTGATGTTCTGCCATTTGCGTACTGCCGCCGCGGCACTGCGAGCGCTCGCGTCGTCCCCCGTCTGGTTGGCGGCGTAGGTCTTGCCGGACTGGAACACGGCGGCGAGGCCGGTCGGGAAGAAGATCGCGGCGATCACCGACCATGTCGTGAGTGTCTTGGCGGGCCCAAGGGCTGTTTCTGTCATGGCGGGGAGCGTACCGGGACTGCCCCCGTGCGGTTGCACGTGCCGGTGGGGCGGCGTGGCATGCCGGGGGCGTCTTGGCGGCGCCCGCGGGCCGTCGCCGAGTGCGAGGACAGCATCGCCGAAGGGCGTCGGACAGGTAGGTCAGTCGGTCGGCAAGACCGAGGCGGACAGAAGGTCCAACTCGTCCTCGGCGAGATCCATTGCGACCGTGCGCGACCAACCCGTTGGTGACAGGATCAGCGGCACGGCGGTGACGCCGTGAAGTTCATGGAAGTCGCCCTCCAGTCGGACCTGGGCGCTGACCATGAGTGGGAAGCCATTGATGAGCATGCTCACCAACCAGGCCGCTGCGTTGGCTGTCGCGGCCTCTGTCGTCCGGCCGGCGGTGAAGTGGGTGAAGAACGGTTTCACGGCGAACCGCACGTCGGCCGGTAGCGATTCGACGTACGCGTAGGCGGCAGCGATGTCTCCGGATTTCACGAGGTCCAACATCTGCGCCTTGCCCGCCCGGATCTCATCGGGAAGGTCCGAGAGCTGTCTTCCGGCACGGACCTGCTCGGCGTATTCGGCCGCATCTCGGCCGCGTACCTGCAGCTGACTCCACAGCGGGACCATCCGGTCGCCGTGTTCCCCGAGTACCAGGGCGCGCACATCCCGGCGGGCCACCCCGAGGTCCCTGGCCACCTCCCTGCCGAAGCGCAGACTGTCGGAGAAGCCGGCAGCTCCGAGTACCGATCGGCGTGGAAGCCGGCGGCTGAAGATCTTCACGCCCAGTTCCACCGGGTTCGACTGCACCACGACGATCGGGGGATGGTCGCGAGCTGCCAGCGCTTCGGCGTACTCGGTGAACATCGCCGTGTTCGTTGCCGCGAGCGCGGTGCGATCAGCCGGCACGTTCGGGTCCGTCGAGATGGTGGCGCCGGCCAGGACCACCACGACACCGGCCGTGATCTGGTGCGGATCGAAGACGATGTCCAGTGTCGGTGCGATCTCGTCGAAGGCGTCCGCAGCATCGCCGCGCAGCCCCCACATCTCCCGCTCGCTCTGCCCGCCGCGGTGGGTGACGAGTTCGATCCGTGCGTCGGGGGACACGATCCGCTGGCTCAGTGTCTGGAACAGCAACTGGCGGCCACAGACCCCGCCGGCTCCGATGATTGCGACGTCCATGGTCGCAGGCTAGTGACCGGAGGGTGCTGGCGTGCGGTTCGTCGACGCTCACGCGGCACGTGCGATGGGGTTCAGGTAGATCGGTGGGGTTCAGCGGGCGACGAACCCCACCTAGCTGCACGAACCCCATCCAACGCCTGGCCTGTGGGCGCTTATCGCACCAGTCGCACGACCTTGCTCGTGTCGGCCTTGTAGCCGCGCGCGGCCTTGCTGGTGGCCTTGTACCGGCCTCCGGGAAGGTTGATCGTCAGCGTGTGCTTGCTGCCCTTTGTGCGGTAGACCTTCGTCCGGCCCTTGCTGTTCTTGACGGTCTTCCACTTCCCCTTCTTCATCTTCACCACGAACCGCCACTGCTTCTTCGTGCCGAGGTTGGGGCGAACCGTTATCCGCAGCTTGCTCTTGCCGGCAACCGCTTTGGCGATCACGGTTGTGCGTTTGGTAGCAGGCTCCGGGGCCGGCGCCGACGGCGTCACCGCATTACTCGATGCGCTGGCCGGGCCGGTTCCGAGTGCGTTCGTCGCAGTCACCGTGACGGTGTACGACGTGCCGTTGGTCAGGCCGGTGATCGAACACGACAGTGCCGCGGTAGTGCAGGTCTGCCCGCCGGGTGCCGCCGTCGCGGTGTACGAGGTGATGGGCGACAGCCCGTCATCGGTGGGAGGCATCCAGGATGCGGTCAGTTGCCCGTCGCCCGCGGTGGCTGTCACTCCGCTAGGTGCACCCGGCTCGGTGCGCAACTGAGCCGAGGAAGCCTGGATGCGGAAGTCCGCTCCCTCCTGCCGCGACCACATGGCAATCACCCGGCGGCCGTCGGCCGAGGCGGCCAGAGCCCCGTCGTACGCGTCGCCGCCCTCTCCCGACAGCCGAACGGTTGGCGTCCAGGTGCCCGCGCCGTCCGCGCTGGACCGGGTCTCGATGAGGTCTTTGGTGAACGCATCCTCTCGTGACCACACGAGCGTCACGCGCTGACCGTCGTCAGATCCGGCGAGTGTCGGGTACGAGGCCGCCGAGCCGGCCGGTGACTGGGTCTGCGGGGCTGACCAGGTTCCGCCAGAGTTGGCGCTCACAGATGTCTGGATGCGATCGTTGGCGCCGTCGAAGTGCTGCCAGGCGGCAACCACACCGGTGCCGTCGGCAGACGCGAGCAACGCGACCCGGTCGGCGTTCTCGCTGGCGTCCGACAGCGGCGCCGGTGTTGTCCAGTTCGAACCTGCGTCGGCGCTGGACACGGCCTGTGCCTGGCTCTTGCCCGCGACGGTCTCCTCGAACGCGACGTGGGCGCGCACGCCATCGGAAGCGATGGCGACCCGCGGAGAGCTTGCGTTGTCCCCGGTCGAGAGAAGTTTGGCGGTACCCCAACTCGCACCCCCGTTGGCGCTGGATCGCGCGAAGACCTGCTGCCCGCCGCCGACCGAGTCCGACTGGGAATAGGCCACCACGCCTTTGGAGCCGTCTGCCGACGTCGCGACATCGAGATCGGTAGCGTCCTCGGTCACGTCTGACAGCGTCTCTGGCGCCGACCAGTTCGCCCCGGCGTCGGTGCTGAGGGACGACTGGGCGACGAACTTGCCGCCGTTGAAGGCCACCCAGACCGCGATGAGTTTCATTCCGTCCGCTGAACCGGCGAGCCGCGGTTGGGATGTCAGGGTCAGGGGTCCAACGATGTCGTCGGGTGTCGACCAGGTCTGTCCACCGTCGCTGCTCGAGGCGGTACGGACGCGGTCGAGCGATTCCGAGTACCAGACCGCCGTCACCTTCTGTCCATCGTCGGATGACACAAGAGCCGGCTCACCGGATGAGCTCATGTCGTCGAGGGTCTGCTGGGGGCTCCACGTGGCGCCGCCGTTCGAACTGCTCGCGGTCGCGATGTCGGCAACGCCGAGGGCCTCACTGCGCCACACCGCCGTGATTTGCTGCCCGTTGGACGAGGTGGTGACGCGAGGCTGCCAACCATCGGCCCCCGAGCCGGAAACGGTGTCCGGCGCGTCCCAGTCGATCTCGGTCGCGGCGGAGGCCCCTGAGGCGATGGTCATGACCAGGGCCAGGCTCGCGGCGCTCGCCGCTAATCGTCGGTGGAGGCTCATGCTTCGACTCCTGTGCTCTGTGATGTGGTCATCTGCATCAGCGTGCCGTTCCCTGCCGCGGTCCGCAACCCCCTGCTCTTCGCCATCGCTTGTCCACAGCCCGTTTCGGCCGGCCGGTTTTGTCGTACCCCCTGCGTAGCGTGGGGTGTGTCGGAAGGGGGTGTGGTGGGGTTCTTCGAGGTCTCGCGTGGTGCGTTGCGGCGTGCGAAGATCCGGGCCGGTCTTCCCACGGTGCACCCTGAGACGCTCGATGAGATCGAGGCGCTGGTCGGGTCGTTGCCCGATCCCGGGACACTGTGCGCCGAGGAGCGGGCGGGGGCGATGGCGAAGGTCGCGGCCCTGACGAATCAGTTGCAGGCCTACCTGACATCAGTGGCTGGTGCGGCGGATGCCAACGGCGACTCCCGGGTGTTGGGTGCGGGCACGACGGGCACTCTGGTGGCGACGGCGACCGGTGCCACGGTTCAGGCCGGTTCGGCGATCGTGCAGACAGCCGTAGAACTGCGGTCGTTCCCTGAACTCAAGCGGGCCTTCGACGACGGGCGGGTGTCCAGTCAGCATGTGTCGGTGGTCCTGCAGACCACGAAGGGGTTGGGCCGTCGAGCCGAGGTGGTGGACGCGGCGGTGGCTCTGGCCGCGGCCACGGATCCGCGGGAGACGCGCCATGTTCTGCAGGTGATCGCCGATGCCGCCGATGGTGAGCACGGGCACCTGTCGCACGCCGAACAGCGTGAGCGGCGCAGTCTGCGGTTGACGGCGCGGCCGTCGGGGATGTGGCGGCTGACCGGGCTGCTCGACGACGTGGAGGGGGCCCGGTTGGCGGAGGTGTTGGAGCAGTTCAGTGCATCACGAGACGCCGGAGTGGATGCGGGGGAGACGTTGGGTCAGCGCCGAGCGGATGCGTTGGCCGCGATGGCGCAGGCCGCGCACACGAACCGAAATCCACTGGGCACCTCGGGGTTGTCGGTGCTGATCGACGCCGATGATCTGCCGGACGCGCAGCGGGCGATGCTGACCGACGGCACACCCATCACGGCGGACTCGTTCGACCTGTTGACCTGCACTATGGCGTGCCTGGTGATCTTCGGTACGAAGACCAAGGGCGGGTTCGCGCCGTTGGCGATGGGACGGACGCGGCGTCGCGCGACCGGACATCAGTGGGGGGCGTTGATCGCGCGGGATCGTGGGTGTGTGCGGTGCGGTCGCAGTCCACGCTTCTGCGAGGCCCACCATGTGCTGCATTGGCGTCACGGCGGGTTGACCGACGTGGACAACATGGTGCTCTTATGTTCGAGGTGTCATCACGACCTGCACCACGGCCGGTTCACCATCACCATGACCCCGACCGGCGTCCCTGAACTACACGTCAACCGCGGACCACCCGCCGACGTCCGGGCCTGACCGGCCCACGAGTACGGCAACCTCGGTATGGTGCCGTGTCAAGGAGGTCCGCCATGCCAGCCTTCGTCCGTGCGACTGTTGCCGCCCTGTGTTCTGTGCTGTTGGTGATGGCTGCGCCTGTCGCAGCACGCGCCGACGACGGGACGCTGAACACCGCCTTCCTGGCTGCCACAGGAACCGGGTTCAACTCCGCAGTGACCGATCTGCTGGTTCAGCCCGACGGCAAGCTGGTGGCAGTAGGAAACTTCACGGACTTCAACGGCGAGCCGCGGTCGGGCATCGCGCGCCTCAACCCTGATGGCTCTCTGGACACCACTTTCCAGCCTGGAACGGGCTTCATCGGCGGGGTGCCCTTGGCCGTCGCCCGGCAGTCTGGCGGCTCCCTGATCGTCGTCGGCAACTTCACCGAATACGACGGTGACCAGGTCAAGCGCATCGTCCGGATCAAGGCCGACGGCTCGAGGGACACCATGTTCACGCCCACCGCCGGAGGCTTCGGGAACTCGGTGTCCGACGTCGCCGTGGACAGCAGCGATCGCATCGTGGTGGTCGGGCCGTTCATCGCGCTCGCCGACGGCGTCACCGTGGTCAATGGCATCGCTCG
>ERZ795053.2432-NODE-2432-length-22542-cov-10.498466_pt1 | contig 22542 bp, 21 predicted proteins | sample MGYA00375137_ERZ795053 | MGnify/ENA primary metagenome ERZ795053 (study PRJEB30182, sample SAMN05720284) | activated sludge metagenome | isolation source: Anaerobic digester | place: Hong Kong | collected 2014-12-17 ...
GGCAGGGCGCGCAGGCGGACGGGGGGCGGCCATGACCGCGCGGCTGATCCAGATGTCCGGCGTCATCGTCGACCTGATCTACCGGGTCGAGGCGGTGCCCGAACCGGGGACCGAGGCCATCGTGCAAGGCTTTTCCGTCGCGGCGGGCGGCGGCTTCAACGCGATGGTCGCGGCACGGCGCATGGGGATCGCGGTCGCCCACGCCGGCACGCTGGGCACCGGCCCCTTCGCCGATATCGCGCACGCGGCGATGGTGCGGGAAGGCATCGACTGGATCGGCGTCCGGCTTGCCGGGCGCGACCAGGGGCTTTGCACGGTTCTGACCGACGCGGGCGGGGAACGCAGTTTCATCGCCGCCGAGGGGGCGGACGGGGTCGTGACCGACGCAGATCTCGCGCGGCTCGATCCGGGGGCGCAAGACTGGCACCTGCTTTCGGGTTACGCGCTTCACTACCCGCAAAGCCGGGCCGCGCTGGTCCGCTGGCTTCGTGCCCGCCCGCCCCGGCTGGTCTTTGACCCAAGTCCGGTGATCGCGGCGATCCCCGAGGGGGCGCGTCAGGCGGCCCTGTCGGCCGCCCTTTGGGTGAGCGCGAACCGGGCGGAGGGCGCGGTACTGACCGGGCTATCCGATCCGGCCGCCATCGCGGCGGCGCTGGCCGAAGGTCGCCCGACCGAAGGCGGCGCGATCCTGCGCGACGGTGCCCGGGGCTGCCATCTGGCCCTGCCGGGGCAGGCGCCCGTCCATTTGCCGGGTTTCGCCGTCCGCGCGGTCGACACCAACGGCGCGGGCGACGCCCATACCGGCGCCTTCATTGCGATGCTGGCGCAGGGCGCGGATGCCGAACGCGCCGCGCGCATCGCCAATGTCTGCGCCGCGCTTTCAACAACGAAAGAAGGGCCGTCCACGGCCCCGGATCTGAACACCGTCCTTGTGGCGATGGGCGAAACGCCCGGAACCCGGGACAGGCAAGGCGACACCAGCCCGGCCTGACGCCGGACAAACAACGGAGGAAACGATGAAAAGACTGCTTTTGACATCCGCCCTGGCGATGATCGCGCAAGGCGCCAGCGCCGATGAAATCCGCGTCCTGAACTGGCAGGGCTACGGTACCGACCTTGACTGGGCCGTCGCCGCCTTTGCCGAGAAGACCGGCAACACCGTCGTGCATGAATACTTCACCTCCGAACAGGAGATGCTGACGAAGCTGCGCACCAACCCCGGCGCCTATGACGTGGTGCTGATCAACTCCGCCTATACCGCACAGGCCCAGGCTGAGGGGCTGATCGACCCGATCGACACCGCGAAGATCACCCACTTCGCCGACCTCGATCCGGGGCTCACCGGGAACGAGGATCTGAACCCCGCCGGGGCGCTTCACGGTGTGCCCTGGACCTGGGGCCTGACCTCGATCGCGGTCAACACGGGCGACTTCGCCGAGCTTCCGACATCGCTTTCGGTCCTTTGGGATCCGGCGCTGAAGGGCCGCGTGTCGATCCGCGACGACGGGCTCGAGGCGGTGCAATTCGCCGCCATGGCGACCGGCCAGAACATCAACGCGATCACCGACATGGAAGCCGTCAAGGCCAAGCTGACCGAGCTGATGCCGCAGATCACGACCTTCTGGAGTTCCGAGAACGACTGGAACCAGTTCATGTCGGCCGGCGATTTCGCAGTGGCGACCTATTGGTCGGGTTCGGCGGCGCGGTCGCAGGCGGCGGGCCTGCCGGTCGCCTTCGTGGTGCCCGACGAAGGGGCGATCGGCTGGCTCGACGGGCTGTCGATCCCGGCTTCCTCGACCCACAAGGACGCCGCGCATGCGTTCATCGACTGGATGGTGGATCCGGAGTTCTATGTGAAATGGGAACCCGACGGGGCGCCCGCGACCTCCAACACCAAGGCCGCCGCGGCACTGCCCGAGACAAGCTTCAACCGCGCCGTTCTCGGCGATCCCGCGGTGGTCGCCAAGGTGCAGTTCATGAAGCCTGTCTCCGACGCTGACCGCGAGGCCTATCTGAAGCTCTGGCAGGATCTGAAAGCGGCGCAATAAGCGCGCGGGAGGACAGGGGGGCAAGCGGCATGAGCGGCAATCTGGCCCGCAAGGATCGGACGCGCGCGGCGCTGCTGCTTGCCCCCGCATATCTTTGGCTGACGCTGGCGGTCTTCCTGCCCCTGTCGGCCATGGCCTTCTTCAGCTTCCTGTCCGACGTACCCTTCGGTGACCGCGACTGGCATGTCACGCTGGACAACTACCGCGCGGTTTTCGAATCCGGCACCTACGCGACCCTTCTGTGGAAGTCGCTGAAGCTTGGCATGACCGTCACCGCACTGTCGGTCCTGATCGGTTTTCCCTGTGCCTTCGTCCTGGCCAAGGTGATCCGGGGCCGCGCGCGCGAGGCGATGTTCCTTCTGGTGATCCTGCCGTTCTGGTCGAATTCGCTGGTGCGGATCTTTTCCTGGGCCATCGTGTTGCGCGGCAACGGCGTCTTGTCGGGCCTGATCGACGCGATCCTGCCCTGGGACGTGCGCATCAACCTGATGTTCAGCCCCACGGCCATCGTCATCGGCCTTGTCCATTCCTACCTGCCCTATGTCATCCTGACCTCCTACCTCGCGCTGCAGGCCATCGACGACAGCCTGATCGAGGCGGCGCGGTCGCTGGGCGCCAGGCGCCGGACGATCCTCTTGCGACTGATCCTGCCGCTTGCCGCGCCCGGCATCATCGCGGGCGCGGTCCTGATCTTCGTCCCGGTGGTCGGCTCCTTCATGGAGCCGCGGCTTCTGGGCGGCCGGCTGGGCACCTACTACGGGACAGTGATCGAGGATCAGTTCGTCGCGGTCTTCAACTGGCCCCTCGGTGCGGCGCTTTCCTTTGTCCTGCTGGCGGTGATCCTGACGATCCTCGCGCTTGCCAGCCCCGCCCTCAGGAGGTCGCAGCGATGACGAACCGGACGCTTGCCCTCCTGGGGCGCGGCTATCTTGGCCTGATCCTGTTCTTCCTTTACGCGCCGATCCTTGTGATGGCGGCGATGTCGTTCAATGCCTCGGCCTTCTACCAGCTGCCCTTCAGCTTCTCGACCGAATGGTATGCAAAGCTCTGGTCCAACCGCGAAATCCTGTCGGCAGCGGGGCGGTCGGTCTGGATCGCTTGCGTGGTGACGGTGCTGGCGACGGCGGCGGGCACGGCGGCGTCGATCGCGCTGTTCCGCTACGACGTGCCCGGCAAGCGGGTGCTGCAGGTGCTCCTCTTTCCGCCGATCGCGATTCCGTGGCTGATCACCGGCACCGCGATGCTGATCTTCTTCTTCGGAATCGGGATCGGCCGGGGCACGCCCGCGGTCATCATCGGCCATGTCGCGCTGGCGCTGCCCTACGTCATCGTCGTCGTCACCGCGCGGCTGGCCACCTTCGACGCAACGCTTGAGGAGGCGGCCCGGTCGCTGGGGGCGGGGGCCTGGACCGTGACGATGCGCGTGACCGTGCCCTGGATCCTGCCCGGGATCGTCGCCGGCGGCCTTTTCGCCTTCGCGGTCAGTTTCGACCAGTTCGTCGTGTCCTACTTCCTGTCCGAACCGGGCGACACGACGCTGCCGGTTCTCATCTACACGTCGATCCGCAAGGGCTTCACGCCCGAGATCAACGCCATCTCGACGATCATCATCGCGGTGTCGATGGGGATCATGGTGCTGGCGGCACGCTATTCGAACTTCGGGGGGGAACGCTGATGGCGCAGGTTCGGGTCGAGGGGCTGACGAAGACCTACGGCGGGGCGCGGGCGCTCGACGCGGTGTCGCTGTCCTTTCCCGATGGCGGGTTCTTCGGGCTTCTCGGCCCGTCCGGGTCGGGCAAGACAACGCTTCTGCGGGCGATCGCGGGCTTTGTGGTGCCAGATGCGGGGCGCGTCTTCATCGGCGATGCACCGGTCGAGAACGTCCCGGTCGAGGCGCGCGAGATCGGGATGGTCTTCCAGAACTACGCGCTTTTCCCCAACATGACTGTCGCCCAGAACGTCGCCTTCGGGCTGGAGGTGCGCAAGGTCGCCGCCGCCGAGCGCGCGCGCCGCGTCGCCGAGGCGCTGGAACTGGTCCAGCTTGGCCCCTTCGGCGCGCGCAAGACCAACGAGCTTTCCGGCGGCCAGCGCCAGCGCGTCGCGATGGCCCGCGCCATCGTCACCCGCCCGCGCGTCCTTTTGCTGGATGAACCGCTTTCCGCGCTCGACAAGGCGCTGCGGGTGGACATGCAGATAGAGCTCAAGCGCATCCAGCGCGAGGTCGGCATCACCACCATCTTCGTCACCCACGACCAGGAAGAAGCGCTGACGCTTTCCGACCGGATCGGTATCCTGAAGGACGGACGGCTTGTCCGCCATGGCCCCCCGCGCGAGGTCTACGACGACCCGCGCGACGCCTTCACCGCCCGCTTCCTGGGCGAGGCGAACCTGATTTCAGGGGTGCCGGAGGCGGGCGGCCTGCGCCTGCCCGACGGGGGCCTGATCGCGGGGGCGCGCACCGCGACAGTGGCGGTGCGGCCCGAGAACCTCCGCATCTCGCTTTGCGAACCGCAGGGGCCGGTCCGGCTGCGCGCGCGGCTGCGCCAGCGCATCTTCGCGGGCGCCATGGGTACCTGCGTGCTCGACTGGAGGGGGGAGGCGCTGAAGGCTGTCGGACGCGACCGCGATTTCGCCGACCTGCCGGGTGAGGGCGAGGTCTGGCTGACCTGGGACGCGGGCGACACGATCGCGCTAGAGGGTTAGGCCGGGTCCATCCTTCCGGGTCAGCCGGTTCTGCTCAGTCCGTCCGGCTCGCCGTTCGTGGCGCGGGGTGGATCAGCCCGGCGTAGTTTTCGGCCTGATGGTGGCAGAAATCATAGGCGGGCGCGGTGCAGCCCGCGCCGATCGCCAGGGTGAAAAGGCCCGCGCCGGTCGCCGCACGCGCGCCGGGCACCGAATCCTCGATCGCGAAGGCGTCGCGCGCGGCCAGCCCCAGCCGGTCAAGCGTGGTCAGGAACGGCAGCGGATCGGGCTTGCCCACCGGCAGTTCCGCCCCCGACACCGCGAGTTCCACGACATCGGTGACATCCAGCATCTCCAGCGCGCCCTCGATATGGCGGCGCGGGGAGGAAGAACAGATGGCGATGCGCAGCCCCGCCTCGGCCAGCGACACCAGCCATTCGCGTGCCCCCGGCACCGGTTCGCGCAGCTTGTCGAGCCACAGGTCGGCCTCGGCGCCGATCTGGTCGCCGATGGCGCGGCGCATGTCCGGGGTCAGCGGCATTTCGAACAACTCGTCCAGGAAATCCTTGAGCCCGCGTCCGACATGCGCGTCCAGAAGCGCCTGCGAAGGGCGCCGGCCATAACGCGCCGTCACCTCGACCTTGGCGCGTTCCCAGACGTGTTCGCTGTGTACCAGCGTCCCGTCCAGATCGAAGATCGCCGCGCGGAACCGCGTCGGGTCGAAGATCGTCTCTCGCCTGCCGCCTGTCATGCTGCTAACCTCGCGCCGGAACGGGCAAATTCGCCCGAAGGGGACAACACATGCACGACAGCGAGATCGACCGGCGATACGCCGAGGCACGCCGCATCGCGGCCGAGGCGGGGGCGCTTGCGCTGGACTACTTCCGCCGGTTCGACGGGCTGGACGTGGAGGTGAAGGGTCATCAGGACTTCGTGTCCGAAGCCGACAAGAATGTCGAGAGCTTCGTGCGTGCCCAGATCGCGGCCGCCTTCCCCGAAGACGGCATCGTCGGCGAGGAAGAGGCGCCGAAACCCGGCACCAGCGGCCTTGTCTGGGTCATCGACCCGATCGACGGCACGACGAATTTCATCCACGGCATCCCCGGCTGGACGGTCGTGCTGGCGGGTGTCGCCGGGGCGAACACGGAATTCGGCGTCATCCACGATCCCAACCACGACGAGATGTATCACGCCCGCAGGGGCCGGGGCGCATTTTGCAACGACAGGCGCCTGTCGGTGCTGCGCGGGCGCGACCTCAGGCGCGGGTCGCTTGGCGTCGGTTTTTCGGGGCGCACCAGCGCGGGCGGGATCAAGCGGCTTGTGCCCGCGATCATCGACGCGGGCGGGATCTTCTACCGCAACGCCTCCGGTGCGCTGTCGCTGGCCTATGTCGCGGCGGGCAAGCTGCTTGGCTATGTCGAGGAACACATGAACGCCTGGGACTGCCTGGCCGGGCAACTGATGGTGGCCGAGGCCGGCGGCGTGGTCGAGGATCAGGACGCCAGCGACATGGTCGCGCGGGGCGGCCGCGTCATCGTCGCCACGCCCGAGGCCTGGGACGAGGTTCTGGCAATCTCCGAAGCGGCCTACGCGCCGGGGCAGGGCTGACGGGCAGGGCGCGCCCTTCTCAGGCATCGGGCACGAGGACCGGCCCGGACGCCGCCAGCCCGATCACCACGCCGTCGCCCGCGCGATAGGGCGTGTCGACATTGTCGCTGACCGCGAAGACCTGCCCGAAATCGCCGGCGAAGGTGTATTCCATGCGCGGTCCGACATAGGTCACCTTTTCGACCGTGGCGGCCAGCCCGCCCGCCTCGACGATGCGGATGCGCGAGGGGCGCAGCGCCAGCGTCGCGGGGCCGGGTTTCAGGCCGCGCGCCGGAAGGCTGTGGCGCACGCCCGTCACCGCGACCTCGGCCACATCGCCCGTGACCGAAACGATCTCGCAGGCGATCAGGTTCGCCTCGCCGATGAAATCGGCGACGAAGGTGTCGGCGGGCGCATCGTACAGGGCGCGCGGCGGGCCGATCTGCGCGATGGCCGCGTTCTTCATGACGACGATCTCGTCCGATACGGCCAGCGCCTCTTCCTGGTCGTGGGTGACGTAGACCACGGTCAGGCCCAGGTTCTGCTGGATTTCCCGTATCTCCTCGCGGACATGCCGGCGCAGCTTGGCGTCGAGGTTCGACAAGGGTTCGTCGAAAAGCAGCACCTCGGGTTCAAGGACCAGCGCGCGCGCCACGGCGACCCGCTGCTGCTGGCCGCCGGAAAGCTCTGACGGCAGCCGCCCGCCGTAGCCGTCGAGCCCGACAAGCGACAGCCCCGCCATCGCGCGGTCGCGCGTCTCGGACTTGGAATAGCCGGAAAACTTCAGCCCGTAGCTGACGTTTTCCAGAACCGTCATATGCGGGAACAGCGCGTAGGACTGAAACACCATCGACACGTCGCGGTCGGTCGCGGGCAGGGTGGTCACGTCCTTGTCGCCGATCAGGATGCGCCCTTTCGAGGCCATTTCCAGCCCGGCGATCATCCTGAGCGTCGTCGTCTTGCCGCAGCCCGAGGGGCCCAGGAGCGTGACCAGCTTGCCCGGCTCGATCCTCAGGCTCACGTCGTTCACGGCGACGACGTCGCGCCCGTAGATCTTGGTCACGTTCTCGAACACGACCGAGGCCGCCCTTGAGTTTACCCCGGCCATCAGCCGCCTCCCTGTTCGTGGGACATCCTGCGCCCGATCCGGGTGCGCCCCACCATCAGCTGCAACAGCCCCACCGCTGCCAGCATCACGAAGATCAGCGCCGTCGAATAGGCGATCGCCAGCCCGTAGTCGTTGTTCTCGACCCGGCCGATAATGTAGCTTGTCGCCATGTCGTAGCGGGCGGAGACAAGGAAGATCACCGCCGAAATCGCCGTCATCGCCCGCACGAAGCTGTAGACCAGCGCGGCCAGGATCGCGGGTCTGAGAAGCGGCAGGATCACCCGCCGGAAGGTCTGCCAGCTGTTTGCGCCAAGGGTCAGGGAGCTTTCGTCGAGCGAGCGGTCAAGCTGGCTCATCGAGGCGATGCCCGCGCGCACGCCGACCGGCATGTTGCGGAAGATGAAGCTGATGACGAGGATCAGGCCGGTCCCGGTGATCTCGATCGGGGGTATGTTGAAGGCCAGGATGTAGCTGACCCCGATCACCGTGCCGGGGATCGCGAAAGACAGCATCGTGCCGAACTCGAAGCTGCGCTTGCCGGCGAAATCCTGCCGCGTCAGCAGATAGGCGGTGATCAGGCCGATCGCCGCTGTCAGTGGCGCGGCGACCGTGGCGATCATCATCGTCGTCCAGAAGCTGTCCCACGCGGACCCGGTCCAGCGGATGCCGCCGTCCTCGATCCTGACCGCGAATGCGGTGATGTAGTGCTTGAAGGTCAGCGTGTTGTCGACGCCCCAAAGCTGCACGACCGAACCGTAAAGGATCATGCCGTAGATCACGATGGTGAAGGCGCCCCAGATTGCGGCGACCGCATAGACCGGGATCGCAAGCCCGCGCGGCATCTCGGGATGCACGCCCGCGTCGCCCTTGCCGGTCACGGTCGTATAGCTTTTGCGGCCAAGCCAGAAACGCTGCAGGTAAAAGGCCGCGAGCGTGAAGGCCAGAAGCACGATCGCGAGGATCGCCGCGCGCCCCTGGTCGTACTGCGCGCCGACGATGGCAAAGAAGATCTCGGTCGACAGCACGTCGAAGTTGCCGCCAAGGACCAGCGGGTTGCCGAAATCGGCCATGCTTTCGATGAAACCCAAAAGGAAGGCGTTCGCCAGCCCGGGGCGCATCAAGGGCAGCGACACGGTGCGGAAGGTCTGCCAACGGCTTGCCCGAAGCGTCTGGGCCGCTTCCTCCATCGAGGGGCTGACACCCTCGACCACGCCGATCAGGACGAGGAAGGCGATGGGCGTGAAGGCCAGAAGCTGCGCGATCAGGACGCCCGGCAGGCCGTAGACCCAGCGGGTCGGGCGCATGCCGACCAGGTCCGCGACCCAGGTCGTGACCGTGCCCGAAAGCCCGAACAGAAGGATGATCGCAAGGCCGATGACAAAGGGCGGGGTGATGATCGGCAAGACGGTGATCGCCCTCAGGCTGCGCTTGAACCGGAAGCCCGACCGCGTCAGCACAAGCGCGAAGACAAGGCCAAGCGCGGTCGAAAGCACGCCGACAAGTACCGCCAGGAACAGGGAATTCCAGGCCACGCCACAACGCGCGCCCGACAGGCAGCCAAGACCCCAGATGCGGTCGTCGAAGAACTTCGACAGGAAGACCACGACGGAATGCCCGCCCTCTTCGGTGACGAAGGCGGCCAGCAGCATCTTGGCGATCGGGAAGAAGACGAAGATCGTCACCACGGCGATGACGCCGCCGATGGCGCCGGTCACGAACACGTCGCCGTTGATCGCGCCGCGCGCGGCGATGCCTTGCGTGAAAAGGAACAGAAACGCGGAGGCGACGATCAGCGCACCGTAGCCCATGCCGTATTGCCGGTCGCCCAGGGGGCCGAAAAGCGCCTCGAGCCAGCCGGCGTTCCAGCCCCGGATGCCGATGCCAAGGCCCTGCGCGATCAGCCAGGCAAAGCCGAAACCGCCCGCCGCCAGCAGGATCTGGGCGTAAAGCGGGTCCGTCTTGGGCCGGCGCATCACCAGGAGGGGCGCGGCCAGCGCCGGCAGCACCGGCCAGAGCCAGGGCTTTTCACCCTGCAACAGAAGGAAAAGGGCCGGTGCGTAGTCCGTGTCCAGGGGCCAGCCGTCGGTCAGCCATTCCATGAACCAGAAATCCTCCACCCCGTACCAGGGCAGAAGGACGAACCCGACCCACCCGGCGACGATCCAGAAGATCAGCGCCGGGTGAGTGGTCTTTTCGGTCGTTGTCTGACGCACAAGACTTATTGCGGCAGGGTGGAAACGTCGTTGTCCCACTTCGCAAGCAGGCGTTTGCGCTCGTCGCTCGACCCGTACTTCTTGAAGTCGTAGTCGATCAGCTTGATCGAGGCGAGGTCGGGCGCCTTGTCAGATGTCTGCGCGCCCATGTTCGACGGCACCTGGAAGGCGTTGACCTGCAGTGCCAGATTCTGCGCCTCGGCCGACAGCGCCCAGTCGTAGAACTGCTTGGCCTCGTCCATGTTGCGCGCGCCCGCGATGATCGACATGGATCCGATCTCGTAGCCGGTGCCCTCGCAGGGGGCGACGGTGACGATCGGGAAGCCCGCGACGGTCTGCGCCACGGCGTCGTGCATGAAGACGATGCCGACCGTGGTTTCGCCCTGGCCCGCCGCCTTGATCGGGGCGGAGCCCGACTTGGTGTACTGGTTCACGTTGGCATGGAGCCGCTTCATGTAGTCAAAGCCGCCATCCTCGCCGAAAAGCTGCATCATCGTGGCCAGCGTCGTATAGGCAGTGCCCGACGAATTGGGGTTGGCGATCTGGATATGGCCCTTGAACTCGGGCTTGGTCAGATCCTCCCAGCACTTCGGTTCGGGCAGTCCGTTCGCGGCCAGCAGGTCGGAATTGTAGCCAAAGCCAAGCGCACCGGAATAGATGCCGATGGTGCGGTCGCCGGCGCTGGTCGCCTGGGCGATGGCCCAGGGATGAAGCTGTTCGCGCATGGGCGAGACATAGGGTTCGGTCAACCCTTCCTCCGCGGCCTGAAGGTGCGGGTCGCCGGTGCCGCCCCACCAGACGTCGCCCTTCGGGTTCGATTCCTCGGCCTTGATCTGGGCGAAGGTCTCGCCCGAGGACTTGCGCGTCATGTCGACGTCGATGCCGGTCGCGTCCTCGAAGCCGCGTGCCATGACCTGGCACCATTCTTCCTGCGCGGCGCAGTAAAGGTTCAGTTTGCCGGCGGCGCTGGCCGCGCCTGCCGAAAGCGCAAGCAGCGATGCGCCCACAAGAATAGTCCGCATGGTTTCCTCCCAGTGTTAAGTTTTTGTAACGGTTTTTTGACAGGCTAGTCACGACCAACCGTCCGGGCAAGCGTGTTCTGCCGGGGCTGCGGACAAAATGTTGGTAGGCAAACGAAATCGTGGACTTTGGCGTCCTTGGTTCGAGTTTTTCGAAGATCATGGGCATCTAAATTCAATTTCTCTTGCTGTGCGAATTTGCAAGACTGCGCGGTGAACAGGCAGGCCGGGCATTTCCGGCCAAACCGCACCCCGATTGCACCCGGGCGACCTTCCCCGGTCGGAGGCCCCCACCGGCGCCACCGGTCGGCCAGGCACCCGGACGACACAGAGGACGACAAAGGCGCCATGCAGTTTTCGCACTTCCTGAACAGCCACCTTCTTGACCCTGCCCGGGGCGGCAAGCGGCTTTATCGCGAGATGGTCGAACAGGCTGTCCATGCCGAAGCCGTCGGCTATCGCGGCGTCTCGATCCCCGAACACCACCTGATCAACATCCTGCTCGTGCCTTCGCCGCTGCAGCTTGCGGTGAAGGTGGCCGCGCACACCCGCCGGGTCGAGATCGCGACATCCATCTGCCAGCTGCCGCTGCGCGACATGCGCGTCTTCGCGGGGGAGGTCGTTCAGGCGCAGGCGCTGTGCGACGGGCGCCTGATCCTTGGCGTCGGCAAGGGTGCCTTCGGCTGCGAGACGCAAAGCCTTGGCGTCCCGTTCGAGGAAACGAAACCGAGGTTCGAGGAAAGCCTGCGCGTGCTTGAGGCGCTGCTGGCGCGGGAAGAGGTGTCCTGGGACGGCGACTGGTACCGCTTTGGGCCGCTGACAGTGATGCCGCGCCCCGAAGATCCCATCCCCATCGCGCTGGCGATCATGGCGCCCCCGGGGATCGAGGCAATGGCCGCGCGGGGTTATCACATCCAGACGACGCCGCTTGGCGCCAGTCACGGCGTCCTTGAGGAACAGGTGAACGCTTTCCATCGCGGCAAGGCGGCGGCGGGGCCGGGCCATGCGTCGCGCCTGTCGTTGCAGCGCGGGCTATACCTTGCCCGCGACGAAGCGGACCGGCGCGACAAGATCGCCCGGGCGCATCGCTACTACGAAAGCTTCGACAACGTCTTTGGCGGCCCCGGCATCGTCGATCGCGGCATCATCCGCCCGCTGCCGCGCAAGCAGACGGTGGAGGAACTGGGGCAGAACGTTCTGGTCTGCGGCGCGTCCGAAATGATCGACCGGCTTTCGGCCTATGCGGAACTGGGCATAGACGAGGTGATCGCCTCGTCCAATTTCGGCCAGGACCAGTCCGAAACGCTCGACATGATGAGCCGGTTCGGGGAAGAAGTCCTGCCCCATGTGCGGGTGGCCGCGCACCAGCCCGCCTGAAGTCATCAAGACCACGAAAGGAACAGGAATGCCTGTCATAAAGATCGAGATGTTCGAGGGCCGCACCGTCGAACAGAAGCGCGCCTGCGCTGCCGCCGTGACCCAGGCCTTCATCGACACCTGCGGGGGAACGCCGCAATCGGTGCATGTCGTCTTTCAGGATGTGGCCAGGCACGACTGGGCCGTTGCCGGTCGCCTTGCGTCCGACCCCAAGCCGGAGTGAGCCATGGCGATCGATTGCGCCCATTCGGTCGAGGGCAGCGGCCCGGCCCTGTTCCTGATCCACGGGATCGGGGCGCGGCGCGCCACCTTCGCCGGTCTGGTCGAAGGGCTGAAGGACCGCTTCACCTGCATCAGCTACGATCTGCGGGGGCACGGCGAAAGCCCGCTGCCCGACGGGCGCTTCGGGCTTGACGATCTGGTCGACGACCTCGAGGCGTTGCGTTCGCGGCTCGGGATCGACCGCGCGCATTTCGCGGGTCATTCGCTGGGCGGCATGATCGGCCCGGCCTATGCGCGCCGCCACCCCGATCGCGTGCTGTCGCTGGGCCTTTGGTCCACCGCGGCCTTCCGCACCCAGGATGACAGCGCCAAGGTCAAGGCGGTCGTCGCGGCGATGCGGGAAAAGGGGATCGGCCAGGTGCTTGATACGCTGACCGCGCGCTGGTTCACCGACGCTTTCGCCGCCGCCCACCCTGAGGTGATCGAACGGCGCAAGCGGCAGGTCATGGACACCCCGCCGGACGTCTTCCTCAATGTCTTCGACATCTACGCCGAGACCGAGATGGCCCCCTGGCTGCACGAGGTGACGGCGCCCTGCCAGGTTCTGACCGGCGAAAACGACGGCGGCTGCAACCCGCGGCTCAACCGGCTGATCGCGGATGCGCTGCCGAAGTCCGAACTGGTGATCCTTGACGACCTCAAGCACGCGATCTTCATCGAGGCGACGGATCGCGTCCTGCCGCATGTGCGCGACTTCCTGGTCAGGCAGGCGGGTTGACCGCCGCTTTCAGCGCCTCGACCGAGGGGCGGAACCAGGCCCAGCCTGCGTTCAGGTTCGGACGGGATACCAGATAGGCCGTGCGCCGGAACACCGGCGTGCCCTCGACCGGATGCAGCCGTCCGGCGGCGATATCGGCGGCGGCCATCCGTTCGGGCAGAAACGCAGAGCCGCCCCAGGTCATCAGGTAGTCGCGGGCCCAGTCGCTTGACCCGAGGGTGACGACCGGAGTGCGCGCGACCGGGAAGGCCTCGGCGTGCAGGCGGCGGAATTCGCGGCCCAGATCGACATAGACGTAGTCGGGATCCCAGTCCATGTAGCCGCGCCGCACCGTGGCGACCTGGATCAGCCGGTCCTGAAACAGCGGCAGCACATCCAGTTCCCCCGACACCGCCGCGTCGAACATCAGCGCCACGTCGATCAGCCCGGTCGAAAGCCAGTTTTCGATATCGTCGGTGCTGCCCGGCCAGAAAGACAGCGCCACTTCGGGGTGGTCGCGCCGCAGCGCGTCGGCCCAGGTCTTTGCCACCCCGTGCCAAAGGTCGAACTGGCAGCCGACATTGCACACGCTGTCGAAATTCGCGCTGAGCGAAAGCGACTGGCGGGCCTGTCCCCAGGCGCGGGTCATCACCTCGGCGTAGCGCAGGAACTGGAACCCGGCGGAGGTCAGCTCCGCGCCCGCGCGGCTGCGGATCAGAAGCTTCTGGCCAAGCGCGTCCTCAAGACCGTTGAGCCGTGTGGTGACGGTCGATTCCGTCACGTTCAGCCGTTCGGCCGCGCGGTTCAGGTTCCGGGTCTTCACGACCTCCAGGAAAGTCTGGACAAAGACGATGTTCATGGGGCGCGATCCCGTCGGTCGGTCGGTCGGTCGGTCGGTCCGGCCAGGCCGGGGTGATGCGACCATTGTTAGGGCAGGGGCGCGGGCTTGGCCAGAAGGGGCGCCGCGGTCTCAGAGCGCGACGATGTGGTTGTCCCAGGCGCGGGGCGCGCGGGTGTGGCCAACCGGCACCCCGCCTTCGGTCACGACAAAGGCCCCGTGCCCGTCGGTCATGACCAGCCGGTCGCCCAGCGGCGCAAGGCCGCAGACATCGGCGCGCAGGATTTCATGGGCGAAGGTGCCGTCGCTGTCGAAAACCTGCACCCGCCCGCCCTTGGGCGAGGATATGGCGACCTTTCCGCCCGCCTCGAACGCCGCGATCGACCCGGCATAGCCCTGCATGGCCCGGTGCAGGTCATCCGGCGCGCGGGCCAGCCGTGGCGCGCCGCCGTGCAGGCCATGAAAGCCCAGAAGTGCAGGGGCCTCTTCCACCGGGCCTTCCCATTGCATCGCGAAGGCGACGTTGCCGAATGCGTCCAGCGCCAGATGGCGGATCGAGGCGCGGTGCCATTCCGGCGCCAGCCGCGCCTGATCCTCGACCGTGCCGTCGGGCATCAGATAGGTCAGGTTCGGCGCCATCGTGTCGAGGTTCAGCTTTTCCCGGTCGCCGGGGCCGGTGCGGATGCCGCCGTTCGCGACAACCAGCATCTCGGTCCCCGGCAGGCGGCGGATCTCGTGCGGGCCGATCCCGCCCGAGGCGACTTCACCGATGCGGCGGTATCCATCGGAACGCGACCAAAGGGCGATGCGTCCTTCGCCGGTCAGAGCCACCACCTCGGATGTGTAAAGCGTGTCGCCATCCATCGAATAGGCGCCGTGGCCGTTGAATTCGCGCCCCGGCGCGGCGGTCAGGCGGGCGATCACCCGGCCCGTCGCGCAGTTCAGGACCAGCGCATAGGTGCCGGGCCGGCGGGCAAAGGCCACTGCCTCGGGCACTTCGGGGTGGGCGGTGGCGGCATGGCCGCGGGCGGGCAGGGGCACGCGGAACAGATCCGCGCCCGACGCGCTCAGCCCGAAGAGGCTGTAGCTGCCGTCAGGGTCTTGCGCCGCCGCCAGAAAGGCCGGGTCGCCCGCATCCGCCCAGCCAAGGCGCGGCAGGGCCGCTGCGGCCAGGGCGGTGCCAAGGAATTGTCTGCGGCTTGTCATCGTCGCCCCCGTCCCGCTTCAGTCCCCGCCCCGCTTCAGTCCCCGTCCAGGGCGTTCAGCCCCATGGTGACGCCAAGCGCCGCCGACAGTTCCTCGTTCGCGACGGTGCGCAGAAGGGTCAGCGCGGTCTGCACCGCCTCAAGCCGGAAGCGGCCCGTCGGCGTCTCGACCCCCGAAAAGTCGGGGTCGTCCAGCTTGCCCGCCATGAAGCGGACCCGTTCGAAATCTTCTGCCGTCATCAGCGCGTCATCGGGCGCCAGCGCCATCGCCAGCCTTTCATGCGCGGCGAGCGCCAGTTCCAGGTTGCGCTGGGCCCGCCCCGAAAGGCGGCCCTCGGCGCGCAGCGGGCGCGGCGTCTCGACCGTGCCGATCGGCAGGCCGATGCGTTCGTTGATGTCGAACTGGATGGAGGCGAGAAGCGCGGTGAAGACCACCTGCCGGGCCTCGATCTCGTCAAGGAAACGGGCGTTTGCGCCGTCGCCGGCAGTGCGGAGCGTCGCGGCGAAATCGGTGTCCCAGGCTTCGGCGGCGGCGCGGGCGGTTTCGTCGAGGTCGGCCGCGGCCATGCGCACCAGCGCGCAGCCGGGGTCATCCGGCCCATAGCCGTTGAAGCGCGAATCGTAGATCATCGCCTCGATCCCGTAGAGCCCGCGCACCGAAACCGGCTGCTGGCGGAAAAGCCCTGCATCGGCCAGGCCGGGGTTGCCCGGCGTCAGCAGCCGCGCCAGCGCCTTGGTGCGGTGGCCGCTCTTGTCGGGCCAGTAGGCGATGATCTGCCGGCGTGCGTCATCCTCTAGCGGGCCGAAGCGCAAGTCGGCGACCGAAAGCCAGGCGTCCATCGCCGCGTTCCAGGCCCCGCGCAGGCCGTCCGAACTGGCACGGCAATCGGCCTGCGCCGCGCGCTCCAGCGCGTCCGTCGCGGCGACGAAGGACGTGAAACCGGGCGTGACCACATCGTCCAGAACCCGGTCGATCGCCGGATCGGCGCGCAGGGGCAGGGGCAGCAGGCAAAGGGCAGCGATCAGAAGGCGCATGTCAAAGGCTCCCCAGGAAACGGACCAGCGCGTCGCGATCCTCTTTCGGCAGGTGATAGACGGCGTCGCGCGCGGCCTGCGCCTCGCCCCCGTGCCACATGACGGCCTCGATCAGGGATGTCGCCCGCCCGTCGTGCAGATAGCTTTCGCGCCCCGATACCTGCGCGGTCAGCCCGATGCCCCAAAGCGGTGCGGTGCGCCATTCGGCGCCGGTGGCACGGCCCTCGGGGCGATGGTCGGCCAGACCCTCGCCCATGTCGTGCAGGAGAAGGTCGGTATAGGGCCAGATCAGCTGGAAGGATTGCGCGACCTTGCCCTCCATCCGGCCGGTCACGTATTTCGGCACATGGCAGGAAATGCAGCCCGCGGAATAGAAGACCTCCTTGCCGCGCAGGACCTCCGGGTCGCCCGCGCCACGCCGTTCGGGCACGCCAAGGTTGCGGGCATAGAAGGTGACAAGGTCCAGGTTCGCCTGCGACACCTCAAGCCCGTCGGAAGGGTCCGCGCCGGTTTCCGCGACGATGCAGGCGGACTGATCGGCGGTACAATCGCCGTGACCCGAAGGATGGAGCGGCGTCGACAGCCCCATGTCGCCCGAAAATGCGCCCGCGGACTGTTCCTCGATGGTGGGCTGACCGGCCTTGTGGCCGAAGCGGCCCAGCATCGGCGCCCCGTAGCGGGCCGAGACAACGATGTTCGCGCGGCCGGAAACGCCGTCGCCATCCGCGTCGTCGGGGTCGGCATGGGCAAGGATCTCGGCCGCCGGGATCGCCTCAAGAAGGCCAAGGCCGATCATCTGCTGCGCCACCCGGGGCGACAGCATCAGATCGGGCGCGGGCATCCCGTAGCCCGGATCGGCCAGCGCATAGGACGGGGCGTGAAGGATGATCGCCTCGCCGTCCGGGAAGGTCAGGGGGATCTCGGTCGTCTCGATCCGCATCCGGCCCTCGGCGGGGATCCCGGCCAGGCTGAAGTTCTGCAACTGCCCGCCATAGACCGGGTCGGGGTTTGTCGCGATCCAGTCCGGGATCAGCGCGGTTTCGGGTGCGGGCCCGCCCGGCACCGACAGGCGCAGGAAAAGGCCGATGGCGTCTTCGTCCGGCGTCGCCGGGGGCAGCCCGCGCCCGTCCTTCAGGTGGCAAAGCTGGCAGGCCCGCGCATTGAAAAGCGGGCCGAGCCCGTCGGAGGCCTTGGTGGAGGACGGCGCGGACACCCAGGCCTTGGTGAAAAGCCCGTTGCCGAGGTTGAAGGTCATCCGGCCCTCAAGCCCGATATTGGCCGAGGGGTCGGAAAAGGCGTCTGCCGTGGGCCGTGCGCGCACCGTCGCCGCGCCCGCGGGCTTCGCCTCGAACCTCTCGGGGGCGGAAAAATCCCGCGCGGGCGCGGTGACCGCTGCGATGCGGGCTGCCTCTGCGGCGGTGCGGGGCAAGAGCGGCAGGTGCAGATCCCTCAGGTCGCCGGCATCGGCCCTGGCCAGGGGCGGTGCGGCGCACAGCAGCGCCAGGGCGGCCGCCGGAAACCTGAGGGTTCGCGTCATTGGAAGACTTCTCCCGTTCCTTCCAGCGTCTCGTCGCCTTCCACGACGACGCCCGCAAGGCCAAGCGCGGTCGATGCCCGTTCGATCGACCGCGACTGCGTCACCAGCGCATCGACGACCGCGTTGATCGCCGTCTCGCCCTCGGCGTTGCCGACCTGCAGCAGCATGTCGTAGCTTTTTCCTTCGCTGGCCAGCGTGCGAAGGGCGTCGGCGGCGGCAAGGCTTTGGCCGATCTCGTCGGCCAGCGTCTGCGCCAGCGCCCCGTCCGCCTCGGCCAGCGCGTCCTTCAGGGACGGCCCGGAGATTTCGGTTCCGTCGGTGCGGGTGTAGCGCCCGAGGTAGACGTTTTCCACCCCCTTGAGGTCGAAGTAATGGCTTTGCGGCGTGTTGTCGGAAAAGCAGTCGTGTTCTTCCTCGGGGTCATTGAGGATCAGCCCGAGCTTGACGCGCTGGCCGGCCATCTCGCCGTAGGACAGGTTCCCCATCCCGGTCAGGATCGCGGCGATGCCCGCATCCGCGCTGGCCGAAACCGCCGTCCGCGCCGCGCCGCCCTCGGCCCATTGCGCCGTCATCCACGCCAGGTCCGAGACGAGAAGGTCGGTCGCGACCTTCAGGTATTCGGCCCTCCGGTCGCAATTGCCGCCGGTGCAACCGGCGCCCTGGGCATAGTCGGTCCAGGGCCGGTTTCCCGCCCCGGGCGCGTCGCTGACAAGATCCTGCCCCCAGAGCAGGAATTCGATCGCGTGATAGCCGGTCGCCACGTTCGCCTCGTTCTCGCCCGCCTCCTGCAGCACGTCCGACAGAAGTGCGGGGGTGATCGTCGTGGCGTCCACCGTTTCGCCCGACAGCGTGAAAGTCGGGTTCGCGATGACGTTCAGCTGCGCCTGGGCGTTTTCCTCGGCGCCGAAATAGGAGGCGTCGACATAATCGATCAACCCCTCGTCCAGGGGCCATGCGTTCACCTTGCCCTCCCAGTCATCGACGACCGGATTGCCGAAGCGGAACACCTCGGTCTGCATGTAGGGGTCGCGCGCCTTGCGCCAGGCGGCGCGGGCGGCGTCCAGCGTGTCCTGCGAAGGGGCGGCAATCAGGGTATCGATGGCAAGCTGAAGGTCGCGCGCAAGGACAAGGCTGTCTTCGTAGCCGGCCTGCGCGATATCGGCATAGGTGTCGACGATGGCTGCGCGGTCGGCGGCCATAGCCGGCACCGTCAACGCCAATAGTGAAGCCGGGGCGCCAAGCATTCCCTGGATGCGCATGATCTGTTTTCTCCCGAATCTGTCCTCGCGCCTCTATAACCAACAGAAATTATCGGAATTGTAAACCTGATAAAAATACTTTGGAAATGCCGCCTCGGACGAGAGAGGTCCGAAGTTGTGATCTTGCCCCCGGCTGTTTCATGCAAATGTCCGCCCGATCATCCAATCGTGTTCACATTGTCGCCAGATGTGCGTCCGTTCGAACGCGCCGGTGGCTTGGAATCATGTTCTTCGGCACCATCGGGCTCATGACACCACTTGACCCGATTGAGACCAGAATCCTTTTCGGCATGGGCGGCAGGGAAACCTCCCATCGCCAGGCCACGGCGACAGGGGCCCGCGCACTGGCCTGGCCGGGATCGCACCAAGGGATCGCGCCAGACGAGACCGAAGCGGCGAACGAAGACGAGGCCGCGCGGATCTTGCGGATCTGGGCGGGGTTTCTTGAACGCACCCAGCAATCCACCCGCTATAACGGCGTGCGGCGCCTTGCGGCCCGCGCCCGTGTCCGCACATCGACGGTCACGACGGTGGCGGTCTTTGCCGACGATGACCTGCGGGCGCTGATCGTGGCCGATGCCGAAGCGCGCGGCACCTGGCGCGGCGCGCGGCGCGCCACCCCGGTTCTGCCCGCGCTGGATTGCCTGACAATTCCTGAAACCGGGATCGTCACCGATGGCAGCGACGCCGCGCTTTTCGGGGTGACCCGGCATCTGCGCGCCCTTCTGGCGGAAGGCGGGGTGCGCCGGATCGAACTGCGCAACCTCGTCCGGGACGGTCCGGTTCACGCCGCGATCCTGCGCGATCTCGGCGGGCGCTTTCGCATCCTGGCGCGGGATCAGGTCCGCTACCGCCGCCTGCTGGGGGAACTGGGCGATGCCGGATCGCTCCACCAGAACTCTGCCAAGACCCGACAGGGCCTGCGCCGCAAGCAGCGCAAGCTTGCCGACCAGTTCGATGGGCGACTGGAATTTGAACGCATCGACCAGCCGGAGATGACGGATGCCTTTATTGCCGCTGCGGCCGGGATTTCCGCCCAGACATATCAGGCGGCGATCGATGTGGGGATCCGGGATACCGGCGGGATGCGCGCCTTCGCCCGGGAACTGGCGGCGGACAGGACGTTTCGCGGCTATCTGATCCGCGGTGGCGGGCGGCCGATCGCCTATGTCGTAGGCGATCTGGAATGCGGCACGTTTCAGCTTTGGGCGACCTCGTTCCTGCCCGATTGGGGAAAGTATTCGCCGGGGATCGTGCTGTTGAACCAGGTCTTCGACGATCTGACCGCCGAAGGGGCGCACTGTTTCGACTTCGGCCATGGCGAGGCCGCCTACAAGCGGCTCTTGTCGAACACCGAAAGGACAGAGGTCGACCTTGCCCTCTACGGGCCGGGCGCCGTTGCCGGGGCGGCCCATGCGATCCACCGGGCGACGACAGGGCTGCGCGATACGGCGCGCGGCATCGCGGCGGGCTCAGGCCGGCTCGATCAGTTGCGCAGGCTCTGGCACGAGCACCTGCGGCGCCGGGGTTAGCGCGCGCCGCCGCGCCGCCCACAGGATCGTGAAGGCCAGGGGTGTTCGGCGGTGGCGGCCACTGTGCTAGCATTGTCGTCCAGAAACCCGGGCGATCGCCCGGGGCGGCAAGGAGGTGCGCGATGGACCGTCGTCAACTCGTGACCTGGGGGGCGGTCTTGCTGGCCTCCGGCTGGCCGCTGCGGGGGCGGGCGCAGATCGAGCCCTCTGACGACGGGCTCTACAAGCAGCCGTTCTTTCTCGACAGTTTCCTGGAGCTTGGCGACGACCTGCAGCAGGCCGCCAGCGAGGGCAAGGGGCTTGTCGTCCTGTTCGAACAGCGCGGTTGCCCCTATTGCCGCGAAATGCATCTGGTGAACTTCGCGCGCCCCGAGATCACCGACTACCTGCAGGCGCATTTCCAGGTCGTGCAGCTTGACCTCTGGGGGTCGCGCGCGGTTCTGGATCTTGACGGCGAAGAGCTTGAGGAACGCGACCTTGCGCGCAAGTGGTACGTCAATTTCACGCCGACGCAGGTGATCTTTCCCGCCGACGCGGCCGGGTCCGCAGACGCCCGCACCGCCGAGGCGTTCCGCCTGCCGGGGTATTTCAAGCCCTTCCATCACCTGTCCGCGCTTGAATACGTCGCGGAAGGTGCCTGGCGCGACCAGCCGTTCCAGCGCTACCTGCAGGACAAGTTCGCCGAACTGCAGGCGCAGGGCGTCGACCCCGATGTCTGGTAGACTGTCGGCGGCCTGACGCACCGGGCCGGGGCGACCCGCAGCCCCCTCAGACCCGCGGCGAGACGGGAACGGCAAGCTCGGCGAGGCGGCCGGCCAGATCGCGGAAACGGTCGAAGGCGAAGCTGTGGCAAAGCTCGCCGACGGCGGTCTTGCGATAGCCTTCGGTGAACAAGGCGAAGGGCACGCCCGCGGCCCTGGCGGTCGCCGCATCGACCTCGCTGTCGCCGACATAGAGAAGCGGGGCACCAATCTGCGCGAAGGTCGCCTTCAGGGGGGCAGGGTCCGGCTTCTTCTGGGGCAGGCTGTCGCCGCCGATCACCGCGCCGAAGAACCGGCGCAGGTCCAGCGCGTCGAGGATCTCGAGCGTCGGTTCCAGCGCCTTGTTGGTGCATAGCCCCAGCGGATGCCCCGCCGCCGTCAGGGCGTCAAGGCAGTCCACCACGCCCTCGTAGGGGCGCGTCAGGACCGAGGGCGCGGCAAGGTAATGCGCGAACATCGCCGCGGTCATCGGCTCCTGCCGGGCAGGGTCGATCGCCAGCGCCTCGCGCGCCTGCCGCACGAGGTTGGGAATGCCGTGGCCGATGAAGCCGATCGTCTGGGCGAGCGTCACGGCGGGCGCGCCCTCATCCGCCAGCGTCTTGTTCAGCGCGACATGGATGTCGGGCGCGCTGTCGATCAGCGTCCCGTCAAGGTCGAAGACGATGGCGCCCTTCATGCCGCTTTCCACTTGATCGAACAGCCCATCGAGGCGACCTGTTCGGCCGGTCCGTGCCCGGTTTCGGCGATCAGCTTCATCGCCTCGAACAACTCGCGCCGGGCATCGGCGGGGCCGGCGGTGCGGCCCGATGCATCAAGCCGCCCGCGATACTGAAGTTCGCCCGCCGCGTTCAGGCCGAAGAAGTCGGGCGTGCAGGCCGCATCCCAGGCGCGGGCGACCGCCTGGCTTTCATCGTGCAGATAGGGGAACGGAAAGCCCTTTTCCACGGCCATCCGCTGCATGTTCTCATAGCTGTCGTCGGGGTGGGTCGTGGCGTCGTTGGCGCAGATCGCCGCGACCCCGACGCCAAGCGCCTGAAGCTCTGTCGCGTCGCGGATGATCCGGTCGAGGACGGCAAGCACATAGGGGCAGTGGTTGCAGATGAACATGACCAGCGTGCCCTTTGGCCCCGCCACGTCGGCCAGCGACAGCCTCCGGCCGTCGGTCGCGGGCAGGTCGAAGCCGGGGGCTTTCCATCCGAAGTCACAGACGGGCGGGGTGGCGGCCATGGTTTCCTCCTGCGGTTGCGGTATGCCGGGCCGGAAAGATCGACGAATTCGACGGCGGCGGCAAGGGCGCGGGCGAATGCCGATCCCCGCCCCTCAGCCTCTGGCGGTTTCGGCGGCGGTGCGGATGGCGGCGAT
>ERZ795053.2434-NODE-2434-length-22531-cov-8.457021_pt1 | contig 22531 bp, 20 predicted proteins | sample MGYA00375137_ERZ795053 | MGnify/ENA primary metagenome ERZ795053 (study PRJEB30182, sample SAMN05720284) | activated sludge metagenome | isolation source: Anaerobic digester | place: Hong Kong | collected 2014-12-17 ...
ACCTGGATGACCCGGCTCGAGGTGCTGGTCACCGCTAGCGCGTACTCGCCCGACAGGGCCTCCGCGACCGGCAGGGGCCGCTCGGCCACCGCGACGCCGGCCTCGGCGAGGGCCGCCGCCAGGGTACGCCGCGTTATGCCCTCGAGCGTCCGGTCGGACGGCGGCGTGTAGACCGTCGAGGCGTCCCCGCGGCGCGCGTAGATCACGTTGGTGCGCGTGCCTTCCGTTATCTCACCGCGGCGGTCGACGAGCAGGGCGTCGTAACAGCCGACCGCGGAGGCCGCCCGGAACGCTACGGTCGACAGCAGCATGGACAGGCTCTTGGCCGCGGGGAAATGCCGCTCGCCGCGGTACAGCATGCACGGTACGCCCGCGGAATAGGCCGTGACCGGCGGCACGAGCGGCGGTACGAGGAACGCGTACCAGTCGGCGGGACGGCCAGTACGCCCTAGCATGATCACCCTGACGTTGCAGTCGCCGACGCGCTCGGCCGCCACGAGCTCGCGGAGGGCGCGGACCAGCGCGCCTGGCCTCAGCTCGTGGGCTATGCCCAGGATCGCCGCCGAGCGTAGCAGCCGCTCCTCGTGGAACTCGGCGAAGTACAGCCGATCGCCGCGGACCTTGAGCGTCTCGTAGCAGCCGTAGCCGTACATCGCGTCCGCGTCGTCGAGCCCGAAACGGCCACGCTCGGTCGGCGCCAGCGCGCCGTTCACGATCATCCTATGCCCTAGCATCATTGTTCCCCCAGACCCGGACGCGCTTCCAGTCGCCGCGCCTATAATACGCGAACAGGACGATCGCCTCCACCGCGTCGGACACGAGGAAGCTCGCCCATATGCCCGCGATGCCGAGCTCGAGCCCGAGCCTGGGCAGTACGTAGACCGACAGCGCTAGGAACGGTATCTGCGCGCCCCAGCGCCCCGCGATGGACGAGACGAGGAACGGCACATTGTAGCCCGCGCCCGAGAACGAGCAGCCGAGCGCTATGGCGAAGCTGACGACGATGAACGAAGAGCCCATCAGCCGTATCATCGACACGCCTGCCTCTATCGTCTCCGGCGAATCGACGAAGATGGCCATGACCGGGCGCGGGAAGGCTATCGCCAGGCCCATCAGCGCAGTGATCAGGAGTCCGCCGAACAGCGAGGCGGCCTTCGCGGTCTTCTCCGCTCGCTCGACGTTCTCGGCGCCAAGGTTCTGACCGACGATGGTGCCGCCGCCGGACATCAGCCCGAACAGCGGCATGAACACGAGGCCTCCGAGCCGGTTGCCTATGCCGAGCGCCGCTATGGCGGCCGTGCCGTAGGCCGCGACGAACTTGGTCGTGACGAGTCCGGCCGCCTGCCTGGCCAGCATCTCCCCGCCGCTCGGCAGGCCTATCGTCAACAGCTTGCGGTCTATCGCCGGGTCGAGCCTGAACAGGCCGGCGAGCGTCAGCCTGACCCTGGTGCGGCCGCTGGCGAGCAGCCCGAAGCCTACGGCGAAGGCCAGGCAGATCGATATGACCGTAGCGAGGCCGGCCCCGAACACGCCGAGCCCGAAGCCCCGCAAGCCCAGGCCGGGCACCGTCTCGAACATCAGGACGGGGTCGAGCGCCGTATTGAGCACCGACGCTCCGAGCATGATCCACATCTGGCTGGCAGGGTCGCCGGTGCAGCGGAGCGCCGTGAAGCAGCTATACGTGGCGAAGAAGACCGGCAGGAAGTAGATGCGCACGCGCCCGTACTCGAGCGCGCTCCTGAGCACCTCCGGGTCGTCGGAGAAGAAGCGTATCAGCGGCTCGAGGACCAGGTTAAGCGCAAGCGCGGCGATGATAGCCATGAGCGCCTTGAAGACGATGGTCTGCTCGACGATGCGGCCGGTCCGCGCCAGGTCGCCCGAGCCGTAGCTCTGGGTGATCATCGCGACCGACGATACGCCGACGATCTCGTTGAGTATCTCGACGAGCCAGAAGATCGAGCTGAACAGCGCCACGCCGGCGACGGCCTCGCCGGAGACGCGGCCTATCCATATCATGTCTATCACGTCGTACAGGGTCTGGCCGAGCATGCCGAACATGGTCGGCACGGACATGGCCAGGAGGTTGCCGAGCACGCTGCCGGAGGTCAGGTCGCGTTTCATGCGTCCGTTATAGATGCCGAGCCGGCGCGGTGTCAAACGTCCCGTCGGCCTAGCCGAATTTCCTGGCCATAAACCTGCGGTACGGGCCCTTGAACCACGGTATGCCGTTGAATATATCGCCCCAGAGATCATAGTAGTCGCGCTGGCCGACGATGCGCCCGTCGCGGTGGAGGGTCAGCACCGTCGCGCCGTAGACGGGCGTACTCGGGAATTTCTTGAACATCATCGTCATCGTCCACTGCATGTGTATCGCGTCGCCCGCCCGGGCCACCGAGTGGATCTCCATGCGCAGCTCCTCGCAGCGATCCGTTAGCCGGCCGCAGAGCGCCTTGAACGCCTCGATGCCCTCGACACGCTGGATCGAGTCCTGGAAGACGACCTCGGGGTGGTAGTACGGGAAGGTATGCGACCAATCCGGCTTGCCCGCGGTGTTGTAGGTCCTCGACCATAGTTCCCTGACCGTCTCGGGCGTCAGAGGCAACGGGACGAGACCGGTTTCGGCACCCGAATAATCACAGTCTTGCATGGTTTCCACGGTAACACGAGAGGGGCTAGGCGGCAAGCTCGCCGGCCACGCTGTTCATGTAGCCGGCGTCGGACAATTCATTACCGGTACGAAATAGCCCCTATAGGACATACGGCCTCGCAGGCATGGCAGGTCAGGCAGTCGGGCGTGCGTATGCGCATCTTCTTCGTGTCCGCGACGATATCGATGCAGTCGACGGGGCATACCGTGCGGCACTTGCCGCAGGAGACGCAGGCCGCCTCGTCGATCTTCTCGCTCTTGACGGCTTTGCGTGACGTCAGGCTGAGGATTGTGCCGTACGGGCACACGTGGTTATGCCACAGGGCCTCCTCGAAGAACAGCGTCACGAAAACGGCTATCCCGGTCAGGATGGCCAGGAGCGGTAACTCCATGCCAAGCTTCTTCGTGACGAGCATGGTGCCAACGAACAGCACGAAGAATACGTACCGGAACGCTGGGCGCTTCATGAAACCTGGCGTCTTGAGGCGCTTGACGCCGAGTTTGCCGTAGAGCCATCCCAGCGGGCGGAACAGGGTGTTCATCGGGCAGATCCAGCCGCAGTAGAAGCGGCTGAACACCAGCGACAGAATCGCGCCCGAGCCGAAGACCGCGAGCCATAGCTGTATCCTGCCTTTGGCGAACAACAGGGCGAAGAGGGCCAGAAACGCGAGCTGGGTTATGATGCGTAACGTCTTTTTCATCACGTCAGTTCCTTCTTCCTAGAATGATATCTTGGCGCCCGCGAAGACGCTGTCATTGCCGTCATACTGGCCGAACTGGCCAGAGTCTCCGAAGAACAGCCAGGCGCCGCCGGACAGCTCCATGGCGTCCGTCATCTTCCACACCAGCTGGGCCTTGAGCAGCGCGTCGGGAACGTCGAGCCCTATGTACGCCAGCGCTTCGACCCTGAGCGTTTCATGGGCAAAGCTGCGGACGGCCATCACGGTGGCGGTGTTCGTGAAGCGCTCGTTGACCAGGGCGTCATCATGCTCAAGGATGATGTCCTGGATGAACTGCAGGCCGAAGGTCGTGCCGAGGATGGAGAAATCCGTTCCGACGAGGTATTGTACGGAGTTTTTCTCGGCATATCCAGCCGGGTAGACGGTAAAATCGCCCTGGTAGCGCTTGCCAAGCTGCATCGCGCCCTCGGAGCGCAGGACCAGAGGTCCGATGGCGCCGGCCGCGCCGTACCCGAAGGCGGCCGTGCGGTAGTACTCGCCCTGGAGCGTTATTCCGGTTATGCCGACGCCAGGCGTCATGGTCTTGCCGGTTACGGCGAACGAAGGCAGGTCGTTCCAGAACCAGCCGCCCATCAGGCTCAGGTCCACGGCGTTGCCCATGAACGAGTATCGGATGAAATACTCGCCGTTCTCGATCGACAGCTCCGGAAGCGCCGCGGCCGTTATGGTCGGGGTGACGGGGTACGGCATGACGGGCGCCCAGATCGTACCGGCGGCCGGGGCCACACCGGGCGAGAACAGCGGCAGCCAGACCAGTTCCAGGCTGTGGCCGCCCGCGTAGCCGCCGAGGCGCACGCCGTCGACCGCCTGCCTGAGCTCCACGAAATCAGGCACCAGGAAGCGGGACAGGTCCTTGGGAGACACGATGTCGGTTATGAACACGCCGTCGCTCTTGCCCCAGATGATCTGCTGCTTGCCGATGACCAGTTCGACGGCATCGCCGGAATACCGCAGGTACAGTTCGCGCAGTTCAAGCTCAGGGCTGCCTCCCAGTCGCTCGCTGACCGCCACGTCGACGAGGAGCGTACTGTCGCCCGTTTCCCAGGACAGCTTCGCGTCCAGGGTCGTCTCGGCAAGGAAGAGCGAGCCGTCGGACAGGAGGGCGCCGGCCTTGGCGCGGCCATACCCGCTCAGCTCGACGCCGTCATCGGCGAAGGCCATGCCGGTCACGGCGACGCTGAAAAACATCACGAAGGCCAGGGCCGACGCTGGCAGGATCCGGTGGTTCGTATTCATCACAGTCCCTTCATCATGGCGCGTTCCGAGAATTGCTCGTCGGCGATTCCGGTATCCAGCTCTATCGCGGTGAACTCCATACGGGTCCGGTGGTTGGACTGCGCGTTGCGCATCTCCGTTCGGGTTATCATGAGGTACGCGCCCATGGTCTTCGTCTCGAGCACCGAGAGGGTCTTGAGCAGGGCGCCCTTCTTGTCGTAGTAGTCGCGCTTGAAGCCGATGAGCCTGCTCTTCGATATCCAGCTGACGGTGCGCGAATAACCGTCGCCCGCCTCTTTGGGCGTGCTCTCTATTATCCAGCATTCCTCGCCGGCCACGGTCTCGCTACCAAGGATGACATGATCGTCCCTGGAAGGATGACGGGCGCCCAGGTCGTCGTAGCTGAAATCCGAGCCCATGAAGGACCCGCCCTTGCCGTCGGAGGTGATGCGCTTGACCCGCTTGAGGGCCGGCATGTAGATCCACTGGTCGTCGCCCTTGCCCGCCTCGGCGTAGCTCCAGTTCATGAAGGAGGTGCCGCGGACATCGGCGGGGGCCTGGAACATCATGATCTTCTTGTCGACGCCCCCGAAACTGGCCAGGCGCTGTTCGAGCGCGCGGACGCGTTCCTTGCCTTTGGAATCGACGAGGGTCATGGTCAGGGTGGCCTTCATGTCGGCCGGCTGGGGCCGTTCGTACACCGCCGTCATGATGGATAGGGCCGTTTTCTCTTCCGCGCCGAGCGTCGTCGCGAAAGCCAGGCCGAGCAACAAGGCCGGCAGGATGGATCGTTGCAATGCGTTCATTTCTATAACTCCTTTGATAACCGTGGAGGGATTGAGCGAAGGACCATGAACATGATGGTGACGGTAGCCAGGAACGCGGTGAGCATGTTCAGCGACACGAGAAGCCCCACCTGGCGGTTGGGCGGGAACACCGAGAAGACCATGACCATGAAGCCGGAGATGACGATGGCCGCGTTGAGCAGCACCGCCCTGCCGGTATGGCTCATCGCGAAGCGGGCGGCACGTTCCTCGTCGCCGAGGGCCTTCAGCGCCTCGCGGTAATGGGTGATCAGGTGGATGGCGTAGTCGACGCCTATGCCCACCGCGATGCTGGATATGAGGGCCGTGGAGGTGGTCAGGGGCACGTTGAGGAGCCCCATGACGCCGAAGTTGACCGCTATCGATATGAGCACCGGAATCGTGGACACGAGGCCCAGGAGCACGCTGCGGAACATGAAGGCCACGAGTATGAAGACGATGATCACGGAGAGGCCGAGGCTGCTCATCTGCCCCTGCAGTATGAGGTCCGAGAAGATCAGGCTCTTGTAACCGGATCCCGCGTAGCGGATGGTGATGCCGAACCGGTCAAAGTCAGCCGCCTGGGCATCGACGTACTCGATGACGCGCCCGATGGTGCGGGTATCGTCGCTCTTCATCTGGATGGTGACGTTGGCGCTCCTGAAATCCGCGTCCACCACCTTCCAGAGGTTGTCCGGATCTCCCGACATTTCATACAGGAGCAGGTACTGGGCCACCAGATCGCTTGAGTCGGGGATGACATCGAAGGCGGGGTCAGCCGCGTTCATGGAATAGTGCAGGCGCCTGAGGTAGGTGGTCAGCGATATGGTGTCGCCGACGTTTTCAAGCTCCAAAGCCCCGGCTTGCATTGCGTCCATAAGGCGAAGCACCTCCGGATTCTTGAAGGTATCCGGATCGGCCGCTTCCAGGATCACGTTGAGGCTGGACGTGCCGCCGAAATGCTCGTTGACGAAGGCGTCGGTCTTGACGATGGCGCTGTTCGAGTCGAAGTTGGCCAGGAAACTGGTATTGATCCATACCCGGGAGATTCCGAATACGGAAGCCGCGACCAGGACCGCGACGATCACGTAGACGCGCCCGGGCCTGGCCTTGAGGGCATCGGCGAACCGTGCGCCGAGTCCGTGTTCGGGTATGCGCCCGGCGTGGGAACCGGCAGCTTTTTTGACGTCGCCGTTGCCGAAGGCCATGATGCCCGCCGGCACGAGGAGCATCGTCAACACGAATGACGCGAAGACGCCGAACGCGGTGAAGAGCCCGAAGTACTTGACCGGGTAAACCTGCGAGGTGACGAGCGACACGAACCCGGCGACCGTCGTCAGCGCCGCGAACAGGGCCGGGCTGCTTATGGTCGTGATGGCGTTCTCGGCGATCTCGCGCCGGCTCGCTCCCGGCGTTTCACTGGCGAAGTGGTCGATCTGGTTATACAGGTGGATGGCATAGGCGACGCCTATGGCGATGAGCATCACCGGTATCATGATGCTGACCGAGTACATGGGGACGCCGAGCGCGCTCATAAGCCCGAAAGCCCAGATCGTGCTGAACACGACGACCGACATCGTGATGATGGCGCGCCGCGCCTGCCTGAGGACCAGGATGAGGACTATGGTTATGACGAGGAGCACCAGGGGCCCCATCCTGGCCATGTCCGCGGGGCCGAGCGCGGCAAGCGTGCCCTCGACGATGGGCCGGCCGGCTATATGAAGGGTTTCCGGTCCCGTTCGCTTGTCCGCTATCAGTTGGATCTGATCATACAGGTCCCGTGAGAAGCCGGATTCCGGCAGCTCGACGATGACGAGCGCCGTATGCTCATCAGCGGAGACGAGTCGGCCGGCTATCATGCTGTTGCCCCGGACGGCGCTGGCTATGCGGTCGGCGCCTTCCTGGTCGACAGGAGCGTCGGTATAGAATCTACGCACGTCCAGTCCGTCTTCCGTAGCCAGGATGTTGTCACCCGTATGGATTGAGTTGACGCGGGCTCCTGACAGTCCTTCCAGCGCCAGGAGGTCGTCCTCGATGTCGATCAGTTTCTGGAGCGTCGCCGGATTGAACACCGAATCGGGATGCTCCACGGCGACGAGGATGGCGTCCTTTATCATGAAGCGCTCGTCGGCTTCGTCGCTGAACACGAACGCCGGATGCGTGCGGGGCATGTAGGTATCCAGGTTGGTTTCCATCCTGAACCCTGAAACCACGGAAAGCACCGCGAGCGCGGTGATGCCCAGAGCTAGCGACATCACGATGAACGGATGGCGAAGGGTGGACTTGAATAGCTTCTGCATTGGCAACCCCTTTGGTGTGGCAACATGAGTTAGTTATCGTTCACAAACCATAGCAGATAAAAAAATGATCGCGGCAAGGACGATGTTATATGCTGATCAGGGAGAGCACCCCTTCCATGAAGCGAGCTGTATCCGTCTCAAGACCGCCGGCCCCGGTTCCCGTTCCGGCGTCCAGCCGCCAGGACGCCACCAGCAGGCGGAAGCCGCCGACGAGCATAAGCGCGCCGGCCTCGCAGTCGACGCCGGGTTTAAGCGAGCCTTCGTCGATCCCCGCCAACAGCAGCTCGCGGAACCGGGCGAGGGTCTCGTCCATCATCGATGTCGCCCGGCCCAGCAGGTCGGCGTTGTTGCGGAACAGATCCTCGGGGAACAGCATGATGGACAACGATGGATTGCTCTCGAAAAGGCTGGCCTGTACGGCGAAGAACGAGCGGATCATATCGCGAGCCGTACCTGAACCGATCCCGCACCGCAAGAAGGCGGCGTTTCGCTGCGCGACCATTTTGTCTATGACCGCGGACAGGATATCGACCTTCGACGTGAAATGGCGGTAGATGGCGGGTTCGGTGACTCCGACGACCTGGGCGATCTTTTTTATGGTGAGTTCCTGGATGCCCTGTTCAGAGATCAGGTCGAACGCCGCCTGAATGATCTCTTTCTGCCGTTCGCTAGTCTGCACCGATTCTCCCCACCAAGTTAGTGATCACTAACCTACAGTACAACGAGAAGGAACGTCAAGACGTCTACCAAAAAAAACGACCCCGGCGGGCGCGCAAGCTCGAACCTGAATCGTAGCCCCTCGATGACAGCGCAGTCGAAATAGGCTATACCTTATGTATGCCTATGCAACGAACACAGCGAACGGACGCGCCAGACGGTCTCGTCCGCACGCCGTATATATGGGCGCTCTACCTGCTGCTCGGCCTGTTCTCGTTCATGCTGTCGATGATAGGGCCGATGGTGCCCTACCTACGCGACGAATTCTCGCTGAGCTACGGCCTAGCCGGCCTCCACCAGAGCGCCTTCGCGCTCGGCATGGTCATCATGGGCTTCCTCGGCAGCTCGGTGATCAGGCGCCTGGGCATGGCGCTGAGCCTCTGGGGCGGCATGGCCGACATGCTGGCCGGCCTGCTCGTGATGATACTCGCGCGCGGCCCGGCGATGACCCTGACCGGCGTCTTCGTGATGAGTCTCGGCGGCACAGTGGCGCTCGCCGCTATCCAGACCTCGCTGGCCGCGGGACCCGCGGCCCATCGCGGCAAGCTGATCATGGAAGCCAACGTTATGGCCAGCGCTCTGACGATGCTCGTGCCCCTCGTCCTGCTCGCCGGCTCGCGCATCGGCGCAGGCTGGCGGATCGTGTTCCCGGCCATGCTGGTCTCGGTGGCGGCCACGGCCTCGTTCGGCCTACCGGCGACGCTACGTCACCTGAAGTCGAGGGACGAGCGCGCGGACTCGGGCGGCGGCAGGCTCGGAGGCGCGTTCTGGCGTATGTGGCTGATCGTGTTCTTCGGCGTATCGGTCGAATGGGCGGTCAGCTTCTGGTGCATGACCTACCTGCTCGGGCTGCCGGGAAACTCGCGGGAACTGGCCGCGGCCGGCACGGTCCTGCTCGGCCTATCAGCGGTGGCCGGGCGATTCTTCTCGAGCCGCGTCAGCCACAGGATTCCCGAGAGACGGCTGCTGTACATGATGATGCTCGTCGTCGCGGCCGGCTTCCCGCTGTACTGGCTGCGAGCTAACGCGGCGACGGCCTTCGTCGGGCTGGCGCTCTGCGGGATAGGCTCGTCGAACTTCTACCCGCTCGGGCTGTCGCTGGCGGTCGGCCACGCGCCGGGCAACGCCGCCAAGGCGGGCTCGCTGATTCCGGTCGCCTCGGGCTCGGCCATTGGCCTTGCCCCGTTCATGCTCGGCCGCCTCGCCGACCTCACCGACATGAGGACGGCGCTGTGGTACATCCCGATCGGCGTGCTCATGATCCTCGCGATAGCCTTGATCGACCGGGCCTTCGAGCGGAGGACCGGCCGCGAGGCGACCGAGGATCCGAGCGCGGTTTAAGGAACGGTCTCATGCCAGGCGGCAGCGTACGGCGGCGCATGATCATCATCCTCACGACGATAGGCACCTTGCCGTTCGTCGTATTCGCGGCCGCCTTCATGGCGGTGGTCGGCGAGCGCCTTGACGAGTTCTCCGAGACCATCTCGTCGGCGGCGCTCGAAGCCGTGATCGCCACGGCCAGGGAGCGGGCCATCGAGGGGCCTCGCCGGGACCTGCCCTCGCTGCTGCTGCAAGCCACCGACGAGCCCGACGGCTCGCGGCTGACCGGGCTGCTTAGGGACACCATGGCGCCACGGCCCGAATACCTGGCCCTGATCGTGCTCGACGGAGCCGGCCGCGTCGTCGCCTCCTACCCCGACACGGGCCTGGCGCCCGGGTACGTCTACCGCGCCAAGGCGGCCAGGGCGGCGCCCGGGGTGACGGCCTTCTCGCCGCCGTTCCAGTCCGACACCTTCGGCCGCACGGTCATCGAGGCGGCCTACGCCGGCGAAAGGCGGTCCGTGATCGCCATCATCGACCTCGAGTGGCTATCGGCCAAGCTATACCTAGCTACGGCCTCTCCCCGGGACAGGGTCGGCATCGTCTGGCTCGACGGCCGCTACCTGGCCTCGAGCGACCCGTCCAGGATGCGCTCGGGCGAACGCGTCGACGCCCGCCTGCTAGGCGGCGGGACGGCGTCCTACGCCGACGAGCGCGGCGAGTATAGGGTATCGAGCGAGCCGATCCACGGGTCGGACTGGCGCGGCGTCTATTTCAGGTCGACCGCGCCCATCCGGGAATCGGTGGCGGTCTTCGGCCTGCGCATCGCCATGCTCGGCCTAGTCTCCTTCGCCCTCGCCGGCCTCATCGCGTACCTCGCGTGGCGCCGTTTCCTGACACCGCTCACCGCGCTGACGCGGAAGATCGCCGCCATCGCGGAAGGCCGCTACGACGAGCGGCTGGAGCTCGACGTCCCGGAAGAGCTGATGGACATGGCCAGGGGCATCAACTCGATGGCCGAGTCGATAGAGCGGCGGGGCGCCGCGCTCGAGCGCAGCGAGCGGCGCTACCGCATGACCTTCGAGCGGAACGCCGTCCCCGCCCTGCTGCTGTCCGCCGGCGACGCGTCCATCCGCGACGCGAACCCGGCCGCGCTCGAGTACTACGGCTACGCTCCCGAAGGCATAGGGCGGCTCAGCATAGCCGACCTCGACGCCGTAGGCCGCGGCGCGGCGGCCTACGCGGCGGCCGATCGCCTGAATACGCGGCACCGCCTGAGTTCCGGGGAGATACGCGACGTGATCCTGTACGTCAGCCCGCTCGAGCTGGACGACGAGGAGCTGCTCCACGTGCTGGTCTTCGACGTGACCGACCAGAGGCTGGCCGAGGAACGCTCCGTCGCGGCCCTCGAGGAGAAGACCCTGCTCCTGCGCGAGGTCTACCATAGGGTTAAGAACAACCTCCAGGTCATCTCGAGCCTACTGTCGATGCAGGCGTCCCTGGCGGCCGACCGATCCGTGTCGACGGCACTTCAAGGCGCTCAGGACAGGGTATTCGCGATGTCGCTGGCCCACGAGATAGTCTACCAGATGCCGGATATCTCCTCAGTCGACGCGGGCGACTACGCGGCCCGGCTCGTCGCCTACCTGGCGGACGAATACAAGGTCCCGCGGGACCGCGTCGATGCCTCCTTCGAGCCGATGCCGCTCGACCTGGAACGGGCCGTGCCTTTCGGCCTGCTCCTCGGGGAGATCGTATCGAACGCGCTGAAGTACGGAGCGCCGCCCGGTACGGACGGCGCGGTCCGCGTCAGCCTCGCGGCGGAACGGAGCGGGCCGGCCGGGGCGGTCAGGCTGGTCGTCGAGGACGACGGGCCGGGCCTGCCGCCCGAGGTGGCCGACAAGGGCTCGCTCGGCATCTCGCTGATCGCCGGCCTGGCCGACCAGCTCCGCGGCGTCGTCGCCTGGGAGCGGCCTGCCGCCGGAGGCACCCGCGTGACGGTCCGCTTCGACTCCGACGCCGAGCGAGGGGCCCGATGACGGCCCGGGCGAGGGCCGCCGCCATCGCGATAGCCACGGCGCTGGCTATGACGGCGTCCGCCTGTGGCGGACGGCCGGTCGTCACGCTGCGCTACGCCCATATGAGCGCCAGCGACAGCGTAGCCGGTATGCAGGCGGAATTCTTCGCCAGGCGGGTAGCCGAGCTGAGCGAAGGCAGGCTGGCGGTCGAGGTATTCCCCGCGTCGTTCATCGGGGACACGGCGGAGCAGCTGGCCATGGCGCGGGACGGCACGATCGACATCCACCATACGACCGCCGGCGCACTCGCCTCGCTGGTCGAGGGCTTCACCGTGCTGGACGCGCCGTACCGGGTATCGGACCCGGAGCGGCTATCGCGGATCGTCGACCTCGGTTCGCCACTGATGAGGCGTCTCGACGGCGAACTGAGGCATGAGACCGGCCTCCGGGTGCTGTACACGTTCTATTTCGGCACGCGCCACCTGAGCTTCGACGCTCCGGTGCTGTCACCGGTCGATCTGCGAGGGGCCCCGATACGGGCCAATCCCTATCCCGTCTACGAACTCGCGGTAGCGATCCTGGGCGGCGTCCCCACCCCGGTGGACTGGAACCGTATCCAGGCCGCCCTGGCTACCGGAGCGGCGCGCGGACAGGAGAACCCCATCGAGACGATATACTCGTCGGATCTCTATAGATGGCAGTCGCACCTCATGCTGACCGGCCATATCGTCGGAGCCGAGATCGTCGTGATGAACGAGCGCTCCTGGGCGCTGCTGCCGAGGCGCGACCGCGAAGCCCTGGCCGAGGCCGCTACCGAGACCGGCCGCTGGGCCTCCGGCGAGACGCTGACGATAGAAGCCGCTAAGCTCGAGACGCTCAGGAGCCTCGGCATGCGGGTCGTCGGGGAGGCCGACGGGCTACGGACGGACCTGTTCAAGGCGAGGGCCGAGCGCTTCCTGGCCGCCGAGTACGGCGAGCGCCTGGCGCCGTACTTCGCCCTGATGGACGAAACGCCCTAAGCCTCCCCGGACTCCTCGTAGCGCCTGAGCACGAGGTAGCCGGCCAGCGTCAGCGCGGCCGCGGCCGCCCCGGACAGCCTGATGCCGAGCGATCGCTCGGCGCTCCTGCCGAGCAGCAGGAACGACGGGAAGGCCAGGTTCGCCGTCGACACGGCCAGCTTCATCGCGAAGCTGTTCACGCCGAAGTAGGCGCCCTCGATGCTCGAGCCGGTCCTGGTCGAATGGGCCCGCGCCGCGTCGGCGACCATAGCGGTCGGCAGTATGCCGAAGGCCGCCGAGGCGGCCGACTGGCCCACGGCTATGACGACGGCCCAGGCCAGCACCGGTATCGCCGGCGCCAGGCCGACTAGCGGTATGACGCAGAACACGAAGACCTGGGCCACGAAGCCGAGCGACAGCACTCGCTTCTTGCCGAGGCGCCCGGCGAGCCTCATCACGGCCGGATACCAGAGGAAGCTGAGGCCGAAGATGGCGACCGACAGGGTAAAGGCCTGCGACTCGGGCAGCCCCATCAGCGCGCCGACGTAGTAGGCGATGCCGATCTCCAGGAAGGTATTCGCCGTGTAGTAGAGGAAGCTCGCGCCGACGAGCACCCTGAACGGGCGATCGCTCAGCGCCTCGCGGATCGCCCCGAAGGCGGGCGCGTCGGAGACGCCGCCAGACGCGTACTTCCGCTCGTTGATCGCGAACACCGGCACGAGCATGGCTATCGCGGCCACGGCGCCGAGCAGGCCGGTCGCCGTCCTGAACGCGGCCAGCGGCGCGGCGCCGCCGGCTACGAGCGCGTCCTTGATCGCGTAGACCGCGTTGCCCGACGCGAAGCCGACCGCCCAGGTCACCGAGGTCAGGGCGGCGAGCAGGAGGCGATCCTTCGAGTCGGCGCCGAGCTCGGCGATCAGCGCGTTGTACGGCATCACGTACATCGTCAGGAAGACCGTGCCGAAGAGGGCCGTGCCGAACAGCCAGGCCACGTTGAGGCCGGAAACGCCGGCGACCGGCGGCCAGAACTGGGCCAGGGCCATCGCGACGGCCGGGACGGCGCCGATCGCCATGAAGGTACGGCGGCGGCCGAGGCGCGAGCGCGAGCGGTCCGAGAGCCCGGCTATCAACGGGTCGTTGACGCCGTCGAACAGGCGGGCGGAGAAGGCGGCCAGCCCGACGACGGTCAGGAGCCCGAGCAGGGCGCCGCGCGGCACGAAGGCCGGTATGCCCTCGCCGCCGTTCTCCGGCGGCACGTAGAAATACGCGAGCAGGTTATTGGCCAGGAAGGTCGTCAGGCTCCAGCCGAGCTGGCCCACCGAGAACACGAGCTTCAGGGCCAGGCTCATCCGCGGCCGGCTGGCCGCCGTGACGGAGCCGGCGGCGCCCGCCGGCGTTGTATCGTCTCTCATGCTTCCTCCGATCCTTGTCCGCTAGACGGAGCGTCGAGTACCCTCGACGCGATGAGCGCCGAGTACCAGCGTCCCGAGTCCTTGACGGTGCGAGCCTGGGTGCCGTAGTCGACGTGCACCAGGCCGAAGCGCTTCGCGTTGCCCTCGGCCCACTCGAAGTTGTCGGTCAGGCTCCAGACGAAGGCGCCGCGCAGGTCGGAGCCGGCCCCGATGGCCGAGCGCATGACGGCGAGCTGTCCGCGCAGGTAGCGGACGCGCCTGGCGTCTCGGACCTTGGCCTTGCCCGTAGCCGCGTCCGTCTCGACCTCGTCGCTCCAGGCCGAGCCGAATTCGGTGACGACGACGGGAGGGTTGCCGTAGCGGCCCCGCAGCTCGGCCAGGATCTCGGCGAGGCCGTCGTGGTAGACCTCCCAGCCCATCGCCGTCCTGTCCTCGGCCTCGGGCAGCTCGCGCGGCTCCTTGCCCGTCACGTCGGCCCGGATGAACGGCGTGAACGGGGCGTTGCGGGCCCTCTCCCTGCTGTAGTAGTTCAGGCCGACGAAGTCGAGCGGCGTCGATATGGTCTCCATGTCGCCGTCCCTGATCGGCGGCTTGAGCAGCCCCCTGGTCACCAGGTCGGGATAACGCCCGAGCAGGATCGGGTCGAAGCTGACGCCGTTCATGAACGCGTTCGTCCGGGCTGCGGCCCTCGCGTCCGCCTCGGTATCGCGCGCCGGATGCACCGGCGTCCAGCTCAGGGCGACGCCGACCCTGGCTCCCGCGACCTCCGAGCGTATGACCGAGACGGCGCGGCCGTGGGCGAGCAGCTGGTGGTGGACGACCGGCAGGTAGGCCAGGGGATTCTTCACGCCGGGCGCGTGGGTGCCGAACAGGTGGCCGAAGCACGCGTACTCGAAGGGCTCGTTGATCGTGATCCAATCCTTGACCCGGTCTCCGAGCGCGCGGGCGACGATGCCCGCGTAGTCCTCGAAGCGCGCGGCCGTATCGCGGGCCCTGAAACCGCCCGAGCCGCGCTGGAGCGCCGAGGGCAGGTCCCAGTGGAACAGCGTCGGGAACGGGCGCACGCCCCGCTCGAGCAAGGCGTCGACGAGGCGCGAGTAGAAGTCGAGGCCGGCCCGGTTCGGCTCTCCGCGACCGTCCGGCTGGATCCGCGGCCACGACACCGAGAAGCGGTACGCGTCGAGCCCGAGCTCCCCGGCGACGGCGACGTCGTCGGCCCACCGCGCGTAATGGTCGCAGGCAGTAGACGCGTCGGAGCGAAGGCGCTCCCTACCGGGCCTCGAGACGAAGTCGTCCCATACGGACGGCCCGCGGCCGTCCCGGTCGAGGGCTCCCTCGATCTGGAACGCCGACGATGACGCCCCGAATATAAAGTCCTCGCTGAACCTGTCGTCCATACGCCGATACTCCTCGTCGTCAAGCTGACGCAAGGCTAGCACGCGTTGACTGACTAGTCAATCAATTTGATGAATCGGATGAACTCAACATGGCGACGACGGCGTCGGCCATCCTGTCCGGAGCGGATTCGGCCAGTCCGGAACCGACGAACAGCTCGAGCTTGGCGCGTTCGAGCCCGCTAGCGCGGCTCTTCATCAGCTGGGCGGCCAGCGCGTCCAGCAGGTACGCGGCCGCCCGCTCGTCGACGCCGCCGTCGATCTCGCCGGATGCCTTGCCGCGGGCGACGACGCGGCGCCATCGCTCGGTCGAGTCGCTCTCGAGCGGCAGGATGGCGTCGGCGAAGCGGGCGTTCTCGGCGAGCGACAGGGACAGCCACAGCGATATGAGCTCGGGCTCGGCGCTCGCCTCGTCCCAGGCGCTCCTGAAGACGGCGCGGACCGCGTCGGCGAAACAGGCCCCCTCGTCGTCCGACGCGGCGAAGCGCACGGCCTGTATATCCATGCCGCGGGCTATCACCGCGCGCACCATGTCGTCCTTGGTCGGGAAATAGCTGAACATCGAGCCGTGGGAGACGCCGGCCTCTGAGGCGACGTCGGCCATCCTCGCGCCGCCTATGCCGTCGCGGCCGAGCACGCGAGAGGCGGCCCTGAGGATGCGCTCGCGCTTCTCCGGGGGGATGTTCTCGAAGGTAGCGGTATGATACCTGATAGCCATGGGGCGAGTATCGCCGCAAGCGGCCGGCGCGGTCAAGCGCGGCAGGCGTTACGAAGCTTATCGGTGGATACGCGCCGGGTATCGATGCTATAGTCGCCCGGAACTCGGGAGGGGCGACGATGGAACGGACGCGAGCGACCGACGACGGCGCGGTCGAATACAGGGAGGTCTGCTGGCGATGCCGCAGGCCCAAGTCGCTGTGCCTATGCCCGGCCGAGCCGCCGATGCCGACCCGGACCCGCGTCGTGCTCCTGATGCACCCGATGGAATGGAAGCGGGAGAAATGCACGACCGGCAGGCTGACCTGCCTCAACCTACAGAACAGCGAGATCATCCCGGGCCTGCGCTTCGGCGACGAGCCCCGGTACCGCGCCCTGGTCGACGATCCGGCCAACTACCCGGTGCTGCTCTACCCCGGCAAGGACGCCTTCGACCTATCGAGCGGCGGATTCCCCGCGGCCGAGCTCGGCGGCAGGCGGCTCGTCGTTTTCCTGATCGACTCGACCTGGGCCTGCGCCAAGGCCATCCTGCGCGAGAGCCCCTGCCTGCTCGAGCTGCCCTGCGTGCGCTTCACGCCGGAGACGCCGAGCCGCTACGTGATCAAGCGCCAGCCGGCCCCGGACTGCCTGTCGACCATAGAGGCGACGCACGAGCTCCTCCTGGCCCTGGAACGGAACGGGCTCGACGAGTACCCGGACAAGGAGCGCCTGCTCAGGTCGTTCTTCGCGATGCGGGACTATCAGCTCGAGCGCATAGCCGACGACCGCAACCCGCGGCGCAAGAAAAAGTACCTAGTTCCTCGAAGCTTGTGAGACCTCGATATTCGTTACCCCAGGCCTGACCGCCACGCCGGATCAATCGGGCTCGCTGAACTCGGCGTCAGCGACCTTGATGAAGGCGACGAGGCGCTCGAGGGTGTCCCGGGCGCGCAGCGAGCCTTCCTCGCCGAGGCCGTCGATCAGCCTGGAATAGAACGAGTCGATCAGCGCGTGGAAGCGCCTCGCCTTGGCGAGGCCGGTATCGGTCAGGAACAGGGTCTGGGCCCGGTTGTCGCTCTTCGAGGCGACCTTCCTGATCAGGCCGCCTCGTTCCATGTTGCGGACCGAGACCGACAGGCTCGGGAGGCCTATGCCGCAGCGTTCCGACAGCTCGGACAGCGTACAGCCCTCGTTATCCTTGAGGATGGTCAGCACGCGCGGCTGGCCGCTGTACAGGCCCGAATCGCGGCTCATCGCCCGCTCGAGCCTCGAGTACTGATAGACGAGCGAGAAGAACAGGCCACCGAACTCGTATCTGTCTATCGGCATCGCAACACTCCATCGCGCGCCGATCGACCGGCTCCCGCGCTAACGTAATCATTCAGTTATAGCGGAAGCCCCGGAATTGGGTAAGGTGCCGGCGCGCGCCCTAGCTGACGAGGAGGCTCTCCACCTGCGCGTCGTACAGGCGCTTGTACACGCCTCCGGCCGCCACCAGGTCGTCGTGCCGTCCCTGCTCGACGATGCCGTCCTCGGTCAGCACGAGTATCCGCGCGGCGTGCCGTATCGTCGCCAGGCGGTGCGCGATGATGAAGGTGGTGCGGTCGCGGGACAGCCGCTCGAGCGACTCGCGTATGGCCATCTCGCTCATCGTGTCGAGCGAGCTCGTCGCCTCGTCCAGGATCAGGATAGGCGGGTCCTTGAGGAACATGCGCGCTATCGAGATACGCTGCTTCTGCCCGCCGGACAGCTTGACGCCGCGCTCGCCGACCATCGTGTCCATGCCCCGGGGCAGGGAGCGGATGAACTCGAGCGCGTTGGCCGCCTCCGCCGCGGCCTCGACCTCGGCGTCGCTCGCGCCTAGGCGGCCGTAGGCGATATTGTCCCGCACGCTGCCGGAGAACAGGAACACGTCCTGCTGCACGAGGCCGACCGCCTGCCTGAGCGAGGCTATCGTCGCGTCGCGTATATCCAGCCCGTCGACCGTGATCGAGCCCTCCTCGATATCGTAGAAGCGCGGTATCAGCGAGCACAGCGTCGTCTTGCCCGCCCCCGACGGCCCGACGATCGCGACCGTCTCGCCGGCGGCCACGCGCAGGTCGACGCGCTCGAGCACCCGCTCGAGGCCGTCGCCGTAGCGGAAGCAGACCCCGCGGAATTCGACGTCGCCGCGGACGCTCGCCAGCTCTATCGCGTCGGGCGAGTCGACGATGGTCGGCTTCGTGTCGACGATCTCGAGGAAGCGCCTGAAGCCGGCCGCGCCCTCCTGGAACTGCTCCATCGAACGGACGAGCACCTCGATGGGCTGGAAGAAGCGCGCGACGTAGAGAGCGAAGGCCACGTAGGCGCCGACGCTGACGGCGCCCCGCCAGGCGGCGTAGCCTCCGGCGACCAGCACGATCACCAGCCCGAGGTTCGACAGGAACGACACGCCGGTGTTGAACACGCCTATATGGAAGACCGACTCTATCCTCGAGGCCCTGAAGGTGGCGTTGCCCTCGTCGAAGCGCGCGCCCTCGAAGCCCTCGTTGCCGAAGGCCCTGACGACGCGGACGCCCGAGACGCTCTCCTCTATGTGTTCGTTGATGACTGCCATCGTCTCCTTGTTGCGGCGGAACGCGCGCTTGAAGCGGGCGCGGAAGCTCGACGAGAAGGCCACCTGGACCGGCACGATCGCGAAGACCACGAGAGCCAGGCGCCAGTCTATCGCGAGCATCACGACGAGGGAGCCTACGAGCCGTACGCCGGCCATGATCAGGTCCTCCGGCAGGTGGTGCGATATCTCGGCCAGGTCGAACAGGTCGCCGACGATGCGCGACATAATCTGGCCGGTCTTCGTGTCGTCGAAGAAGCGCGTGTCCAGGGTATGCAGGTGGCGGAAGATGTCGCGCCTTAGGTCGTGCTGGATGTTGACGCCGAGCACGTGGCCGTAGTAGCCGAGGATGAACTCGAGGCCGGCGCGGACGGCGTACAGCGCCACGAGCAGCAGGCCGAAGCGCGCGAGGCCGGCCATGTCCCCGGCCGGCACGATCACGTCGACGACGCGCCGCGTGGCCGCAGGGAACACGAGGTCGGCCAGCCCTAGCCCGAGGGCGCAGGCCAGGTCGAGGGCCAGGAGGCCGCGGTACGGCTTGTAGTACGGGAGGAATCGCTTGAGCATGATGACGCATGGTAACGATTCGGGAGCCTTCGTGTATACTGGAACGCATGATTCTACCTGAACGTTCCGTCCCGTCGGCCGGCGATCTCCGCGAGCGGGAGAAGGAGCTCGACTTCGTCTATTCGCTCGCGGCGCTCCTATCGAAGCCGGGCCTCGACGCCGAGGAGGCGGCCGCCGGCTGCGCGCGGCTGTTCGCGGCGGCGATGGGCAGGCCGGAAGCGGTCCGCGTCGTCGTAAGGCTCGGCGACCGAACGGCGGCGTACCCGGACGAGGGCGGCCGGATAGCCGCGTCGGATCGGCCGCCGGCGGCCATGGCCTCGGTCGCCGGCTCGTGCATACCCTGCGGCGTCGAGGCGAGCTACCCGGACGGGGGCTCGGCGTTCTCCGAGCGCGAGCGCTCGCTGTGCTCGTCGGCGGCGGCCCTCCTGGCCGTCGCCGCGGAGAGGATCGAGGCCGACGGGCGGGAACGCCTCGGCCGTTCGGAGCTGGAACGCAAGAACGCCGCCCTGTCCGAGCTCCTTTCGCGCATCGAGCTCGAGAAGGCCGGCATCCGGTCGGCGATGCGCGCGGCGTTCGACGAGCGCATCTCGCCGCTCATAGCCGGGCTCACGGGCATCGCGGGGGCCGCCGGCAAGCGCGACGAGGCGGCCAGGCTCGAGGCGCGGATACGAGCGGAGACGCGCGCGCTGCTATCAAGTAACGCCCCCGCGGACGACGACCCGCGGCTGAGGCTGAGCCTGCGCGAGCTCGAAATATGCGACCTCGTCGCGTCGGGACTATCGAGCAAGGAGATCGCGGAGCTCCTATCGATAGCCAAGTCGACCGTCGAGCGGCATCGTCATAACGCCAGGCGCAAGCTCGGCATGCCGGCCAGGCAGGGTAGCCTGTCGGCGGCGATCGGCTTGCCATCCGGATTCGACTTGTAGCTATTAATACAAGTTTAATACAAGTTATACTAACATTGCCGCGCATGTGATTTGACCGTATCCTCTGAGTGAACCGATACCGATCGTTTCCATCATCCCCTCGGAGCATCACCGTGAACGACACATGCATCCTCCTCGGGCTTCCCGATTACCGGAAGCTATCAGGCGTCGTCGCGGCCATGAAGGCCGATCGACGACTGCGCGACCTCCACCTGAAACGCCTCGAGAACGAGCTTTCGACGGCCGACGTCGTCGAGCCGGCCGACCTCCCGGGCGACGTGGTCGCTATCGGTTCCTCGGCCACGATCATCGACGTCGATACGGGCGAGCGCTTCACCACCAGGCTCGTATTCCCCGCGGAACTGGACGGTACGAGCGCCACCGCGAGCGTCCTGTCCCCGCTCGGCGTGGCCGTCATCGGCGAGCGGGTCGGCGCCAAGGTATCGTGCGTCTCCCCGTCCGGAACGAAGCGCTTCGTCGTGGAGGCGGTTACCCGAACGGAGCGATGAGCCGGGCGCTCCCTTCCTGCCGCGACGATATCGACGCGGCGGCGGCCGCGGAGGCCATGGCCGCGTTGCGCGACGCGGTGCCCGACGCCTACGCCATCGTCCGTTCCCGTTTCGACGCCGTTGACGGCATGAGGTCGGCCCTCGGGCGACTGTCCCCGACCGCCTCCGCCAGCCTGCTCGGCTCGGAACCGAGGACGGAGGAGTCGCTGATAGCGGAGCTGCTGCGCGACGACAGGGGCGACCGCTTGCTCTACCTGCCCTCGAGGGCCGTCTTCAGGCGCTCGGTCGTCGCGGCCGAGGCCCAGGCCCGGTCCGCCCTCGCCAGGGCGTGCTCCGGCGCCGGTATCCGCGGTGGGCTCCTGGCCGCGGCCCAGGAGCTCGCGACGCGGGCCGTGCTGGCGCTGATGGCCGAGGACGCCTACCTCGACATCCTCGACGGCGAGGCGCCGGAGCCGGCCAAGCGCTCCGCCGCCTCGCGGCTCATCGCGCTCTGGGACTCCGACCTGGACTGCGGGCTCGACGACTCGACCGAGGCCCTCGTCGCTGTCTGGACCTCGCGCAAGTCGTGCCGGCCGGCGTTCGGCACGCTCCTCGGCTCGAGCGAGCTCGTCGGACTGTCGATGAGCCTCGACGGTCGCTGGTTCGCGTTCGCCGGCGACCGCTTCTCCGATCCCCGCGTCTATCAGGCGCTCGCCGAATTCCTCTTCGGGCTGAGCCACGAGGAGCTCGAGGCCTGCGGCGCCCATATCGACGCGAACGGCCCCCAGGACGCCGCCGGCGTCGAGGCGCTGTTCGGCGGGCGCCGCGAGTACCCGGAGCCGGCGAGCGCGGATCCGCGCGACCTATACCGCTTCTACGAGGCCAGGCGCGGCGCGGCCAAGCGGCGCGCGGCCACGGGGGCGCCCGGCCCGCGCTCGACGCTCGAGGGCGAGTACCTCCTCTGGGCGATGGGGCGCCGCGCTTGACGCCCGGCCGCCCCGTCGACTCTATTTGACAACCTGCCCGGCCTCTCGGTATTTTGATCGCTACAACCTACGAACCGTCGCGCGCGCGTCCGCTCGCCGCCCGGCGCGTTCAAGCGACCGAAGGAGCCATCATGAGCGCAGGAATAGAGTTGACCTCGAAGAATTTCGCGGCCGAGGTCGAGCAGTCGCCGATACCGGTACTCGTCGACTTCTGGGCGGAATGGTGCATGCCGTGCCGGATGATCGGGCCGCACATCGACGACCTCGCCAAGACCTACGCCGGCAGGCTCAAGGTCGGCAAGGTCAACGTCGACAACGAGGCCGAGCTGGCCGGCAGGTTCAACATCATCTCGATCCCGACCCTGATGGTCTTCAAGGACGGCAAGGTCGTACGCCAGCAGCCCGGCGCCCTGCCCAAGCAGGCCATCGAGAAGCTGTTCACCGACCAGCTCTGACCGTCCGGCGGGCTCCGGCCCGCGGACGGGTTCGTTTTTTCACCTGAAGCCCTCGAGTTTCTCCCGACAGTAACTTGATTCTTTTATCCGGGCATGGTAGCGTGCCCGCATGGTTTCAGGACGAACAGTTCCAACCTCCTCCCCCGCCCCCTCCTACCAGTATTTTTATAGCCGTTACGACGCATAGGGCTCCATCGCGGCGCGGCCGGGCGGGGAGCCCGTAGGGTTCCCGGCCGCCGCTCAGCGAGCGCCGCTC
>ERZ795053.2436-NODE-2436-length-22506-cov-18.128591_pt1 | contig 22506 bp, 20 predicted proteins | sample MGYA00375137_ERZ795053 | MGnify/ENA primary metagenome ERZ795053 (study PRJEB30182, sample SAMN05720284) | activated sludge metagenome | isolation source: Anaerobic digester | place: Hong Kong | collected 2014-12-17 ...
ATGGTCTCGGTGGACGTCAACACGGGCCGCTTCACGGGCAAGCGGAACCAGGAGGACACCATCACCGAGACCAACCTCTACGCCGCCAAGGAGGTGGCGCGGCAGCTGCGGCTGCGCGACATCGGCGGCATCATCGTGGTGGACTTCATCGACATGGAGAGCGAGGCCAACAAGAAGCGCGTGGAGCGCGAGCTCACCACGGCGCTCAAGCGCGACCGCGCCCGCACCAAGGTGTTCCCCATCAGCAAGCTGGGCCTCATCGAGATGAGCCGGCAGCGCGTGCGGCCCTCGCTCACCAGCTTCCTCAGCGACGACTGCCCCTACTGCAAGGGCACCGGCAAGGTGCTCAGCCTGGCCACCCTGGCCAACCGCGTGGAGCGCGAGGTGCACCGCGTCTTCCACCGCACCGGCGAGAAGGTGGTGCAGATCCGCTGCAACCCCATGCTGGCCATGCACCTGCTGCGGGAGAAGGCGGAGCAGATCGAGGAGCTGTGCGAGGAGCACGGCATGAGCATCGACATCCTGGACGATCCCGCCCTGCACCGCGAGAGCTTCCAGGTGGTGTCGCTGCGCACGGACCGGGACCTGCTGCGTGAGATCGACCGCCAGGACGGCGCCGCCGGCGATGGCCGGCCCCGCGGCCGCGGCAACCGCCGCAAGCCCGTGAGCGCCACCACCAGCGGCTCGCGCGGGGCGGCCTCGCCCTCGGCCTCGCCCAAGCGGGCGCCCCAGCCGGAGCGCGTGAAGGAGCGGCTGGCCGAGAGCGCCGCGGAGAAGCCGGCGGCCCGTGAACAGGCGCCCCGCGAACGGGCGCCCCGCGAAGCGGAGCCGCGCGAGACGGAGCCGCGGCGGGCCGACGACGAGGCGGGAGGCATCGTGGGTTCGCCCCGCGGGCGCACGCGCGCCGGGCGCCGGCGCGGACGGCGCGGCGGCCGGGGCCGTCGTCCGGGCGAGGGGGAGCAGTCCAACCAGGAGAGCGGGGGCGGCGGCGACGACGCCTCCTGACAGGCGTCAGGCCGGCGGCGGCGGCTCCAGGCGGGAGCGCAGCTGCAGCCGCGCCGTGAACCAGTGATCCGATGCGAGGGCCGCGTCTCGGGCGCGGCCCTCGCCCGTCTTCAGGCGGGAGGCCAGGCCCCGCAGCAGGGCCTTGAGACCGTACTCCACGAACTGCGCGGCGCGGTAGGCGCCCACCCACGCCGGGCCCTGGTGCTTGGCCACGAACAGCCGCAGGCTGGCCTGGAACTGGGTCAGGCTGAAGCGGCTCACCCGCGCCGCGGCGCGGCCCTCCAGGTGGGCCACGCGCGCCTCGGGCACGCACCAGATCTCCAGCCCCTGAGCCGCCGCCCGGCGGCACCAGTCGGTCTCCTCGAAGTACAGGAAGAAGCGCTCGTCCAGCGGACCCACCGCCGCCCACACGCGGCGCGGCGCGGCCAGGCAGGCGCCCACCACGTAGCCCACGCGCAGCGGCGGGCCGCCGTCGGGACCCGGTCGCGCCGCCGTGGCCGCGCGCAGGGGCCCGGGCAGCCAACGCCGGGCGGGATCCACGATGTTCAGCAGGTGGTAGCGCAGGCGCGGCCCCGTGCCCCAGCTCAGGGTGGGGCGGCCGTCGGCGTCGGTCAGCAGGGGACCGCAGGCGCCGGCCTGCGGCGTGGCGTCCAGGAAGGCCGCCAGGCGGGCCAGGCTGCCGGGCTCGGCCACGGTGTCGGGGTTGAGCAGCACCAGGATGCGGCCGCTGCAGGCGGGCAGGGCCCGGTTGTTGCCGGCCGCGAAGCCCAGGTTGGCGCCGGTCTCGATCAGCGCGGCTCCGGGGAACTCGGCGCGAACCATGGCCGGCGTGCCGTCGCGCGAGGCGTTGTCCACCACCACGATCTCATGGGAGAGGGCGCCGCAGGCGGCGGGCACGGCGGCCAGGCAGGCGCGCAGGTCGTCGCGCGTGTTCCAGCTCACCACCACGATGGACAGGTCGGGGGCCATGGCGCTCCAGGTTCGGGCGGCGGCGGGCCGCTCAGTGGCGGCTGGCGCGGCGCAGCGTCTCCCGCTCGGCGTCGGTGAGGCTGTCCAGGCCCTCGCGCGAGATCTTCTCCAGGATGCGGTCCACCTCGCCGGAGCCGCCGCCGGCGCCGTTGCCCGGCCGGGATTTCGGCTCCTCGTCCACCACGCGGAACTTGGAGGCGGCCTTGCGCTTGCGCCGCGACCGCAGCAGGTCGTCCAGACGACGGCGTCCGCCGCGCAGGTAGATGTAGCCCACGGCCATGCCGCCCAGGTGGGCCAGGTGGCCGATGTTGTCGGTCCGCCACATGGACAGGGTCTCGATCAGCACCAGGCCGATCACGAAGATCCGCACCGGGATGGGCACCAGGAAGTACAGCATGATGCGCCGGTCCGGATAGATCAGCGCGAAGGCGGCCAGCAGGCCGTACACGGCGCCCGAGGCGCCCATGAGCACGTTGTAGCGCGTGTTCGCGTCGATCAGCGGCATGAGCAGCATGTAGGTGAGGCCCGCGCCCACGCCCGTGATCAGGTAGTAGCGCAGGAACTCCCGGCGCCCCCAGAGCTGCTCCAGCTCCGAGCCGAACATCCACAGCACGAACATGTTGAACAGGATGTGCAGGAACGTCACGTGCAGGAACATGTACGTGACCGGCTGCCAGATGTGGAACTGGCCGAAGACCTTGGCGGGCATCAGGCCGAACGTGGTGTCGAACCAGGCGCCGGCGCCGCCCAGCGACAGCACGGACTGCAGCAGGAACACGCTGATGTTGATGGCGAGCAGCGACTTCACCGTGGGGGTGAGGCCGGGGCCGAAGCCGAAGGACGGGCCGGAAGAGTAGCGCACGTTCGCTCCTTGGTGGGTCTCGGGTCCGGGTCCAAGCTACATCAAGACATCGACCCAGGCACGCCTGGATTGAGCGGCGGGCGCAAAAAAGGCGGGGAGCCCGTGGGCTCCCCGCCGTGCTTCCGGTCCGGAGGACTCCTAGCGGAACACCGCCGACATGGTCGCGGCCGCGCGCTCCGAGACGGTGACCGTCGTCGAGCTGATCGTACCGTAACCCGTCCCGTGCGTGGGATCCCAGCTCACCGTAGCCAGGTCCACCATGGGGAAGTCGGTCCCCAGCTGGGCGTTCATGGCGTTCAGGAAGCCGTTGGCCACCCGCGCGTAGCCGCGGTTGTTGGGGTGCACGCCGTCCAGGGAGAACAGCGTGGTGGCCGCCGCGGTCTGCGGGCCCACGGCGCTGGCCAGCACCAGGAAGTGCGCGGCCTCGGTCATGGGATCCAGGGCGGCCAGCTCCGCGTTGGCGTCGTAGAGGAACACGTTGGACCGGGCGCCGACCGCCGCGGCGATGGCGGAGTTGTAGGACGTCACCGTGTTGGCGACGAGCTGCGCCTCGGCCACGGAGAGCGTGTACTCCGCGGGCAGGGGCAGGGCGGCCAGGCCGCCGTGCGCACGCAGGTAGCCCAGCGCGGTGAACAGCACGATCTGGGCGTCGGACTCCTCCATGGCGAGCATCCCCTCGGGGATGCCCGACGCCTGCGCGAACAGGGCCTTGGGCATGAAGAACGGCACCGAGGTGATGGACGGGATGTTGGCCACGAAGATCACGGGCGCGAATCCGTGCCGCTCCATGACGCCGTTGGTGATGTTGTCCAGGGCGGCCCCGTACATGGCGGTGAAGAGGCTCGGCGGCGTGAGGTTCACGGCCTCGCCCGCATGCACCACGCCGTCGTTGGGCTGGCCCGAGGTGGCGCCGCCCAGCACGTCGTTGTTGCCGAGCCAGAAGGTGCAGATGGTGGGGCCGCGCGCGATGAGCTGCTCCAGCATGCTGTAGCCGCCGAAGACGGAGTTGCGCAGGATCAGGTCGAAGAAGGCGTTGCCGGGCGACTGGCTCGTACTCGAGTCCAGGGCGTCGGCGAAGTCCTTCAGGGTGGCCCCGGGCACGCCCAGGTTGCTGTAGGGGACCGGCCACGAGGCGGCCAGGGCCAGGGGCTGGATCTCCGTGATGTGCGTGCTGTCCAGCACCGCGATGGAGCCGGCCATGGCGTCGTAGTGCAGCACGCCGGCCCGGTACATCGGGTTGGTCAGCGCGGTGCTGCCCAGGCCCGGAGGCGCCAGCAGAGGCTGCATGAAGGATCCGGCCGGGTAGCCCATCTGGGTGGCGATGAGCTGGGGGTAGCTGGTGGCCTGGCCGGTCAGGATCAGGCCGCTGTCCATGAAGCCGGCGGTCAGGCTGTTGCCCACCGCCACGTAGTTGCCGAACACCGCGGCGCCCGAGGGCTGCTCCACCGAGAGGGTGGAGTGGCCGGGGGCCTCCAGGTCGCATCCGGTGGCCAGGAGGCCGGCCAGCGCCGCGCCCAGAAGGATGATCAGAGACTTGCGCATGTCGTTCCTCCTTTCCTAGAACTTGTAGCCGATGCCGATGCCGAAGATGTCCGCGCGCGAATCGTACGTGCCCGCGGGGCTGATCTCCGGGTCGAAGCTCTGGATCTCGCCGTTCTCCACGTTGCTGCGGGCCTTGAAGATCACCGCCATGTAGGAGCCGGTGAACGTCAGGCGGTCGCTGACGCGGTAGGCCAGGCCCACCGAGGCGTCGTTGCGGTCCGAGTCCGGCAGCAGCGGGCTCATGCTCTCCACCGGCTGGGGCGTGTTGTCGCGCACGTAGCCGGCCATGGCGGTCAGCTCCGGGCTGAGGTCGTAGCTGAGGCCGGCGCGGAACTGCCACACGTCCTCGTACTGCTCCTCGATGGACTGGTCCAGCATGGGGTTGTTGAAGTCCAGCACCAGCTTGTCGAAGGTGCTCCAGTTGAAGTGGACGAAGTCCACCTCCACGCGGGCCGCGTCGGTGAGCTGGTAGGCGGCGGCCAGGCTCAGCATGTGGGGCAGGTGCAGCACCGTGGTGCCGTCGTGCTCCGCGCCGCCCAGGCCCGCGATGATGCCGTCCACCGCGCCCTCCAGGGCGGCGGGGGCCACGTTGGTCAGCTCCATCTTGCCGTCCTGGATGGCCAGGTCCTTCTGCTGATGGAACATGGCGCCCAGGGTGAGGCGGTCCGTGGCGCGGATCATCACGCCGGCCTGGGGCGTGAAGTTGGGCTCGCAGCTGCCGGAGATCTTGGCGTCGATGACGTTGATCTCGTCCATGTTCCCGCCGAAGGGCTGGGTGCGGAAGCGGTTCAGCTCGATCTCGCTGAAGGCGATGTCCAGGCCGAAGGAGACCGCCACGTCCTCGTGCACCTTCCAGGCGAAGGTGGGGCTCACGTACACGGTGGCCAGGTCCACGTCGTAGCTCAGGGCGCGGCCGGCCCAGGCCTCCGGGTCGCTCCACTCCACGCCCAGGCCGAAGGGCGCGTACACGCCCAGGCCGAAGGTGAGGTTCTCCTCGAACGTGGTGTAGTAGTAGAGGCCGGGGATGGGGAAGCTCTGGTCCACGGTCTCGCCGCTGGCGAAGGTGCCGTCGGGCGCGTAGGCGCCGGTGAACTTGGCGGCGGGGACCACGGGCATCAGGTTCAGGTCCAGCGCGGAGCCTTCCAGGAAGGCCAGGCCGGCCGGATTGTAGAAGATGGCCGAGCCGTCGTCGGCCGTGGCGGTGAAGGCGCCGCCCATGGCGGTGGCCCGGGCGCCGGCCTCGTAGATGTTGAAGCCGCCGGCCAGGGCGGTGCCGGCCGCGAACAGCAGGCAGACCGTGATCGTCCAGCGTAGGGTCCCTCGCATACTGCCTCCTCGGGAAGGGCGAGTCGTGGGTCGATTCGTGAACAGCGGGTCGGGTCGATGCGTGCTGGCCAACCTACCACAGACCTGCTTGTTCTTGAAACTGCAAACCCGCATGAAAAAGGGCCGCCCCGCGAGGGGGCGGCCCGATGGGCGCGGGTGCGGGGGGACCTAGCGGGAGGTCCCGTCCCAGCTCTTCATCCGGTCGGTCACGAACGATGCGATGATCAGCGCCAGCATGATCGCCGTGCCGATGAAGACCCAGTCCGGCACCTTGGCGGCGTCGCCCTGGGCGTAGCTGTGCAGGCCGGACAGGAAGTAGTTCACGCCGAAGTACGTCATGACCACCGAGGCGATCCCCGCGAAACCGCTGGCCGCCAGGACCCAGGGCCGGTTCATGGCCGGGATCCAACGGAAGTGGATGGCCACGGCGTAGACCAGGATGGTCACCAGGGACCAGGTCTCCTTGGGGTCCCAGCCCCAGTAGCGGCCCCAGCTCTCGTTGGCCCACACGCCGCCCAGCAGGGTGCCCACGCTGAGCAGGCCCAGGCCAGTCACCAGCACCTTGAAGCTGAGGCGGTCCAGCTTGAGCACGGCGTCGCGCACGTGCTCGCGGCCGGGGCCCTTGAACAGCAGCAGGATCAGGGTCAGGCCGCCCAGCAGCGAGCCCAGGCCCAGGAAGCCGTAGCTGCCGGTGATGATGGTCACGTGGATGTTCAGCCAGTAGGAGGCCAGCACCGGCACCAGCGGACCGATGTCCGGGTTGAAGGTGCTCAGCATGGCCACCGCCAGGATCACCATGGTCAGCAGGGCCGCGATGCCGCCCGAGGAGCCGCGGCGGTCCTTCAGCTCGAAGAGGATGCCCGCCAGGGCCGTGGCCAGGGCGATGAAGATCAGCGACTCGTAGCCGTTGCTCAGGGGCGCGCGGCCCGAGGCCACCCAGCGCAGCACGAACGAGAACAGGTGGTAGCCGAAGCTGCCCAGCAGGAGCAGCAGGCCCAGCCCGTACAGGGGGTGCTTCCAGGAGTACTGGGCGCCGCGGCGGCGGGCCAGGCCCCAGAAGAAGGCGGCCATCAGCACCAGGAAGGCTCCGAAGTAGGGCATGGTCACGTTGCGGAAGGGATGGCTGCGGTTGAGCCAGAGCTCGGAGTCCACGGCCGTCTTGGACGGCAGCACGTCCGCGCCGTAGCGGCGCTGCAGGTCCTGGATCACGGCCAGGGCGCGGGCCAGACGGGCGTCGTCGCCGTGGGCGGCGCCCTCCACCAGCTCGCCCATGATGCCGCGGGCGGTGTCGCGCTCCTCGCCGGGCGGGATGCTCTCCACGTCGTTCAGGCCGGCCCAGGTGTTGTTCTTGTCGCCCGGGATGGGGTAGAAGCGCACGCCGCCGCCGCCCAGGGCGTCGTAGAAGATGTTGAAGCGGTCATTGAAGTCCAGCAGCTTGCGCTGGACCTTGCTGCGGTCGCGGTCCGGCGTGCGCAGGGCCTCGCGCACCTGGTCCTGCAGCATGTACTGGCCCTGGGGCGTGATCAGGCTGCGGGCGCTGACCCACTTCACGTCCTGGGAGACGCCCAGCATGTCCTTCACGCCGGGGAAGCGCACGGCGATGATGGGCTGCTCGAACCAGTACTGGGGGTTGCTGATCCAGCTCAGCCAGAGGTCCATGGGCTCCCACTTGCCCTCGCCCAGGGCCGGCGCGAACGCGCCCGCGGGGTGGCCGATGCGGGCCTCCTCCGGGTCGTAGTTCTCGCGCTTGGTCACCTTCATGACCAGCTCGCGCACGTAGGTGTCCATGGGCTTCATGCGGCCGCGCAGGTCCTGCATGGGCAGGCGCGAGAAGCCCTCCCGGGTGCCGGGGGAGAGGAAGTTGGCCGCCGGCGTGTCGTGCACGTGGGCCGGGGCGTGGTCGTGGCCGTCGCCTTCGGCGTGCACGTGGTCCTGGGCCAGGACGGCGCTCCCGCAGACGAGCAGGGCGGCCAGCAGCAGGCTATGGAGCAAGGGACGCATGACGGGTCCTTCCTAGGAGTTGTCCTTCCGCGGCCACAGCTGGTCGCGGGCGAAGACCAGGACGAAGCCCACGCTGATCAGGATGTACCCGATGTACGTGGGCCACTTCCCGGGGTCGTAGTTCACCGAGAGCACCGTGCCCTTCTCGTCCGGATCGTAGGACGACTGGAAGTGCTTGAAGCCCCGGTGGGTCAGCGGGTGGTTCATGTAGATGCGCACCGGACGCCCGTCGATGCCCTGGGCCTCGTCGTAGAGGCGCACGTGGGACTCGTAGCTGGCGGGGTTGCGGCTGCCCGGGTAGGTCAGCAGCAGGAAGTCGTCCAGGTGCACGCTGTAGGGCAGCGGGATCTTGATGGAGCCCAGCTTGACCACGGCTTCCTTCCCGCCCAGGCTCAGCTTGGCGCCGCGGCCGTCGTCCTTGAACACGATGTCCGAGGCCGTGGTTCCGTCGGGCGCGGTCAGCGACACGCGGGCGGCGGCGGGGGCGTTGGGGTCCGCGCTCAGGCCCGGCTGCATCTGCACGTGCTGCATGGCGCCGCTGACCACGAAGGCGGCGCCGCTGCCCGACGCGCGGTAGATGCTGGCGAACTCCACCTCGAAGGCCTCGCCGCCCGGGTACGTGGCCACGGGCTGGGCGTCCTCCATGGACAGCTTCTGGTAGGCGCCGGCGGCGCGGGCGCGCACGGTGCCGTCGTCGGCCAGGGCGAAGGTCACGCCCTGGCTCAGGCCGTAGACCAGGTCCAGGTCCGCGAAGGCGTCCTCGCCGCCGCCGTGGTTCATGGAGAAGTCGGGGTGGTAGGCGAAGAGCAGGCGCTCGCCGCTGGAACCGTCGGGCGCGGTGATGCCCACGCGGATCATGGGGTTGTCCAGGGGCGAATCGAAATCCGTGCCGCCGCCCACGCGGAAGCTGGCCTGGAACTCGGTGACGGTGAAGGTCCAGCCGCCCAGCTCCAGCTCGCCCTCCAGCGGACGGGAGACCGGCAGGGTGCCGGTGCGGCCGTCCACGCGCACGCGCAGGTCGCCGTAGGCGGAGCTGCCGCCCGGCGGCGGCGCGTCGCCGCGCACCACGCTGTAGCGCACGCCGTCCACGCGTTCGGACTCGCCGCCCACCAGGGTGACCTCCTGCAGGGCGTCGCCGTCGGCCATGGCCATGGTCAGGGCCGGGGGGCCCTCGGCGGCGGGGAGCTGCTTCATCTCGAAGCGGGGCCAGTAGTCCTCCACGGCCAGGCGGTAGCTGCCGCCTTCCAGGGTCACGTCGTGGGCCACGGTCTGGCCGGGCTGGTAGAGGCGGACCTCGTAGCTGTCGAAGCTGTCGCCCATGCTGGCCTGGAGGTGGGGCTCGCGGGACCAGATGAAGTTGGTGCTGGAGCCCTCGCGGATGGGCATGATGCCCTCGTAGCCGTACCAGCGGGTGATGCCGGCGCTGATCAGGATCCAGATCATGGAGATGTGGACGATCACGAAGCCCGTCTGCCGGGGCTTGTAGGGCATGTCCTTGAACAGCCGCAGGATCAGGTTGAGGCAGAACAGGCCCAGCAGCACCTCGAACCAGAGGGCGTTGTAGACCAGGCCGCGGGCGCCCTCCGCGCCCATCTGCGACTCGATGAACGTGGCCTTGCCGATGGCCACCGCGAAGATGACCAGCAGGGGGACCGTCAGGCGGAGGGAGGCGAGGGCGGCGATGACCGGGTTCTGGAAGAAACGTTTCACGACATCCGTCCGGGTTGGCGTGGCGGCCGGCGGTTCCGTCGCCGGTCCGTGGAAACGGCCGAGGGGTGGTCCGGAGCCACCATGATAGCTTGCGTATCCATCTCCCACAAGATGACTTGCATTTCTCCTGCCGGGGCGCTGGGCGTTCGCCCTTGACAGGATGAGGCATAAACTGTATTTATCGGTAAGAATTTCCAGATTGCTGCCGTTCCCCCTCCGATCCGCGAGGTCCGGTCGTGTTCAAGGTCGAAACGCGCTACGCCCTCCACGCCATGGTGGTCCTCGCCCAGAACGACGGCCTGGTGCCCAACGCCCGGCTCGCCGAGCGCCTGGACGTGTCGTTGCCCATGGTGGCCAAGATCCTCAACCGGCTGGTCCGGTCCGGGCTGGTGACCAGCCGTCCCGGCCCGGGGGGCGGGTACACCCTGGCCCGCGCCGCGGACACCATCCCCATCATGGAGGTGGTCACGGTCTGCGAGGGGCCCGACTGGTCGCAGGGCTGCATCCTGGGCCTGCCCCAGTGCGGGGACGATCACCCCTGCGAGATGCACGGCACCTGGGGCGGTCTGCGGGACAAGATCCGCGGCATGCTCCAGAATCATTCCGTGGCCGCCATGGCCAAGGGGGAGGTCTCCTTCCCTCTCGACGACGGGCCGATCCGGCTCTAGGTCCCCCCGCCGCAATCCCGGGGAGCATGAAGAAACGGCCGGCCCCTCGGGGCCGGCCGTTCCGCATGACTCTCGGTGGCAACTCCGTTTAGAGGCAGGCCTTGTTCAGCCCGCTGGCGTACTGGACGAGGTCGGAGAGGTTGATGATGCCGTCGAAGAAGAAGTCGATGGTGGCATCATACGCGCCGCCCTGGTACAGGGGGGCGAAGATCACGGTGTCGGACAGGCCCACGCTGAGGTCGCCGTCCAGGTCCGGGGTCAGCACGGTCAGGGGCAGGTCCGAGCCGATGAGCGCGGAGCCCAGCACCATGATGTGCAGGCCGGCGAAGGTGTTGCCGCCCACGGGCAGGGCGCCGGTGAACGTGGTCACGCCGGCGGCGTCGCTGTCGGCGTCGGCGTTGACGGTGGAGCAGAACTGCAGGCCGCCGTCGATGCTCTCAACCCAGACGTCCTCCAGGGGGAAGCCGACGACGGGGTTGCCCACGGGGTTCAGGAGGGTCACGGTGATGGTGGCATCGACCGCGGCTCCGCCAAGGGCCTGGGCCGCGGTCAGGGGCTGACCGCTGCCGTCCGGAATGCTGAACAGGCAGGCCGCCGAACCATCGACGGACGCGGTGCTCAGAGTCAGATCGGGCAGGTTGGCCGCGGCGGGAGCGGCGACGAGAGCGACGAGACCAAGGGTGAGAATCGTCGCAGCGGTACGATGACGCATGGGTTTACCCTCCAGGGACTAAGACGAGAGTCATGACTTCGGAAGGACTCCATTGTACAAGATATTTTCCCATAGTACAACCCGTGTCCTCTCCCTGTTTGGAAAAAATCCCACCCATCCCTGAACGAGGATCCTGAGGGGCGGAATTTATACTTGACAAAAGTTTCCGGTATTCGTTGCTTGGGGCTTGGAACGGGGGCGGAACCATCGGAAACGCCCCGCAAGGACCGATTCCATGAGGGATGCGATGAAGATCTCCAAACCCGAGGAACAGGCCATGAGGCTGGTCATGCGCATGGCCACCCATGCGGATCAGGCCACCCTGGGGGAGCTGTCGGCCCTGGAACGGCTGCCGGAGCCCACCGTGGCCAAGCTGCTGGGGCGCCTGCGCCAGGGCGGCATCGTGGAGGTGCAGCGCGGCCGCAACGGCGGCTACGTGCTGGCGCTTCCGCCCGCCGAGATCACCGTGGCCGCGGTCATCCGCGCCCTGGGCCGGCCGCTGCTGGAAGGGGCCTCGTGCTCCCCGGTGGACTCCCTCGATCCCGAATGCCCCCACGCCGCCGACTGCGGCCTGCGCAGCGTGTGGCACCAGGTGTCGCTGCGCATCCGCGACGTGCTGGAGAGCACCAGCGTGGCCGACCTCACCCAGAAGGAATCCGCCGTCTCGGCGCGCCTCATCGAGCGCCTCGAACCGGCGGGCACCCCCAACGTCCCCCAAGGAGCGACGACCTCATGAACGCGAAGACCCCCGTCTTTTCCTGCCGCGGCGTGCGCGTCTCCGTCGAAGGCAAGGAGATCGTCAAGGGCGTGGACCTGGACGTGATGCCGGGCGAGAAGCACGCCCTGATGGGCCCCAACGGCTCCGGCAAATCCACCCTGGCCGCCGCGCTCATGGGTCATCCCGCCTACGAGGTGAGCGGCGAGATCCTGCTGCGCGGCGAGCGCGTGGACGGCCTGGCTCCCGACGAGCGCGCCCGCATGGGCATGTTCCTGGGCTTCCAGTACCCGGTGGCCGTGCCCGGCGTGACCGTGGCGTCGTACCTGCGCGCGGTGCTCTCGGCCCGCCGCGGCGCCGACGTGCCCGTGCGCGAGTTCCGCAAGGAGATGGACGCCGCCTTCGCCGAGCTGGGGGTGCGCAAGGAATTCGTCACCCGCTACCTGAACGACGGGTTCTCCGGCGGCGAGAAGAAGCGCCTGGAGATCCTGCAGATGCTGATGCTGAAGCCGGAGTTCGCCCTGCTGGACGAGACGGACTCGGGCCTGGACATCGACGCCCTGAAGGTGGTCAGCGAGGGCATCAACAAGGCCCACCACGCGGACAACGGCGTGCTGCTGGTCACCCACTACCAGCGCATCCTGGACTACGTGAAGCCCGACGTGGTGCACGTGTTCATGGACGGCCGCATCGTGCGCACCGGCGGCTTCGAGCTGGCCGGGGAGCTGGAGGCCAAGGGCTACGACTGGTTGGCGCCCGCGACGGTGGGCGCCGGAGAGGAGGCGACGTCGTGAGCAACGCTCAGAAGAACATCGCCGGGATCCGCGACGACTACACGGCCCGCTACGGATTCCACAACGTCGAGGACTACATGACCAAGCTCCCCAAGGGGCTTGACCACGGCGTGGTGGAGGCCATCTCCCAGAAGAAGCAGGAGCCGGCCTGGATGAACGAGATCCGGCACCAGGCCCTGGACATCTTCCTGGAGAAGCCCATGCCCACCTGGGGCAACATGGAGCTGCTCGGCCAGATCGACTTCGACGACATCCACTACTACATCAAGGCCAAGGGCGAGCAGGCCCGCAGCTGGGACGACGTGCCCGAGGACATCAAGAACACGTTCGACCGCCTGGGCGTGCCCGAGGCCGAGCGCAAGTTCCTGGCCGGCGTGACCGCCCAGTACGAGTCCGAGGTGGTCTACCACTCCATCCGCGAGGACCTGGAGAAGCTGGGCGTGCTGTTCATGGACATGGACTCGGGCCTGCGCGAGCATCCGGACATCGTGAAGAAGTACTTCGGCACGGTGATCCCCACCCGCGACAACAAGTTCTCCGCCCTGAACACGGCCTGCTGGAGCGGCGGCTCGTTCATCTACGTGCCGCCCCACACCAAGGTGGACATCCCGCTGCAGGCGTACTTCCGCATCAACGCGGAGAACATGGGGCAGTTCGAGCGCACCCTGATCATCGCCGACGAGGGCAGCAGCGTGCACTACATCGAGGGCTGCACCGCGCCCACGTACTCCTCGGACTCGCTGCACTCGGCCGTGGTGGAGCTCATCGCGCTGAAGGACGCGCGCATCCGCTACACCACCATCCAGAACTGGTCCAACAACGTGTTCAACCTGGTGACCAAGCGGGCCCACGCCCACGAGGGCGCCGTGGTGGAGTGGGTGGACGGCAACATCGGCTCCAAGCTGACCATGAAGTACCCGGCCATCGTGCTCAAGGGCGAGCGGGCCCACGGCGAGGTGCTCAGCATCGCCTTCGCGGGCCACGGCCAGCACCAGGACGCCGGCGCCAAGATGATCCATGCGGCGCCCAACACCACGTCGCGCATCGTCAGCAAGAGCATCAGCAAGGACGACGGACGCTCCAGCTACCGCGGCATGGTGGTGGTGACCAAGAAGGCCCACGGCTGCAAGACCAACGTGGAGTGCGACGCCCTGCTCATCGGCGACGCCGCGCGCTCGGACACGTACCCCACCATGGACATCGCCAACGAGAGCGTGCAGGTGGAGCACGAGGCCCGCGTGAGCAAGCTGGCGGAGGAGCAGCTCTTCTACCTCCAGAGCCGCGGCCTGACCGAGGACCAGGCGCGCCTGATGGTGGTCAACGGCTTCATCGAGCCGTTCGTGAAGGAGCTGCCCATGGAGTACGCGGTGGAGCTCAACAGGCTCATCGAGCTGGAGATGGAGGGATCCGTTGGTTAGCACGCACGACATGGTGGTCCCCAACGACACGGAGCTGGCCAGCCTGGGCGACGCCCTGGGCCAGGACGCGGCCGGCCTGGAGCGCCGCCGCGGCGCGCTGGCCGCGCTGCTGGAGGCTCCCGCACCCGACCGCGTGACCCACCTCTGGCGCTTCACGGATCCGCACCGCTTCGCCCCGGCGGCGTCGGTGGCGGCCGTGGGGTTCGTGGAGAAGGGCGACGCCGCGGGCACGGCCGCCGCGGTGGACCTGGTGCCCGGGATGCAGCCCCTGGTGACCCTGTCCGACGCGGCCCGCGCCGCCGGCCTGGAGATCCTGCCCCTGGGCGACCCGTCCGTGGCGGCGCATCTGGGCGCGGCCCTCGGGGCGCCGGAATCCCACTGGTACGCCCTGCTCAACGACGCCGCCTGGAACACGGGCGTGGCCCTGCGCCTGCCGCGGGGCAGGACGCTGGCGGACCCGGTGCGCGTGAGCGTGCACGCCGAGGCCGCGGCGGTGCTGCCGCGGATCCTGCTCATCGCCGAGGAGAACTCGGAGCTGACCCTGGTGGAGGAGCACACCGGCGGCGTGGACGAGGCCCGCGTGGCCGGCGTGACCGAGATCCTGGCCGGGCCGGCCGCCCGCGTGCGCCACGTGCTGGTGCAGGCCTGGCGACCCGGCGTGGACGGCTACGTGAGCGTGCGCGCCCGTGCCGACCGCGACGCCGATCTGCAGACCGTGTTCTGCGCCCTGGGCGGCGACCGCGCCAAGCTGGAGTTCGTGTCCACCCTGGACGGCGCCGGCGCCGCCAGCCGCATGGTGGGCGTGATCCTGGGCGAGGAGCGCCAGCATCTGGACGTGCATACGCGGCACATCCACGCCGTGGGGGAGACCCGCAGCGACATCGACGTGAAGGCCGTGGTGGCGGACCGCGCCCGCAGCACCTACACGGGGCTGATCCGCATCGAGGAGCGCGCGCGGGGCGTGGAGGCCTTCCAGGAGAACCGCAACCTCCTGCTGAGCGACGGCGCCCGCGCCGACACCATCCCCGAGCTGGAGATCCTCAACCAGGAGGTGGCCTGCAGCCACGGGGCCACGGTGGCGCCCCTGGACGAGGGGCAGGTCTTCTACCTGAGGAGCCGCGGCCTGGACGCCGCCCAGGCCCGGCGCATGATCGTGCGCGGGTTCCTGGAGAACACCCTGGCCCGTCTGCCCGAAGGCCTGCGCGCCCGCGTGGAGGCCGTGGTGGAGCGTCGGCTGGACAGCGTGGGGGACGGGGCGTGAGGACCAACGACGACCGCGTGCTCAAGGCCCCGGCCGGCGTGGAGCCCTGCGACGGCCAGAACGGCGACTGCTCCCACTGCGGCGAGCTGTTCCGCGAACGCTTCCCCATCCTGCGGCGGCAGGTGAACGGGCATCCGCTGGCCTACCTGGACTCGGGCGCCACGGCCCAGAAGCCGGAGGCGGTCATCGCCGCCCAGGCCCGCTACCTGCGCGAGCACAACGCCAACGTGCACCGCGGCATGCACACCCTGGCCGCCGAGGCCACGGACCTCTACGAGGGCTGCCGCGCGCGCACGGCCCGCTTCCTGGGCGCGGCGCGTCCGGAGCAGGTGGTCATCACGCGGGGAGCCACGTCGGCCCTGAATCTGGCGGCCCAGGGCCTGGCCCACCGCCTGGATCCCGGCGACGAGATCCTGGTCACGGAGATGGAGCACCACGCCAACCTGGTGCCCTGGTTCCAGGTGGCGAAGCGCGCGGGCGCCGTGGTGCGGGCCGTGCCGGTGACCGACGACGGCACCCTGGACCTGGCGGCCCTGAAGACCCTGCTCACCGACCGCACGAAGGTGGTGGCTCTGACCCACGTGTCCAACGTGCTGGGGACCATCAACCCGGTGGCGGAGATCGCGGCCCTGGCCCATCGCCGCGGCGCGGTGGTGGTGCTGGACGCGGCCCAGAGCGTGGGGCACATGCCCGTGCGGTTCGACGAGCTGGGCGTGGACCTGCTGGCCTTCTCGGCCCACAAGGCGTACGGCCCCATGGGGCTGGGTTTCCTGGTGGGCGCGCCGGCGGCGCTGGAGCTGCTGGAGCCGGCGGAGTTCGGCGGCGAGATGATCGAGACGGTGACCCTGGACGGGGCCACCTGGGCGGCGATCCCGCACCGCTTCGAGGCGGGCACGCCCAACGTGGCGGCGGCCGCGGCCTTCCCGCACGCCCTGGATCTGCTGGACGAGGCCACCCTGGAGCGCGTGCGCACCCATGAGATCAGCGTCACGGGCTACGCCCTGGAGCGCCTGGCGGAGTTCGGCGACGTGACCGTGTTCGGCCCCGCCGATCCGGCCCGCCGCGGCGGCCTGGTGAGCTTCCACGATCCGCACGTGCATCCCCACGACATGGCCCAGATCCTGGACGCCGCCGGCGTGGCCGTGCGCGCGGGCCATCACTGCGCCCAGCCCCTGCACCGGCGCCTGGGCGTGGTGGCCACCACCCGCGCCTCGTTCGGGATCTATTCGGTGCACGACGAGATCGACGCCATGATCGCAGCCATGGCCGACGCCCGGAGGATGTTCGGAGCATGATGGACGAGCTCTACCGCGAGGTGATCCTGGATCACCACCGCAGCCCGCGGGGCCGCGCGCCCCTGGCGTCGCCCGACGCCGAGGCCGCCGGCAAGAACCCCTCCTGCGGCGACGAGGTCACCCTGCAGCTGGCCTTCGACGGCGAGCGCATCGCCGACGCGTCGGTGCGGACCCACGGCTGCGCCATCGCCACGGCCAGCGGCTCCATCCTGGCCGAGCTGGTGGTGGGACGCACCCGCGACGAGGCCCGCCGCCTGGCCGGCGCCTTCCGCGAGGTCATGCACGACCCCGACGGCGAGCTGGCCGACGCCCTGGATCCCGGCGATCTGGAGGTGCTGACCGGCGTGCGCAAGTTCCCGCTGCGCGTGAAGTGCGCGCTGCTGCCCTGGATCACCCTGCTGGAGGCCATGCTGGCCGACGCCGAAGGCCGCGACGCGGCCGAGATCTCCACGGAGGAAGCCCGATGAGCGCCCCCAGTCCCAACGCCGTCCTCGACGCCATCCGCCCGGTCATCGACCCGGAGCTGAACATGTCCCTGGTGGACCTGGGCCTGATCCGCGGGATCAGCGTGAAGGAGGAGACCGGCGCCGTGGAGGTGGATCTCACCCTGACCAGCCCCATGTGCCCCATGGGGCCGGAGATCATCGCCTCGGTGCGCAACGCGGTGAACGCGCTGGACGGCGTGACGAGCTGCATGGTGGATCTGGTGTGGAGCCCGCCCTGGGATCCGCGGACCGACGCGAGCGAGGACTGTCGGGCGGAGTTGGGGATCTGGGACTGAGGCTCTGCGGAGCACGACGGCGGAGAGAAAAAGAGGCGCGCCCCGCGGGGCGCGCCTCTCGTCGTTCGGGAAACGGGGCGGGGTCAGTCCTTCCACTCCGTCACGAAGATGTTCGTGTCGCCCTCGTTGCTGTTGTGCCGATTGCTGCCGAACACGAAGGTCTTGCCGTCCGGCGCCCACATGGGGAAGCCGTCGAAGCCCTCGGAGTGGGTGATCTGCTCCAGGTTCCCGCCGTCCAGGTCCACCATCCAGAGCTCGAACTCGCGGCCGCGCGGGTTGGGGTGGTTGCTGCTGAAGATGATCTTCTCGCCCGAGGGGTGGAAGAAGGGGCCGAAGGACGCGCAGCCCAGCTGGGTGATCTGGCGCTGGTCCGAGCCGTCGGCGTTCATGACCATGATCTCCATGACCGAGGGGCGCACCTTCTCGTCGGCCAGCAGGCGCCGGTAGTCGTCCAGGGCGGGGCCCTCGGCCGGGTGGTGGCTGCGGTAGCAGATCTTGCTGCCGTCGGGGGAGAAGAAGGGGCCGCCGTCGTAGCCGGGGGTGAAGGTCAGACGCTTCACGTTCTCCCCGTTCAGATCCATGGTGTAGATCTCCAGGTCGCCGTCGCGCACGCTGGTGAAGACGATGGTCTCGCCGTCGGGGGCGATGGTGGCCTCGGCGTCGTAGCCCGGGGTGTCGGTCAGCCGCACCAGCGCGCGGGTGGTCATGTCCAGCTTGAAGATGTCGTAGCCGCCGAAGATCCCCCACACGTAGCCCTGGCTCATGTCCGGGGGCGTGGGGCACTCGGGGCCGGCCAGGTGGGTGGAGGAGAAGACCACCGAGGCGTCGCCCTTGGTGAAGTAGGCGCAGGTGGTGCGGCCGGTGCCGGTGCTCAGCAGCTCCGGGTTCCCGCCGCCGGCGGGCATGACCATGATCTGGTCGCAGGGGAAGCCCTCGCGGGTGGTCTGGAAGACCAGGCGCTTGCTGTCGTAGGAGAAGTACGCCTCGGCGTTCTCGCCGCCGTCGGTCAGCATGGCCAGGGGGCCGAAGTGGACCTCGCCGGGCTCCGGATCCACCACGCGGATGGGGGTGCCGGCGGGCTCGCCGGCGCAGCCGAGCAGGGCGAGGGCGGACAGCATGAGAAGGGCGGTGCGCAGCATGGTTCCTCCTGGGGGCGCGGTGATCCTCTGGGAGCGGTCAATCTATCACAGGGGGGCGGGACGGCCAGGGAAACCTGAGCGGCACGGCCTGATACGTTGCGTATTCGCGCGGATCTGATACCCTGGGCACCGATTCGCGCCGCTGAGGCGCCCGTGTCTTTCGCGAAAGGACGCACGGATGAAGATCGGAGTGCTCCGCGAGACCGCCCCCGACGAGCGCCGCGTGGCCCTGGTGCCCGCCTCGGTCGCGCCGTTGGTCAAGGCGGGCTGCGGCATCGTGGTGGAGAAGGGGGCCGGCGCGGAGGCCGGGTACCCCGACGCCGACTACCAGGAGAAAGGCGCGGAGCTGGCCGACGCCGCCGGCGTGCTGGCCCAGGCCGACGTGGTGGTGCAGATCCGCGGCCCGGGCGCCCAAGGCCCCGACGCCGACCTCTCGGCCTTCCGCAAGGGCCAGGTCCTGGTCGGCACCCAGGACCCCCTGGGCAACCCCCAGGCCTGCGCGCGCATGGCCGAGGCCGGGCTGACCGCCTTCTCCCTGGAGCTGGTGCCGCGCATCACGCGCGCCCAGAGCATGGACATCCTGTCGTCCATGGCCACCGTCGCCGGCTACCAGGCGGTGCTGGAGGCCGCGGCCCTGCTGCCCAAGCTCTGCCCCATGCTCATGACCGCCGCCGGCACCCTGGCGCCGGCCAAGGCGTTCGTCGTCGGCGTGGGCGTGGCGGGGCTGCAGGCCATCGCCACGGCCAAGCGGCTGGGCGCGGTGGTGGAGGCCTACGACGTGCGCCCGGCCGTGAAGGATCAGGTGATCAGCGTGGGCGCCAAGTTCGTGGAGTTCGACCTGGAGACCGAGGGCGCCGAGGACAAGGGCGGCTACGCCAAGGCCCAGAGCGACGAGTTCATCCGCAAGCAGCAGGCCCAGATGGCCGCCGTGGTGGCGCGCAACGACGTGGTGATCACCACCGCCGCCATCCCCGGCCGCAAGGCGCCGGTGCTGGTGACCGAGGCCATGGTCCAGGGCATGGCGCCCGGGTCGGTGATCGTGGACCTGGCCGCCGAGCGCGGCGGCAACTGCGAGCTGACGGTGAGCGGGGAGACGGTGGTGCGCCACGGCGTGAGCATCGTGGGCGTGACGGACCTGGTGTCGCGCAAGCCCTACCACGCCAGCCAGATGTATTCCAAGAACGTGGAGACCTACCTGAAGTCCATGCTCAAGGACGGCGAGCTCGTCCTGGACATGGAGGACGAGGTGGTCGCCGAGACCCTGCTCTGCCGCGACGGCGCCGTGATCAACGGGCGCGTGCGGGGGCTGCTGGGCCTGGACGCCGCCAAGGGAGGGGAGTGACATGGACGCCCTCGTCGCAGCCATCACCGTGTTCGTGCTCGCGGTGTACATCGGCTTCGAGATCATCACCAAGGTGCCGCCCACGCTGCACACGCCGCTCATGAGCGGGTCGAACGCAATCTCGGGCATCACGCTCATCGGCGCGGTGATCTCCACCCGGTCCGACAACGAGATGCTGGCCACCGTGCTGGCCGTGGCCGCGGTGGCCTTCGCCACCATCAACGTGGTGGGCGGGTACATGGTGACCCACCGCATGCTCGACATGTTCAAGGGAAAGAGGTGAGACCGTGGAACAGACCTCTCACTTCCTGATTCCCGAGGGCTGGGTGAACCTGGCCTACGTGCTGGCCTCCATCCTGTTCATCTCCGGGCTGAAGGGCCTCACGCATCCGCGCACCGCGGTGCGCGGCAACCTCACCAGCGCCTGGGGCATGCTGCTGGCCGTGCTGGTCACGCTGCTGGCCAACGGGCTGGCCTTCCAGTGGATCCTGCTGGGCGCCGTGATCGGCGGGCTCATCGGCCTGCTGGCCGCCACGCGGGTGCAGATGACCCAGATGCCGGAGATGGTGGCCATCTTCAACGGCTTCGGCGGCGGGGCTTCGGTCCTGGTGGCCGGCGCGGCGCTGATCATCGCCCACCGCAGCGGGCACGCGGACGTGCAGACCACCGTGAGCACGGGCCTCTCCGGGCTGATCGGCGCGGTCACGTTCACGGGCTCGCTCATCGCCTTCGGCAAGCTGGCCGAGAAGCTGCCGGGCGGCTCCATCGGCTTCCCGGGCATGAAGGCCTTCAACGCGCTGCTGGGCCTGGCGGCCCTGGCCTGCGTGGGCTGGATGGCCGTGGATACCGCGGCCACCCTGCCCTACTGGATCATCGTGGCCCTGGCCGCCGTGCTGGGCGTGACGCTGACCATCCCCATCGGCGGCGCGGACATGCCGGTGGTCATCTCGCTGCTCAACAGCTACTCGGGTCTGGCGGCCGCGGCCACGGGCTTCGTGCTGATGAACAACGTGCTGATCATCGCCGGTTCGCTGGTGGGGGCGTCGGGCATCATCCTGACGCAGATCATGTGCAAGGCCATGAACCGCTCCCTGTCCAACGTGCTGTTCGCCAAGCTGGGACCCAGCGCCGACGGCCCCTCGGCCGACGACGTGTACGGCGGCAAGGTGAAGGCCACCTCCCCGGAGGAGGTCGCCATGCTGTTCGACACGGCCCAGCGCGTGCTCGTGGTGCCCGGCTACGGCCTGGCCGTGGCCCAGGCCCAGCACACCGTCCGCGACATGGCCAACATCCTGGAGTCGCGGGGCATCACCGTGGAGTACGGCATCCACCCGGTGGCGGGACGCATGCCCGGCCACATGAACGTGCTGCTGGCCGAGGCGGACGTGCCCTACGAGAAGCTCAAGGAGATGGACGAGATCAACCCCGAGATGGAGCAGATCGACGTCTGCATGGTCATCGGCGCCAACGACGTGGTGAACCCGGTGGCGCGTACGGATCCGTCCAGCCCCATCGCCGGCATGCCCATCATCGACGTGGACAAGGCTCGCACGGTGGTGGTGGTGAAGCGCTCGCTGAGCCCGGGCTTCGCCGGCATCCCCAACCCGCTGTTCGCCGCGGACAACTGCCTGATGATGTTCGGCGACGGCAAGAAGGCCCTGCAGGAGCTGGTGGGAGCCCTCAAGGAGGGCTAGCCCCGGCCCGGACCGGTCGCGACCGCCCCGGATCACCGCGATCCGGGGCGGTCTGTTATTCTTGGAACAGGCAACTCCATGCCACGTCGGCAGTTGGCTGCGCCCTCAGCGGACCATTCCCCTCCGGACTCGCGGGAGATCCGATGTTGATTCGGCGGGTCCCGGGTGTTAATGAGTTATGCATAAGGATCCCTGCCTACCACGCTAGCGCTGGAGTCGAGTCCATGACCACGTTCCGCTCCGCTGCCTGGTCCTCGGTCGGCAAGAAGGTCATCACCGGCGTGACGGGCCTCCTGCTCGTCGGCTTCGTGATCGCCCATCTCGTGGGCAACCTGACCCTCTTCATCCCCGACGGAGGACACGCGTTCAACGCGTACGCCCACTTCCTGGAGACCGCCGTCCACGGCTGGCTCATCTACGCCTTCGAGATCGGCCTGATCACCATCTTCCTCTTCCACATGGTCGCGGCGGTGACCGTGGCCTGGAAGGACAAGACCAGCGCGCGGCCCAAAGGCTACGCCGTGGTGAAGAACGCCGGCGGCAAGAGCCGCAAGAGCCTCAACTCGCGCAGCATGATCATCACGGGCATCGTGCTGATCGTGTTCGTGGTGCTGCACGTGAACATGTTCAAGTTCGCGGACCACGGCCTGGTCACCTACGAGGCCGGCAAGGCCGTGCCGGTGACCCTGGAGGAGGGCGCCGCCCACCACCCCGAGGGCGCGGTGAAGGACCTCTACACCACGGTGGTGGCGGCCTTCAAGCAGCCCGTCATCGCCGGGATCTACGTGCTGGTCATGATCCTGCTGGGCATGCACCTGCGGCACGGGTTCTGGAGCGCCTTCCAGTCGCTGGGCTGGAACTCGGACCGCCACATGGACCTGCTGCAGAACGCGGCCCGCGTGGTGTCCGTCCTGCTGGCGGTGGGCTTCCTGATCTTGCCGCTGTTCATCCTCTTCTTCGTCGACGCCAACGCCGCGGGAGGTCACTGATGAGCAAGATCCTCGACGCCAAGATTCCCGGCGGACCCATCGCCGACAAGTGGGACCGGCACGAGATGGAGTGCGGCCTGGTGGCTCCGGCCAACCGCCGCAAGTTCACGGTGCTGGTGGTGGGCACGGGCCTGGCCGGCGGCGGCGCCGCGGCGGCGCTGGGCGAGCTGGGCTACAACGTGCTCAACTTCTGCATCAACGACACGCCCCGCCGCGCCCACAGCGTGGCGGCCCAGGGCGGCATCAACGCCGCCAAGAACTACCAGAACGACGGCGACAGCGT
>ERZ795053.2437-NODE-2437-length-22502-cov-8.621286_pt1 | contig 22502 bp, 16 predicted proteins | sample MGYA00375137_ERZ795053 | MGnify/ENA primary metagenome ERZ795053 (study PRJEB30182, sample SAMN05720284) | activated sludge metagenome | isolation source: Anaerobic digester | place: Hong Kong | collected 2014-12-17 ...
GATCTACACAACCGAACACACTCTTTCCCTACACGACGCTCTTCCGATCTACCCCGGAGGATTCCGCGTTCGCACGGGTGTACCGCCAGTCACCAGCGCCACGCGAGAACGACCGGATCGCGCTGGGCGGGCTCATTGATGTGTGGCTCACCGCGGACACCACCGGCCTCAGACCCGTGCCACGCGATACCACCGGCACCCAAGCGACCTCCCATGATGCCGAGGACAACTGAGATCCTGCTCACCGTGGCCCTCCTCTCGGGCGCGCATGCCGGGTTCGCCCAGCCGGGCGAATCCCTTTCCCCCCTGCATGCCCAACCCCGGGAGGGTGCGCTCCAGGCCATGCAACGGTCGGACCTCAACGAGCTCTTCCTGTACGACTTCCTGCCGCAGGAACTGCCCATCCAGGACGATTTCTCCGTCGACCGGACCCGCTCACGCTGGTCGCAGGCCGGTGACCCGGACGTCTCCCTGGACCAGATCGTGTACCGGCTGGACACCAACGGGACCGAACTGCCCGAGATGGAGTTCGCCCTGGACACCACCTACTATTTCCGGTGGGACACGTCCAGCACCGGTGCGGATTCCCTGGCCGTGCAATTGCCGCTCCCGAGCTACGCGCTCACGATCAGGGACCTGACCGTCTGGCCCGTGACGCTCGAAGTGGTGGATGCGTGGCCACCCTACAACGTCTTTGATACGTTGGACCAGAACACGCCGGATACCTTGGGCGTGAACCCGGACGTGCTCCAGGACAGCCTTCTGGTGTACACGGTGGACGCCGACACGCGCACCTACATGCAGGGTGGAACGCAGGTCCCCTTGATCCTGTGGGAGGATGACTACGCCTACATCAACGGGACCTACCCGGTGGACCCGCCGACCATCGGGGTGGCCACCTTCGATGGTCTGGACCGGACGGGCTTTCCCTATCGGTTCGATCAGCCAACGGCATACGGGCTGGCGGACCGCCTCACGTCGGTGCCCATCGACCTGTCCTATCAGGTGTCCGACAGCGTTTACCTCAGCTTCTTCCATCAACCACAGGGCCTCAGCGGTGATGACCAGATCCAGCCGATCGACAGCCTGCTCCTGGAGTTCTATGCGCCGGTGGAGGACCAGTGGTACCTGATGTGGTGGAGCGAATACACGGCATTGGCACCCTTCCGGCAGGTGATGCTGCCGATCACGGATGAACGCTTCCTGCATGATGGCTTCCGCATGCGCTTCAGCAACAAGGCCACGCTGAGCGGTGCCCTGGACCACTGGCACATCGACTACGTCCGGTTGGACGAGAACAGGAGCTTCAGCGACACGGTGCTCGTGGACGTGGCCTGGGTCTACCCGGAGAGCTCGCTGCTCCAGACCTACACCGCGGTACCGTTCAAGGCCTTCGAGCAATCGCCGGCCTCGTACATGGCGGGCAACGTGGGTGAACTGATGAAGAACCTGGACGTGGTGGACAAGTTCATCACCTGGGGCTGCTTGTCCGGGATCGAGGGCGGGCCTTTGACCAATGCCTTCGGCGCGGGCAACAACATCTCCGGGAACGCCTCCAGCACGTTCGGCACCGCGCACCCGGTGGCCAACAACGCTCCACCCTTCCTCTATGACCCGTCGCTCTCCACGGATGATGCCTTCTGGCGCACCAAGATGTGGGCCAACGCCACGCCGGACATCAATCGCTACAACGACACCATTTCCTTCGTGCAGGAGCTGAGCAACTACTACGCCTACGACGATGGCAGCGCCGAGGCCGGGTACAGCCTGAACGTGGCCGGGGGAAAGATGGCCTACCGCTTCGACCTGGCCACCGGCGATTCGCTGCGTGCCATCCGTTGCTACTTCGATCCCATCTTCGAGGACCCCAGCGACGGTTCCTTCCTGATCACCATCTGGACGAGCCTCACCCCCGAGGTGATCCAGCACCAGAACTTCTCCTTCTCCTCCCCGGAGTATCGCATCGACGGGCTGAACAAGTTCGTTGAGTACCCGCTTGACAGCACCATCTGGGTGGAGGGCACGATCTATGTCGGGTGGGTGCAGACCACCGCGGACAAGCTGAACCTGGGCTTCGACAAGAACCGGAACAACCAGGACAAGATCTTCTACAAGGTGAGTGGCGGGTTCCTGAACACGAGCTTCGAGGGTTCCCTGATGCTGCGCCCGGTGTTCGTCTCCGACACCGATCCGTTCACCGGCATTCCGGAGCAGGCCGGGCCGGGAAGGCTGCAGCTGTATCCGAACCCCGCTTCCGACCGGTTCCAGGTGCGTGCGGACGGGGTGGAAGGAGCCGAGCGCCTGCGCATCCTGGACGCCCTCGGGCGCGAGGCGGGTTCCTGGTCCTACCGCGAAGGTGCGCCCATCGATCTGGGTTCCGCGCCGTCCGGCACTTACATCGTGCAGCTCCTGGGTCGCGCCGGTGCGGTGCTGGCGACCGGGCGCATCATCGTGCAACGGTGAACCAGGAGGACCTGGACCTGGAAGGTGGCGACGGGGAGCTCTACGAGCACCACCGCGTGGTCTGCGACCCGAACCAGTCCCTGGTGCGGTTGGACAAGTTCCTGTTCGACCGGCTCGCGAACACATCGCGATCCCGCGTGCAGGCCGCCGCGAAGGAGGGTCATGTGCGGGTGAACGGAAAGGCGGAGAAGCCCAGCTACAAGGTGAAGCCCGGCGATGTGATCAGCGTGGTGCTTCCCTACCCCCAGCGGGAAGTGGAACTGTTGCCGGAGGATATCCCCCTCACCATCCTGCATGAGGATGCCGACCTGATCGTGATCGACAAGCCCGCAGGTCTGGTGGTGCATCCCGGTCATGGCAACTGGACGGGCACCTTGGTGAACGCGCTCCTGCATCACTTCGGGGACCTGCCTTCCTCGCCGGGGCAGCCGATGCCGCGTCCCGGCCTGGTGCACCGACTGGACAAGGACACCAGCGGGGTGATGGTGGTGGGGAAGACCGAGGAGGTCCTGGCCCACCTCGCGCGCCAGTTCTTCGAGCGCACCAGTTCCCGCACCTACAACGCCCTGGTCTGGGGCGACTTTGCCGAGGAGGAAGGCACCATCGAGGGGCACATCGGCCGATCCCCGAAGGACCGCACGGTCCAGCAGGTATTCCCGGATGGGGAGCAAGGAAAGCCGGCGGTCACCCACTGGCGGGTGCTCGAGCGGTTCACCTACGTGACCCTGGTCGAATGCCGGTTGGAGACCGGACGGACCCACCAGATCCGCGCGCACATGCGCTGGATCGGGCATCCGCTGTTCAACGATGCGGCCTACGGAGGTGACCGGGTGCTGAAGGGAACGACCTTCACCAAATACCGCCAGTTCGTGGAGAACTGCTTCGCTGCCTGTCCGCGCCAGGCCCTGCATGCACGGACCCTGGGCTTCGATCATCCACGCACCCGGGAACGCCTGCAGTTCGAAAGCCCGCTGCCGGACGACATGAACAAGGTGCTGGAGCGTTGGCGGAACTACGTGTCCGCCAACCCGCCCGAGGCCTGATCCCGGAGCCTGGCGCGCTGGACCTTCCCGGTCCCGGTCCGCGGAAGGGGACCCCGAAGGATGCGGACCGGGAGTTCGTGTGGCCTCAGCACCCGCTTCAACCTTTCCAGGACGGCATCATCATCGTGCTCACCGGGTCCCGGCTCCAGGAACAGCACCACACGCTGCCCATCACGTTCATCGGGTTCCCCGAAGAATGCGTGAGGCCGTTCCAGGACGCTGTGGGAACGCGCCTCCAGGTCTTCCGGGAAGAGCTTTCGGCCACGGCTCAGGATCACCTCATCAGCCCGGCCCAGCCACTGGAAACGGGTCTCGTCCAGTAGCTCCACGAGGTCGCTGGTCCGGTGCTCGACCGTGGAGAGGTGCGGCGTCCGGACGATCAGCCGGCCTTCGTCGTCCACCCGGAACCCAACACCGGGACAGGCGCGATAGTCATCGTGTTCCTCCGGTCCGTTCAAGCGCCTGAGGGCCACATGGGTGAGCGTCTCCGTGCTGCCGTATCCCTGATGCACGGGAACCGACAGACCCCGGATCGCATCGCGCAGTCGCTCGTGTACAGGACCACCGCCAAGCAGGATGCTCCCGAAGTGCCGGTCAACAAATGGGCCTCCGTGCTCCAACAGACGGGCCAGTTGGCTCCCCACCAGCGGCGCGAAGTCGTGGGTCAGCCCTGCTCCGAGCAGGGGCGCGAGATCTCCCTGGGGTGGCACCACGCGAAGGTCCAGGCCCAGCACGAAGGCCCTTACCAGCATCATCTTCCCCGCAATGAAGTTGCACGGCAGGGCAAGCAGCGCCGTGTCACCGGGCCTTAGGTGGAACGCTTCGCCGGTAAGGTGTGCGCTGGCCATCAGGTCCTTCGCCGGGAAGCGCAGCTCCTTTGGCGGACCGGTCGTGCCGCTCGTTCGCGCCGTCATCGCGCCGTCACCGGTAACCAGTTCTTGGACCGTATCCCGGAGGGAACGCGTCCACTCGGTGTCGTGGTCGCGCACCAATGCATCCGCCCAGTCCCGGATCGCATCACCTTCCATGGTGATGCCCGAAACGGCGAGCCGGACGAACGGCGTGCTCATGCCTTCTTCGTGAGCAGGGGGGCGAGGTCCCAGGCGCGTTCCGGCAGCAGGTGGAGCGCTCCCGCATCCACATGCAGGGGCGATGGGATGTTGTTCGTGAACACGCGCCCCGTACCGAGCCCCTGGGCCGCCGTCACACCCAGCGTCGCGGTCCATTGGGCGATCGCGTTCAGTCCGATGTTGCTCTCCAAGGCAGAGGTGATCCACCAACCGATACCACGCATTTCGGCCAGGTCGATCCACTCTTGCGCGGCCGTCCAACCACCCACCAGGCTCGGCTTGATCACGATGTGCTGCGGGCGGATCGTATCCAGCAGGTCCTTCTTCAGTTGCAGGTCGTACATGCCGATCAGGTCCTCATCCAAGGCGATCGGGACCGGCGACCTCGCGCAGAGCTCGGCCATCAGTTCGTGCCTGCCGGCCGCCAGCGGTTGTTCGATGCTGTGCACTTCGAGGGCGGCCAGTCGGTCCAGCACCCGGTCCACCTCCCCGGGGTCGAACGCCCCGTTGGCATCCACGCGCACGGTGAGCTCCGATGGCCCGTGTTCGCTACGCAGGGCCTCGATCATCTCCAGCTCCCGGTCGATCCCGATGGCGCCTATCTTGACCTTCACGGTGGCGAAGCCCGCCTCCACTTGTTCCCTGAGCCGTTGGCGCATGGTGTTCTGATCGCCCATCCAGACCAGGCCGTTGATGGGGATCGCCTGGCGTCCGAGGGTGAACTCCGATGGGAACAGCACCTTGGTTCCGCCCACTTCCAGGTCGCGCAGGGCCTGCTCCACGGCGAAGCGCACGCTGGGTACCTGCACCAGGTCCGAGACCATCCGGTCCTCCCAATGCGCGGTGTCGGCACAGAGTTCCAGCAGTTTGGTGCGCACTTCCGCCGGGAACTCCAGGCTGTGGCCGGGAAAGGGCGCGGCCTCACCCATGCCGGTGATGCCCGGCCGCTCCTGGTCCTCCACCAGCAGGTACCAGACCGTGCGGGCGTTCAGGGTGCCCTTGCTGGTCCCGAGCGGGAAGTGGGGCACAAGCTCGTGCTCGATCCAGCGCGCCTGCCGCATTCAAGCCAGGATCAGGCCCGCCGCGAAGGCGATGGCGGTGAAGAAGGTGCCGAGGGAGAGCCGTTTGAGCTCAGGGTCCAGAGTGGCCGGTTCCCGGTTGTTCAGCACCTGTCGCAGGTGGGTGGCCAGCAGTGGCGTGGTCACCAGAAATCCCCATTGCGGCATGCCGCGGAACTCCACTGCCGTGAACAGCACCAGGCAACCCAGCCCGCCCAGCACCAGCAGGCCGTGGTATGATTTCGCGCGCTCACTCCCCAATCGCACGGCCAGGGTCCGTTTTCCGCTGGCCGCATCCCCGCGGACATCGCGCATGTTGTTCGTGTTCAATACGGCCGTGCTCCAAAGCCCGAAGGCTCCCGCAGGCAGCAGCAACGCGGGCCGAAAGCCACCGGCGTGCAGGAAGTAGGTGCCGGCCACGCCTGCCAGGCCAAAGAAGATCAGGACGCTCAGGTCCCCCAGTCCGGCGTAGCCATAGGGGGAGGCACCGTAGGTGTACTTCACGGCGGCTGCGATCGCCGCCAGACCCAGCAGCAGGAAGAGCCCGGTGACAGGACCCAGGCCGGTACCCACGAGCAGCAGGGCGACACCGCTCGCGAAGGCCAGCAGACCGCAGACCAGCATGGCCCGTTTCATGGCGGCAGCGCTGATCCGGCCGCTTTGCACCGAGCGCTGCGGTCCTACCCGGCCCGCGTTGTCCGCGCCGTTCACATGGTCGCCCAGGTCGTTGGCCAGGTTGCTCAAGATCTGAAGGAGGATGGCCGTGAGCAGCGCGAGGCCGAAGATCCAGGGCCGGAATGCCCCATCGAACGCGGCCAGACCGCTTCCTGCCACGATGCTTCCCGCGGCCAGGGGGAGCGTGCGCAACCGGAAGGCGTGCAACCAATCCCGGAGACCGGGGCGCAGCGTGCCGGTGGCGCCCGTGCTCATTGATCGGCGCCCTGGGCCAGGCTGAAGAAGTAGATCAGGTTCACCGACCAGCCACCCCCGGTCGCGTCGTAGCGGGCGCTGTTGAACTGCTCCACCTGGCCGTTGTCGGTCACGTTCCCGGAACGCACATCGGCGAGGGTCCACCAAGCATGGGCCATCACCTCGGCCCCGAACTTGGGACTGAAGTAGTAGGCGGCACCGGGGGAGAAGGTGTACATCTGGAACGATCCCTGTTCCCTCAGGTAGGTATCGTCCAGGTCCGTGAAGTTGTTCTCGGTGTTCTTCTCCAGTTCCCCGAAGTGGGCGCTCAGCTGGGCGAACAGACCGAACTTGCTGCTGCCGAGATGCCCGCGGATCGTGGGTCCCAGGCCCCACCAGCGGCCTTCCTGCAGGTTGCTGCGCGTGATCCCGGTGATCACGTTGGTCTCCGTGTAGTTGAACTCGTCGAAGCCGAAGGTGCCGCCCAGTCCCACGCTCAGCCAGTCGTTCACGAAGAAGGCCACCTGCGGGTCGATGCTCCAACGGAGGGTGTTCTTCACCCGGTACTCCTTCGCCTTCCAGCTGCCGCCCACGGAGGCGAAGAACATGCCCTTCCGCCAGGGTGGGCTGTCATCGGTGCGCTGGGCTTTCGCCGCGGTGACAAGCACCAGGCTGGCCAGGAGCAGGACGAACGACGGCCGATTGACCATGCCACGAAGTTCGGCATTGGCGGCCGATCAGCCGCGGTCCCCGGCCAGTCCTTCGAAATACGCGCGGAGCACCCGCGGAGAAACACCGGGGTCCGTGCGCACCACCAGAACGGCGGGTCTGTCGTGGTCCTTGAACAACTGCTCCAGCCCTTGCTGGAGCGAGGTCCTGTCGAACGCCTCATAGGTGGCAAGACCAAAGTGACCGGCGAGGGCCAGCGGATCGCGCCCATGCGGCGTCTCGAAGTAGGGGAGCAGGTCCTTGTCGCGATCGGGTCCGGGGATGTAGCGGAAGATGTTGCCGCCACCATTGTCGATGACCACGACCTTGGATCCCGGGGTGGCGAGGCCGTTCCAGAATGCGTTGGAATCGTACAGGAAGGCAACGTCCCCGGTGATCAATAAGGTCGGGCGTTCAGCGATGAACGCCGAGCCCAGGGCCGTGCTGGTGCAACCATCGATGCCGCTCGTGCCCCGGTTCGCATGCCACCGGACCTCTTGGGGCCGGTCGAACAGCTGCGCGTAACGGACCGGGGTGCTGTTCGCCAGGTGGACCTCCATGCCCGGCTTCAGCCGGTCCATGAGCGCCTGGAAGACCACCAGATCGCAGAACGGGGCATCGGCCAGCAGCTTTTCGTGCCGGGACGTGGTCGATGCTCCCCATGAACGCCAGGCATCCCCGTAGCCCGATGCGACCGGGTCCAGGGATCCGGCCAGCCAGGTGAGGAAATAGGTTGGTGCGACCGCCACCGTGCGGGTCAGGCACTGGTAGGTGTCGCGGGGCTCTCCTGCGGGGTCCAAATGCCAGTGCCGATCTGGCCGCCACTCCCGAAGCCGTTCCTTGATCCGCTTGCTCACGACATCTCCTCCGAACGTGATCAACAGGTCCGGACGAGCCACCTCCGGGTCCACACCGGGAAGCGTACGGTCGATGCATCCGTGAAGGTCGGGATGGTCGAGGTTGCTGGTCGCCTCGGAGAGGACCACCACCTGGGGAAGCTGGGCCAGGCGCACCAAGGCGTCCTGAAGGGAAGGCTCGGGAGCACCTTGGCCGGCCAGCACGAGCACGCGTTCGCAGGCGGCCGCCTCCGTCAACATGTTCGTCAGGACCTCCTCGGGAAGCAGCCTCTCCACCAGGGTCGGAACGCGTTGGTAAGGCTCAGGGAGCGCGCCGGGGGAAGTACCGTACAGCGGTTCGGTGAAGGGCACGTTGAGGTGGACGGGCCCGTTCGGCATGCCGGTGCAGGCCTCCAAGGCCTCCTGGACCAGGCGGTCCGCGTGGTGCCGGGCGAGGTCGTCCTGAACGGAGCGGGGAAGTTGCCCCTCATAGCGCACATGCGCGGAAAGGGCACCACGTTGCCGGATGGTCTGGCCCTCACCCTGGTCCACCCATTCCTCCGGCCTGTCGGCGCTCAGCACCAGCAGGGGTATCCTGCGGTAGAAGGCCTCGGCCACGGCCGGTGCATGGTTCAACACCGCGCTGCCGCTGGTGCAGATCAGCGCCACCGGGGTGCCGCTCCGGTCGGCCATGCCAAGGGCGATGAAGCCGGCGCTACGTTCGTCGATCACCACATGGCAGGCGATCCCAGGCTGGTCATGAAAGGCCCGTACCAGCGGCGCACTGCGGGAGCCGGGGCTGATGACCACATGCCTGACCCCGTGCGCTGCGGCCGAGCGTGCGATGACATGGGCCGTGTAATGGTCCGTACCGGGCATGGTCCGCGAAATTACCGGATGGTCAGGGAGCTGATCGGCACCTGCCAGGTGCGGGCCTTCTGCTCGGTCTCCTCCCATTCGCTGTCCGGGTCGCTCTCAGCGGTGATCCCTCCGCCCACATGGAGCACGGCAAGCTCTTTCTGAATGCGAAGGCAGCGGATGTTGACCATGAGCTCGGTGCGTCCATACCACCTCCAAGCCCCCCAGTATCCCGCGTACAGACCTCTTGGTGAAGGCTCCAACCGCCCGATCAGGTCCATGGCTGCACCACGGGGCGTGCCACATACTGCCGGTGTGGGATGCAGGGCCTGCACCAGCCCGGCAAGGGCATCGTCCACCAGCTGTCCGGAGAAACGGGTGTGCAGATGATGTACAGGACCGGCAGGAAGGACCTCCGGTCCGCGAATGGTCATGCCCTCGACACCCTGGGTCAGGAACGCGTCCAGCACCGCCCGCGTCACCAGGTCCTGCTCATGTCGCTCCTTGGGGCCCCAGGAAAGGGGGTCCTCAGGCGCGATCGGACCGGGAAGGGTGCCTGCAATGGCATCCACTTCCACCCTTCCATCCTCCGCCCTTAGAAGGCGCTCGGGTGAAGCCCCAAGCCAAAGCCCGTGTTCCGGTGTCTGGAGGGCACAGACGAACGCATCCGGATTCCGGGTGCAGGCATCCAGGAACAGATCGGCCGCAGAAAGTCCGTCCAGTGCGAGTCCCAGTGTACGGGATAACACCACCTTTTCGGCAGCACCGGAGCGGATGGCCTCCTTGAGCCGTTCCACCAGTCGGCAGTAGGAAGAGCGGTCCAGGCCGGGCTCGGCGGTGGTCCTGCTGAAGTCGGTACCCTGGAAAAGGGAGGAACGCAGGACCTCGGGGTCGGATGTCTCACCTGGACCGAAGCTCAGCACGACGTCCGGACGGAGCACCGAGACCTTGCCATCCGAGGAAGAGAAGGGAGCCGCAAGGAACACGTTCCGTTCCTTCGCCAGTGCGCTCAAGTCACTTGGACTTGTCGCGGGGAGATGCTGCACGGCGAGATGGATGATACCCCCCGGACTGCGCCAGCAGGCCATCGTGAGCCCGTGGTCCAGGCAATACTGCAGGGCTTTTCCGGCCTCCACGGAACCGTTCACTTCCGCCCGATGATCAGGTTGGTCAATCGACACACTGCGCTCAGCCTGCCCTCCTCGTCGGTGACGCGGATGTCCCACACGTGCGTCGTCCTTCCGCGATGGACCAGCGTACCGGTGGCGGTCACCGATCCATTCCTTACTCCGAGCAGATGGTTGGCGTTCACTTCGATCCCCACCACGCCCTGCTTGTCCGTATCGATGAGCAGGGCACTACCCATGCTTCCCAGCGACTCCGCCAGGGCGGCCGTGGCGCCACCATGAAGGAGCCCCACGGGCTGTTTGGTGTGCCCGGCCACCGGCATGCTGGCGGTGAGGCGACCGTTGCCGTCCACGCTGAAGCGGATGCCCAGGTGCTCCACCAGGGTGCCCTTGCAAAGCTGATCCGCCCGCGCTGCCATTTCCGGGGTGAAGTCCATGGCCCAAAGGTATTCGGGGCGCCATCTTTGCAAGGATGACGGACGCCGACCGCAAGCCAAGACTGTTGGTCGTGGAGGACGAGGATTCTCTGCGTCGGAACCTCAAGCTGAATTTTGAGCTCGAGGGGTTCCATGTGACCACCGCCACCACCGGAGGCGAGGCCTTGGAGCGGGCCCGATCGGCCCGTTTCGATGCCATCCTGCTCGATGTGATGCTGCCGGAGGTGGACGGATACAGCGTGTGTGAATCCCTTCGGCTGCAAGGCGACCGGACACCGGTGTTGTTCCTGACCGCCCGCAACACTCCGGAGGACCGGATCCGTGGGCTGCGCGTCGGGGATGATCATCTGGCGAAGCCCTTCGAGCTCGAGGAGCTGCTGCTCCGCGTGGGGAAGCTCGTGGAACGAGGAAAGGACGGTACGGCACCTTCCCTCAAAGGCGTCCGCACCTTCGGCGGGAACGAAGTGGACTTCGGGAGCTACGCGATCATCGGCCAACGAGGCCTTCGAAAACTGCTGAGCCAGCGTGAGATCATGCTGCTGCGCCTGCTGATGGAGCGGGAAGGGGACGTGGTCAGTCGCCAGGAGATCTTGGAGAAGGTCTGGGGCTACGACGTGTACCCCACGACCCGTACGATCGACAACTTCATCGTGGCCTTTCGGAAGTACTTCGAACCGGACCCCAAGACACCGAGGCATTTCCATTCGGTCAGGGGAGTGGGATATCGCTTCACGGAATAATTTTCGCTGAGGAGGCAACCCCTCCGAACCGCCCCCGTCTTCCCATTGCCAGCGAGCGGTACTTCCTCCCTCTCTGGCGCTGGTTCCATCAAATTCCTTGCAGGTTACCATGCAGGGGCCCACCCGGGCCCCTGTGTGGTATTTGGACACCTCATCGCAGGCGACGAACTGCTTATTTTTGCCGACGAATATCCTTGAGAGTCCCATCAATGCAGGAAAGTATCCCTGTGTCCACCATGCACGTAAAGGGGTGGATGCGTTCCCTGGCCACGGCCATCAAGAAGAACCTGTTCCTGAGCTCCCTGGCGGGGGCGTCCCTGTTGCTTCCGGCCCTGCTTCGGACGGGCCCGACCTTGGCCCAATTGCCGGGATTCCAGCATGCTACGGTGATCTCCGGCCTGCTGAGTCCGACCTCCGCCGTGGTGTTGCCCGACGGGCGGATGATCATCCTCCAGAAGAACGGGTTCCTCCGCATCACCGGACCGATCGGATCTCCTCCCGTTTCGGGATCGACCTACATGAACCTGAGCGGGCAGACGGATGGGACCGCCGAGCATGGGGCGATCGAACTCCTGCTGGACCCGGCATTTCCGGATGAGCCCTATCTGTACGTTTTCTACAGCCACCTGAGCGGAAGGAACCGGGTGTCACGCTTCACCCATCTGGGTGCTTCGGCCTCACCTTCCAGCGAGGTGATCATCTGGGAGGACCCGCAACCGTACCAGAACTGTTGCCACACCGGAGGTGCGTTCGCATTCGTGGATGACAGCACGATGCTGCTGGCCATCGGCGACGACTTCCGGCCACAGGTGGCACAGGACCCGGGCAGTGCGTTCGGGAAGATCCATCGTTTCCGGAAGGATGGTTCCATTCCTGCGGACAATCCCTTCCATGACGGATCTCCAGGTTTGATGAATGCCCAAGGGGTGCTGCAGAGCATCTACTCCCTCGGTCTGCGCAACCCTTTCCGTGGTGCGTTCGATCCGGTCTCCGCCATGTTCCTTCTTGGCGAGGTGGGTGGGAACGATCACACGGTGGCCTGGGAGGACCTGCACGCAGCCGAACCCGGGGGCAACCTCGGATGGCCGGTATGCGGCGACCAGGGAAGGCTTCCCGATGGATCCTGTCAGGACCCTCAGTACATCGACCCGGTCCTTGCCTACCCGCATGCCGGGTCAGGTGCCTCCGTGACCGGTGGCGTTTTCTATCAGGGCACGATGTTCCCGGCGGAATGGCAGGGGCGGTACATCTACGGGGACTATGTACGTGGCTGGTTGCGATACCTGGAGTTCAACGGTGCAGGTGATGTCGTGGATGATGGACCGTTCCTGGACACGGTCGATCTGGGCGGGGTGGCGGCGACCTCCGTGGTGAAGCTGCTGGAGGCCCCGGATGGCTCCCTGCTCTACGTCTCGATCACGGACGACTTTCAGGACTTCACGGGGTCGGTGCACAGGATCTTCCATTCGGTCGACCAGGCGCCCATCTGTGATGATGTCATGGCTTCTCCGCTGTCCGGACCGGGCCCCCTGCTGGAGGTGACGTTGGAATGCACGGCCACCGATCCGGAGGGCGCACCGTTGCTTCATATCTGGGACCTGGGGGACGGATCACAGCCGGACACGGGTGCGGTCGTTCAGCATACGTTCGTCGGTCCCGGCACCTTCATGCCCCAGGTGGTCGTCAGCGATGGGAGCAACAGCGTCTCCTGCGGGCAGGTGGAGATCACGGTGGGTGCTCCGCCCACGTCGCAGATCGACCTTCCGTTGGATGGTTCGACGTTCCAGGCGGGTACCGTGGTCACGTTCATGGGGTCCGGTTCGGACGACGGGCCCCTTTCAGAAGCCTCCTATGCATGGGATGTGGTGTTCAATCACGATCAACACATCCATCCGGAAACAGGAGCGACCGGTACTTCCGAATTCGATCTGGTGATACCGGCCGCGGGACATGGATTCTCAGGGAACACCTGGTATACGGTCACGCTCACGGTCACGGATGCGGATGGTCTGCAGGCCACGTCGAGCATCACCATCCATCCGGAGAAGGTCGACCTCCTGGTCGATTCCGACCCTTCGGGCATGGAGGTGGTCATCGATGGAATGCCACGTCTTACCCCCTTTGTCACCGACCAGGCCATTGGTTCGCAGGTCGCGTTGGGTGTCTTCGATACCGAACAGTGCCTGTTGAACGACAACTACTCCTTCTCCGGATGGTCCAATGGAGGGCCCTTGTTCCAGGTGTTCCAGGTCCCCTCCCAAGCGGATACCGTGATCGCGATGTTCGCCGGGAACGGTTCCTGTGCCTACTGTGGCGGAGCACTTTCGTTCGATGGGTCGGATGATCGGGTATCCCTGCCGGAAGTGGTGCTGCAAGGGGACATGACGATCGAATGCTGGGTGGCCCCTGCATCAGGTGTGGATGGTGCGGATGTGATCCTGGGTGACGGTTCCGGTGCGGCCTTGGACCTGGATGGTGGCACCGTGCGTTTGCGGCGCGACTCCACCCTTCTTCAGGGTTCGGTCACCATTGCCCCGAACCAATGGTCCCACATCGCGATCACCCGGTCCGCCGGCAATTGGCGCCTGTTCGTGAACGGTTCGGAGGACCTGGCGGCCTTTTCGGTGTACGACACGTCGGACTTCCACTTCGATCGTTTGGGGATGGGCGAGGCCCAGACGGCCTTCGCCGGAGGTATTGACGAAGTGAGGACCTGGCAGGTGGCGCGATCGGCAGCAGGCATCATGGACACCTGGACAGGTGTGGTCACAGCCATGGAGTCGGGTTCGCTGAACGTCTGGCGGTTCGATGGCTCTGCGGACCAGCAGTTCGTGCTGGACCTCGGCCCCGGAGAGGCCCATGGAACGCGGGGAGTGGATGCCCTGCCCGATACGGACGATCCTCAGGTGTTCTACTCCAATGGCCCCTTGCGGCTTTCCTGTCCCCGCACGGCGACCTTGTCACTGGAAGCATGGCTGCAGGGTCCCCATGACCACCAGACCGGCCTCATGCGGGACGATCTGCGTGTCGCGGGTCTGCTTCCGACCGTTGAACCCTACACGGCCCGGGGCATGGACCTGGGTGTACGCGCCGGTGCTACCGTGCAACCCGCCGTCCTTTCGACCACCGGCCCGGATGCCATCGTGGATTGGGTGCTCGTTGAGCTCAGGGATGCCGAACACCCGGAAGTGGTGCTCTCGGCCGTTCCTGCCCTGATCCAGAGGGACGGGGACGTGGTGGGCTTGGACGGGACCTCTCCCCTGCAGGTACAGGTCGACCGTCCCCAATACCACATCGGGTTGCGCCACAGGAACCACCTGGGGGTCATGACGGCAGCGCCCTTGATCGTCGGTGATGCCACCGTGTGTGTGGACTTCCGTTCTTCAGGCACTGCCTGTTTCGGCTCCGAAGCGCGGGCGGAGGGGCCGGGGTACTTGCTTCTGTGGGCGGGTAATTGTAATTTGGACCAGATGATCAGGTACGTAGGTGTCGCGAACGACCGTGATGTGGTGCTGTCCGATATTGGAGGACAGGTGCCCACGGCGAACGTTCTCGGCTACTACGACAGCGATCTGAACATGGACGGGGTCGTCAAATACGCAGGGCATGCCAATGATAGGGACGTCATCCTCATCAGCATTGGCGGACTGTTGCCGACCCAGGTCCGCACGGAACAACTACCATAGAACACCCAGTACACCCGATACCATGAAGCTCTTTCGTTCCCAACTCCTCGCATTCGCGCTGATCACCGCTGGTGGACATGCGCTGGCCCAGGGGCCGGTAGATATCGGTCTTTTCGCCAACGGCAACGACCTGGAAGTACGGGTGCGTCCCGGTGCTGACTTCGAGGACATCTTCTCCGCGGTCGTGTTCACGATCCGCTGGGACCGGTCCTCTGGCGCCATGCTTGGCGACCTTGTGCAGGATGGCCCGGCCCTTCAGTACATGCCTCTCGACCGTTCCGGCGGCGTGCGCGAACATGGACCCTACAATTACCAGGTCTTTGCGGGCTTCGGCATGCAGCGCATGCAGCAGGCGGGAGCGACCTGGGAGGCCGGCGAGGAATATGTGCTGATGACCATTCCCGTCCAAGGTGTCGCCGAGTTCGAATTGGTGAACGATGCATGGACCGGGGAGCTCATGAACAATGCCGATTTCTATGCCTCCCTCGGAGGTCGTGACATGACAGGCATGATCTACAAGGGGCTGGCCAGTGTCGTTTCCGCCGGTGGCGTGGACGTGATCCCCAACCCGAACAACGGCCGCTTCACCTTCACGTTCAACGTGATCGAGGTGAGTGATGTGAGGATCGAGCTCGTGAACACGCTCGGCCAGTCGGTTTTCACCGACCTCATCCGCGCCTTCGAGGGCACCTACCGGCGGGAGATGGACCTGACCGGAATGAGCAATGGCATCTACTACCTGAAGGTGACCCGCGGCGACGAGACCGAGGTCGAGAAGGTGGTCTATCGCTGAGCTTCCAACTGCCATGAACGACCTGAACGGGGGCCTGCGGGTCCCCGTTCGTCGTTCAGGACGGAACGCAGTGCGTGCAGTACTCGCTTTCCGGACGATGTTCGAACGGGACACTGGCATCCATCATCCGTTCCGCGAGTTGCAGGAAGAGTTCGGACATCGATGGAAGCAGGTCACGACGGAGCAGGTCCTGCCCATTGATGCGCAGGGGAAGGGGGGAAGGGTCGGCGGACTTCTGAAGGGGGATCACGCATGCCCTCAGCGTGTCAAGCTCCGGGTCCTCCTGGAACTTGGCCCAGGCGTAGAACAGGAGTTGCAGCGCGTAGGGCTTGCGCACCATGCCTGCGGGGTCCAGGGACCGCAGGGACAGCGCATCCTGCTGCACGCTTCCCGTCTTCAGGTCCATGATGTGTACGATGCCATCACGGCGGTCCACACGGTCCAGGCGCCCAATGAACTTGGCCTGCTGCGCGAGGCCCGGGACCTGCTGGTCTAGGTACGCCGATACCTCGGTTTCCACGGCGATCAGCTCCAGGTGGCCCGTGTTGGCGGCTGCTGCCTCCGAATCCAGGTAGGCCTGCAAGGCACTTGTCGCCATTTCCAGCTGAAGCAGGGGCATTCCCTGGTGAAGGGTGTTGATCGGGAGTTCCTGTTCAAGCTCGGCAAGGAGCCGTTCCCGGATACCCGGCTTGGCCGCCAGGAGATACGAGGGGTCGAGCTCCCGGCCCTCAAGTGGACGGAACACCTGCTCCAGGGCATGATGCACGGCATTCCCCAGAACGAGCGCGGAGAGACCTTGCTCATCATCCGGCTCATCCCGCCAGCCCTTGACATGCTTGAAGTAGAAATCCAGGGGACAGGTCAGGTGGTCCGACAAGCGGGTAGGGGACATGCCCCGTTCGAACATGGCAGCAAGGCGTTCGAGGACCCGCTCGGTCTTGCGGACCTGGATCACCGGTGGGTTCTTCACGGGTACCGGCGCCTGAGCGTGTTCTTCGAGGAAGGTCGTGTGCGCATCAGGATCGTTGGCGAGTTCTTCCCTGAGCTGGAGCAGGAACCGGCTCGGCCCCTCACTTCCAGCTTCGCCCGTGACATGGAGCAGCGTCAGATGTCTGGCATGCCTGACGACCTGGAAGAAATGATGGGCGATGACCACGTCATGATGCCAGCCGAGCGGCAGGCCATAGGCCCGGCGCACATCGAACGGGATCAGGCTATCCTGGCCGGCAGGGGTGGGAAGCACCCCTTCATTGGCACCGACCACGATCACCCGGTCAAGGTCGAGCAGGCGGGTCTCCAGTAGTCCCATCACCTGGATACCGGCCTCGGGCTCACCGTACAAGCCGAGTCCGGTATCCCGGAAAAGGCGGTCGAAGGAGCGTGTCCAAGCCTCCGGTGCCAGGTGTTCGCCCAGGCTACCCAAGGCTTCGGCGGTGCGGTTGACGGAGATCGCCAAGTGATAGAGTTGCTCCAGGTCCAGCGAGCCTTCAGGGGCGGCGGACCTGCACAGTTCGAGCAGGGACAAAGTCCTGTCTCCAAGCTCCCTCGTGCTTTTCACCACCAGCAGGTCCGTCCAAGCGGGCTCCCGGGAGGAGGGGTCTCCCTCTGACCATTCGGTGATCCGTTCCACCGAACAGGAAGGACCCGCTGAGGAGCGTACGCTCTCCAAAAGCCCTGATGCACCGGGTAGCCGTTCCACGAAGGGATGCGTCAGGAACCGTTCAAGGTCCTCCTTCCGGGTGGAACCGCCTTCGGAGAGGTCGACGGCGACCCGGTGAAAGGACTTCACCAGGCCGTTGATGGGGAGGTGACGCAGGGGCACGGACATGGTGATGTTCACCTGGCCCAGGGTGGCTGGCAGATGCCTGAGGAACGGCAGGAGCAGACCCGGGTCGGCGAGCACCACCGTGGTGCCTTCCCGTTCAGTGGGGCTCAAGGCCGCCAGTTCTCGTCCTGCATCAAGGGCCATGGAGGTGGGGTCGGGCAGGGCCCTTGCGACCACCGATCGGTGTCTTGTGCGAAGGAGATCACTTGGCGGTATCTCGCCGGGGCCGAGTTCGGCCAGGTGCTTCCGTAGAAAGTACCCGGCGCTTTGTCCCGGGTCGTTCAGCAGGGCCGGGTCCGTATCCCAGGCCGCTCGGGCCACTCCCCTTTTCAACAGGTGGGCGATCACGAACTGCTCGGCGGGTGTGAGCGCATGAGCACCAGCTATCCAGACCCGTTCCCATGGGACCTGGCCTTCCCCGGACGCGAAATGGGCCACCGCCGCCCGTGAAACATGCCCTGCGTGTCCGGCCTGCATGTCCGTCTGCAATTGCTCGAACGCCCTGTGTATGCGTCCGGCCTTGGCCCAATAGCGCAGGAGTCGTTGCTGTCCGGGGCTGTCCGCTCCAAGGCCCAGGCTCCAATCCTCGATCCCCTGAAGGGCGGTAAGGTCGGCATAGAACGTTTCGAGGTCGAGCAGGTGCGCATCCACTTCGCTCATGTCCCTGAGCAGCATGGGGGCCCACTGCAGGAACTCGTCCACGGGGAACGCGTCCTTCCCGAGGACCTCCAGTTGGGTCAACGCCAGGCGCGCGAGCAGGTCGGTCTCAGGAAGCAGCTTCCTGGACACGGTCCGGGCGAGGAACCGGTCCATGGTGAACAGTTCGGGACTCCAGATGGCACGCCCCGCCTTGTTCCCCAACCACTGTCTCAGGCGTGCCGCGGAGCGACGGCTGGGAAGCACCACCGCGGTCCGCTCCAAGGGTGGTGCGCCATGCTCCAGCAAGCGCTCCGCCAGTCCGGCGAGAAAGAGATCTTCGGACATGTGCTGAAATTAGCGCCCATGCACCTTCGGCGCCCCTCGCCTTCCGATCTCCCTTTTCATAGGAAGCTGGCCAACGGAACGCATCTGTACCGCGTCCATTCCTTGGAACGGTTCACGGAGCTTCAACGCGTGGGGAAGCGATGGGTGGTGCATGAGGTACGGGCCCGAAGCTATCCCGAGTTGCTCCTGATCGTATCCCTCTTTCATGGAGATGACGAACGCTATCTTCCCATCGAGGCATCCGAGTTCGAGGAGGTCCTGCGTCTGGCGGGGCCTGACGGTGCGGAAGGAGGGTGACCTGGACCGGAATGGTCGATCTGCACGTATCTTTTGGCTTGAGGAACCATGAAAGGACTCCTTGCAGCGGTTCTCCTGGCCGTGCCCATCTCCCTGCTGGGTACGCACATCGTTGGTGGGGACCTGACCTATGAGGACCTGGGTTCGGGCCAGCTCTTGGTGACCCTGACCCTGTACCGGGATTGCGGACCCACGAACACGAACGGCGTGGGCTTCGACACGGAGGTGGAGATCGGTGTGTTCGACGATCAGGGTGCCCATTTGTTCTCGGAGTTCTTTCCCTTCACCACCTCGGACACGGTCCCGGTGCAGCTGAACAATCCGTGTCTGAGCGTGACGCCGACGATCTGTGTGGAACGGGCAGCGTACAGTGGGGTCATACAGCTTCCGGGGACCGGGGGATTCTCGCTGGCCTATCAACGGTGTTGCAGGACCCCGGCCACCGTCAACGTCCAGGCACCGAACACGCAGGGCCTGACCTGCTCCATTCTGGTTCCACCGGCGTCCCTGGGTCCCAATGATTCCCCGGTGTTCAACGATTACCCGCCCATCGCGATGTGCGTGGGAGAGCCGTTCGTGTTCGATCATTCCGCCAGTGATGCCGATGGTGATTCGCTCGTCTATGGGCTCTGCACCCCGTTGAACGGAGGGTCCTCGACCGACCCGACACCCTCGCCACCCGGAGGCCCACCCTACACGCCCATTGCCTGGGGTGCCGGGTTCTCCCAGAATGCGATGATGAACGCGAGTCCTCAGTTGATGCTGGACCCGGTATCAGGTCTGCTCACGGTGACCCCCAACCTGATCGGTTCCTATGCGGTGGGTCTGTGCGTCAGCGAGTATCGGAACGGGACGCTCCTGAGCACCGTGACGCGTGACCTGCGTTTCGATGTCGTTCCATGCCAGGTGACCCTGGTCTCGTCCATCCAGCAGCAACAGACCTTCTGCGCCGGGCTCACGGTGGATTTCGTGAACCAGAGCGTGAACAGTGGCAGTTACTTCTGGGATTTCGGGGAACCTCTGATCTCCACCGATACGTCCAGCCTGTTCGCTCCCAGCCACACGTTCCAGGACACTGGCTCGTACACCGTCATGCTGATCGCCGAGCCGGGCTGGCCATGTGCTGATACCTCCTTTTCGACCTTCACCCTGTACCCGCCTTTGGATCCGGTCTTTGCCGATCCAGGGCCGTTGTGCTTCTCGGACCTTCCCGTCGAGCTGGATGCCAGCGGATCCTTCACCTCTTCCGCGGTGATCGACTGGGACCTGGGGCCGGCAGGAGCACCCGGACAATTGACCGGTGATCCGGTGCAGGCGTCGTTCTCCAGTACCGGGTCCCACCCGATCACGCTCACCGTGACGGACCTTGGATGCACGGAGGTGTTCGAGGACAGCATCACCGTATTCGCCGACCCCACGGTCGACTTCTCAGGAGGTGGAAGCGGATGCATGCCCTTCGGAACATCCTTCCAGCAACTGGCCACGTCGGACACGCCCCTCTTCTTCTCCTGGGACCTCGGCGATGGGACCGTCAGCTCGGACCCCGATCCCCAACACGTGTACCTGCAGCCGGGTTCCTACGACGTGAGGTTGACCGTGCGTACCGATTCCGGCTGCGTGGATACAGTATCCTGGACCGTTCCCGCCGCTGTCACGGTCCACCCGGTCCCTGAGGCCGCGTTCGAGGTCTTTCCTCCCACCACCAATGTATTCGACCCGACCGTGGCGCTCTTGGACGGGTCCTTGGGCGGCGTTGCATGGACCTACCTGCTGGACGGCACCACCTACGAGGGGCCACAGGTGATGCACACGTTCAGTGATGGCGGGGAGTTCACGGTCCTGCAGGTGGTGACCTCGGCATTCGGTTGCATGGACACCACGGCCCGTATCGTGCAGGTCCTGGAGGAGCTGCTGTATGTACCGAACGCCTTCACCCCGGATGGGGATGGGATCAATGATGTCTTTCTGCCCAGCGTGCTTGGCGCTCAGGGCTGGGACCTGGAGGTGTTCGACCGATGGGGCCAGGTACTGTTCCGTAGCGATGACCCTTCCAAGGGATGGGACGGTGAGGGTGCGATCCCGGGCGTTTACGCCTTTCGGATACGCTACAGCGCCTTGGGAGCAGCGCCAAGGGATGTCCTTGGGAGCATTACGCTGGTCCGCTGAGGATCATGTCCACGTGTGGAATGCCATCCCAGTCGTACACGGATGAACAGGCGCTGAACCCCAGGCTCCCATAGAATTCCAGGAGGTACGCCTGGGCCGAGATGCAGACTTTCCGGTCCGGATATTCCCGAGCGGCCAGGTCCAGGCTTCTCTTCATCGTTTCGCGTCCCAGCCCCTGGCCCCGATGGTCCGGTCGGACGACCACCCTGCCGATGTGCACGTGGCCATCCTCCTGAGGTGGAAGGAGCCGTGCGTAGGCCACGAGCGATCCGTCCGAGAGCCTTCCCACAAGGTGCAATGCCGAGGGATCCTGCCCGTCCAGTTCGGCATAGGCGCATCGCTGCTCCACCACGAACACGTCCGTGCGCAACCGCAGGACCTCGTGGAACAGGTCCAGGTCCAGTTCCTTGAAGGATCGCGATATCCAGTGGATCGTCATGCCATGGGTTCCACCAGGTGCACTTCACCGGTGCGCACGTACCAGAGCGCACCGAGTTCCACCGTCTCGCCCGTGGACCGGAGGACGTCCATGTAGCTCCTCATCTGGTCCTGATGGTCGCCACGGACGTCCCCGGTCTTGATGTCCAGCAACCGGATGCGGTCGTCCTTCCGAACGATGCGATCGGGTCTAAGGACGCCACCGTCCGGATGGATGATCGACGCCTCGGTGCGCACCTCGAGGTCGTTCCCGAAGAAGCGGGCGAGATCCGGGCCGGACAACTGGGGTGCCAGTTGTTCGTGCAACTGCGCGGCCATTTCCACGGAGAGGGTCCTTCTCCTGGTGGCCAGTTCAAGCACGCGGTCCAGGTCCTCCGGGGTCCTCACTTCAGCGAGGAGTTCATGGACCATGGTGCCATGTGATCGGAACGGGTCGGGAGAGTGGGCGCTCCAGCCGGGAGGGGCTTCGGTCCGGAAATGTGGGGTGGCATCCCATTCCCTGGAGCGCATGGCGGGCCATGCCCTGCCCGTGGGTCCGGGAGCGGCCCTTTTCACGGGAGGGAGCGACCCCAGGGAATAGCGGTCATCCTCCCACGGTCCCAGCAGGCCGGCAATGGCCGCGGAGAGACCGCTGCGCCCGTTGTCCAACACCACGTAAAGGGCGTCCTCCGCCCGGGTGAATGCGACATAGAGCAGGTCCAGATCATCAAGTGCGCGGAGATGCTGCTCTTCCACGGCCTCCGGGACGCCGACCTCTGCCAGGTCCTTCCGCATGCGCACCAGGGCTGCTGGCAGGCCGGGGACGGTCTCCCCCGGAGTCACCCACAGCAGGTCCTTGCCGGAAGCTCTTCCCACCTCCGGAAAGGGAACGATGACGACCGGGAACTGCAGGCCTTTGGAGCGGTGTATGGTCATGATCCGGACCGCCTGGCCATGTTCAGGAGGAACGACGCCGCGTCCGGCGCCGCTCCTGTCCCAATGGGCGATGAACCCGGACAGGTCGGCTCCATGTCCCACGGCATGGGCATGTGCCTCATCCAGCAACGTCAATGCATAGGCATCCG
>ERZ795053.2438-NODE-2438-length-22494-cov-5.858684_pt1 | contig 22494 bp, 21 predicted proteins | sample MGYA00375137_ERZ795053 | MGnify/ENA primary metagenome ERZ795053 (study PRJEB30182, sample SAMN05720284) | activated sludge metagenome | isolation source: Anaerobic digester | place: Hong Kong | collected 2014-12-17 ...
CGGCAGCCCCTGCAGGGCGCCGCGGACGAGGTCCTCGACGAACGACGCGGCCAGCACCATCCGTCAGTCGAAGTTGGTCGGCGTGGGCTCGAAGGGGGGCGTCTCGGTGGCCTCCCAGCAGAGCCACGGGTTCTCCGGGTCGTCGATCGTGAACTCCCCGCCCTCGACCCGCACGTAGGAGACGCACTCCGGATCGTTCGCCGCCTCCGGGTCGCCGTCGGAGTAGGGCGTGTGCGCCTGGGTCCAGTCGATCGGCACGAGCAACCCGTCGGCCGTGTAGTCGGTGATGGCGTTGAAGGCGTCGGTCACCCGCTGGCGGTCGAAGTCGGGCCCGGCGGCCAGCAGCCCGTCGAAGGCCATGGCGGCGTTGATCCAGCCGACCATCGCCAGCTCGGTGGGCTCCTTGTCCTGCTTCGCCATCCACGTCTGGAACTGCTCGAGCCCGTTGCCCTCGGCATCCGCCTCGAACGGGCGGAACTGGACCGACACCACGTCGCCCTCGAAGAGGTCGCCCGCCGCCTGGATGAAGCCCTGGTCGTAGGAGTTCGGGTGGTAGAGGACGACGTCGTCCATGTCCTGGCGGTGCAGCTCGTTGGCGAGCGTCTTCATGCCGTTGAGGTCGATGCAGGTCGACACGAAGTCCACGCCCGCCTTCTTCATGGCGCTGACCTCCGGCCCGATGCCGTTGGGCAGGCCGTAGTCGAGGTCGTCGTTCGTGTAGACCGACTCGACCCCGGAGTCGTCCTCGTAGAGGTCGAAGGCCTTGGCCACCGTGTCGGTGCAGACCTTGGAGTTCTCGCTCACCCCGTAGCCGATGCTCGCCGCCTTGGTGGCACCGACCTGCGAGGCGATGTAGGGGACCGCCGGGCGGCGGCAGTCGGCGCAGCGCACCGCGAGGCTCGGGAAGATGTGGGAGCGGTTGGCCGCCTCGGTGGAGTTGATGCCCCACGCGTAGGTCGGGATGCCGGCCTCGTCGAGGTCGCCCCAGCCGCTGGCGAGGAGCGTGGCCTGGAAGTTCCCGAAGTAGTCGCTCGACGACACGATGTCGAGCGCCTTCTGCTGGTTCTGGCCCAGCTCGTCGTCGATGACGTCGGCGACCTCCAGGTCGCGGCCGTAGATCCCGCCCTCGCTGTTGCGGTAGGCGAAGTAGGCCTCGATCCCATCGACGTAGCAGTCGAGGATGCAGGTGCCGAGGGGGTTGCCCGTCTTCGTGCCGACCACCGCGTAGGAGATGGCATCGTCGGTCACGCCGGGCACCCCGGTGATCGACACGACCTCGTCGCGCGTCTCCTCCCCGCCTCCGCCGGCCTGGCTCGTGCTTCCGCCGTCGCTCCCGCCCGCTCCATCGCTCGTCGAGTTGCCGCAGGCGGCGGCGAACAGGCAGAGCGCCAGCGATGCGGCCATGGCCCGTCCCAGCAGTCGCGGCATCGTTCCCCCTGGTGTGCTCTTGCTCGAAAACCTGACGCAGGTGTTCGAACCCCTGTCGGCACCGTACCCCATCGGTCACCCGTCCGCTGGGCGGATCGGCCTCCCGTCGCAGGTCACGAGCGGTCGCCCCGGCGGGCGGTCGCTTCCGGCGATCGATCGCATCGCCACAAACCATGACCTTGGACCCTGGCGTTCCGGGACCCTCCTGGCAGGCTGGACCCATGTTCTTCCGCCGTCACGACCTGGTCGCCGACCGCCTGGGGGCGCTCGGCCTGAACCCGTTCCCGGCCCAGCGCCTCTCGCAGGCCGGCACCCTGCTCGACCTCCCGGCCGGCACCCGCCTGTGCACCGAGGGCGAGCGCGGTACCCAGGCCTTCCTGCTGCTCGAGGGTCGGGCCGAGGTGCACCTCGCCGACCGCACGCTCGAGGTCGGTCCCGGCGCCGTCATCGGTGAGCTGGCCACCGTCGACGTCACCCGGCCCCGCAACGCCACGGTCGAGGCGGTGGAGCCCATCGCCCTGCTGGTGTTCGACGCCGGCACCTTCCGCTCGCTGGCCGAGGACCCCGAGCTGCGCCCGCTGCTCCTCCCCGAGCGCGCCGCCGCCTGATCGGCGCCGCCACCTTCTGACGCGGGCGTCACCTTCGCCGCGTACGATCCCGGGTCCATGACCCGGATCCCCATCGTCGACTACCTCGTGCTCGAGCCCGAGCCCCACCTGCGGGCCCACGAGTGCACCCACTGCGGCGCCCGCTACTTCGGCCGTCGCAACGCCTGCGCCTCGTGCGGCGGGCGGTCGTTCACCGACACCGACGTGGCCACCGAGGGCGAGGTGGAGGCGTTCACCATCGTGAGCTTCGCCGCCCCCGGGATCCCGGTCCCCTTCGTGGCGGCCATCGTCGACTGCGACGGCACCACCGTCCAGGGCAACCTCCTCGAGGTCGAGCCCAGCCCCGAGCACGTGCACCTCGGGATGAAGGTCCGCCTCGCCACCGCCTCGCTCGGCGAGGACGCCAACGGCGACGAGGGCATCACGTTCGGCTTCGCGCCGATCGACCAGGGGAGCGCATCATGAGCGACGACGTCTTCATCCTCGGCATCAACATGACCAAGTTCGGCAAGCACCCCGACAAGGACACGACCGACCTCGGGGCCGAGGCCGCCCTCGCCGCTCTCGACGACGGCGGGGTGACGATCCGCGACATCGACGTGATCGGCGCCGGGAACCTGCTGGGCGGCCCCGGCGGCTTCGGCCAGATGCTCCAGAAGCAGATCGGCCAGACCGGCGTGCCCGTCTACAACGTGCAGAACGCGTGCGCCACCGGCGCCACCGCCCTGCGCACGGCGATCATGGCCATCAAGGCCGGCGAGGCCCAGATGGGTCTGGCCGTGGGCGTCGAGAAGCTGAGCGGCGCCGGGCTGCTCGCGGGAGGCACCGCCAAGGACGACGACGGCACCTGGACGCCGAGCGGTCGGTACGGCGCCATCACCGGCACCGACGGCCGCATCGGCACCGTGACGATGCCCGGCACGTTCGCCCAGATCGGCATGCAGTACCTCCACGAGCACGCCTACAGCGGCGCCGAGTTCGAGCTGTTCGCCCGGATCAGCCAGAAGAACCACGCCCACTCGACGCTCAACCCGCTGGCCACCTACACCGAGGAGCTCAGCCTCGAGCAGATCATGGGCGACTTCATGGTCGCCTACCCGAACACCCGGCCCATGTGCTCGGCCAACTGCGACGGCGCCGCGGCGGCCGTCGTCGTGAGCGGCGAGAAGCTGCGGACCCTCTCGGCCGAGCAGCAGGCCCGGGCCGTGAAGGTCCGGGCGTCGGTGCTGACGTCCGATCCGTGGGCGGAGGGCTGCCAGGTGCTGCCCGACGTGAACACCCTCACCCGCCGGGCCGCCGCCCAGGCCTACGAGGCCGCCGGCGTCGGGCCCGAGGACCTCGACCTGGTGGAGCTCCACGACTGCTTCGCCACCGCCGAGCTGGTCCACTACGACAACCTCGGGCTCTGCGAGCCCGGCGGCGCGGTCGACTTCTTCGAGTCGGGCGCGCCCTACCGGGACGGCAGCACGCCGGTGAACGTGTCGGGCGGCCTGCAGTCGAAGGGCCACCCGGTGTCGGCCACCGGCATCGCCAACATCTGGGAGGTGTGCCACCACCTCCGCGGCGAGGCCGGGCCCCGCCAGATCGAGGGCGCCCGCCTCGGGCTCGCCCACGTGATCGGCCTCGGCTCGGCGTGCGGCGTCCACATCCTGGAGGCCCCGGCCGCGGCGTGAGCGCCCCCGTGGGAGGCTGATCTCGGCTCCCGCGCGACCGGACGGACGGCTCGTGCGTGTGTGGGGGTGGGATGGCTGACTTCGCACGACTCGTCGAGACCGAGAGCCGCGGCCTACTGGCCGCGGTGACCGCCATCGTGGGCGACGCCCACCGGGCCGAGGAGATCGTCCAGGACGCGTTTGAGCGCGCCTACCGCCGCTGGCGGCGGGTGTCGCGCCTCGACCGCCCCGGCGCCTGGGTGCGCCGGGTGGCGATCAACGAGGCGATCTCGCAGACCCGGCGGCGCACCAGCGAGCGCAAGGCCACCGTGCGCCTCGAAGCGCTCGCCGGCGTGGACCCGACGCCCGTCGACCCGCTGCAGGCCCTCGAGGACGAGGCCGTGTGGGCCGCCGTCCGGGCCCTGCCGCGCGAGCAGGCGGTGGTGATCGCCCTGCGCTACGGCGCCGACCTCGGCATCGACGAGATCGCCGAGACCGTCGGGTCCACCGCGCCCGCCGTGAAGTCCCTCCTGCACCGCGCTCGCGCCGCCCTGCGCGAGTCCGCCGCCCTCGAACCGTACGCCTGAGGAGCCCCACCATGGACGACGATCCGAAGCTCTCCGCTGCCGGCGCCCGCCTGCGCCAGCAGACCCCGACGCTCGACCCGGCCCGCATCGAGCTGGCCGCCCTGCGCCGTCGCAGCCGGCGCGCCGTGGGCGCCGCCCTCGTGGCGATCGTGCTCCTCGGTGCGGTGGGCGCCGTCGCCCTCACCCGCGATCCCGGCGAGGGCGACACGGCCTCGCCGCGCCAGCTCCCGCCCCGCACGAGCGACGTGGAGAAGGTGCTCGCCGGCCTGGGCAGCCAGCCGGTGGACCCGACGAAGGTCCGCCTCGTCAGCTCCGTCTCGCGCTTCGGCGACTGCAGCGCCCTGATCGGCGACCTGCGCAAGGTGGGCGCCGCCCACGTCGGCAGCCAGGGCTTCGGGGCCTGGGGCGTCGGCCCCCTGTGGTCCGGTCGCCTCTCCGGGTTCGCGTACGCCGAGTCCTCCCGCTCGATGCCCGACGTCGGGCCGGTCGGCGGCGACGACGCCCTCGACCTGACCCCCTACGCCCCCACGGGCGACACGATCGGCACGAACGTGCAGGTGGTGGGCGTGGACGAGCTCGACTCGGTGAAGGCCGAGGGCGTGCTCATCTACGACCTCGACGGCGACGGGAACCTCCGGATCACCGACTCGCGCGACGGCACGGTGCTCTCCTCCCTCGACGTCACGCCGCGCCACGGCGAGCCCGACGAGCACCCCGAGCCCTCGGCGAGCCAGATCCTCGTGGCCGACGGGAAGGTCGCCGTGTTCGGCAACGAGGAGGAGGTCGCCGAGCCGGTGGAGGGCGACCCCTCGGCCACCCGGGCCTCGACCTCGTACCTGACCGTGACCCTGGTCGACGCAGGCGACCCGGCGAAGCCCGCCATCACCGACCGGGTGCGCATCGAGGGCGGCCTGGTGTCGGCCCGACTCGTCGACGGCGAGATCCGGCTGGTGACCACCTCCAACATGGCCGACCTCGGCTTCGTGATGCCCACCACGCCCAACTCGGTGCCGATCGCCCTCGAGCAGAACCGCCGCACCGTCGCCACCTCCACCGAGGCCGACTGGATCCCCGACTGGCAGCGCGACGGCGGCGACCCGACGCCGCTCGTGCCGTGCGACCGGGTGTACGTCCCCGACACCTTCGCCGGCGTGGCCATGACCTCGATGGTCACCTTCCCGATGGGCACGGGCAGCTTCGAGCCGAAGGGGACCTCGATCGTCGCGCCCGGCACCACCCTCTACGCCGGGCTCGACACCGTCGCCATCAGCTCCGAGGTGTGGGTCGACCCGATCGATCGGGAGCGCCTCGAGTTCGATGACTGGAAGACCGCGATCCACCGCTTCGGCTTCGCCGACGACGCCGCGCCCGCCTACGAGGGCTCCGGCGTCGTCGAGGGCTCGACGGTCGGCCAGTTCGCCTTCGGCGAGGTGGGCGACGCCCTCGGCGTGGTGACCACGAGCGGCACGCCCTGGTCGCAGGACCCCGAGGTCGGCGTCGACCTGACGCTGCTCACCGCCGACGGCGAGGGCACCCTCGCCGAGACCGCCACGGTCGACGACCTGAGCGACGGGCGCGGCGCCGTCACGGCCGTGCGCTTCCTCGACGACCGGGTCCTGGTCTCGACCGGCTTCTTCGGTCGCCAGACGATCGTCCTCGACCTGTCCGATCCGGCGGCCCCCCGCCGGGCCGGCGGCGTGGTGCTCCCCGGCGAGGTCGGCTACTTCCACCCCCTCCCCGACCACCGGGCCCTGCTCGTGGGGTCTCGTTCCGACACGGTCGGCAGTGGCCAGAGCGAGCGCACCCGGCAGTGGGTGCAGGTGCACCTGCTCGACGTGTCCGACGTGGATGCGCCGAAGGTCCTGGCCACCTGGGAGCGCCCGTGGTCGGCCGACGACGTGGGCGCCGACCACCACGCCTTCACCTACTGGCCGTCGCGGAACCTCGCCCTGTGGGGCCTGCGCGACACCCAGGACGGGCGCCAGCCGAACCACGTGGCCGTGCTCTCCACCGACGGCGGGCTCACCGAGGTGGCGGTGCCCACCGTCTCGGAGGCCCCCGAGGTGGCCCCGCCGTGCACGCCCATCGACGTGAGCGCCGAGGTGCGCCAGCTGGTCGGGTCCGACGGCGTGGTGCTGCGCTGCGACGATCGGAGCACGAAGGAGGTGACCTGGCCTCGCTACGAGTGCTTCCGGGTCGACGATGCCACCGTGGCCCGCTACGCCCCTGGGGAGGAGGAGCGCGGGGCCTGGTTCGCCTGCTCGCTCACGCCGAAGCCCCACGCCTCCCGGGTGCTGGTGGTGGACGGTGCGCCGATCCTCTACACCGACCAGACGCTCGAGCGCCTCGACCCCGAGACCTTCGCCTCGACCCAGGTCACCTACCACCCGAACCGGGGGATCGGCTGGTAGCGGGGCCTCAGACCGGCGTCTGCTGGTGCAGCGCCAAGCGCCAGGCGCCGTCCTCGCGGACGTAGGTCGAGGTGATCCACGCCTCGTAGCGGCCGCCGTCGCGCTCGGCCGTGGCCCGGTAGGCGACGATGGCGGCTCCGTCGCCGAGCGCCATCGTGCGCTCATCGGCCAGCTCGTGGCCATCCCACGGCGCGCCGGCCATCGAGTCGAGGATCGACGCCCGGTCGTCGAGCACCATCCCGCCCGGGAGCACGAAGAGCGCTCGGTCGGCGAGCACCTCCCCGTAGAAGGCTCGCGCCCCCTCCGGGGAGGCCGACAGCGCCCGCCACCCCGCTCGCTCCAGCTCCAAGGGATCTCGGTCCATGCCCGGCTGCTTCCCGTTCCGAGCGATGGCCACCCGGGCTCAGCTTCGAGCCGATCGGGGAATCGGTAGACCGCCGACCCGGTTGCACCCAACACGCTGCCCGGGCAGCACGGCCGGGGCGGGGCACGAGAGGAGCCGACCGTGAGCGAGCCGACCGACAGCACGAGCGAGAGCGAGAACCCGGCGATCGAGGCGCCCGAGCCGCACCCGCACCGACCTCGCACCAACCGTGACTGGTGGCCCGACCAGCTCGAGCTGTCGGTGCTGGCCCAGCCCTCGGCTCGGGGCAACCCGCTGGGCGAGGGCTTCGACTACGCCGCCGCCGTGGCCGATCTCGACGTCGAGGCCCTGAAGGCCGACGTGATGGCGGTGATGACCGACTCGCAGCCCTGGTGGCCCGCCGACTACGGCCACTACGGCCCCCTGTTCATCCGCCTGTCGTGGCACGCGGCCGGCACGTACCGCATCGCGGATGGCCGTGGAGGGGCCGGCGACGGCAGCCAGCGCTTCGCGCCGCTCAACTCCTGGCCCGACAACGCCAACCTCGACAAGGCCCGGCGCCTGCTCTGGCCGGTGAAGCAGAGGTACGGCCAGTCCATCTCCTGGGCCGACCTGCTCGTGTTCGCCGGCAACTGCGCCATCGAGTCCATGGGCCTCGAGACGTTCGGCTTCGCCTTCGGGCGCGAGGACATCTGGTCCCCCGAGGACGTGTTCTGGGGGCCCGAGGACACCTGGCTCGGCGACGAGCGGTACTCGGGCGAGCGCGACCTGGGCGGCCCGCTCGGCGCCGTGCAGATGGGCCTCATCTACGTGAACCCCGAGGGCCCCAACGGCAACCCCGATCCGCTCGCCGCCGCCATCGACATCCGCGAGACCTTCGGCCGCATGGCCATGGACGACACCGAGACAGTGGCCCTCATCGCCGGCGGCCACACCTTCGGCAAGTGCCACGGTGCCGGCGATCCGTCGCTCGTGGGACCCGAGCCCGAGGGCTGCCCGGTGCACCAGGGCGGCCTCGGCTGGATCAGCACCTACGGCTCGGGCGTGGCCGGCGACGCCATCACCAGCGGCCTCGAGGGGGCGTGGACGCCGACGCCGATCGAGTGGGACAACAGCTACTTCGAGACGCTGTTCGGCTACGAGTGGGAGCTGACCGAGAGCCCGGCCGGGGCCAAGCAGTGGAAGCCGAAGGACGGGGCCGGCGCCGACGCCGTGCCCGACGCCCACGACCCCGCGAAGCGCCACGCCCCGATGATGGCGACCACCGACCTCGCCCTGCGCTTCGACCCGGTCTACGAGCCCATCTCCCGGCACTTCCTCGCGCACCCCGACGAGCTGGGCGACGCCTTCGCCAAGGCCTGGTACAAGCTGCTGCACCGCGACATGGGGCCGGTGACCCGCCTCGTCGGCCCGTGGGTGCCCGAGGCGCAGCTCTGGCAGGACCCGGTGCCGGAGCGAGACCACGAGCTCGTCGACGACGACGACATCGCCACCCTCAAGGAGCAGCTGCTCGGCTCGGGGCTCACCACCTCGCAGCTCGTGGCCACGGCCTGGGCGGCGGCGTCGAGCTTCCGGCGCACCGACCTGCGTGGCGGTGCCAACGGCGCCCGCCTGCGGCTCGCCCCGCAGAAGGATTGGGCGGTCAACGACCCCGAGCAGCTCGCCGCCGTGCTGCCGGTGCTCGAGGGCATCAAGGAGGGCTTCGACGCCGCCCAGTCCGGGGGCAAGCGGGTGTCGCTCGCCGACCTCATCGTGCTGGGCGGCACCGCGGCGGTGGAGGCGGCCGCTCGGGCGGGCGGCCACGAGGTCGCGGTGGGGTTCACGCCCGGGCGCACCGACGCCACCGCCGAGATGACCGATGTCGACTCGTTCGCCGTGCTCGAGCCGCGCTCCGACGGGTTCCGCAACCACCTCGAGCCCGGCGAGAAGCTCCGTCCCGAGACGCTGCTCGTCGACCGGGCCAACCTGCTCGGCCTCACGGCGCCGGAGATGACCGTGCTCGTCGCCGCGCTGCGGGCTCTCGGCGCCAACACCGGGGGCTCGGCCGACGGGGTGCTCACCGATCGGCCCGGCGTGCTCTCCAACGACGTCCTCGTCAACCTCCTCGACATGGGCACGGTCTGGTCGCCTGCCGCCGAGGGCGAGCACCGCTACGAGGGGCGCGACCGGGCCTCGGGCGACCTGCGCTGGACGGCCACATCCGTCGACCTCGCCATCTCCTCGAACTCCCAGCTCCGGGCCATCGCCGAGGTGTACGCGGCGGGCGACGGCGCCGAGCGCTTCGCCCGCGACGTCGCCGCGGCCTGGACCAAGGTGATGGAGCTCGACCGCTTCGACCTCCGCTGACCCTGGGCGACCCGCCCCGGCCCGGGCCGATCGGCCCGGGTCGGGGGGCGCCACGGTTCGCTCCCGCGCCCGCCGCTCGCCTTCTGTGCCCGGTTCGTGCGCCAGGGGCGCGGGTTCGGGGTGGAGAACGCTGGTGGGTGGTGGGCGTGGGTTCTGTGCCGGGTTCGTGCGCCAGGGGCGCGCCTTTGGGGTGGAGAACGCTGGCCCGGACGCACGGTCGGGCGCAGCGGCGGACGAGATCGGGTTGGATGGGGGCATGGACGCCCGGCTGCCCACCTACTTCATCTCGCACGGCGGCGGGCCCTGGCCGTGGATCGAGGACCTGCTGCCCGGCGACTTCGGCCCGCTCTCGGCGTCGCTGCGCCAGATCCCCCGAGAGCTCGGCGTGCGCCCGCGCGCTGTGCTCGTGATCTCGGGGCACTGGGAGGAGCCGGCCTTCACGGTCCAGTCGAGCCCGCACCCGCCGATGCTCTACGACTACGGCGGCTTCCCCGAGTTCACGTACCACCTCCAGTACCCGGCGCCCGGCTCGCCCGAGGTGGCCGCCCGCGTGCTCGAGCTGCTGGGTGCGGCCGGGATCGAGGCCCGGGCCGATGACCGGCGCGGCTTCGATCACGGGGTGTTCGCCCCGCTGTACGTGGCCTGGCCCGATGCCGACGTCCCGATCCTGCAGCTGTCGATGCGCCACGGCTACGACGTCGACGAGCACCTCGCGGTGGGGCGCGCGCTCGCCCCGCTTCGCGACGAGGGGGTGCTGATCGTGGGCAGCGGCTTCTCCTTCCACAACCTGCGGCTCTTCGGCGCTGCGGGGGCCCGGCCCTCGGCCGAGTTCGAGGCGTGGCTCACCGACGCGGTGGCCGCCGGGCCGGTGGCCGAGCGCAGCGCCCGCCTCCGGCGGTGGGCGGCGGCGCCGAGCGCACGGATCGCCCACCCGGCCGAGGACCACCTGGTGCCCCTCTTCGTGGCCGTCGGCGCCGCCGAGGACGAGGCCGGCGTGCGGATGTACCACGAGGCGAGCTTCATGGGCTCGATCACCTCGGCGAGCTACCGCTTCGGCCTCCTGCCGTCGGCGTCGGCGGCATCGACCGTGGACGCCTCGATCCATCCCGGCGTGTGACGTCGGTCATGGCTAGCCTGCGGCTTCGCGCGACCGCCGTGGGAGGTCGCCCGACAGGGGAGTGAACCGCATGATCGTCCGCCGACTGCTCGTCGTCGTCGCCCTGGTGGCCAGCGTCCTCGGCCTGGTCGCGCTGCCGGCCTCGCCGGCGGGCGCCGCCGCCAAGGACCCGGTGGTCATCGTGCCCGGGTTCACCACCGGCCCGATCATCGACACCGGCTACCTCCCGCTGCGCGACCGGCTCCGCCGTGCCGGCTACGACGTCACCCTGCTCACCTATCCCGACTACGGGCTCGGCGACATCCGCACCAACAGCGCCCGCCTCGCCGCCACCGTGGCCTCGGTCAAGGCTCGCACGGGTGCGGCCAAGGTCGACCTCGTGTCCCACTCGATGGGCGGCCTGGTCAGCCGGTACTACGTGAAGAGCCTGGGCGGGGCGTCGAGCGTCGACTCGCTGATCATGCTCGGCACGCCCAACTACGGCACCAACCTGGCGAACATCGCCGAGTTCCTGACGTTCGGCTCGTGCGTCGGCATCACCTCGTGCGAGCAGATGGCCCGGGGCTCGGGCTTCCTGAACGACCTGAACGCCGGCGACGACACCATCGGCTCGGTCCGCTACACCTCGATCGCCACCAAGGTCGACCTGATCGTGACGCCCTACACGACCTCGTTCCTGGCCAAGGACGGCAACATCGCCAACATCGCCGTGCAAGACCAGTGCTTCGCCCGCCTGCCCGGGCACCTCGGGCTCATCCTCGACGGCGCGGTTGCCGATGGGGTGAAGGACGCCCTGGCCGGTGGCTCGGTGCGGATGAACTGCTGGGCGCTCTGAGCGTCCGCTCGAGGCGCCGGCGCCGCCCGGTCGAGCTCGAGCACCAGGAAGGGCACGGGCGCACGCCCGAGGAGGGGGGCGTCGGGTGCGACGCATCATCGGGTTGGTGGCCATCGTGGCGATCGGGGCCGGGCTGGCCGCCTGCATCCCGACGTTCCCGTCGGGGGCGACGGCGACCACGACCGTCGTCGAGGGCGTGCCCGTCCTGCGGTGGCCGGCGGCCACCATCACCGGCGACGGCGAGGAGGTCGGGGGCTACCGCGTCGAGGTCGACGAATCCCTGGTCGCCACCATCGGCGCCCCGGCCACGGCGTGCACCCTGCTGAACCTCTCGGCCGGGGTCCAGCACTCGATCCGGATCACCTCGGTCTCGGCCAAGGGCGCGGGGAGCCAGGGCCTCGCCGAGGGGGTGCTGACGGCGACGTTCACCCCCACCAGCTCCTTCGGGCCCGGCGGCAGCCCCGGCTGCTCGGCCACCCACGACGCGGATGCCGACGGCCTCCTCGATGCCGTGGAGACCGGGACGGGCGCCTTCGTCTCGGCCGGCGACACGGGTACCAGCCCCGTGCGGGCGGACAGCGACGGCGACGGGCTCCGCGACGGCGATGAGGTGCTGGGCACTGCGCTCGGCCTCGACCTCCCGAGCTTCGGCGTGAGCCCGAACCACCGAGACCTGCTGTTCGAGTTCGACTGGTTCGACGACGCCAACGACTGCGGCGCCCACACCCACCGGCCCTCGGCCGCCGCCATCGCCCGGCTCACCGACGCGTTCGCCGCCGCGCCCGTGGCCAACCCCGACGGCGTCGACGGGGTGCGCGTCGTGGTCGACGCCGGCCAGGGCGGGGCCCTCACGGGCGGGAACCTGGTCGCGGACGCCGACGGCGTCCTCTCCTCCGGCGTGAACAGCGTCGAGTACACGACGCTCAAGCAGGCCAACTTCGCGGCGAACCGCGAGGGCCTCTTCCACTACGTCCTCGGCGTCCACCGCTACAACCAGACCTCCAACAGCTCGGGCCAGGCCGAGATCGACGGCGACGACCTCATCGTCTCGCTCCAGTGCTTCTCGTCGACGGTGAACACGGCGAACACCGTGATGCACGAGGTGGGCCACAACCTCGGGCTGCGCCACGGCGGCCAGTTCGACCTGCCGAACTACAAGCCCAACTACAACTCGGTGATGAACTACCGCTTCCAGTTCCCCGGCATCGACGTGACGTGCGACGCCGTGGGCGATGGGGTCCTCGCCTACTCGACCGGCGACCGGGTGGCGGTGGACGAGCGCGCCGTGGTCGAGGCGGCCGGGGTCTGCGGCACGCCGCTCGACCTCGACGGCGACGGTTCCATCGACGCCGCGCCCTACGTCCGCGACTTCACGCAGGACGGCTTCTACACGAACCTCGTCGACTGGGACGACTGGTCGGCGATGGACCTGAGCGCCATCGACGACGCCGACGGTGCCTCACCCGACGGCCGGCTGCAGGCGCCCGAGGTGGTCGACGAGCAGCCGGTGCCCCAGCCCTAGGGCCGTGGGCTCTGCCAGGCGATGGGCGTGCGCCCGGTGGCATCGACCTGGACCTCGGGCTCGGCCAGCTCGTGGAGCGCCACCCCGATGGTGTTGGCCGACGTGGTCACGTACTCCACGCCGTAGCGCACGAGGTGATCGGCCCCCGGGATCGGTTCGGCCCGACGGACGAGCACGAAGCCCCTCATGTCCCGGTAGAAGATCTCGGCCAACGTGCCGACCGGTGCGATGTACTCCCGCGGGCACACGATCCCGGCGCCGACCGACGACACCTCGACGACCGCCGCGTCGGCGGTCACGACGCGTCCGGCGGCACCGTTGCGGCGGCGCTTGGCGACGCGCCACCGGATCGGCGTCGTCTGCACCTCGTGGCGCTGGGCGAGCCGGCGGTTCCGGTCGGACATCATCCGACTCCCATCGGCCGCTCGGCGCCGGATGCGAGCGGTCGCGCCGCTCAATCCCCGAGGAGGACGACCAGCTCACCCGCCGTGCGGGCCCTCCGGCCCGAGGCGGCGCGGCCGATCCGGTCGTCGAGGGCGCGCCCGAGGCCGGCCTCCCCGGTCAGCTCGACCAGCAGCAGGTCGGTCGCCGCCTCGGCGTCGATGCGCCGCAGCGCGTCGTAGAGCGACCACGCCGCGCCCACCAGGTCGCCGGGCGGGGCGAGGGCCTCGAAGTGCACCGCGGCCGGGAGGTGCGAGGGCCGGCCCCCGAGCCCGAGGTAGGTCGTCCGGGGAGGCAGGGCTGCCGATGCATCGTCGGCGACCGCACGGGGCGCGACGGCGATGGTCGGTGTGGCGGGGGCGTAGTGGCGCGCCAGGCGCCCGGGCGATGCCGCGGCGCCGTCGTCGACCTCGGCGGCCGGATCGACCACGGCCACCAGGTCGCCGACCGCCGCCTCGAGCTCCTCGGCGGTGACCGCGCCGTGGCGGAGCACCACGAGGGTGCCGTCGCGCTCGACCACGACGGTGGACTCGATGCCCCAGGTGGTGCGCCCCCCGTCGAGGATCACCGCGCAGGCGGTGCCGAGGTCGTGGACCACGTGGTCGGCCGAGGTGGGGCTGACGTAGCTGAAGCGGTTGGCGCTCGGCGCCGCGATCGGCGCGCCCGTGGCCGCGAGCAGGGCCAGCGCCACCGGGTGGGCGGGCGAGCGAACGGCCACCGACGGCCCACCGGCGGTGACCGTGGGCCCGATGGCCTGGCCCCTCGGCACGACCAGGGTGAGCGGGCCCGGCCAGAAGGCGTCGACCAGGCGACGCTCCACGTCGGTGCGCTCGCCGCCGGCGACGGCGCCGAGGTCGGCATCGGGCAGGACGTGGACGATGAGGGGATCCGAGCTCGGCCGCCCCTTCGCGGCGAAGATCCGGCGGACGGCCTCCTCGTCGGTGGCAACGGCCCCCAGGCCGTACACCGTCTCGGTCGGGAACGCCACGAGCTCGCCGGCCCGCAGCGCCGCGGCACCGGCGGCGATGGCGTCGGGATCGATGGCGTCGGGGTCCACGAGGAGGCGGCGGGCGGGCACGGACGAGACGCTAGCGATGGCACCCTGCCCGACGATCCGGCGGGGTCCCGGGGCGGGGCGCTCTGTGCTCACCCATCGGAGTGGTTCGGTGGCACGTCGCCCCCTTCTGGCACCTCTCCATCTGCGTCCATGGCCGGCCGCGTCAGCGCGGCGCTAGCGTCGGCTGGCGAAGGGCAGGGCCATGGCCGAGGGACCGACAACTGACCGACCCCCGTGGATCGCCAGCCTCGAGGGGTCGGAGATGGCCGAGCGCTGCCGGTCGTTCGATTGGGCCGCGACCTCGCTGGGGCCCACGGAGACCTGGTCGCGCAGCCTGCGGACCGCCGTGGGCATCTGCCTCACCTCGAGGTTCCCGATGCTGGTGGTGTGGGGCCCGGACCTCGTCAAGATCTACAACGACGGCTACCGACCGATCCTCGGCGAGGAGAAGCACCCCGCCGCCCTCGGGGCGCCAGCCGCGGAGGTGTGGCAGGAGATCTGGGACGTGATCGAGCCCATGTTCCGCCAGGTGCTCGAGACCGGCACGCCCACCTGGTCGGAGCACGAGCAGCTGATCCTCGAGCGCAACGGCTTCCGGGAGGAGTGCTACTTCACCTGGAGCTACAGCCCGCTGCCCGACGACGACGGCCGCATCGCCGGGGTGCTCGACGTGGTCCGCGAGACCACCGACGAGGTGGTGTCGCGCCGACGCATGGCACTGCTGGCCGCGGTGGGCGCGGCCCTCCTCCAGGCGGGCGATCCGGCGGACCTCTGCCTCCGTGCGGCCAGCGCCATCGGTGCCGGCGCGCCCGACCTGCCGGCGGTCGACCTGCACCTCTGGGTCGACGAGCAGCCGATCCGCGTGGCCTCGACCCGGCGGGGCGATGGTCCCGACCTGACCTCGATCGATCTGGAGGCGCTCCGAGCCGAGCGCGGCTCGGTCGTGCTCGGCCGCCGCGACCTGGGATGGGGCGACGACGCGGCGCCGGCCGACCACGTGGTGGTCGCGCTCGGCTCCGGTGGCAGCGGGATCGACGGGCTGCTCGTCGCCTCGCTCAACGCCGGGCGACCGTTCGACGCCGCCTACACCGGGTTCGTGGCCGTGCTCGCCCAGGTGATCGGCGCCGCGCTCGACCGCACCTTCCACCAAGCCGTCGAGGTGGGCACCTACCGCCAGATCGGCGACACGCTCCAGGCCGCCATGCTGAAGCCGGCGAGCGACCTCCCGACGGTCGCGGCGCGCTACCTCCCCGCCGAGGGGAGCCTGGCGGTCGGCGGCGACTGGTACGACGTCATCGACCTCGGTGGCGACCGGCGTGCCCTCGTCGTGGGCGACTGCGTGGGCCACGGGCTCGATGCCGCCGCCTCGATGTCGCAGCTGCGCAGCGCGGCGCGGGCGATGCTCCTCGACGGCCGGGGGCCGGCCGAGACCGTCGCCGGGCTCGACCACTTCTCGGGCTCGGTCGACGGAGCGTTCTGCGCCACCGTCGCGGTCGCCGTGATCGCCCGGGCCGACCACGCGATCACCTACGCCCGGGCGGGGCACCTCCCGCCGCTGATCGTGGGGGCCGACGGCCACCGCCGCCTCGACGGCGCGGGTGGCCCTCCGCTCGGCACGATCGACGGGGTGGTGCACCGGGAGGTCACCGAGGAGCTCGGCGACGACGAGGTGCTGCTCCTGTTCTCCGACGGCTTGGTCGAGCGTCGTGGCGAGGTCATCGACGAGGGGTTGAACCGGCTCGGCAAGGCGGCCGAGGCGGCGTTCGGTGCGTCGGTGCAGGAGCTGGCCGACCACCTGCTGGCCGAGCTGCTCCCCGACGGCGCCCAAGACGACGTCGTGCTGGTCGTCAAGGCGCTGCCCGGCCTGTCGGGGACCTGACGCGCCGAACCGGGCGGGGCCGCCGCACCGGTACCGTCGGTCCATGACCTACTGCCTGGCGCTCCGCCTCGACGAGGGCCTCATCTTCCTGGCCGACACCCGCACCAACGCGGGCGTCGACAACGTGAGCACCTACCGCAAGCAGCACGTGATCCGCGCGGGGGACGACCGGCTCTTCGTGCTCCAGTCGGCGGGGAACCTGGCCACCACCCAGGAGGTCCTCGACCGCATCGAGCGCGATCTCGCTTCGGCGGAGGCGCCCGAGAGCCTGGCCACCGTGCGGCACCTCTTCGAGGCGGCGCTCTACATCGGGCGCCTGGGCCAGGAGGTGGTGGCGGCGCACCGCGACGGCCTGGGCGCGGTCGGCGCCGATGCCACGGCGACGTTCCTCCTCGGTGGCCAGATCGCGGGGGAGCGCCCCGACGTGCTGCTCGTCTATCCGGAGGGCAACTACATCCGGGCGTCGGACGAGCGGCCGTTCCTCCAGATCGGCGAGAGCAAGTACGGCAAGTTCATGCTCGAGCTCGCCGTCCACACCCGGCTCCGGCTCGAGGCCGCGGCGAAGGTGGCGCTCAGCTCGATGGTGAGCACCGCTCGGGCCAACCTGTCGGTGGGCCCGCCCTACGACCTCGGGATCTACCGCAACGGCGCGCTCGAGCTCGAGGAGCACCGCATCGACGAGGACTCGGCCTACCTGGGAGAGCTGCAGGAGATCTGGGTCCGCCACCTCACCGAGGCGATCCAGGAGCTCCCGCCCCTGCCCGCGGAGCTGCTCGAGCCCTGACGGACCGTGCGGGCCGTGCTAGCAAGCCCGACCATGTACGCCCGCCTCGTCAACCGGCTCTCGGCCACCCGTTTCGGCTCGTGGCTGGTGCGGTCCTTCGCCGCCAAGGTCGACCCGGTGCTGTTCCGCTGGTCGAACGGCCGGTTCACGTCGACGGGGGTGCCGACCCTGCCGATGCTCGCCCTGACGGTGCCCGGTCGGCGCTCGGGCGAGCCGCGCACGGTGCAGCTGGCCTACGAGGCCGACGGCGACGGGTTCCTGGTGGTGGCGAGCGCCATGGGCCAGGAGCGCCACCCCGCGTGGCGCTACAACCTCGAGGCGGCCGGTGGGGGCGAGGTGCAGCTGCGCGGTCGCCACCTGGAGGTCGTCGCCGAGGTCCTCTCCGACGAGGAGAAGGCTCAGGTGTGGCCTCGGATCGTGGCCACCATCCCGCAGATGACCACCTACGAGACCCGGACCGACCGCAACATCCGGGTCTTCCGCCTCCGACCCCGGTCGGCGGGGGAGTGAGCGGTTCTCACCCGGTGGGAGGAGGGGTAGGGGCGGGCGCCAAGGGGCGGACCCGTCATCATGCGAAGCAGATTTCAAGAAAGATTCTTCTGCTTTCTGCCATCCGGGGGTGAGGTCGGCGTCGTAGTCCGGGCGCTACCCGATGCCGGCGACCGCCGGCGGAACCCAGGAGACATGACAGTGCGTGCACGTTCCCTTCCCCTGAAGCTCGGTGCGCTGGGCGTCGTGGCGATCCTCTCGCTCGCCGCGTGCGGCTCGGATGGCAGCGACAGCTCCCCGGCCGCCTCGAGCGACGACACGGCCACGACGATGGCCGACGACACCGCCACCACGATGGCCGACGAGATGGCCGACGACGACATGGCCGAGATGGGCACGATCGTCGACGTGGCCTCGGGCAACGAGGACTTCTCGACGCTCGTCGCGGCGGTGCAGGCCGCCGATCTGGTGGACACCCTCTCGGGCGATGGGCCCTTCACGGTGTTCGCGCCCACCAACGAGGCGTTCGACGCCCTCCCCGACGGCACCCTCGACACGCTGCTCGACCCGGCCAACAAGGACCAGCTGGCCGCCATCCTCACCTACCACGTGGTGGCCGGGAAGGTCATGGCCGCCGACCTGAGCGACGGCCAGGAGGTCGAGACGGTCCAGGGCGGCACCCTCACCGTCGGCATCGACGGCGATGCGGTCACCCTGACCGACGAGAACGGCGCCACGGTGAACGTGACCGCCACCGACATCGAGGCCAGCAACGGCGTCATCCACGTCATCGACGGGGTCGTCACCCCCGCCGCCTGATCCCATCCCCCCGGGAACGACTGCGGCCGGCGCCCCTCGGGGCGCCGGCCGCATCGCGCTCGATCCGGGTCAGTGGGCGAAGTGCACCTGGGGCAGCCCCTTCTCGAGCCAGCGGGGGAGCCACCAGTTCCGTTCGCCGAGCAGGCCCATCACCGAGGGCACCAGCATCATCCGCACGATCGTGGCGTCGAGCAGCACCGCGAGGGCGAGGGTGACGCCGAGCTCGGTGGGCGGGATCGGCCCGGTGACGCCGAAGGCGATGAACACGACGATCATGATCAGCGCCGCGTTGGTGATGGGTCGGCCGGTGCGGGCGATGCCTTCGCGGATGGCGAGCTGCGTGTCGCCGGTGGCCTCGTAGCGCTCCCGGATCGCCGCCAGCAGGAACAGCTGGTAGTCCATCGACAGCCCGAAGAGCAGGGCGAAGAAGAACAGCGGCGCCCAGGCGTCGACGAAGCCCTGGTGGTCGATGCCGATCAGCCCGGCACCGTGGCCGTGCTGGAAGACCAGCGTGGCGAACCCGAAGCTGGCCGCCACGCTCACCAGGTTCAGCAGGATCGAGCTGATGGCGATGGTGAGGCTCCGGAACACGACCAGCAGCAGGGCGAAGGCGACGAGCATGATCAGCCCGACCGCGAGCGGCGCCTTGCCGAGCAGGGCGTCGGTGAGGTCGTGGTTCTGGGCGGCGGGGCCGCCGACCGAGGCCTCGGGGACCGCCTCGCCCACGGAGGTGCGGAGCCGGCCCACCATGTCGGACGTCTCCTGGGAGTCGACCGCGGTCTTGCCGATCACCCGGACCACGGTGCGGCCGCTCTCGGCGGGCTCGGCGACGATCGACGCCATCGCCACGTTCGGATCGGCAGCGGCGACGTCGACCACCGCCGCGGCCTGCTCGGCCGGCGTGGTGATGAACACCGGTGCGGCGGCCCCGGGGCCGAAGGCGCCGACCACGAGCTCGTAGCCGTCGCGGCTGGACCGGCCCTCGTCGACCACTCGAGCGCCGGGCATGCCGAGGCGCATCCCGATCGCCGGGGCGGCGAGCAGCAGCAGCAGGCCGAGGCCCATGGCCAAGGTCAGCTTCGGGCGCTCGAGCGCCTTGCCGGTCCAGCGGGCCCAGCGGCCCTCGGCGGCCCGGTCGGGGTCGTCGTGGCCCTTCGAGACCAGGACGCGGTCGCCCAGGGCCACGAGCACGGCGGGCAGCAGGGTGAGCGCGGCGGCCGCCACGGCGACCACCGAGAGGATCATGCCGAGCGCCATGGCCCGGAAGACCATGACGGGCACCACGAACACCGCGGCCAGCGAGAACACGACGGCGAACGCCGAGAGGAACACGGCCTTGCCGGCGGTGCTGATGGTGTTGGCGATCGCGTCGATCGCGCCCCAGCCGTCCTCGCGCTCCTCGCGGTAGCGCGACACGATGAACAGGCTGTAGTCGATGCCGACCGCGAGGCCGATCATCATCGAGAAGTTCATGGCCCAGACCGACACCGGCGTGGCGTCGCCGATCAGGTGCAGCGAGGCGAAGCCCACGGCGATGCCGGCCACGGCCAGCAGCAGGGGCAGCCCGGCGGCGACGGCCGAGCCGAAGGCCACGAGCAGGAGGATGATCGTCGGGATGGCCGAGACGATCTCGGCCTTGTGCAGGGCCTCCTCGTTCGTCGTGTTGAAGTCGCTCCACACCGGCCACTCGCCGGTCACCTCGGCGCGAGCCCCCTCGGGCAGGTCGAGCGAGCCGACGTGGTCGATGAGCTCGCCGGCCGACTCGGGCAGGTCGGCGTCCTCGACGGCCTCGAGCCCGACGGGGACCATGGCGGTCCGCCCGTCGCGGGCGATCAGCCCCGCGTCGGCCGGCTGGGCCAGCGGATCGACCACCGAGGCCGCGCCGGGGGCCCCGTCGAGGTCGGCCACCAGCTGCTGGAGCCCGCTCGGGTCGTCCGCGATCGGCGCGTCTTGCTGGTACACGACCACGGCCGCCTCGGCGCCGAGCTGCGGGAAGTCTCGGCGCAGCTCGTCGCGGACCTCCACCGCGGTCGATCCCTGGGCCTCCCACCCGGCCCCCGAGAGCGACGAGCTCAGCGTGATCGCCAGGGGGGCGGAGATGATCGTGGCCACCGCCCACACCGCGATCACCAGCCGCCGGTGGGTGCCCGACCAGCGGGCCATCCGTGCGAACCACGGCCCCTTGCCGTGGTGGGCGCCGTCGTCGAGGTGCAGGTGGTCGGGGTGCTCGGCGGCGTCGGGCGCGCGCTCGGTCACGGTGGGGTTCATGGATCCTCCTCGGGATACCCCCTGGGGTACGTGAGGAATACCCTAGGGGGTATGCGTGAGGATGGCAACCGACCTTGTGGCACGGCGAGTGCCACGTGCCTAGGGTGCGGCCATGACCGCTGATGCTCCCCGCCGCGTCGCCCTCGTCGCCGACGCCGGCCGCTACGTCGGCCCCTCCCTCGTCCGGGAGCTGGCCCGGCGGGGTCACGACCTCGTCATCTCCAACCCGGCCGACGGCCTGGTGGCCGAGGTCGAGGGCCTCGGGTCCGAGGTCGTGGTGGTCGACCGGGCCCACAACCTCGCCCGCCCGGAATCGGCCCCGGCGCTCGTCGACGCCGCCCTCGAGCGGTTCGGCCAGCTCGACGCCGCCGTCGCCTTCACCGGCTCGATCATCGGCGGCCGCTTCACGAAGTCGTCGATCGACGACCTCCGCAAGCTGGTCGAAGGCTGCCTCGAGGCGCCGTACCACTTCCTGAAGGCGGTGACCGCGCCGATGATCGAGGCGGGCTCGGGGCAGGTGCTGCTCATGACCAGCGCCGCGGGCGCCCGCCCGGTGCCGGGGGCCCCGCTCTACTCGTCGGTGCGCGCCGGGGCCACGATGCTGGCCAAGAACGTGGCCGACGAGATCGCACCGACGGGCGTGCAGGTCAACGCGCTCGGCACGAACTTCATGGACTTCCCTGAGTTCCACGACGCGGTCGGCAGCCACGACCCCGAGGTGCGCAAGCTGGTGGAGGCCCAGGTGCCGATGCGGCGGATGGGCACGGTGGAGGAGTGCGCGGCGTTCGCCATGGCCTTCCTCGACGGCACCAGCGGCTTCACCACCGGCCAGTTCGTCGCCTACGCCGGCGGCTGGGCCTGATCGGTCGACGTCCCCTGCGTCACGGTCGACCTTGTACGTCGATGTACGAGAGCGTACACTTCGGTTCGTGACCCGCCTGCCGGTGAGCCGAGCTCGTGCGACGCTGCCCGAACTGCTCGATCGCGTGGAGGCGGGTGACGAGGTGACGATCACCCGCCACGGGCGTGACGTGGCGGTCCTCGTCCGACCCGACGCGCTCGTCGCCCGACGCGCCGACCGCGCCCTGGCGGATGCCGATCGGCTCCGCTCCCTCCTCGACGAGGGGCGGCGCACGCCCCTCGATCGGAGCCCCTCGATCGAGGCGGCGTCCGCGGAGGAGCTGGTGGCATCGATCGCTGCCGCCCGTTCCGCCCGCTGACCCCTGGCGATGGATGCGTTCGACGCCGACGTCCTGATCTACGCCGCGGTGGCCGATCACCCGCTGGGGCGTCGGGTCCGAGCGCTGTTCCCCACCGAGGGACCGGCGGCCGGTGCGCCGACGGCCGGGATCGGCTCGGTCCTGCTGGTGCCGGAGCTGCTGTCGAAGCCGATGCGCGAGGGGACGACGGTCGAGCAGCAGGCCCTGGCCGCCTTGCTCGGCCGCCTCGATCTCCGCCCGGTGGACGCGCGGCTCGCCGAGCTCGCCACGGCGTTGGCGGCGGCCCATCGCTTGCGAGCGGCGGATGCCGTCCACCTCGCCACGGCCGTCTCGGTGGGGGCCGACCGCTTCATCACGAACAACGCCCGCGACTTCGGCAAGGAGATCGCCGAGGTCGAGATCACCTACCCAGCGGACCTGCCCGAGCCCTGACGCTTCACGTGGATCCCGCCCGCGCCGGGCGCGGGCGGTAGCGGAGGGCGACGGCGCCCGAGGCGAGCTCGGTCCGGTCGATCAGCTCGAGGTCGAGCTGCTGGGGCAGGCCGTCGAACAGGCGAGGGCCGTGGCCGGCGATCACCGGCGCGACCACCAGCTCGTACTCGTCGATCAGTCCTCGCTCGGCGAGGGCGAGCGGCAGCGTGAGCCCGCCGGTGGCGATGCCCTCGCC
>ERZ795053.2440-NODE-2440-length-22487-cov-9.045560_pt1 | contig 22487 bp, 17 predicted proteins | sample MGYA00375137_ERZ795053 | MGnify/ENA primary metagenome ERZ795053 (study PRJEB30182, sample SAMN05720284) | activated sludge metagenome | isolation source: Anaerobic digester | place: Hong Kong | collected 2014-12-17 ...
GCTCCCGTTCCGGCTCCCGTTCCGGCTCCCGTTCCGGCTCCCGTTGAGCGAGTTCAGCGCCCCCGCAACGCCTTCTGGGCCGCCGCCAGCCTCGAGAGTGCGTCGATAGGCGTGATCCGATCCAGGTCGAGCGAGCGCAGCTCGTCGAGCACGAGCTCCTCGACCGAGAAGAGCCCGCCGGCCTCCGGCTCCCTCGGGGGCTCGGCGCCGCCGGCCTCGGGTATATCGTCGACGGCGAGCCTGGCCTCGCCGGCCTCGAGCGACGCCTTGATCTGCATGGCCCTGGCGACGACGGCGAGCGGCACCCCGGCGAGCCTGGCCACGTGGATGCCGTACGACCCGGTCGCGGCGCCGGGACGGATACGCTTCAGGAAGACCACCTCGCCCTCGCGCTCCTCGACGGCCATCGACAGGTCGACGAGGCGCTCGTGCCTGAGGGCCGTCAGCTCGTGGTAGTGCGTGGCGAACAGGGTCCTCGAGCGGCACGAGTCGAGGACGTACTCGCTGACGGCCCAGGCTATCGACAGGCCGTCCAGCGTGCCGGTGCCGCGCCCCACCTCGTCCATCACGACGAGGCTGCGCGAACCGGCGTTATTCAGTATGCTCGCCGTCTCGTGCATCTCGAGGAGGAAGGTCGACTCCCCCCTGGCCAGGTTGTCCTGGGCGCCGACTCGGCAGAAGATCCTATCGACGACGCCTATCCTGGCTGACGCTGCCGGCACGAAGGAGCCGGCCTGCGCGAGCAGGGCTATCAGCGCGTTCTGCCTGAGGAACGTCGACTTGCCGGCCATGTTCGGGCCGGTGATCAGGGCGAAGCCGGTCCCGTCGCCGTCGAGGCTCAGGTCGTTCGGCACGAATTCGCCGGTGGGCAGGTGCGCCTCGACGACCGGATGCCGGCCGCCCCTGACCTCGAGCGCCAGCGACTCGTCGACGACCGGGCGCACGTAGCCCCTAGCCGTCGCCGTCCAGGCGAACGAAGCGGCGCAGTCCAGCTCGGCCAGCTCGGCGGCCGTCACGAACAGCAGCGGCGCCGAGGCCTTGAGCTCTCCGCACAGCGCGGCGTAGAGCGACCGCTCCAGCTCGACGATGCGCTCCGCCGCGCCGTGGATATCCGACTCCAGCCGGCCGAGCCGCTCGGTCGTGAAGCGCTCGGTATTCGTCGTCGACTGCCGCCGTATGAAATGCGCCGGAGCCGACAGGGCCGCCCCCTTGGACAGCTCCAGGTAGTAGCCGATGATCTTGTTGTACCTGACCCGCAGCCCGGACAGGCCAGAGGCCCGCCGCTCCTCCTCGAGGTAGGCCTCGAGCACGCCGTGGGCGTCCGCCCGGAGCGAGCGCAGCCCGTCGAGCTCGTCGCTCCAGCCTTCCCTGATCACGGCGCCGTCGGCCGGCGACATGGCCGGGTCGTCGACCACCGCGCGCCCTATGGCCTCGGCGAAGGCCGCGACCGCTTCCCGGTCGCCCGGGTCGGCGAGCGCCGACAAGGTCGCCGGAGCGGCCGCCGGCAGGGCAGAGCCGACCGACAGCGCCGCGCGGGCCGTGTCCCTGAGCGCGACGAGGTCCTTGGGAGAGGCGCGGTCCATCGCCAGACGAGAGGCCAGGCGCTCGAGGTCGCGGCACGAGCCGAGTATCGCCCGTACGCGCTCGAGCGAGCGCTGGTCGCGGTACAGCGCGTCCACCGCGTCGAGCCTATCGTTGACCGCGGCCGCAGATCGGAGCGGTCGCTGCAGCCTCGAGCGGAGCGCCCGCGCGCCCATCGCGGTCTTCGTATGGTTGACGACGCTGTACAGCGAGAAGGCCGCGCCGCCGTCGCGCAGGTTACGCTCTATCTCGAGGTTCTTCTGGCTCGACTCGTCTATCGCTACGAATTCGGCGTCGTCGCAGCCGCCGAGGGCCCTGAACTGCGACAGGCGGGCCTTGACCGAGTCGCGCAGGTACTCGAGCAGGGCGCCCGCCGCGGCCAGCGCCGGGTCGCCGTCGTCGAAGCCGAAGCCCTTCATGCTGCTCGTACCGAAATGCCCGAGCAGCGCCGCCCTGCCCTGCTCGAGCGAGAAGGTCCAGTCGGGGAAACGGTTCAGCACGATCGACGGGCGCTCGGACAGCGCGCGCGCCACGTCGCCGTCGTCGAGCGTCGACTCCCTGACCAGGACCTCGCGCGGCGACAGCCTGAACAGCTCCCTGCGCAGCCGCTCAGGGTCGCCCCGCCCGAACGATCCGGCCCCGAACTCGCCGGTCGACGCGTCCGCCCAGGCGATGGCCATATCGTCGCCGAAGGCGCCTATCGCGACGATGTAGTTGTTCGCCCCCGACTCGAGATAGTCGTCGTCGACGACGCTGCCCGGCGTGACCACCTCGACGACGCCGCGCTCGATGACGCCCTTGCCCTTGCCCGGAGCGCTCAGCTGCTCGCAGACGGCTATCTTCTTGCCGGCCCGGAGCAGCCTGGCTATGTAGCCGCGCGCCGCGTGATGGGGGATCCCGCACATCGGGGCTTCCTGGCGATGCGTCAGCGTCAGCCCGAGCAGCGAGCTCGCCTCGATCGCGTCGCCGTAGAACATCTCGTAGAAGTCGCCGAGCCTGAAGAAGAGTATCTCGTCCTTGTGGAGGGCCTTGATGCGTTCGTATTGCTCGAGGAGCGGTACCTGTTCGGCCATGGCGTTGCATTATAGGGTAACTTGGACTAGGATACAATCGCGGCGAACATTCTAGGCGTAGAGGCCGCGCCATCTTCATCGTTGCGAGGTCGTCGTGGAAGAGGTCCTTTTCATCAAGGAGACGAACAACCGCGTCTATATCAGGGCGCAGGGCCACATAACGGCGAACGCGTGCCCCGAGCTCAAGGCGCGCGTGTTCGACCGGCTCGACGCCAAGCCGGCGGTAGAGGACGTGATCATCGACCTTTCGTCGTGCGAGTACATGGATTCGACCTTCATGGGGCTGATCGTCGGCTTCAACAAGCGCTTCATGCGTTTCTCGGAGCGTCCGATACGGCTGGCCGGCCTGAGCGAGACCTGCATGAAGCTCCTCAAGACGATAGGGATCGTCAGGCTCGTTACGATAGAGGACGAGGTCCCGGCCTTCCCCGAGCCGCTCGAGAGGCTCGGCGCCGAGTCCAAGGCCGGCGCCGGGCTCGTGCTCAGGGCCCACGAGGAGCTGATGGAGCTGTCCGAGGAGAACGAGCGCCGCTTCTCCGCGCTGCGCGACGTCCTCAAGGGCGCCGCGGAGGCGGAGAAGCAGGACTGACGGCCGCTTCTCAGGCGCCCAGGAGCGCCTGTATCACCTTGTCGGTGATGTCTATCATCGGGCTGAACCAGATCACCGACGATCCGACGTCCGAGGCGTCCCTGGAGCTGATGACCAGCGAGAAGCCCTCGGCCTCCGAGATGGACTGCACGGTCCTATAGAGCATCTGCACGAACGCGTCGCCCTTGGTCATGCTCTCGGCCTTGGCGTCGAGGTCGGCCTGCTTGATCTTGACGAAATCCGACAGGAACTGGGCCTTGCGGTATAGCTCCTCGTCGAAGGCCTTGAGCGTGGCCGCGTCGGCGGTCGGCAGGAGCTCGAGCCTGCGCTTCTGCAGCTCCTTGATCTCCTCGCTCAGGCGCTTGATCTCCTCGTTGACCCTGGCCTTCTCCTCCTCCAGCGCCCGCACCGCCTGCGAGTCCTTGTAATAGGTCGTATAGACCTTCTGGAGGTCTATGACCGCCACGCGCGTGATCTGCTGGCCGAAGGCCTGGGCGCATAGCGCCAGCAGCGCCAGGCCGATTGCTATCCTCTTCTTCATTTCGTACTCCCCGCTATGCGCGTCAATCGAGGCTCGTCGTCACGCTGAGGACGAACTGCCAGTCCTCGTCGGACGACCAGGCGAAGCCGTCGTCGTAGATGAATTTCTTCGCGAAGTATACCCTGAACGGGAACTGAAGGATGATGAAGCGCAGGCCGAAGCCGGCGCTGAAGGCGAAGTTCCCGAGCCCGAGCTCGGACAGGGTCCCGCCGTAGGCCGTAGTGCCCGAGTCGACGCCGGCCACGTCGAGGAGGCCGCTCTCGGTCGACAGCATCGCGGCGCTCAGGAAGCCGTCGAGCGACAGCACGCTCGGCACGACCGGCATCCGGAACTCGACCCAGTTATCCCAGAGCGCGGTGCCGTAGTACGAGGAGAGCGACGACCAGCCGCGGCCGACGAAGGTGCCGTCTATGTTCAGCTTCTTCGAGTCCGAGGCGACGAGGCCGTCGTCGTGCCAGGGCTGGGCCAGCAGCGCCGAGAACTTGGAATGGGCGCCGAGCACGCCCTTGAACGAGTAGCTCTCGGTTATGGGCAGGTCGAACAGGGTGACGAAGGCGTCCGCGCGGGTATCGCTGCGCAGGAAGTGGTTTATCTCGCCGGTGAACCAGCCGGTCAGGCCGAGGCGCTGGCTGGCGTAGTAGCCGCTCGACGGGTCGTACCACAGGTCGAGCTTGTTCAGGTAGGCCCGGCCGTAGATCGTGTTGGAGAACAGCCAGGTATCGAGGTTCTCGGAGATGGTCGAGTCGTAGGGCCGGTACAGGTCGGAGTCGTAGGTCTTCATGCCCAGCTCGTGGGTGACGCCCGGCACGACGCCGACGGTACCCAGCTTGGTATTCCAGCGGTAGCCGCTCGAGTAGCCGAGGCTGAAGGTCCAGGTATCGTAGGTCATCTTGTACCCGTCCGGCACGAGCTTGCCCGCGGCCACGTACTCCTCGTAGCTGTTGTACGGGTCGGGCACCCTCGTCGGGTCGCCGTACGGGAAGATGACGCCGGTGGAGTCCTGGGCCGCCTCGAGGTGCTCGTGCTCGAACGCGAATTCGACCGAGCCCGACAGGCGCCTGCCGAACAGCCAGTCGTCGCTGAACGAGAAGGTCAGGTCCTGCGAGTCGACGGCCAGGTTGGTCTCGAGCGATATGGTCTGCCCGTTGCCGAGGAAGTTGATGTCGCTCCAGTTGACCAGGCCGATGATCGGGAACTCGCCGGCGCTCGTGCCCGGGGAGTAGGTCATGCCGAACTGCACCGACGCGGTGCTCTGCTCCTCGACGCTGATGATCAGGTCGACGAAGAGGTCCTGGCTGCCCTGCTCGTACTCGGGCGCGATCGACGAGAAATACTGGGTATTGTACAGGTTGCGCAGGCTCTCGAGCACCTTGGCCTTGGAGAACACGTCGCCGGACTCGAACGGCACGAGCCTGCGCAGCACGAATTCCTTAGTCTTGACGTTGCCGCGGAAGATCACGTCCTCGATGTGGGCCTGCGGCTTCTCGTCGATCACGAGCGTGTACGCGATGGAGCCAACCTCCTCGTCGCGGGTCTCGGCGAGCCTGAAGCCGTTGAAGATGTAGCCGTTCTCGAAGTAGAGGTCGGCGGCGCGCGACTGGTCCTGGAGCAGGCGCTCGTAGTTGAGCACGGCTCCCGGCTGCTGCCTCACGAGGGCGCCGAGCTGCTCGCTCGTATACAGCGAGTTGCCGGAGAAGTCCATGCCGCCGTAGGTGTAGCGGCGCCCCTCGTCGACAACGAAGGTCAGGGTCAGGCGCATCGCGCCCTTCTCGCTCGCGGCCGACTCGCGCCGCACGTCGGAGACCCTGGCGTCGACGTAGCCGCGCTTCTTATAGAAGGCCTCGATCGCCCTGCGGCTCTCGTCGAGCTTGCCCTCGCTGAACTGGCCGCTCTGGAACAGGCCCTTCTCCTTGAGCGTTATCTCGCCCTTGAGCGACGACTCGGAGACGGCCTCGATCCCCTCGAACCTGATGGCCTCGACGATGTTCTGGACGCCCTCGTCGACGGTGAACGTCACCGCGACGCCGCCGTCGGCCAGCGTCGAGCTGGCGGCCGTCACCTTGATCTCGGGGAATCCCTTGTCCTGGTACAGCCTGCGCAGCGATATCTCGTCCAGCCGCATCCGCGACGGGTTGAAGATGGTCCGCTCCTTGACCGACAGGGCGTCCAGTATCTCCTGGGTGCGTACGCCGGAGTTGCCGACTACCGCGACGCTCGAGACCGCCGGCTTCTCCTTGACCTTGAACAGGATGATGACCGCCGTGGAGGCCTGGTCGGAAGGCACGGCCTCGGGGGCCACCTCGTCGAAGAAGTCGGTCTCGTAGACCCTGGCGAGCAGGTTCGTCCAGAGCTGGTCGTCGAACGGCTTGCCCTTGAATTCCTTGACGATGGGCTCGAGGTCCTTCATCGGGACGACGACGAGCCCGTCGAACCTGATATCCTTGATCGTCTTGCCGACGTACCAGTCCGGTTCCGCCTGGGCGAACGCTACGGCGCCGAGCGCCAGCAGAGCGAGAGAAGCTATGAAACGCTTCATGTCGATGGCCTTCCTCATTGTAGGGGGATTCTCCACAGGAACGAAAATGATTGATCCTCTATGAAAAGCGAGTCCGGATGCTCCGGCTCGATGCTCCAGTTCAACGTGAAATGCGGCGCCACCCATTCGAGGCTGAACTCGGAGTCTAGACTCAAGGCGGCGCTCGATGCAAGCGGATCGGCGACGAGGGACAGGGCCAGCTGGGCGAACAGCTTGTCGCCTATGTACTTGCCGCCGACTATGGCGGTCTCGTCGAGGTAGTCGGCCAGGCTCGAGGCGCCCGCCGAGCCGGAGAGCCCTGAGACGTCGTAGAGCCAGCGCTGGAAGACCTGGGAGCGGACGACGAACAGGTCCAGGCCCAGGATGCCGTGGAGGTTCCGCTCGAGCACCGACATGACGTTCAGCTGGGGGATGAGGTCGCTGTTCTCGAAGACGAAGCGGCCGAGGTCGACCTCACCGTCATCGGCGCCTATCAGGTTCTGCCCGAGCATCTGCTGGATCTTATCCTCGGCCATGCTCGGTGACGACGACAGCGTGAACGATAGGCCCGAGAGCCTGCTGTCGACGGCGCGCAGCGTGACGAGGACGGGGCCGGTCTCGGAGCTGGTCCGCGTCTCGGCCTCGACGTTGATCAGCGGGTCGAACTGCTCCGCGTCCTCGTCGAAGTCTATCGTCGCGTGCTTGAGATAGAAGTTACGCTGTATATAGAAGACCGAGCCCCCGCGCAGCACGGCCTGGCCCTTGAGGTTGAATTCGCCGAGGGCCGCGTCGAAGTCGACCGAGAGTCGGCTCGACGGGTCCGTCAGGCCGTAGATAATCGGCAGGCGCTGGTCGGGGAAGTAGACGCGCACGGCCTTGCCGAAGGATATGTCCAGGGCGCCGGTGAATTCGATCGGCTCGACGGGCTCGGCTCCCCGGGCCGGCCTGCCCCCGCTGACGACGCCGGGCGTGATCACGACGTCGCCGGAGGCCAGCGCGATGGAACCGGTCATGCGCGACCGGTCGCGGTTGGCGTCGATGACCAGCTCCGGCCTGGCGAGGCCGTCGATGTCCAGGCCGAGCAGCCTGGTCGAGACCGGCACGAGCCCCAGGCCCGAGCTCGAGACGGTCAGGTGCACGTCGTCGGGTATGCCCTGGTTCAGGATGCCCTCGAGGGCGACGGTCAGGACCGCGTCGCCGCAGGGCACGTCGGTCTGCAGCGTCTCCATGGTCCGGCCGGTGAAGAACAGCGGCGCGTCGAGCGGGCCTATGGGCTCCGGCACGTAGTCGGGCAGCGACAGGTAGAAGTCCTCGAGCTCGAAGGAGCCCTCGACCGACGGGTCGACGGCCTTGCCGCGTATCGTGACGGCCCCTCGGGCGACGCCGGAGTCGGCCTCGAGCATCGGTAGCCCTATCAGCGTGAACAGGAACGGCAGGTCGACGACGGCGTCGCGCACCTCGACGTTGATCGCGCCGTCGGATAGGGCGCCGACCGCCTCGAGCGATACCGGCATGGACCGGTCGAGGCTCGCTCGGAGCTCGCCGGAAGCGCCGAGCGAGGCCTCGAGCTCGCGGGACGGGCCCATCGACAGGCTCGCGTCGCCTTCGCGCAGCCCGAGCGAGAACGGTACGTCGCCGATGTCGCCGCCGGTCCATGAGGCCCCGGACAACTCGCCCGCGACCCTATAATCGCTGAACGGCGACGCGCGCTCCTCGCCATCGGCCGACGTCGGCTCCGCGCCGTCGCTGGCGACGCCGGAGGCGACGAGCCTGCCGGTCAGCCTGTTCCGACCCATGGCCAGCTCGACGTCCGCCGACAGCGAGGCGGCGGCGTCGCGTACGCCGTAGCTGAGCGTTAGTCCGGAGACCGATTGATCGCCGAGGCGAGCGCGAGAATCGACCAAGCTGAGCACTCCCTTCTCGAAGGTCCCGGAGCCCGCCGCGAACGGCAGGTTGTCTGCGCGCTGACCGCCGTTCACGGTAAAGCTGAAACGGGCGGACGGATCGCGTATCGAGCCGCCTATCCTGGCGTCGGCGTCGACGACGCCGCGCAGCCAGGGCAGGTACAGCCTGGCGAGCGGAGCTTTCCGCGTCGATACCGCCGCGTCGACCGTCCCGTCGCCGCCGCTCGCGTATTCGCCGTCGAACGCGTAGTACTCGCCGGCGGGGCCGGCCAGTCTCGCGTTGCCCGACACTCGAAAACCGCCTGACAGGTTCCAGGTTACGGAGGCCGAGCCGGCGAGCGACGAGACGGCGTCCCGATAGCCGAGCGAGCCGACGCGGCCGCCGGATTCGTCGAAGGCGCCTGCCAGTGATACCGACGGCAGGCGCGATGCCGAGCCGTAGGGCTGCTCGAGCGACAGCGACCCGAAGACGAGGTCCCAGTCGTCGGCCGACGAGAAGCGGCCGTCGGCCTCGGCCGACAGGAAGGATACCGTCCCGAGCAGCGGTATGGGCATCCGGTCTATCTCGAGGCTCGCGACGAACTCTCCGTCGCGGCCGCCGCCGACGAAGCGCAGGCCGTAGTCGCCTGAGACGACGACGGCACCGTCGGCCATGCCGCCGGAGAGCGCGTAGGGCACGTCCTGCACGCTGACGTCGGCGGCGAACGACGGGCCGGCCTGGCCGCCGTACTCGAGCGAGGCCGAGCCCCTGACCGAGTAGCCGCCGACCGTCGCGTCGATCGACGAGATACGCAGGCCGTCGAGCCCGCCCGAGAAGCCGAGCATGCCGAAGCCGTCGATGGCGCCGTCGTAGACGACGAGCAGGCCGGACGAGTTGTATGATAGCCCGGACAGGTCGCTGAACAGCGACAGCTCGCCCCCGAGGCTGAGCGGCGCCAGCGCGGCGCCGGCCCCGTCTCCGGCCAGGGCGGCCAGCAGGCCCGGGAAGGCGTCGAACGATAAGGTGCCGACGCGGGCGACCGCCTCGAGGTACGGCTCGTCGCCGAGCGACGCGGAGCCCTCGACGGTCAGCCTGGAGGCGGCCCGCGCCGAGGAGGCCTCGATGGCTCCCGCGCGCGCTGCGGGCTCGGTCATGTAGTCGCCTTCGGCCGAGGCTCGAGCCGGCAGCGACGCGTCGAGGTAGAACGACGCCTGGATAGGCGCGCCGGAAGGCGACGACAGCTCGAGCGAGACGGTCGCGTCGCCGACGGTCGCGTCGGCGGCGCGTATCGCCGGCGCGTACGCGAACCAAGAATGCCCCGCGCCCGACAGCTCGAAATCGGCCGCCGCCTCGATGCCCGGCTTGAGCGCGTACGAGACCGACAGCCGGCCGTCGGCGCTCAGGCGCCCGAGCGACAGCTCGCCGGAGAAAGCCACGTCGACCACGCCGTTACGCAGCGATGCGGAACGCACGCGCAGCGCGTCCCAACCGCCCGCGGCCGACAGCGCGGCCCGCGGCCGTCCTCCCGGCAACGCGAGCGGGATGACGCCGCTCAGATCGGCCGAGACGCTCGTGCCCTCGGCGCTCAGGTCGCTCGTTGCCCGGAGCGAGCCCGAGTACGACGACTCGAGCCATGGCAGAGCGCCAGACAGGCGTCCCGCCGGACGGAACAGCGTCGCCGGCGACCAGCGCGATACGGCCATGTCGACGCTCGCCAGCCCCGTGGACGGGTTCCAGTCGAAGCGCAGCCGCTCTATGCCGGCGCCCGGCTCGACGCTCGCGCGGAGGCCCCCGTCGTCGAGCCTGGCGTCTATCCTCGTGCGCGATAAGCGGCCCAGGTCGCTGTCGCCGGCTATCACCGCGGCGAGGCTCGCCTCGAATCCGGAGCCCGTTCCGCCGGGCGTCCGTACCGAGGCTGTGCACGAGAACGGCAGCTCGACGCTCGTCGCCAGGTACCTCCCGCTCGGGTCGGACGCGCGGACCGAGCCGGCGGCGCTCGCCCGGAAGGAATCCGGGCCGGCTATCAGCAGGTCGGCGGCCCGGAGCGCCAGGACCGCCGTCGCGCCGTCGCCTAGGTCGAGGCTCAGCTCCAGCCTCCGCAGCTCGACCGCGAGGCCTGCCGCCCCGTCCTCGGACGGGGCGCCGTATCCTGGCAGAGCGGATCTTATCCGCTCGACGAGGGCCAGCGCGTCGCCGAGCTCGGCAGCCATCGATACGCCGTCGACGCGCAGGCCGATCGGCTCGAAGCGGCCGCGGAGCAGCGCGCCGAGCCCGTAGCGCAGCTCGAGCTTCCGCGCCCGAGCGACGACGGTCTCGCCGCCGCGCAGCTCGACGCCCCTCAGCTCGATCGAGCCGAGCAAGCGCGGCGAGGCGGCCCGGTACGAGGCCGATAGCCCGAGCCCGCCGAGGGCCGAGGCGGCCTCCCGCTCTATCAGCGCCGCGGCCGCCGACTCCATCCGCCCGAGAAGCGGCGGGGCGACGACGGCCCAGGCCGCGGACACGGCTAGTACTATGATGGCGGCTATGACGATGGGCGCCGGGGCTCGAGGCTTCACGACGTCAACAGTACCACAGCGCCGGGCCTTGCGCCATATCGCGCCTCGAGGCTATGCTCCATCCCCGATGCAGCGGAATAGAACCATAGTCGAGGGCTTCGTCGCGCTCGAGGGCATAGACGGAACCGGAACCACCACCCAACTCAAGCGCCTCTCCGCCAGGCTCGAGGCCGAGGGCGTCGCCTGCTCGGCCGATTGCGAGCCGACCCCCGGCCCCGTCGGGCGCCTGATCAGGCAGGCGCTGTCGGGCGCCTTCGACGCGCGGCCCGAGACGGTCGCCCGCCTGTTCGCGGCCGACCGCGGCGAGCACCTGTACGGCCCCGGCGGAATACTCGAGCGTACCGCGGCCGGGACCCTCGTCGTCAGCGACCGCTACCTCTTCTCCTCGCTGGCCTACCAGGGCCTGACCTGCGGTCCGGACCTGCCCGCCGAGCTCAACGCGCCGTTCCCGCTGCCGCAGCTGCTCCTGTTCTTCGAGCTCGACCCGGAGCTGGCCGCCGGCCGCATGGCGAGCCGCGACTCCCTCGAGATCTACGAGAACCTCGAGTTCCAGCGCCGCGTCGGCGCGGCCTATCGCGCGGTCGTCTCGTCCTTCGAGGGCTCGGGCATGGCCGTCGTCAGGGTAGACGCCGCCGCGTCGCCCGACGAGGTCGAGGCGGCGGTCTGGTCGGCGATCGAGCCTATATCGAAGGGCCGGGCGCGCCGATACTCGTAATGGATGAAACGAACGATAGCCCTCGCGCTGGTACTCATCTTCTCGTCGCTGTCGCTGTCGGGCTATCCCGTATACTTCAAGGAACAGTACTACAAGCTCTACCACGCCCACTATATCCAGTATCCCGATGACACGATCGAGAATATCTACTGGCTCGAGCAGGCCAGGAACGCCGACTTCTGCAACCCGCTCTACGCGCTGTCCAAGATCGAGGACGAGCGGCAGTGGGAGAAGTACCGCTACCTGTTCAACATGCACATCGAGCTCAAGATGATAGAGCAGCACCTGTACCTCGGCTCCAAGTTCGACAAGCGCGTCGCGTACTTCTATAACGCCCCGTGGAAGCGGGAGAACCTCGAGAGCCTGGCCACCGCGGAGACCGCCTACAAGGCGGCCCTCGCCTACTGGCCGTCGGCTAAGGCCTGGGCCGAGAAGGCCGCCGGCATACGCTTCATGTACCTGACGGACGTCCAGGCCTGGGAGGACGAGGCCTACCGCATCGCCGACGGCAGCCTGGACTACGGCCGTATAATAGAGCGCGAGCTCGAGCGCCTCGCGGCGGTCAGGGCGGCGTTCGAGGCGATGGACGAGGCCGGCTATTGATCTCCGATAGGCCCGCCCTCCTCGTCACCGGCGGCGACGCCCCGCCGTTCTCCGCCCTGTCAGGCCGCCTCGGCGAGTTCGGGTTCATCTGCGCGGCCGACTCCGGCCTCGACACGCTGCGTTCCTGGGGCCTTAAGGCCGACCTGGCCGTGGGCGACATGGACTCGCTGGCCGACCGCTCGCTGCTCGACGGCTGCGCCGAGGTGCTGGCCTTCGACCGCGACAAGGACGATACCGATACCGAGCTCGGCCTCAGGGAACTGCGAGAGCGCGGCTACGGCCCCATAACGATGGCCGGCGGCGGCGGCGGCAGGCTCGACCATCTCCTGGCGCTGCGCGCGCTGCTCGAGCGGCCGAGCGGCCCCGACGAGTGGCTATGCGCCGGGGAGCGCGTGATTAGGCTCGACGAGAGGCGGGCCTTCGAGCTGGCGGTCGGCTCCACCGTATCGGTGTTCCCGCTGTCCGGCGGCGCGTCGGGGATGCGCAGCACCGGGCTCAAGTGGCCGCTCGACGGGCTATCCTGGGACGCGGGCCGGTTCGGGGTATCGAACGTGGCCGTATCGTCGCTAGTGACGATAGACCCCGGCCAGCGCCCGATCTTCGTCATACTGCCCTTATAGTCAGCCCGGGAGCCTCGCTAACGCCTCGACGAGCCGCCTTTGCGTCTCCACCGGATCCTGCACCAGCACCCGCTTGCCCGCCATCAGCTCGGCTATGCCTATCTCCCGCGGGTAGCGCGGGATGATGTGCACGTGCAGGTGCTCGATGCTGGCGCCGGCTACGAGCCCCATGTTGCAGCCGATGTTGTAGCCGCCCGGCCCGTGCGTCGAGTCGAGCGCGTCGAGGCAGCGCCTGACGAGGGCGTCCAGGTCGGCCCGCTCAGCGTCGTCGAGCTCGCGTACGTCCTTGAGGTGCCGCTTCGGGAAGACCATCAGGTGCCCGGGATTGTAGGGGTACAGGTTGAGCGTCGCCATCGAGAGCTCCGACTCCGCGACGACCAGGCGCTTGACCTCGGGAGAGCCGTCGCGCACGAGGCAGAGTATGCAGCCGTCCGGGCGCTTCTCGGTCAGGTATTCCATCTTGTCGAAGTTGAAGAAATAGTCCATGTCAATTTCCGTTAGCTGGCCGGGGCGCGATGCCGGCCTCGATGGCCAGGTAGTCTATCAGGGCCGGGAAGCGCTCGAGGAGCTCGCCGTAGCGCTCGAGCCGCTCGAGCCTGACGTTCTCGGCCGCGGCGTCGGCGGACGACTCGGCGAGGGCGGGCTCGACGGCGGCCCGGTAGGCCTCGAGGTACCGTGAGTACAGCCGTCTGGCCTCCTCGTACAGCCTCGGGTCCGGCATGCGCGACGAGACGATGCGGACGCCGCGCACGTCGAGCAGCGGATGCGACTGCGACAGCGCCAGCGCCAGCGCGCCCTCGTCGACGCCGCCGAGGGGAGACGAGGATCCGGAGCGCATGGCCTCCTGGATAGCGGCGCGAAGGTCGACCGTGGCCAGCTCCAGCTCGGAGTCGAGCCAGGCGGCCAGGCCCTCGTCGTCGGAGACGCCCCAGCGCCCGTACAGCTCCGGCAGGGCTTCCGGCTTCGGCGCGGCCGAAAGGCTCGCGACGACCGAGTACGAGAAATCCGGCTCTCCGGCCATGAAGGCGCCGTAGACCTCGGCCGACGGCAGCTCGCCCGACGCCTCGATCCGGCGCTCGGCCGCGGCCGGCGAGAAGCGGCGCAGGGTCAGGTTGGTCGGCAGCAGGGCCTCGGCCGCCCAGCGGAAGCGCCCGGGCGCGACCACCTCCGGATCCACGCCGCCGGTCTTGGTGACCAGCACCGCGTAGCTGCCCGGTTCCGATCGCAACGGCAGCCAGCCTATGAGGAAGACTGCGACGCTGAGCAGGACCAGGACGGCCAACGTGAACGGAAAACGTCTCATGCCATCCGTTATACAGGATAATCGGCGCTTTTGCCACTGGACTTGCGCCGCCGAGCCGGGCCGGGCTAGAGTGTCGGCATGAACGACGACCGAGCGCTGACCGTGAGCGAGCTCACCGGCATCGTCAAGGAACTCCTCGAGGGCTCGCTGCCGAGCGTGCTGGTCGAGGGCGAGATATCGAACTGGCGGCCCGCCTCGTCCGGCCACGTCTATTTCACGCTGAAGGACTCCGGCGCGTCGTTGCAGGCGGTGATGTTCAAGGGCCGCGCGTCCAGGCTCGACTTCAGGCCGTCGGACGGGGCCCTGGTCAGGGCGCGCGGCGCGCTCGGCGTCTACGCGGCGCGAGGCCAGTACCAGCTCGTCGTCGATACGATGCAGAAGGCCGGCGAGGGCGACATCCTGGCGATGCTCGAGCGTCGGAAGCGGCAGCTGGCCGCCGAGGGCCTGTTCGACGCCGACCGCAAGCCTCCGTTGCCGGCCTTCCCGACCAGGGTGGCCGTGGTCACCTCGCCGACCGGCGCCGCGCTCCGCGACATCCTGTCGGTGCTCGGCCGCCGGAACTCCGGCGTCCGCGTCACCGTGCTGCCGGCCGCCGTGCAGGGCGACCAGGCGCCGGAGGCCATCGTCAGGCAGATCGAGGCGGCCAACGCCTTCGGGCTCGGCGACGTGATCATCGTCGGCCGCGGCGGCGGCTCCCTCGAGGACCTGCTCGCCTTCTCCGACGAGGCGGTCGTGCGCGCCGTGGCGGCCTCGAGGATACCGGTGATCAGCGCCGTGGGCCACGAGATAGACTGGGCGCTGAGCGACTACGCCGCCTCCCTCAGGGCCCCGACGCCGAGCGCCGCCGCCGAGCTGGTATCGGAGAGCGCCCAGGCCATCGCCGACCGGGTGACGGTCGCGGCGGACTCGCTGGCCCTCGGCATACGATCCAGGCTCGAGCGGGCCCGGGGCGTCGTAGACTCGTTCTCGTCGGAACAGCTGGAGATGAGGCTGGAGCGCGCGCTGCAGCCGTCGCGCCAGCGCTTCGACGACGCCAAGGAGGCGCTGGTACGCGGCGCCCGCGACGCCCGCCTCGCCGCGAGGCACCGCCTGTCGTCGGCCGACGCCGTGCTGCGCGCCTCCGACCCGCTGGCCATCCTGGCGCGCGGCTTCGCGGTGGTCAGGAAGCCGGGCGAGGCCCGGGCCGTCAGGAGCGCCGCCGAGCTCGCGGCCGGTGACGGCGTATCGATACAGTTCTCGTCGGGCGGCGCTGACGCCGCCATCGTGGAGGTACGTACATGAAGAGTTTCGAGGAACGGCTGAGAAGGCTCGAGGAGCTGTCGGAGAAGATACGCGAGCCGGACCTGGCCCTCGAGGACGCGGTCGCCGCGTTCGAGGAAGGCGTCAAGCTGTCCAAGGGGCTCGAGAAGGACCTCGACCGCATCGAGGCCCGGGTGGAGATACTGCTCAACGAGCCGGCGCCGCCGGACGGCAAGCCGGAGCTCGGCCTATTCGACCCGGTCGACCAGTAGCGGCAGCACGAACGCGAGCAACGAGCGGTCGGAGTCGGACAGCTCGAGCGCTACGAGCTCCTCGGCGCCTACCCAGCGATACTCGTCGTGCTCGCGGAGCGCCGGCGGCTCGCCGTCGAACTCGACCATGACGGCGGCCAGCTCGTACGGCTTGACGCCGTTAATGAAGCCGGACTCGCCTATCGTCGGCCCGGGCGCGACGCGTAGCGCGAATTCCTCGTCGAACTCCCTGACGATCGCCTCGGCGTCGCTCTCGCCCGGCTCGAGCTTACCGCCGGGGAACTCCCAGGTGCCGCCCATCGGGCCGCCCCGGGCCCTGCGGGCGACGAATACGCGGCCGTTACGGACCGAGACGCCGGCTATCGACCGCATCTAGAGGAAGAGCACGTTCCCGAACAGGAAATGCACGAAGCCGCTGACGATGGCGACGATGCCGACGACGCGGCGCTGCGATACGAAGACGGCGTCGAGCTTATCGAGGGCGGGGGTCGTCACGTTCGAGTTGCCCTTATAGAATTCGAGCAGCAGCGAGAAACCGGCGGCGAGGCCGGCCAAGGACGGCACGAGGTCGCCGACGACCGGGACGTCGCCGCGCATGACGGTCAGCAGCTTGAAGAAGCCCACCGCGGCGCAGAGTATGCCGAGCACGAGCCGGATGGTGCCGTCGCGGAGGAATTCGCGGATACCGTCCATCTTGGTACCCCTCGGCTCGGCGTCGGTCGATACCAGAGCGTACCCGGATACGATATTCATCAGAACGCTCAAGAGATAGAACTGAACCATGCCGACTTCCCCCTTCAGCCTCGTAAGGTACCATAATGAAAAGCCCGTGAGCGGTCAAGGCGACGCGGGGCCTTCGTCACTCGACCTTGACCAGCAGCTCCAGCCTCGCCTCGCCGTCTCCGTCGCCGGCCGTGGCGAGCACGGCCACCGCGTCGGGCTTGTCGGAGGCCTCGAAACGCAACCGCGCCTCGTCGTCGGCCGCCTGCAATACCGAGACGGCGTGAGCCGAGCCGTCGCCGGCCGCTATCTCTATCGCCGGCCTATCCTGCGGCCCGGGCTCCCGGCCCAGGAACGGCGGCTTCCGCTTGACGGTAACGTAGACGTGGCCGTCGAACCACATCGCGGTCGCGACCAGCCGCGCGCCGGCCACGGTACCGGTATTCCTCGATCCCTGGACGTAGCCGACGACGAGCACCGCCACGAGCATGAAGATCAGCGCGTAGAACAGGGACTTGAGCGGCCGGGTCGCCGTCAGCGAGCGCAGTATGCCGGGGCGCTTGGCTCCGTAGTGATCGGCCATGAAACGGGCGTACGGCCCGGCCTTCTCCATGCGCTCGGCGCGGTCGTAGTAGTAGACGACCTGGTCCTTATCCTTCGTCTCCATCGGGGCTCCTTCCGTACGACAGCCTGGCGGCCTCGGGCACGAGGGCTTCCGCCTCGAAGAAACCGCGGCGCGCCAGGGCTCGGCCGGCGAGGCCGTGGGCGATGACGGCGGCTCGGGCCGCGTCCCAGGCCGAGGCTCCGCGCGCCAGGTAACCGGCCGCGAGCCCCGCTAGCACGTCCCCCGAGCCGGCGGTCGCCAGGGCCGGCTCTCGGCCGTCCCAGACGGCCAGGCGGCCGTCCGGGTCGCCTATCCAGGTGACTGCTCCCTTGAGCGCTACGACTGCGCCGTAATAGGCGGCCGTCTCGGCGAGCGCGGCGGCCGTGTCGAAGCGGGCCCTGCGCGCGGCCAGCTCGACGGCGGCCGGGTCGTCGGGAGAGCGGCCGGCGGCCACGGCGGCGAGCGGGGCGAACTCGCCCAGATGCGGGGTCAGGAGGAGCGGCGAGCAGCGCCGCGATAGGCCGGAAGCCGCGAGCAGCCTGAGCGCGTCCGCGTCAAGGGCCAGCGGCATGGCCGCGTCCCACAGCTCCTCGAGCCGCAGGGCGTTCCGCTCGTCGACGCCCCAGCCCGGTCCGGCCAGGGCCGCGGTGAAGCGCCTGGTACCCGGGTCGGACTCGGGCCGGACCATCTGCGACACCAGCATCGACGATAGTATCGGCACCAGCTCGTCGCGCGCCAGCAGGGTGACGCTGCCGGCGCCGGCCGCGGCCGCGGCCCTCGAGCAGAGCGCGGCGGCACCGACGCCGCCGTAGGAGCCGGCGAACGCGCAGACGGCGCCGCGGTCGCCCTTGTGGCAATCGGGATCGAGCCGGGGCAGCGCGTCGCGCAGGTCTTCGGGTTCCAGGAGGGCCATAGTCGACGACGACCCGGCCGATCGCTCGAACACCCCGCCGATAGGCAGGATACGGCCGGCGAAGGGCCGGAAGCCGGGGTAGTACGGCTCCGCCTTCAGGGGCTCGACGCAGAGCGTGACGACGGCGCGTACCGGCTCGCCGGGATCGGCGTCGGCCGACTGGAGCGAGCCGACGCCAGAGGGCACGTCGACCGAGACGACGACGCCGGCGGCGGACGATACCAGGGCGGCCGCCCGCGCGAGGGCTCCCCGGGCCGGCCCCTTGAAGCCGACGCCCGATAGCCCGTCGAGCACGACGCCGGCGCCCGCGACGGCCGAACGGGCCTCGTCGTCGTCGAAGCCGATGACGCGCACGCCGGCGAGCCTGGCCTCGGCCAGCCGCCTCTCGGCGACGGGGCCGAGACGTTCGGGCGCGATCGCTACCAGGCCCTTCTTGCCGGAGAGAGCCAGGCGCCTGAGAACGGCCAGCGCGTCCCCGGCGTTGTTGCCGCCGCCGCAGACCGCCGCGACCGCGGGCGAGCCCGAGGCCATCGCGGCCCTTAGGGCCGGGTCGGCCTCGATCGCGGCGGCCATGCCGACGGCGGCGGCCTCCATCAGGAGATCCCCGGCCAGGCCGTAGCGCTCCCTCGCCGACGCGTCGAGCGCCAGAGCCGAGGCGAAGCCGACGAGCGGCCTCACGGCGCGAGCCCGCCTATCAGGCGGTCGAATCGCCACCAGACGAAGCGCGCCTCGTAGCGGGAACCGAGTATGGCCGAGAGTATGCCCTCGGGCGACAGCGAGAACGACGCGTACAGGAGCTCGTCGGGATCGATCTTCAGCGAGAAACGACGCATCGTCCGCGAGGCCCTGTCGAACAGCCCGTAGTAGGTGGATCCGTCGTCGTCGGTCGCCGCCAGGAACAGCGTCCCCGCCGCGGCGCCGACCAGCTCCCAGGCCCTCGGGACCGGGCGGCCGCCGCCCTCCTCCTTGACCATGGACTCGAAGGGCTGGAGCTCGTAGCGCTCGACGTAGGCGCCGTTCGAGCCGTCCATGACCCAGGCCCACGACGACGAGAACTCGATGCCGGCCTGGGTATGGGTCTCCTCGTCGATTATCTCCCTATAATAGTCGATCTTGATGATCAGGCCCGATCCGTCCGGCGCCGCCACGATCCGGTCGAGGGACGCGATGCCGTCCGCCTCCTCGGGAGGCCTCGGCAGCTCGTCGCGGCGTATCGCGACCGTCGACTCCAGGATGCCGTTACGGTCGAAGGAGAAGGCGGTCCAGCCGGCGCCGGTCAGGCATACGACGACGCAATCGTCGGACGCGGTGATGTAGAGGCCGACGATGCTCGGGAACGGCGTGCCGCCGACGCCCTCCTGGCCCAGGTAGTCGAGGTACTCGCCGTCGCGGGAGAAGCGCAGCACGACGTACTCGAGGCTGGCCATCGACGCCTCGTCGTACGACCGGCGCGAGTCGGGCACGCGGTCCTCGACGAAGATGGTGCGCTTCGAGTCGACCGCTATCTCGCCGGGCGAGCCGAAGGGATAGGCCCTGGCGACCCGGCCCTGGGCCGCTGTTCCGGCCTCGGCGGCCTGCAGGGTCAGCGGCGGGGGGTTGCGCTCGGGATTGTAGACCATCGCCAGGAGGTCGCCGAACGACGATAGGGTCATGACCTTGGCCGCGTTGCCGTTCGAGACGAAGAAGATGCCGTCGCGCATGGCCAGGGCGGTCTTCGCGGGCGGCGCGTTGCCCTCGAGGCTGAACAGGTTGAGCTGGTCCTCGAGCACGCCGTAGCCGAGGGTGAACAGCTGCTCGCGCTGCAGCGCGGTCACGTCGCGCGCGTCGGAGCACGAGGCGAGAAGCGCCGCCAGCGCCGCCGCTATGATCAGTACCTTGTGCCCCTTGCCTGCCACGACCCGCCCCCCGGAACGAGAATCGGCCCATCCCGGCCGCCCGGGTCTTGCTTGACCGCTTATCGTTAAAAGATATAGATTAACCAGCATGGCGTTCAACCCCCTGACTGCTCTCTTCGGCTCGAAGAGAGAGCGAGACATCAAGGCGCTCCTGCCCCGCCTCCACGCGGTGAACGAGCGCGAGGCCTGGGCGATGGCCCTGAGGCCCGAGGAATTCCCGGCTAAGACGGCCGAGCTCAAGGCTCGGGTAGCGTCCGGCGAGTCGCTCGACTCGGTACTGCCGGAGGCCTTCGCGCTGGCGAGGGAAGCGGCCAGGCGGGTGCTCGGCGAGCGCTCCTTCGACACGCAGATCCTGGGCGGCATCGTGCTCCACGACGGCAAGATCGTCGAGATGAAGACCGGCGAGGGCAAGACCCTGTCGTCGGTCGCCGCCGCCTACCTGAACTCGCTCGAGGGCGAGGGCGTCCACGTCGTCACGGTCAACGACTACCTGGCGGAGCGCGACTCGCGCTGGATGGGATCGATCTACTCGTACCTCGGCGTATCGGTCGGCGCAATCCTGTCCGACATGGACAACGACGCCCGGCGCGTCGCCTACGCCAGGGACATCACCTACGGCACCAATAACGAGTTCGGCTTCGACTACCTGCGCGACAACATGGCGATGGAGCCGTCGCGGCGGGTCCAGCGCGGCCACCACTACTGCGTGGTCGACGAGATCGACTCCATCCTGATCGACGAGGCGCGCACGCCGCTGATCATATCCGGCGCCGCCGAGGACGACACCTTCAAGATCAACGAGGTCTCGCGCCTCTGCCACCACCTCGTCGAGGTCAAGAAGGACCCCGATACCGGCGAGTACCCCAAGGAAGAGGAAGGCGAGGCCCTCGACGGCGACTACAAGATCGACGAGAAGAGCAAGAAGGTATCCTTCACCTCCGACGGCCTGGCCAAGATGGAGGACGCCCTCAAGAAGCGCGGCCTGATCCAGGGATCGCTGTTCGACGAGCAGAATTTCGAGTACGTCCACTACTTCACGCAGGCCGTCCGCGCGCGCGAGCTGTTCACGAAGGACACCGAGTACGTCGTCCAGGAAGGCCTCGTCCAGATCGTCGACGAGTTCACCGGGCGCATCCTGCACGGCCGCCGCTATTCCGACGGGCTCCACGAGGCTATCGAGGCCAAGGAGCGCATCAAGATAGCCAGGCGCAACCGTACCCTCGCGACTATAACCTTCCAGAACTACTTCCGCATGTACGACAAGATCGCCGGCATGACCGGAACGGCCGAGACCGAGTCGGTAGAGTTCCAGAAGATATACGAGCTGGACGTCGTCGTCATCCCGACGAACAAGCCGGTAGCCAGGCTCGACGAGGACGACCTCGTGTTCCTGAACGAGTCGGAGAAGTTCGAGGCCATCTGCGACGAGATCGCCGAGGCCCACGCCAAGGGCCAGCCGATGCTCGTCGGCACCGTCAGCATCGACAAGTCGGAGCGCCTCTCCGCCGCCCTCACCAGGCGCGGCGTGCGCCACGAGGTGCTGAACGCTAAGAACCACGCCCGCGAGGCTACCATCATCGCCGAGGCCGGCGCCAAGGGCGCCGTCACCATAGCGACGAACATGGCGGGCCGCGGCACCGACATCAAGCTCGGCGGCAATCCCGAGTACCGGGCCCGCAAGAAGGTCGGCACCTCGGCCGACGAGCAGACCTACCGCGAGGCGCTCGAGAAGGAGTACGCGCTCTGGCGCGCCGACTACGAGGAGGTCAAGGCCGCCGGCGGCCTCTACGTGCTCGGCACCGAGCGCCACGAGTCGAGGCGCATCGACAACCAGCTGCGCGGCCGCTCCGGCCGCCAGGGCGACCCCGGCCGATCGCGCTTCTTCATCTCGCTCGACGACGACCTGATGCGCCTGTTCGGCGGCTCCAACCTCAAGGGCCTGATGATGAAGATAGGCATGAAGGAAGGCGAGCCTATCTACCATCCCCTCCTCAACAAGACGATGGCGAACGCGCAGAAGCGCGTCGAGGAGCGCAACTTCGATATCCGCAAGCACCTGCTCGAGTACGACGACGTGCTCAACCAGCAGCGCAAGTTCATCTACGAGCAGCGCGACGCCATCGTCAAGGACGACGACCTGCCGGCCAGGATAGTCGGCGCGGCCCGGGAGATGCTAGACGCGATGCTCGAGCAGTACGAGGACGGGCTCAAGGCAGACCAGAAGGCCGCCTACGCGGCCCTCCAGGACGCCCTCAAGGCCTCGTTCGGCTTCATCCTGCCGTTCCGCTCGGACTCCCCCGAGGCCAGGAAGCTCGACGACCTGCGCGCCACCGCCATAGGCGAGCTCGACCGCGACCTCGAGGACAAGCTGGCGATGGCCGGCTCCGACAACCTGAACCACTTCCTGCGCTGGAAGTACCTGTCGGCGATAGACCAGAAGTGGCTCGACCACCTCGAGAACATGGAGGCGCTCCGCGAGGCGGTGTACCTCAGGCACTACGCCCAGAAGAACCCCCTGCTCGAGTACAAGCTCGAGGGCTTCGAGCTGTTCGACCAGATGATCGAGGACATCCGCAAGAGCGTCGCGAGCACGCTGTACCTCGTACGCATCCAGAAGCAGGAAGACCGGGCCGTCCGGCCCGTGGTCTCCGGCGGCCAGAGCCGCCACGACGAGATGGGCCAGTTCGCCGGCGCCGCCGACGGCCAGGCCGCCGCGGCGAGCGCCAAGGCCCAGGCCGCGGCCGGGCCGATGGCCCAGGCGGCCGCCCCCAGGAACGCGACGGTGGTCCGCGCCTACCCCAAGGTAGGCCGCAACGACCCCTGCCCCTGCGGCTCCGGCAAGAAGTACAAGCACTGCCACGGCGC
>ERZ795053.2441-NODE-2441-length-22486-cov-9.024520_pt1 | contig 22486 bp, 21 predicted proteins | sample MGYA00375137_ERZ795053 | MGnify/ENA primary metagenome ERZ795053 (study PRJEB30182, sample SAMN05720284) | activated sludge metagenome | isolation source: Anaerobic digester | place: Hong Kong | collected 2014-12-17 ...
CGGACGTGGTCTGGGGCCTGATCGCGGCGCTCTTCATCGCCAACTTCATGCTGCTTGCCATGAACATCCCCATGGTCGGGCTCTTCGTGCGGGTGCTTCTCATTCCGCCGAAATATCTGATGCCCATCGTCGCCATGGTCAGCTTCGTCGGCATCTACGGCATTTCCGGATCCACCTTCGATCTGATCGTGATGGTGATCTTCGGGGTGCTCGGCTGGGTGCTGAGGAAGCTCGACGTGCCGATGGTTCCGGTCATCCTCGGCGTGCTGCTCGGCAATCTGATGGAGGCGAATCTGCGCCGAGCTATGACCATCTCCGATGGCGACTGGACCGCGCTCTTCGCCTCGCCGCTCTCGCTGACGCTCTGGGGCATCGCCATCATCGGCTTCGTGCTGCCGATCCTCTTCGGAAAGGCGCTCAAGCGGCGGATGCACATGGCCAAGGACGAACCCAGCGCGACGGTGGACTGAGGGCGCTGCAGCGCTGGCGAAGTCCGCGGGGCTTCGTCATGTCCGGATGCATGAGGAACGAGGGTCGATAGGGGGAGAAGGCGGATGGCTTCGGTTTGCAGGACTTTCAGGCTCGGTGCCGTCACGGCGCTCGCCCTCGTGCTGGCTTCGGGCATGGTCCTGGCGCAGTCGAGCGAGCGCGTGCGCTTCGCCGCCGGCAACGACAATGCCGCCGTCGAGGCCGAGGTGACCGGCGACGCCTATCGTGACTATGTCCTCGGCGCCGCCGCCGGTCAGACCATGGCCGTCTCGCTGATCACCGACGGCACCGCCTATTTCAACATCCTGCCGCCGGGCAGCGACGGCGCGGCGATCTTCGTCGGCTCGAACGATGGAATGGATGCCAGCGTCGAGCTTCCCGACACAGGCGACTACACGATCCGTGTCTATCTGATGGGCAACGACAAGGACAGCGGCCAGACCGTGCCCTTCACGCTTTCCATGACGATCATGTGAGCCGATGAGGGATCCGGGCATGGAGCGGCGGATCCTGTCGGGACGCGCCATGGCGCTCGTCCTCGCTCTCGGTGCCCTCCTGCCGGTCCAGGCCGTGGTGGCCCAGGAGATCCGCACCGAACAGGTCCGCTTCGGCCCGGGCCAGAGTGGGGCGACGATCACCGGGGCGATCACCGGATACGAATCCGTCTCCTACAAGGTGGGTGCCGAGGCCGGGCAGACGATGTCCGTCGCGCTCGACGCTTCCAACCTGGCGACCTATTTCAACGTCTATGCGCCGGGCAGCGGGCCCGGCGACGCCGCGCTCGCCACAGGCCAGCTCACCGGGCCGATGGTGCCCGACATCAACCACTTCTCGGGCACGCTGCCGGCCTCGGGCGACTACACGATCAATGTCTTCATGATGCGCTCGGCCGCGCGGCGCGGCGAGCGGTCCGACTATAGCCTGGAGATCGCCGTGACCGGTGCGACCGGGCCGGTCGTGCAGGGGGATTTCGCGGACGGGCTGCAGGGCGGGCCGGATTACTGGGCGGTGGCCGGCCTGACGCCGGGCGATACGCTGAACCTGCGCGCCGGCCCATCGACCGGCCATGCGGTGCTCGGCCGCCTGCCCGAAGGGACGGGCCTGCGCAACTTCGGCTGCCGCATGGCGGAAGGCCAGCGCTGGTGCGAGGTCGAGACGCTCGGGGGGGCGCCGAGGCGTGGCTGGGTGGCGGGCACCTATCTCGCCGAAGGCGGCCCGCCCGCAGCCGGGGCGGGGCCGGCCGAGCCCTTCACGCGCGCGGAACGGGTGCGATTTCCCACCGGCGCGATGGGCACCGTGCTCGCGGGACGGCTGAACGGCGGCGATGCGGTCGACTACCGGCTCGGCGCCCGGGCGGGCCAGATCCTGACATTGCGCCTCGCGCCGGGTGACCCTGATACGCGCTTCAACGTCTTCTCGCCCGATGGCGGAATGCTCTACGAATCGGTCGAGGGCGGGCCGGACTGGGACCGCTACCGCGGACAACTCGCGGCGAGCGGCGATCATACCGTCACCGTCTACCACACCGGACCCGGCAGCGCGGATTACCGGATCGAGGTCACGATCGAATGAAGGCCCGCCACGACCGACCCAGGCTCTTGCGACGTCGTGGTCCGGCCGATGCATGTGCTTGAACGAGTGCCGGCGCCATTGCGCCATGGATGCATGACAATCCGAAAGGGATGGAGATGACAGCAATCAAGACATTGGCGGGCCTCGCGATCTGCGCGGCTGGCCTCGCCGCCTGCACCATGGACACCGCTTCCGATGGCGGGAGCGCCGCGGCGGCGCCCAGCGTTCAGGAACAGGCCTGCCTGGCAGGGGTCTCGAACCAGACCAACAACGGCGAGGTCACGGTGCTGAGCAACGAGTTCTCGGAGGCCAATTCGCTGGTGATGATCGGCGTCGGCCCCGACCGCGCTCCGTGGCGCTGCCTGGTCTCCAACGACGGTGTCGTCGCCGAGATTTCCTCCGCGACCGACGAAGGCGCGCTCTGACGGAATGCCGGGGCCCGTCCGGTCCCGGCGATCCGCTTGGGCTGGCAGGAAAAGGGGGCCTAATGTCCCATGGGCCCGGACCATGACACGATTCTGCCGGATCGTGACGGCGGGGTTCGGTCTCCTCTACCTCGCTGCGCTGGGCCTGTTCCTGGTCGGCACCTTCGGCCTTTTCGGCAGCGAGCGGGATCCGCTCGCCGCCGTCTTCCTCGTGCCGCTCGGTCTTCCCTGGATTCGCCTGCTGTACGGCGTCGCGCAGCCTTTGCTGCCCTGGCTCGCGGCGCTTTCCCCGCTGCTGAACCTGGCGATCCTGGTCGCGACCTGCCGGCTCACGGCAGGGAAGCGGCGCTGATCGCGCGCCTGGCCGGGGCGACGTCCCGCGCGGGAATTGGACAGGACGGATCGGCACTGGCACTATGGCCGCCCGGAGGCGGGAGGCCGGCATGAAGTCACTAGCCGTCGCCGTGGCGGGGTGCCTGCTTCTCGGGCTTCCCGCCTCGGCCGAAATCCTGTCGAGCGTCGATCCCGGGCTGCTTCCGGACCGGAAGCACACGCGCCTCGGGCTCTATCTGACGGCGGAAGACGCAGCCGCCGCGCTCGCGGCCGACCCGGGCATCGTCTTCGTCGATGCGCGCGATCCGATAGAGATCGCCTTCGTCGGGCATCCGGAGCCCATCGACGCCATCGTGCCCTTCCAGACCGCCACGCTGGAATTCGACGCCGGGAGCGGGGAATACCGCATGGCGCCGAATCCCGGCTTCGTCACGCAGGTGGATGCGCTGATGGCCCGCGAGCGCAGGGGAAGGGACGACCCGGTCTTCCTGATCTGCCGCTCGGGCAACCGGTCGGCCGAAGCTGCCGATGCGCTGGCGGCTGCCGGCTACACGAATGTCTGGAACCTCGTCGAAGGCTTCGAGGGAGACAGGGACACCTCGGGCAAGCGCACGCTCGATGGCTGGCGCAACGCGGGGCTTCCCTGGACCTACACTCTCACCCCGGAGCAGGCCTGGCCGCGAGCGGAGTGACGGCGCGCGTCAGGCGAGCCCGCCGTCGGGTCCGATCGTCGTGGCGCCGCGCAGATAGGGCGCGAGCACCTCGGGGATCGCCACCGATCCGTCCTCCTGCTGGCCGTTCTCGAGAACTGCGATCAGGCAGCGCCCGATGGCGAGGCCGGAGCCGTTCAGGGTGTGCACGAATTCCGGCTTCGCGCCCTCGCCGCGGCGGAAGCGGGCGTTCATCCGCCGGGCCTGGAAGTCGCCGCAGACCGAGCAGGAGGAGATCTCGCGATACTTGTCCTGGCCGGGCAGCCAGACCTCGATGTCGTGGGTGCGCCGCGCGCCGAAGCCCATGTCTCCGGTCGCCAGCACCACGGTGCGATAGGGAAGCCCCAGCGCCTCCAGGATGTTCTGGGCGCAGCCCGTCATGCGGTCGAGCTCGGCGCGGCTGTCCTCGGGCCGGGTGATCGAGACCATCTCGACCTTCTCGAACTGGTGCTGTCGCAGCATGCCGGCGGTGTCCTTGCCGGCGCTGCCCGCCTCGGAGCGGAAGCACTGGCTGTGCGCGGTCATGCGCATCGGCAGGCGGTCGTCGTCGAGAATCTGCCCCGCCACCAGGTTGGTCAGCGTGACCTCCGATGTGGGGATCAGCCACCAGCCGTTCTCGGTACGGTAGCTGTCCTCGGCGAATTTCGGCAGCTGGTTGGTGCCGTACATCGCCTCGTCGCGGACGAGGACCGGGGTCCAGTGCTCGGTGAGCCCGTGCCGCTCGATATGGGTGTCGAGCATGAACTGGGCGAGCGCCCGGTGGAGCCGGGCGACCGCGCCGCGCATCACCACGAAGCGGCTGCCGGAGAGCCGGCCCGCGGCCTCGAAGTCGAGTCCGGGCATCGCCGCCGGAATCTCGAAATGCTCCAGGGGCTTGAAGGTGAAATCCCGCGGCACGCCCCAGCGGTGGATCTCGACATTGGCGGTCTCGTCGGGGCCGTCGGGGACATCGTCGTAGGGCAGGTTCGGCAGGCCCATGAGCAGGTCGCGCAGGGCAGCATCGGCATGGGCGGCTTCGGCTTCGAGCCGCGCGATCTCGTCCTTCTTGTCGGCGACCAGGGCGCGGAGCCGCTCGAATTCGGCCTCCTCGCCGCGCGCTTTCGCGGCACCCACCTCGCGGCTGGCGGCATTGCGGTCGGCAAGCGCCTGCTCCGCCGCGGAAATCCGCTCGCGGCGCCGCTCGTCGAGCGCGAGGATCTCGTCCGTGACCGGCGCGAGGCCAACTCGGGCGAGAGCCGCGTCGAAGGCATGCGGGGTCTCGCGGATCTGGCGGATATCGTGCATCGGGGCGTCCCTCGGCCGTGTTCGGGGCGCGTTATGCCGGATCGCCGGGACGGGTTCAAAGCCTGATTTCGGGCATGCACATTCCATGCACAATCCATGCACACGTTGTACGCGGGACCATTGCGGATGGTCAGATGCCTGGCGGTTGGACGAGCGTGGCAAGCCACGAATCATAGGCGTTCCAATACATCTTGAAATGCTCGGGTCCGTCCTCGCTCACGTCCGCGGCAACGTGCCAGTGTTCGGGATAGTCCATGCCCTCGGGCAAGATCGTGCGGCCGACGCCGGCGCGCACACCGAAAGCTGCTTTGACAGAGGCCGGATCTAGGTTCAATGCACCCAAGAGATCCGCCGATCTGAGCGACGCGCGGTCACATGACCAGTCGCTAAGATCGGCGGAATGGAGCCGCGCCCCGATGAGTCTCGCCCGCTGCAGCCGCGCCTCGTGAAGGTCCGCCCCCTCCAGCCGCGCCCCGAAGAGGAACGCCCCCTCTAGGCGCGCCCGGGTGAGACTTGCCCCCTCCAGCCGCACCTGCTGGAGGTCCGCCCCCTCCAGCCGCGCCTCGCGAAGGTCCGCCCCCTGCAAGCAGGCGCGCGCCAAGTTCAGGCGAAAAGCGTTCGCGGGGAACCGCTCCCAAGTGATACGCCTTTTCGACCGGCGGTTGATCACGTCCATCACTGCCTGAATGTCGGCGCGTGGTGGACGACTATCTTCCACGTCGCGTGCGGGAGCGTTCTCGCGCACGTAGGCGCAGAGGGTTTCCATGACCGGGATGTGGTCGCGCTCGCTGTCCTGGGCGATGCGCTCCAGCGCGTAGATCGCGCCGAGGCGGACCTCGATGTTGGGCTCGGTGCGTTCGTCGACGAAGGTGGTGCCGTCGTCGCGGGTGATGGTGCGCTTCACGGTCTTCTCGGCGCCGAGCTGCTCGATGGCGCGGGTCAAGCGGTCGGTGACGTGGCCCTGCTCGACGGTGCGGGTCTGACGCTCGTTCACCCAGACGCGGACGAGTTGGAAGGGCAGGGTGGCGAAGAAGGCCAGCGCGGCGAGCAGGGCGCCGATGGCATAGGCGATATTGCGGATCGCCTCGCTGTCCGCGGTGTCGTCGGGCCGTTGAGCGGCGTCGATCATGTCGAAGAGGCGGGCGATCAGGCCGGGGACGCGCCAGATCCAGGCCCATGCCGCCCAGACGAGGACCAGGAGGCCGACGATGAAGATCGCGGCGACGTAGTGTTTCTGGAGACGGTCGAGGGCAGAGGCCCAGGCCTTCGGGGAGAGCAGCTTTCGGGCTCGGATCGCGGCGCGGGTCCGGATGCCGGCGAGGGTGACGTGCGGATAGCCGAGCAGCCAGACGATCAGGCCGGTCAGGATGGCGAAGAAGGCCAGACCGGTCATCGCGGTTCGGACGGTGCAGCTGGAAATTCGCCTGGGTGCCCTGCACTGCGGCTGGAACTTCCGCCCGTGCGCCAGCACGGGCAGCGCCCGCCCGCCCCCGTCACGCCGGAGGCGTGCCTTCGGCACGACGCGGGCGCTTCCGCGCCCAACTCGGGCGGACGCCGTCCGTGATTTTCGGCCGGTTCGGGCTGGAATAGTTTCATGGTTGCGAGGCTTCCGGCAGCATTCCCCTTGGCCGACTATCCGGAAAGTTGCGCGGGAAGCCAAACTGTTTGTCGGGTGGGGAATGGGTCAGCGTTCGTTTCGGCCGCAGCGACCGGACGGGGAGGTTGAGCTTCACCTTTCCGTTTCGCGTCGCGGCGCTTGCGGAAACACTTCATTGCCGAGCGCGGGCTTGTCCGGGCTGCCGCAGGGCGCCAGATCCGCATGAACCACGCAAAGGAGGGAAGCCATGTCGTTTCGTGCCGTCACGTCCCAGAGCCGTGCCCAGCCGACGATCGAAGGCGCCGGCGTGCATCTGCACCGGGTCTTCGGCTTCGGGGATACCAGCGAGAGCGATCCGTTCCTGCTGCTCGACGATTTCCGCAACGACGATCCCGCGGCCTATGCCAGGGGCTTTCCTTGGCATCCGCACCGGGGGATCGAGACCATCACCTATGTGCTCGACGGCACGGTCGAGCATTCCGACAGCCTCGGCAACCGCGGTCTGCTCGGCGCCGGCTCGGTGCAGTGGATGACCGCCGGCTCGGGCATCCTGCACCAGGAGATGCCGCGGGGATCGAGCACGGGCCGGATGCACGGCTTCCAGCTCTGGGCGAACCTGCCCTCGTCCTTGAAGATGACTGCGCCGCGCTACCAGGACATCACCGGCGGCGACATCCCCGAGATCACCGACGACGACGGCACGCAGGTGCGGATCATCACCGGCAAGTTCTGGGGCAAGCGCGGGCCGGTCGACGGGATCGCCGCCGAGCCGCTCTATCTCGACGTCACCGTGCCGGCGGGGGTGAAGAAGACGCTGCCGGTCGACACCCGGGCCAATGCCTTCGCCTATGTCTTCGCGGGGGCGGGTGATTTCCGCGACGCGGCGGCGCCGGTGGGTGTCCGGGTGGAGAAGGAGTTCCTGGGCCACGAGCTCGCCGTGCGCGACATGTCGGGCAACCGCACGCTGGTGCGCTTCGGCGGCGGCGACGAGGTGACGGTGCAGGCCGGCCCCGAGGGCGTGCGCTTCCTGCTGGTCGCCGGGCGGCCGCTGAAGGAGCCGGTCGCCTGGCACGGGCCGATCGTGATGAACACCCGCGCCGAGCTCGAGACCGCCATGCGCGAGCTGCGCGACGGCAGCTTCATCAAGGGCAAGGCCTGACGGAGGTTGCCCGGGCGCGGCAACCGGCGCCCGGGCGGCGGCACCGATGGGGGCTGGCATCGCCTGTCCGCCCGCCCGGGGGCAGCCCGCCACACCCGCCCCGGATCGCCTTGCCAAGGGCGGGGGCCGGCGCTAGTGTCCGCGCGATTTTGGGGGCCGGGTGCCGCTGCGTCGCGTGCACGCGCCCCCCGTGAGCGATGGGAAGGACCGTCACGATGTTCGCAACACCCGCATTCGCCCAGGCGGCCGGAGGAGCCGGCGGGGCCGCCGGCGGGCTGATCAGCTTCGCGCCGATCCTGCTGATCTTCGTCATCATGTATTTCCTGATGATCCGGCCGCAGCAGAAGAAGGTCAAGGAGCACCGCGCCATGATCGACGCGCTGCGCCGTGGCGACCAGGTGGTGACCGCCGGCGGGCTGATCGGCAAGGTGGTCAAGGTGGCCGAGGGCGAGGCCGAGATCGAGCTGGCGCCCAACGTCAAGGTGCGGGTGGTCAAGGGCACCATCAGCCAGGTCACGAGCAAGACCGAACCCGCCCAGGCCTGACGCGCGCCCGGCCCTTCCGACGGGGCGCGGCGCAGGGGGATCACCCGCGATGCTGCAATTTCCGATGTGGAAGAACGTGGCGATTGTCCTGGTCTGCCTGGCCGGACTGGTCGTGGCCTTCCCCAATCTCTTCTACGACCGGGTCGAGCGGTCGAACGACGCGCGGGCGAGCCTCGCCGCCGGGGCGGCGGAGACGCCGGAACTGGCAGCGGAGGCGGCGGGCTGGCCGGAGTTCCTGCCCTCGGGGCTGGTCAATCTCGGGCTCGACCTGCGCGGCGGCGCGCATGTGCTGGTGGAAGTGCAGACCGCGGACGTCTATGCGGAAAGGCTCGAGGGGCTCTGGCCCGACCTGCGCGACCGGCTGCGCGACCTGCGCGACCAGGTGGGCACCGTGCGCCGGCTCGAGAGCGCGCCGGACGAGCTGCGCATCCGCATCGGCGAGCCCTCGGGCATGGCCGCGGCAGAGGAGGCGGTGCGCGCGGCCTCCCAGCCGGTCATCTCGCTGACCGGCGCCTCGGGCCGCGACTTCGAGGCCCGCGCCGAGGGCGATGTGCTGGTCATTACCCTCTCGGAGGCCGAAAAGGTCGCGATCGACCGGCGCACGCTCGACCAGAGCCTCGAGATCATCCGCCGGCGCGTGGACGAGACCGGCACCCGCGAGCCGACGATACAGCGCCAGGGCGAGGACCGGATCCTGGTGCAGGTGCCGGGGATCGGCTCGGCGGAGGAGCTGCTCGCCATCATCGGCAAGACCGCGCGGCTTTCCTTCCATCCGGTGGTGAACCGGACCACCGACGCCGCGGCGACGCCGGGGCTCGACGAGGTGGTCTATCCCTCGATGGACGAGGACGGGGTCTATTACGTGCTGGAGCGCCGGGCGGTGGTGACCGGCGAGCAGCTCGTGGACAGCCAGCCGACCTTCGACCAGAACGGCCTGCCGGCGGTGAGCTTCCGCTTCAACCCCGCGGGCGGCGCCGCCTTCGGGCGCTATACCGCCGACAACATCGGCAAGCCCTTCGCCATCGTGCTCGACGGCGAGGTAATCTCGGCGCCGGTGATCCAGAGCCACATCCCCGGGGGCTCGGGCATCATCACCGGCAATTTCACGCCTGAGGATTCGACGCGGCTGGCGATCCTGCTGCGCGCCGGCGCGCTGCCCGCCGAGATCCGGGTGCTCGAGCAGCGCACCATCGGTCCGGAGCTCGGCCAGGATTCGATCGAGGCAGGGCGCCGGGCGGCGGTGATCGCGCTCGCCGCCGTCGGGATCTACATGATCCTGAGCTACGGCTGGTTCGGCGTGGTCGCCTGCGTGGCGCTCCTGACCAATATCGTGCTGATCTTCGCACTGATGACGGCGATCGGGGCGACGCTGACCATGCCGGGCATCGCGGGCCTGGTGCTGACCATCGGCATGGCGGTGGATGCCAATGTGCTTATCTTCGAGCGCATCCGCGAGGAGCTCAAGACTGCGCGCGGCCCCGCGCGGGCGATCCAGCTCGGCTTCGAGAAGGCCTTCGGCTCGATCCTCGACGCCAATGTCACCACGCTGATCGTGGCGGTGATCCTCTTCATGCTCGGCTCGGGGCCCGTGAAGGGCTTCGCGGTGACGCTCGGCCTGGGCATCCTCTGCTCGGTCTTCACCGCGATCTACGTCACCCAGATGATCATCGCCGGCTGGTTCGACTGGCGTCGACCCAAGGCGATCACGGTCTGAGGAGGGCCGGCCATGCGTCACTTGCGGCTGGTGCCCGACGTCACCTCGATCGACTTCATGCGCTACACGCGCTTCTGGCTGATCGTCTCGCTGGTCGGCGTGATCGGCTCGATCGGCCTTCTGGCGACCCGAGGGCTGAACCTCGGAGTCGATTTCCGCGGCGGCACGCTGATCATGGCGGCGACCCCGGAGGAACAGCCGCTCTCGGTCTGGCGCGACGTGCTCGGGGACGTCGGGGTCGGCGAGGTTGGCGTGACCGAGATCTCCGACGACACCGGCCAGGGGCGGCACATGGTGCTGATCCGGCTCGGGACGGCGGATATGGAAGAGGGGGCGGCGCCGGCAGTGGACGCCACGCGGGCGGCCCTGAGCCAGGCCTTTCCGGAGGTTCAGATCCTCCAGGTCGACAGCGTCGGCGGCAAGGTCTCGGGCGAACTGGTGCGCGCGGGCTTCCTCGCGGTGCTTCTGTCGTTCCTGGGCATCATGGTCTATATCTGGCTGCGCTTCGAATGGCAGTTCGCGATCGGCGCAGTGCTCTCGCTGATCCACGACGCGATCGTCACCGTCGGCGTCTTCAGCCTGCTGCAGCTCGAGTTCAACCTCACCATCGTGGCGGCGGTGCTGACGGTGGTGGGCTATTCGATCAACGACACGGTGGTCGTCTTCGACCGGATGCGCGAGAACCTGCGCAAATACAAGAAGATGCCGCTCAAGGAAGTGATGAACCTCGCGCTGAACGAGACGCTGAGCCGCACGATCATGACCTCGCTGACGACGCTCATCGCGCTTTTCGCGATCTACTGGTTCTCGGGGCCGGTAGTGCACGGCTTCGCCTTCGCGGTGATCTTCGGCGTGCTGACCGGCACCTATTCCTCGATCTATGTCGCCGGGGCGACCGTGCTCTGGCTCGGCGTCAAGCGCGACTGGTCGAAGCCCGACGCCTCGGCGGGCACGCAGTTCGGCGGGGCCAAGGCCTGAGCGCGCCCCTGCCGTGACCGCGATCCTGCAGGCGGTCGCGGGCTTCGACGGGCTGCCGGTCCTGGTCGCGGCTGTCTTCGCCGCGGGCATGGTGCGCGGCTTCACCGGTTTCGGCACGGCGCTGGTCTATGTGCCGGTCGCGGCCACGGTGCTGCCGCCGGTGCAGGTGATCGTGACCATCATCACCTTCGACATCCTCGGCCCGCTGCCGGTCCTGCCGCGCGCGCTGCGCGAGGGGGATCCGCGCGAGGTCGCGCGGCTTCTGCCGGGTGCGGTGGTCGGGCTGGCGGCGGGGCTGATGCTGCTGACGCGGCTCGGGCCGCTGACCTTCCGCTGGATGATCTGCATCGTCTCGCTGCTGCTCCTCCTGGTGCTCGCCTCGGGATGGCGCTATCGCCGGGCGCTCGGCGATGTCGCCAAGGGCGCGGTCGGGCTGGTCTCGGGACTCTTCGGCGGCGCCGCCGGGGCGGCCGGGCCGCCGGTGATCCTCTTCTACCTTGGTGGGACCGAGCCGCCGGCGCGGATCCGAGCCAACATCCTGCTCTTCCTGGCGGTCTTCGACGTCTTCTATCTGGCGCTGCTGGCCTGGAAGGGCCTTCTCGGGGCCTTCCCGGTTGCGCTTGGACTGGTGCTGATCCTTCCCTATGCTCTTGGCGTGCTTGCCGGGCAGGCGGCCTTCGATCCGACGCGCGAGCGGGTCTACCGCGGGGTCGCCTACGTGGTGATCGCGGTGGCGGCGCTGGGCGGGCTGCCGGTCTTCGACTGAGGGAGGGCTCGATGCGGCTCAACGAGGTGATCTTCGGCGGGCGCGTTCCGATCGAGGGCTACGGCCCGGGCTTCTTCCGCGTCGGGGGCGCGATCCACCGCGGGCCGCTGGCGCTCCTGCCCGGCGGGCCGCAGCCCTGGGCGGGGTTGCCGGAGATTGAGCTCTTCCTGGCCGCGGCGGCGGCGTTGGACGTGGTGTTTCTCGGCATGGGCCCCGAGATCCGGCCGCTGGATGCCGCGCTGCGGAGCCGGTTCGACGCGGCCGGGATCGGCGTGGAGATCATGGCCACCGCGCCGGCCTGCCGGACCTACAACGTGCTGCTCGCGGAGGGCCGGCGCATCGCGGCGGGCTTGCTGCCGGTCTGACGTTGATGATATGTTCCCTCCGCTTCGGCTGATGAGCGGAGCATTTTCACGTCGCGCCACAGAATTGCGGTCGGACTGACGAATGCACGTCGAGGCCCTGTCTCCCCTGCAGCGGGTGCTGATCATCGCCGGAGCGGCGGTGCTCCTGCCGGTCATCGCGGTTCTGGCGCTGCTCCTGCGCAACGAGTTCGCGGATCGCCAGGCCGCGGTCGAGCAATCGGCGCTGGAGAACGCCCATGTGCTGATCGAGCTCGCCGACGCCCTGCTCCGGGGCGATCTGCAGACGATGCGGGTGCTGGCGACCTCCGTGCCGCTGGTGACCGGCGATCTCGCCACGGCGCGGGACCGCGCCGCGGTGGTGCTGGACGCCAACCCGGGATGGACCTCGATCGCGCTGAGCGATGCCGCCACCGGACAGGTTAAGTTCGAGGTCGGGCGGGCGGGTCCCGGGGCGGCGGCGCAGGGCGCCCCCTTCGCCGCGCCGCCGCCGGGCGGGAGCGTGGGCGGGGTGGAGCGGGTCGGGGCGAACTGCCCCTGCGTCCGGCTGCAGATGTCGGTCCTGCTGCAGCCGCGGAACGTGCTGCGGGTGACGCTCGACCCGGCGATCTTCCAGGACATCATGATGCGCCGACTGCCGGCGGGCGCGGTGGGCGCCATCGTCGACCGCACCGGATTGTTCGTCGCCCGCTCGCTCGATTATGCGGACCGGGTCGGCACCCCCGCCACCAGCTTCGTCCAGGAGGCCGTGGCCCGGGGCGGCGAAGGCTTCTACGAGGGCCGGACCTACGAGGGGCTGGTCAATGTCACCGCCTATGCGTCCTCCCCGACCTCCGGCTGGTCGGCGCATGTGGCGATCGACCGGGCGCTCGTCTCGGGGCCGCGGGCGCGCGCCTCGGCGATCATGCTCGGCGGTTCGATCATCGCGCTCGCGATCGGCGGGCTGATGGTGGCCTATGCGCTTGCCGATCTCGCGCTGCGGCGTCGGGAGGAGGCGCAGCTGCTCGAGCTGCAGAAGGTCGAGGCGATCGGGCGGTTCACCGGCACGGTGGTACACGATTTCAAGAACCTTCTCGCGGTGATGCAGGCGGGCATGAACCAGATCGCCCGCGACACTAAGGAACCCCGGACCCGCGAGCGCATCGAGATGGTGCGCGCGGCGATCCAGCGCGGCACCCGGCTCACCAATCAGCTGCTCAGCTTCTCGCGGGCCGATGGCGGCGAGGTCTGCGAGGTGGACCTCCACGCCCTGATCGCGGATCTCGAGGATCTGATCCGCAAGACCATCGGGCGGGGCGTGGAGCTCGAAGTCCGCATCGCGCCCGAGGCGCGCGCGGTGCGGGCTAATGCCGACCAGATCGAGCTCGCCCTCCTGAACCTCGCGGGCAATGCCCGCGACGCCATGGAGGGGAGCGGCCGGATGACCATCACCGCCGAGCCCGAGCCAGAGGGCGAGATGATCGCGCTCCGGGTCGCCGACACTGGCCCGGGCTTCGCGCCGGAGGTGCTGGAGCAGCTCTTCAGGCCGTTCTTCACCACCAAGGATCCCGGCAAGGGCACCGGCCTCGGCCTCGCCCAGGTCGAGGGCGCGGTCCGGAACGCCGGCGGCACCATCGAGGCGCGGAACGCTGAGGGCGGCGGCGCGGAATTCATCCTGCACCTGCCGCGCGCCCGGAGCGGGGCCCCGGCGGCAACCCCCGACCGCACCGCCGAGGCCTGAGCCCGGCCTGCGGGCGATTGAACCGCGGGGCTGTTCGCGCGTTGCTAAGGGCGTATATAGGCGGGGTCCGCGGGTCGTCCCGCGCACACCCCGAGGTTTTGAACGAGCGAGGTAGCCATGGCTTTCGAACTTCCCGATCTTCCCTATGCCCACGACGCGCTGGCGGCCGGCGGCATGTCGAAGGAGACGATGGAGTATCACCACGACATCCACCACAAGGCCTATGTGGACAACGGCAACAAGCTGATCGCCGGGACCGAATGGGAGGGCAAGTCGGTCGAGGAGATCGTCAGGGGGACCTACCAGAAGGGCGCGGTGGCGCAGTCGGGGATCTTCAACAACGCCTCGCAGCACTGGAACCACTGCCAGTTCTGGGAAATGATGGGTCCCGGTGCCGGCGCCATGCCCTCGGAACTCGAGGCGGCGCTGAAGGACGCCTTCGGCTCGGTCGAGAAGTTCAAGGAGGATTTCGCCGCCGCCGGTGCCGGCCAGTTCGGGTCCGGCTGGGCCTGGCTGGTCAAGGAGGGCGACGGCAGCCTGAAGGTCACCAAGACCGAGAACGGCGTGAACCCGCTCTGCTTCGGCCAGACCGCGCTGCTCGGCTGCGACGTATGGGAGCATTCCTACTACATCGACTTCCGCAACAAGCGCCCTGCCTATCTCTCGAATTTCCTCGAGAAGCTGGTGAACTGGGAGAACGTCGCCTCGCGGCTCTGAGGCTTCCGGGGCGGGAAGGGCAGGGGACTCTCATCAGGCGATGCGACCCCGCCAGCCCTGCCCCGATAGGCGGGCGCTCGGCGCCCGCCCTGGTCGGGCACCGCCCTCGACTTCGGCGGAACGGCCGAAGAAGAAGGACTGAACCCCGAATACGATAGCATTGGGCGGGGAGGGCTAGGCCCTTTCCGTCCGCTCCCCGAATGCCGCCGTGAACCGGCCCCTCCCTATTCCGGCGGCGCGGCGCGCAGCGCCTTCAGGGCATCGTAGCGTGCTATGCTGGCCGCCGGCCAGACGGCGCTGCGCCGGTAGTATTCCGCGAAGGCCGGACGGTCTTCGGGAAGGCTCAGCCAGGGCTGCTTCGAGGCGGTGTAGATGTGCACCTCGGGCGGAAAGACGTCCGGGGCGTCCAGCGTGCCGACGCGCAGGAAGGCGAGCAGGCGGCCGAGCCCGGCATAATGGCTCCATAGGATGACGCCGCAGTCCGGGCAGCGCGCGAGCGTCTGGCCCTTGCCGCTCGCGCTCGGGATCGTCGCCAGCGCGGGCCTGCCATTGAGCAGGACGAGCGCGTCGCACTCGACCAGGGCGTTGATCGCCAGGGCCGAGCCGGTCTCGCGCTGACACCAGCGGCAGTGGCAGCCGTGCACGATCATCGGCGCGCGCTGCAGCCGGTAGCGGATCCCACCGCAGGCACAGCCGCCCTCCCAGCTTTCCGTCCCGTCCATGTCTCCCCGCCGATCCGTCCCGCGCAGTCTGCCCCGGCGGGCGCGTCCGGGCAATGGGCGCCGCGGCGGGCGGCTCGCGTCGGACCCCCCGAGTTGTGAATGCCCCGAGGCGCCGGATCTGCTATGCTGTGCCCGGAGGGCGGCCGCCCCGGGCCGCCTCGCCTGGCGGAGGTAGGAAGTCATGTCCGAGACCATCGGTAACCCGCTGTCCTGGAGCGTCGATGCCGCGAAGGGGGCGGGGCATTATGTCGGCTCGGTGACCGGTCGGCTCGGATCGGGCGATCCGGAGCGCGCGGCCCTGCCGGCGGTGCGGAAGATCGGCATGGAGGACCTGCGCGCCGCCCTGCGCGAGGGCTATGCGGATTTCGTCGCCTGCCGGTCCGACGTGGTGTTCCTCTGCCTGATCTATCCGGTGATCGGGCTGGTGCTGGCCTGGGCCTTCTTCAGCGGCAACCTTCTGCCCCTGGTCTTCCCGATCCTCTCGGGCTTCGCGCTGGTCGGGCCGGTGGCGGCGGTCGGGCTCTACGAGATGAGCCGCCGGCGCGAGGCGGGCCAGACGCCGCGCTGGAGCGACGGCTTCGCGGTGCTGAAATCGCCCTCCTTCGGGGCGATCTTCGTGCTCGGCGCCGTGCTCTTCCTGATTTTCCTCGTCTGGATCATCACCGCGCACGGCATCTGGGCCGCGACGCTCGGGCCGGAGCAGCCGGCGTCGCTCGGCGCCTTCGTCGGGCAGGTCTTCTCCACCGGGGCGGGCTGGGCGATGATGCTGCTCGGCCTGGCGGTCGGGTTCCTCTTCGCGGTCGTGGTGCTGGCGATCAGCGTGGTGTCCTTCCCGCTGCTGCTCGACCGCGATGTCGGCCTGCCGGTGGCGGTGGTGACCTCGTTTCGCGTGGCGACGGAGAACCCCGGCCCGGTGGCGGCCTGGGGGCTGATCGTGGCCGCGGGGCTGGCGCTCGGCTCGCTGCCGTTCCTCCTGGGGCTGATCGTGGTGCTGCCGGTGCTCGGCCATGCCACTTGGCACCTCTACCGCCGCGCGGTCGAGCCCGAGCCGACGGAGATCCGGGCCGGAGCCTGAGTGGATTGTGACAGCGGCGCCTCCGTGACCGCCGGATGCCGGCGCAAGCTCACCCTCCCTTTTGCCCGGCGGTAGTCCAGTTCCGGTTTCCGCTGCGGGATCGGCCGGATTGCGCAGGCATTTCCAGGATATCCGCATGTCCACTTGCGATCAGAAATCCAGGTTCGCCACGCTCAGCGCATTGCTCTGGATGAAGTCCCGCCGCGGCTCCACCTCGTCTCCCATCAGCTTGGTGAAGACCTCGTCGGCCTCGTCGACCTGGTCGACGCGAACCTGCAGCAGCGTGCGCGCCTCGGGGTCGAGCGTTGTCTCCCAGAGCTGCTCGGGGTTCATCTCGCCCAGGCCCTTGTAGCGCTGCAACGACAGCCCCTTCTCGCCTTCGCGGATCACCGCGTCGAGCAGGTCGGTCGGGGCGTGGATCACCTGCTCGCGATCCTTGCGCAGCAGATGCGCCGTGGTGCCGTAGACCTCCTGCAGGCCAGGCGTCAGCGCCGCGAGACGCCGCGCCTCCGCCGAGCGCAGGGCGTTGCCGTCGAGGATGCGCACCTCGTCGACGCCGCGCAGCGTGCGCCAGAGCCGGAGGCCGTCGTCCTGGGTCGGCCGCCCCTGCCAGCCGCGCTCGTATTCCGCGGCGATCAGGTCGAGCCGCGCGGCAACGCGATCGGCGGTGCCCTGAGGGTCGGCGTCGAGCACGCCCGGCACCAGCGCCCCCGCGATCGTCGCCTGTTCCAGCACATGGCGCGAATAATGCGTCGGGAAGGCGTTCAGCGTCGCCCGCACCTGGCGCGCCTCCTCGACCACCCGCGCGAGATCGGCCCCGGCCAGCATCGCGCCCGACCCCAGCCGCAGCCGCGCGCCCTCGAGCCCCTGCTCCACGAGGTAGGCGTCGAGCGCGGCCTGGTCCTTGAGATAGACCTCCGACTTGCCGCGCGCGACCTTGAAGAGCGGCGGCTGCGCTATGTAGAGATGGCCCGCGTCGATCAGCTTCGGCATCTGGCGGAAGAAGAACGTGAGCAGGAGCGTGCGGATATGCGCGCCGTCCACGTCGGCGTCGGTCATGATGACGATCTTGTGGTAGCGCAGCTTGTCGAGGTTGAACTCGTCGCGCCCGATCCCCGTGCCGAGCGCGGTGATCAGCGTGCCGATCTCCTGCGAGCTCAGCATCCGGTCGAAGCGCGCCCGCTCGACGTTGAGGATCTTGCCGCGGAGCGGCAGCACCGCCTGGTTGGCGCGGCTCCGCCCCTGCTTGGCCGAGCCGCCGGCGCTGTCGCCCTCCACGAGGAAGAGCTCGGCCTTGGCCGGGTCCTTCTCCTGGCAATCGGCAAGCTTGCCGGGCAGGTTCGCCACGTCCATCGCCGTCTTGCGCCGGGTGAGGTCGCGGGCCTTGCGCGCCGCCTCCCGCGCCACCGCCGCCTCGACGATCTTGCCGACGATGCTGCGCGCCTCGGTGGGGTTCTCCTCGAACCATTCGGCGAGGCGCTCGTTCAGCAGCCCCTCGACCGCGGGGCGCACCTCGGAGCTGACGAGCTTGTCCTTGGTCTGCGACGAGAACTTCGGGTCCGGGACCTTCACCGAAAGCACGCAGGTCAGCCCCTCGCGCGCATCGTCGCCGGTGAGCGTGACCTTCTCCCGCTTCGCCAGCCCGCTGGTGCCGGCATAGGCGTTGATCGTGCGCGTCAGCGCGCCGCGGAAGGCCGCGAGATGGGTGCCGCCGTCGCGCTGGGGGATGTTGTTGGTGAAGGGCAGCACCGTCTCGTAGTAGCTGTCGTTCCACCAGAGCGCCGCCTCGATGCCGATGCCCTCGCGCTCGCCGGCGATGAAGATCGGCTCGGGGATCAGCGCGGTCTTGGAGCGGTCGAGATAGCGCACGAACTCGCGCACCCCGCCCTCGTAGTGCAGCTCGGTCTCCTGCACCTCGGCGTGGCGTTCGTCGCGCAGGGTGATGCGCACCCCGGAATTGAGGAAGGCGAGCTCGCGCAGCCGGTGCTCCAGCGTCTTGTAGCTGTAGTCGAGGTTCGAGAAGGTCGTGAGCGCCGCAAGGAAGCGCACCTCGGTGCCCTTGCGCCCCTCCGCGGGTCCGACCCTTCTCAGGCTCTCCACCGTCTCGCCGCGCTCGAAGCGGGCGAAATGCTCAAAGCCCTCGCGCCAGATCCGGAGCTCCAGCCAGTCCGAGAGCGCATTGACCACGCTCACGCCCACGCCGTGCAGCCCGCCCGAGACCTTGTAGCTGTTCTGGTCGAACTTTCCGCCAGCGTGCAGCTGGGTCATGATGACCTCGGCCGCACTCACCCCCTCGCCCTCGTGGATACCGACCGGGATGCCGCGGCCGTTGTCGGCCACGCTCACGGAATTGTCGGCATGCAGGATCACGCTCACCCGGTCCGCATGGCCCGCGAGCGCCTCGTCGATGCCGTTGTCGACGACCTCGTAGACCATGTGGTGCAGGCCCGAGCCGTCGTCGGTGTCGCCGATATACATCCCCGGCCGCTTGCGCACGGCCTCCAGGCCCTTGAGAACCTTGATGGAATCGGCGCCGTAATCGTCTGGCACGCGAGCGGGTTCAGTCATGCATGGGATCCTTGGGGCAATGGTGGCGCATCCTATCCGGGCAGCCCGCGCTTGTCACGTCTCGAATGCCGCCCGTTCCGCCCGAAATTCGAGATGCTTCAAGGCGTTAACTCGTCTCCGCGCCACTTGATCGGATTCCGCGCCGCAGCCGGTTCGGATCCGATCCGCCGGTGCGGGGAGCGGGATGCGCCCGTGCCGTCCCGCCGCCCGCGCTCTGGCCAGACTCGGCCGGATCGGGCACAATCGGCTGCCCCGGCGGCGCCCCATCGGGCCGCCCGGTTGCCGGTGGGCCGGGCGAGGCATCGCCTTGCGGCACAGCAAAGGGGGAAGGTCATGGCCTATGGCATCATCCATTTCTTTCCGGGAGGAACCAGGGAGCAATACGAGGCGGCGCTGCCGGTGGTGCATCCGAGCGACGGCAGCCTGCCGCCCGGCCAGATATTTCACGCCGCCGGCCCGTCGGCGGGCGGCTGGACCATCATGGCCGTGCATGATTCGAAGGAAAGCTGGGAGGCGTTCCGCGACGGCATCCTGATGCCGCGCATGCAGGCGGGCGTCGCGGGCAGCTTCACCGGCCCTCCGCAGGAGACGGTCTTCGAGGCCTACAAGTTCCAGACGGGCTGACGGCCGGGCAGGCTGCCCGCCGCCTCAGTTCGGCATGGTGAGAACGGCGTTCTTCCCGCCGCCGCTCAGCTGCAGGCTGTCCTTGCCGATCGCCGCGACCCGGGCGCCCTGCAGCCGGTCGCCGGCGCGGACGCGCTGCATCCTGCCGCCGGGCAGGCGCACCAGCGCGTGACGGTCGTCGCCGCCGCCGAAGATGCCGATCAGCGAGACCGAATTGCGCGAGAAGCCGACGGTCTGGGTTGCCGCCGCGCCGCTGACGCTGGCCACGGCCTTGGGCTGAACCTTCGCCGGGGCCTTCTGGACCCTGACCTGCTTGGGCTGGACCCGCGCCGGCTGGGCCGGGGCGGGGGCGAGCCGCGCCACCTTCTGCGGTGCCGCCGCCACCGGCTTGGGCCGGACGGTCGCGACCTTGACCTTGGCGGGCGCGCGGCTGGCGGTGAAGCGCCGCGGCTCGGGCCTCCCGGCGGCGACGGCGGAGGCCGCCGCGAGGCCGGTGCTCGCCGTCTGGGTGGCGAAGGTGGTGGTCGGGCCGGCGACGCTGGCGGTCACCACCGCCGCGCTGATCGCCTGGGAAAGCGCCGCCGAGGACAGCGACTGGGGCCGCGGCTGCGGGCGCGTCCGGTCGGGCGCCGCCTCGGCCGTCTCGGGCACGGCGGCGGGCGTCGGGGCCGGGGAAGGCTCGGCCGCGGCCGCCGCGGGCCGGGCCAGCGGCCGCAGCGCGGGCTTCCCGGAGGAAGGCGCCGGTGCGGTCGGATCGGCCAGAGCGATCCGGACCGCGGCCTCGGCGGGCTTGGGTGCCGCTGCGGCGGCCGGCCGCTGCATCGGCGCGTCGATGCGCGTGTCGTCGAGCCGGGCCCGCGCCACCGAGAGCTCCGCCAGGCGGATCGTACCATCCGCCTGCGGTCGCGGCTGCAGGGTGGAGACCGGGAAGTTGCGGGTCGCCACGGTGACGAGCGGCAGGAGCGCCGGTTCGCGCGCATGGCCGGGCGCCCGCGGGGCCTGGGGCGCGGGAATCCGCGCCACCGGGGCCGGCTCCGGCGCGACGGCGACGCGGGTCAGGTCGGCGGGCCGCGGCCGCGGGCGTGGCTGGGCCGGGTCGGCAGGGGCCGAGGCCGCCGCGAGCGCCGGGCCCGGCTCGACCTCCAGGGGCGCGGCGACCACGGCGGGCCCGCGGTCCGGCGCCTGCGTCAGCACCGCGAGCACGAGCGCCGCGGCGACGGCGGCGGCGGCCGAGGCCGGGCCGAGGCGGCGCAGCGCCGGGCGGGCGGGAGCCGCGAAATCCGGGGCGGCAGCGAAGCCGGGGAAGGCGCCGCCGCCGGTGATGCGTCCGGCCCGGAGCCCGGCCTGGGCGAGGAAGCGGCGGGTCTCCGCCACGGTTTCCGTTGCGACTGCCGCGACCTGCGTCGCGCCGCCCGCATCGCGGCCGCCGATGCGCAGCGAGACCGCCGCCGGCGGCAGGCCGAGCCGGGCGGCCACCCGGTCGCGCGCCGCCTTCTCGCGGCCGAGGCGCCCCAGCCCGGGAACCGGCCCGCGCCAGACCTCGCTCGCGGGCAATTCGACGGTCAGCCGCCCGCGGGAGGCCGCGATCTCGGCCGCCAGCGCGCGCAAGTCGGTGAGAAGATCCGGCGCGTCGGGATTGAGCACCCGCAACTCGCCCGGGCGGTCGCTCCGATCGAGCGTTATCGCCGCACATGCGAAGCGCAGCCGGAATCCCGGCCTGTCCTTGAATGTCCTGCTCATGCCTGCCCCGATCGTTGTCGAGTGTTGCCTCGGCCACAAGTCTAGCGCAAAACGCAGGGCAATGCCAGAGTCGTGAAGCCCGCCGGCGCAACTTTTGGTTGAGGGTCCGGATGGTTGCGGGCACATCTTGGGCAAGTGAAATCCGGAGGTCACCATGCGTCTGCTGCCTGCGACCCTGCTCCTTGCGGGGCTCTGCGCCGCGATCCCGCCCGCCACGGCCGGGGCCGAGGAAACCCTGCGCCGCATCACCGTCACCGGCTCGGCCGAGGTCGAGGCGCTGCCCGACATCGCGACGGTGAGCGCCGGCGTCGAGACCCAGGCCTCCGAGGCCGCGGCGGCGATGGCGGCCAATGCCACGGCGATGAATGCGGTCTTCGCGGCGCTCGAGGCCGCGGGCATCGACCGGGCCGACGTGCAGACCAGCCGGCTCAGCCTCGATTCGATCTGGGAGAACCGCAGCGACGGCGGCACCCCGAAGGTGGTGGGATTTCAGGCCAGCAACATGGTGACGGTCACGGTGCGCGACATCGACCGGCTGGGCGCGGTGGTCGATGCCGTGGCGGCGGCGGGCGGCAACCGGATCTTCGGGGTCGATTTCGCGGTGGACGAGCCGCGGGCGCAGATCGACGCGGCGCGGGAGCGCGCCGTCGCCGATGCGCGCGCCAAGGCCGAGCTCTATGCCGGGGCGGCGGGGGTCGCGCTCGGCCCGGTGCTCTCGATCAGCGAGGGCGGCGGCTCGGGCCCCTCGCCGGCGCCGGTCTTCGCGCGCGCCGAGGCCATGGCCGACACGCCGGTCGCCGGGGGCACGATCACCCTCGGCGCCAGCGTGGAGGTGGTCTTCGCGATCGAGTGAGCCCGCGCCTCAGGCGGTGGCGCTGGCCAGCGCCTGGTCGAGATCGCGGATCAGGTCCTCGGCATCCTCGATGCCGATGGAGAGGCGCACCATGTTCGGCACCGCCCCGGCCTTCTCCTGCTGCTCGGGGGTGAGCTGGCGATGCGTCGTCGAGGCGGAATGGATGATCAGCGAGCGGGTGTCGCCCAGGTTGGCGACATGGCTGAAGAGCTCCACCGAATCGACCAGCTTGACGCAGGCGTCGTAGCCGGCCTTGAGGGCAAAGGTGAAGAGCGCGCCGGCACCGCGCGGATAGAGGCGCTGCGCCCGCTCGTGATAGGGCGAGGACGGCAGGCCGGCATAGGTGACGGATTCCACCCTTTCGTCCCGCTCCAGCCATTCCGCAACCTTGCGCGCATTCGCGACATGGCGCTCCATGCGCAGGCTGAGCGTCTCGATTCCCAGGAGCGTCTGGAAGGCGGTCTGCGGCGCCATGGTCATGCCCAGGTCGCGCAGCCCGATGGCGATTCCGAAGAAGGTGAAGGCCATGGGCC
>ERZ795053.2442-NODE-2442-length-22481-cov-17.574824_pt1 | contig 22481 bp, 17 predicted proteins | sample MGYA00375137_ERZ795053 | MGnify/ENA primary metagenome ERZ795053 (study PRJEB30182, sample SAMN05720284) | activated sludge metagenome | isolation source: Anaerobic digester | place: Hong Kong | collected 2014-12-17 ...
TCTCTGGCCTGCCGATCCTCTCACATATCTTATCTCATGACTACACTATCTAGGAAGGATTGGTATCAGTACCATCAAGAGAGGCATCAAGCTGAAGAGCGGCAGAAAGTCGATGCGCAATACGGCGAGGAACTGCGGGATGCCAAACAAGCCCTAGAGGAAGCAGAAGCGGCTTATACGCAGGCGCAAAAGCGCGAGGCTTTTTCTTCCCGCGCTCTCGCAGCGATCGGGATTGATTCCGATTATCGAAAACAGATTCTTGCGCCGCTGGAGCACGATCACATCCTTGCTCGAAGGGCGCTGTCTGATGCATGGGAGCGCCATCGAAAACGCCTGAATGAGGCGGATAAACGTGGTGTGCAAAAATACCAGCAGTTGCATCAAGAAAGAAAACTTGAGTTGGAGGCACGTGCGGAACGGGTTGCGGAACGCAAGTACGAGAGTCGCCTCAAGTATCTCGAAAGATCACCGGCTATCCGGAGTGCTTCACGGCCACTTAAGCAGCACTTGATCAATGAGCAGTCCCCTGATGGCGAGAATGTGGTTTGCTATTACTGCGAGCAAATCATTCCAATTGGCGAGTCGCATTTGGAGCATAAGCGGCCGGTGGCGCGTGGCGGAACCAACTCCCGGGGAAACCTCGTGTTGGCTTGCGCCACGTGTAACCTTCGGAAGGGCAAGAAAACGCACGATGAATACCTTAAGTATCTCGAGAGCGAAAAACCCTAACAATTCGGTCAAGTCGTTCGCCTGTGGCTCACTCGGACGTTCAGCGCTCCGTGCTGAACGCCGCTTACCTTGGCGTTGCCGCGGACGCTTCGCGCCCCGTTAGACAAAAGTAACGGGAGAAAAAATCTCATATTTTCGAGTGTTATGGATCATCCTGTCAGTGCCAGAGCCACTGAGTTTTCACCAGCGCAGCAGTACCCAGGCAGGGATAGCTAAATTGCTTTGCAGATCGTTATAGCGGGTTTCCATATTGCCGTCGCCATCGGTATCCACCAGATAGTAGGAAGCGCCTTTAGCCGGATTGACCCGGACCATATACAGCACTCCACCGGCGCGGTATTCCTCGACGGAACCCTGGTCACCCAATTGGCGGATCGTGATTTCCGGGGCCGGGACATTTTGTTCCCGCGATGAATCTGGCGGACCATCAGGAATCGGCTCCAGACCAGCAGGATTGGCAGCATCCTGAGTCATGCCCAGGCCCGGCACCAGTAGCAACGGCAATAACAACCGCAAACGCATGTTATTAATCCTTAAAATATTTTGTTGTAAAAGCGCTTCATGGTAAAAGCGTTATTCAAACGATTCCGGCCATGCAGCCCTTGGACATCACTCCGCACTCTCGATCATTTGTTCAGCCGATGATACAGCACTGGCGCGCGCCTGGAGAGCCTGAATAAACCGCCGGATATGCGGCATGTGGCTGCCTTCCCAGTACACTTGCTCACACGTCTCGCAAATCCAGAATTCCTGGACGCAGCGCCGGGTTTCCGGCGGCAGCCGCTCCCATACCTGTTGCTTGGTGGTTGCCGCCAGCCGGCCATTGCAGCGGACGCAGCGCTGAAACGGCTGAATCGCTCGATGGAGATCCAGCCGCTCTATGATTTCCTCGATTTGCCGGCGCGGGTCAATGGCCCGCACATAGTAGCCGTGGGTTACCACCGACCGCTTGAGCAGATCACGATCGCGGGTTAACAGGATACGGCGTTCCTTGCTGGCCAGATGCGCTAGTTCAGCATCTTCGTAGTCGTTGCGGTACAGCGTGTCGAATCCGAGCAGGCGCAGGTAGCGCGCCAGCTTACCCAAATGGACATCCAGCACAAACCGGCTGATTCGCAATGGGTAAGGCCGCACCCGGATCATCGATTGCACATCGAAGGCTTCGAACATCGGATAGACGCTGATCCGGTCACCATCTTGAACGATATAGGAAAAACCCACTGAACAGCCGTTGACCAGGATCAGTTCAATCTCGGTATGCGGGACGCCTTGTGCTTCGATCATATCCTTGATCGAGGCACGCCGTTGAAAATCATGGCTGAAGCAGACCTTACGCCGTTCCTGAGGCAGAAAGTCGTTCAGTTCCTCGTAAAACCGCATGGAGCAAGAGCTTTTGCGCATGATTTGAGCCACCTAACATTCTGGTATCCCTACCGGAAGTCACAATCGTATGACTTCTCTATGGAAGATTCTAGCCAAATGCGTGGTAAACGCCATAATCATATAACGCTTTCTTTCAAACTGAGTCCTCCGTGATGCTGGTCAAAATCACTGCCACGATTACTGTCTTGATCGCTTTCGTCCTCGGTTTGGCGGTGCTGATGAACTACGCCAAATTCGAACGCACATTCAACGGCCTGATGCAATCACGATTGGCTTTTCTCGTCCAGGATCTGCGCGACACTCTCGAATTTGGTCTCGACCTCGGCCTTGACCCGGCTGCTATGGCCAATACCGCAGCGATCCTGACCCGTGAAGCTGCCCAAGACCCTCATATTCTTTCGATCAGTGTGTTCAATGAGCAAGGTCGCATTCTGTATCAATACCAAAGCAAACTCTTGGACCTTCATCCTGTCATCCCTCTTACACCGGCCTGGCTGGAAATTGTGCTGCAGACGGCTTCAAAAACGCCTCAACACATTAGCGACCCTGAGACACTCATGGTCGGCATCCCGCTCATCAACAATTTTGGCCGCACAGTAGGTGGCCTCATCCTGCGCTACGACCGTTCCTTCCACGACCAGGAATTGCAGCAGACCTTGTTCAATCTGATCCGCGCGGCTCTGTTGATTTTGATTGCGGCAAGTCTGGTCGCTTTGTTGAGCGTGTGGCTGCTGTTCCGCAGTACCCGGCATGAATTGCGGCAGGTCTGTATCGCGCTTGAAGACTTCCTGGAAAACCAACAGCGCCCGGCTTCGCCGCATGCGGGCGATTCAGTCCTGGCAGCGCTTGAGGTGGCGGCTGAACAAAAAAGCCAGGAATTTCAGCAACGCCTGATTCTGGCCGGCCGGATTTTGCACCTTGAGCAGCGGTTAGCCGGGCAGGCGCCTCATGGAAGCGAACGCCGGCGTGAGGGGGTCTAATGACCGTATCGTCCCGGTTCACCCGGTTATTCACTCTGACCCTGAGCCTCATCATCGCGGCCCTGGCCGGTATTTCACTCTATGCCGCCCTGGCGCTTGAGCGAAGCCTGATACCGCAGCTCGATCAGAAAATGCTCACCATGGGCCTGACAGTCAACGCTAAACTGGATCGTGCATTGCGCTACGGCATCCCGCTAGAACGCCTCCCCGGCGTGGCCGACTTTTTCGGCACAGTGCTCGCAGCCGATCCTGATTTAGCCTATCTGGTGCTGACCCGCCGTGATGGCACGGTTCTCCACCAATATGGAACATCGCTTCCCAAACCGGAGCAATTGGCGGATGCGACCGCTGCAACGTTGAAAATGCTACCTGCTTCTCAAGGCGCTGCGTCCGCTGATCCCGCCAAGGAGCCGTGGCCTATTCAGGCGTTGACCGCCCGCCCATTGGGTGACTTCTATAATCTCGCGTTACCGGTTGGATCGGGTGAGGCCGTGGCTGGGGTGCTGCATATTGGCGCTGACGCCAATTTCGTCATGCAAAAAATTCAAGAGATCCTGTTCGATATCGCGACCGTGTTTGTCATCGCCACCCTGGTTGCCTTCGAACTGCTGCTGCTCATCGTTCATCATTATTTGATCACCCCTATCAACCGGCTGGAAATGGTTCTAAGCCACATCGCCGATGGCAATCTCAGCCATATACTGCCCGTTTCCCGCGATGAAACCGGCTGGCTGGCCCGTTTGCTCAATCAATTAGTTGAGCGCCTGAACGCGGCGCATCAACAGATTCTCCGCCAAGCGGCTTCCTTGCAATCGGCAACACCGGCGGCAGTGAACCGCTTGTCAGCCAGTTTGGAGCAACTCTGGCGCGGTTTCACCTTAGCCCCGAAGGGCCGGCCAGCACCCTATCAGTTAGCGGATTTATTCGGTGCCCGGGTCGCGACCTTTCTGTTTATCTTTGCGGTGGAACTCTCGCAGTCTTTCCTGCCGTTGTATGCGCGCGCCTATGCTACGGATTTGTCTGGTTCTCCTACTCCTTTACTCATCAGTCTGCCCTTGACGGTTTTCACTTTGACCGCTGCCTTGAGCATGCCGCTGGCGGGCTGGCGATTCGAGCGTGCAGGCAGTTCGCGAACCTTCACCGAAGGCGCGTTGCTCATGACTCTCGGACTCGCTGGCACTGGATTGGCATGGGGTTTTTATGACTTGCTCGCTTGGCGGATGTTGACCGCAGCAGGCTACGCCTTCATGTACGTTGCCTGTCAGAGCTACGTGGTTGCCCATGCGCCCCCGCAGAAGCAGGCCAGCAGCGGGGCTCTGTTTGTCAGCGGCCTGATGGCTGCCACCATCTGCGGTCCAGCAATTGGGGGCATCTTGGCCGATCATATCGGTTATACCGCCACCTTCGGTTGCGCGGCCATTCTTGCAGCGTGTGCTGGGTTAATGGCATTCCGGTTGCTGAGCGCTGAGCCGGTGCCGGCATCGCCACCTCGCCGGCCGGTGCGCGGTGGTGTGGTGCGGGCGATAACCGGCAATGGGCGCTTCATGTTGCTGATGCTGTTTGCGGCTATTCCCGCCAAACTGCTGCTGAATGGGTTTCTGTTCTTTCTCGTGCCGTTGACCTTGAGCGAGTTCGGTGGCAGCCGTTCGGAAATCGGCCGGATTGCCATGCTTTACGGGCTGGCTGCGCTCTTCTTGGGGCCGGTTTTCGCCCGGCTGGCTGACCGTTTTGCACTGCATGGCCTGCTTGTGGGCGCAGGCGGTCTGCTCGCGGGCATCGGTTTGATTCCAGTATTTTTCTTTCCCGCAACGACAGGGGTGCTGGCCGGCGTGCTGCTGCTAGGTATCGGCCAGGCTATGAGCATTTCTTCACAACTAGCGCTGGTTACCCGTATTGGGCGAGCATCGATTGAACAATTTGGGCAAGGGCCGGTGCTGGGTAGCTATCGGCTGATCGAGCGCCTGGGGGGCGCCAGCGGGCCGCTCGTCGCTGCGGGTCTCGCCGCCGTTTTTGGCTATCCGGGCGCTATCACCATCACTGGCCTATTGGGCGTGGTCACCGCCACCCTATTCAGCGTCAGTTTTCTGATCTTGGGAATCGAGCCAGAGCCAGATGATGAACTGTCGCCTATCGCTTCCTGACACATACGGAGCATGCAGGGCTATGCCTCGCTGCCACATCGTTCTGCTACCGGTCGTGCTGTTGATATTGACCGGTGTTGCCTTCGCGAACCCGCCTCCCCGTCCCGGTCCTTCGCCAGAAGGAAGGCTGGTTTTGCCAGACAGCCCATTAGAGACACCCTCTCCCTCAGACGGAAAGGCGCTGGGGCAAGCGGGTAAGCGCTTCCGGATTCTGATGTTGCTTTGGCGCGGTGAAACCGAAGTGGAAACCGGTTTCAGGTCCTATATTGAAGAACACAAACTGCCCTTCGATTTGATCATCCGTAATGTGGATCAGGACCCAGCCCGGATTCCGGCGCTGGTTGCCGAGGCCCGGCAACTCCAGCCCGATCTTGTATACACGTGGGGCACCCCGCTGACCTTGGGTGTGGCCGGCCCCTATGACCGGATCGATGCGGCCCGCTATCTGACTGGAATCCCTGTAGTGTTCACGATGGTTGCTTATCCAGTGGAAGCGCGGATTGTCCCTGCGTTCGCTTCATCCATGCGCAATGTCACCGGCACTACCCATACAGTGCCGGTGGAAACGCAAATCAAGGCGATCCGCGCTTACCGGCCTATGAAACGGCTGGCCGTGCTTTACAATCCCACGGAGTCGAATTCCGTTATCAATATCGGCGAGTTGCACCGCGCTGCTCAGGAACTGGATTTTGAATTGCTGGCCGAGCCAGTCCCCTTAAATAGCGCAGGACGTCCTGACGCCAGTGTCTTGCCTGCGCTGCTGGACCGGTTAGCCGTGCGGGAACCTCAATTTCTATACTTGGGGCCGGATACCTTTATCGGTGAGCATCGCCAAACCCTGACCCGCGAGGCGTTGCGTCACCACTTGCCGGTATTTGCTGCGACCGAACGCCCTATTTTCGATAGCGCTGTCATGCTCGGGCTGGTGGCTCCCTATCGGCACCTTGGCCGTTTCACGGCCTTTAAGGTTGAACAAATCCTGCTCAATGGCCAAGCGCCCCAGACAATTCCGGTTGAAACCCTCCATCGCCTTACCTACTTCGTCAAATTGCCAGTGGCCCGGGCACTGAATCTTTATCCACCATTGGCGATCCTCAACTATGCCGAGGTGCTGGAATGAGGAATAGCGGCCTGGGTGAAATCTCGGCTGGTTTTCACCGGACCGGTCTGCTGATCCGGCGGAAAAGCCAGCCGGTGCAGATCCCGTTTGTTTGCCGTTTGCTGGAACCTGCTGCGTTGCCAGCCGTATGGGAGATCCATCAGCAAGCATTGCGCCGGTTGCCGGAACCAGGGCTGGTCCGCGCCGATCCGGAAGCTTTTTTCGCGGATCACTTCACCGGGGAAGGGCGCATTCTGGGCGTGTTCGCTGATGATCGGTTGATTGCTTATGCCATTCTGAGTTTGCCCGCAGGGCCGGATTACCGCTATGACCGCTTCGTCGAAGACCTGGGCCTTCCAGCCGGCGATTGGTGCCGGGTTGCTCAGTTAACCGGGGTAGCGGTCCGGCCGGAATGGCGTGGTAACCGTCTACATCGCCGCTTGTGCGAGTGGCGGCTGGAGTTGGCCCATGCGGCTGGCCGCTGGCATATTGCGGCGGTCTCCGCGCCCGGTAATCTGTACAGCTGGCGTAATCTGCTGGCGGCGGGGCTGCGGGTCACAGGAATCAAGCTGCTGGGTGGCGATCAGTTGCGTTATCTGTTTTATGCCGACCTGCGCGGTTCGCCGCCCCTTGATCCCGCGACTGGCCTGATTGCCGAAGTTTCATCGATTGCTGAACAGCGTATCTTGTTGACAAAAAATTATTGGGGTTACGCTGTCGTTATGGACCGGGACACGCCGCACATGCGCTACGCGCGACCGCTCTCATCGTGAAACTGCGTACCCGGATTACCTTGAGCGTCACGCTCTCTTTCGTCATTGTGGCCGGTGGTCTGGTGCTGGAAGGACGCCTGCGGGAATGGGAAGCTGAACGCCGTTATCAGGACGTGTTACTCACCGGCTACCAGAATACTTGGAACGGTATCGCGAGTGCCGAATTGCAGCGGCTCGCTGCCTTGATTCCGGCGGTAACCCGCAATGGAGAAGCGTTGCGCGCCTTGGCTCAGCGGGATCAGACCGGTTACGCGCAGAGCCTGGTAGAGTTCCGCGCCAGCTTGCAAGCGAATTCCCCCTTGATTTCTTTTGAGACGGCCATTCTGAATGGCGAACTGTTCTTTAGCACTGAGCGTGATATTTTTACGCCATCCGGTTTTGCCCCGGATCTGGAAACGCCCCATGTGCTGTCACCCCGGTTAATTGACGCGACGCTCCGGGCGGATAAAACCCTTTTAGGGATCGTCCCATTGAGTGGCGATCACTACGGCTTAGCCGTCGTTTTTCCACTGCTGGACCGGACAGGACCGACTGCGGTCAGCGCGCTGTATCTGCACATCGATCATTTGCTGCCGGCATTTGCTGCCAGCGTCAACGCGCCCACATTTTTACAGCACCCCAATGGCTCCCTGGATCAAGGCACTGATCCCGCCTTGTGGCGGCGCCTCGCTACTCAATTGACGCGCTACCACAGCCGCCAAGTCCGTACTGAATACTACGGTGGCCAGATTTACACGGTTGCCGGATTGCCGTTGCAGGATTTGTTTGGCCAGGAAGTGACGATTCTGCTCACCATTGAAGATATTACGGCCGTCTATTGGCGGAACATGCTGTTTAACATACTCTCCCGAGGCAGCGTGCTTGTCGTGCTGGCGTTGTTTCTAGGAGGGCTGCACTGGTCTCTGCGTCGCGCGTTCCGGCCTCTCAATCAGGTCATCGGTGTTTTGAATGCGTTGGCCAGGGGCGATACCCGGATGCCGAAGCTGGCTGCCAATCCCTCCCGCGACGATGAAATCGGCCGTCTGGCCAACACGGTCGAGCAGTTTCACCAGGCCCAGGTCGCGCGCAGCCAATTAGCCAGCCTGCGCCAGGAACTGCATATTGCCGCAAATATCCAGCGTTCGCTGTTACCGGCCTGTTTCCCGGAAAGAGCGGAATTCGATCTGTTCGCCGAATTGCGTCCATTTGGCGAGATTGGCGGCGACTTCTATGATTTTTTCGATCTGCCTGATGGCCGTTTGGGGCTGGTCATCGCTGATGTGTCGGACAAGGGGGTTGCTGCTGCTCTGTTCATGGCGGTCGCCCGCACTGTCATCCATGCTGTCGCGCAAATCGTGCCAGACCCCGGACCTTGTCTGGAGCAAGTCAATGCTCTATTGAGTGAGGACAATGCAACAGCAATGTTTGTCACGGTGTTTTATGGGACGCTGGACCCGGCCAGCGGGGAATTTCGTTATGCCAACGCGGGCCACAATCCGCCCTACCATATCGCGACGGATCACAAGACAACGGCGCTGCCGCTGACCGGCGGCATGGCACTGGGGATCATCGAAAGTCTGTCCTTTACCGAACGGCGTTTAGTGTTACATCCAGGCGAGTGTCTGCTGTTTTACACGGATGGTGTTACCGAGTCAGTCAACCTGTACAGCGAGGAATTTACCACGGGCCGCCTTGAGGCGGTTTTGTCGCTTGCGCCGCCCGATACCCAGGCGCTTATCACCGCCGTCACAGACGCTGTCCAGACCTTTGCGGATGGAGCGCCGCCCGCCGATGATCTGACTCTGCTGGCGCTGGCATATCGAGGGCCTTGCCCGGCGTGATATCGTTGCGCTGAACCCTGGCCAGCATTGATTGCCAAAAGGCCAGAAATTCTCATTCGGAACAGATTTAATTCACGGAGACCCCATGCTTAAAAACTGCGTTGTCGCTCTTGTGCTCTGGTTTGCTGCCACCCGTCCGGTGACAGTTCTTGCCGCAGCGCCGGTTCATGAATTTACGCTAGGCAATGGCTTGAAGGTATTAATTCGCGAAGACCATCGTGCGCCGGTGGTCGTTTCGCAGATTTGGTACAAGGTAGGGTCTAGCTATGAGCCCAATGGCCTGACGGGTATCTCTCATTTGCTGGAACACCTGATGTTCAAGGGGACGCCGAATGTGCCCGGCAGTGAGTTCTCCCGCCTGATCGCCGTTAATGGGGGGGATGAGAATGCTTTTACCAGCCGCGACTACACGGCTTATTTCCAGACGCTGGAAAAGGAGCGGCTGGAACTCAGCTTCCGGCTAGAGGCCGACCGGATGCGCGCTCTGTTGCTGAAACCGGAGGATGTTGTCAAGGAAGCCCAAGTCGTTGCTGAAGAGCGCCGGTTGCGCACCGAAGATCAGCCCGAGGCGCTCACCCAGGAGCGCTTTCAGGCTGCTGCTTATTTGATCAGTCCTTACCGCAATCCGATTATCGGCTGGATGCAGGACATTCAGTCGATTCGTCCTGACGATTTGAAACGCTGGTATCAGCAGTGGTATGCGCCGAATAATGCCACATTGGTCGTGGTTGGCGACGTAGACCCGGTCAAAGTCCGCGAATTGGCCGGGAAACACTTTGGCCCGCTGCCGCCCAGTGCGTTGACGCAACCCAAACCGGTGGCGGAAATACCGCAATTGGGCGAACAGCGGATCATCGTTAAAACGCCGGCTGAAGTCCCTTATGTCGTGCTGGGTTACAAGGCGCCGACCCTGAAAACCGCTGCTGAAGAATGGGAGCCCTACGCGCTGGATGTGCTGGATGGCATTCTCGATGGTGGCAGCAGCGGGCGGATCAGCCGTCATCTGATTCGTGGTTCCCAGGTCGCTGCTGCCGCTGGCACGGGCTATAACCCAACAGCGCGTCTGGAAGAGTTGTTCATATTGGCGGGCAATCCCGCACCGGGGCGCACCAGTGCTGAGTTAGAGAAGGCGCTGAAAGATGAAGTTGCTCAATTGCGTGAGGAGCTCATCAGTTCCGAGGAATTATCGCGCGTCGTTGCTCAAGTGGTCGCTACGGATGTTTACCAGCAGGATTCGCTGTTCTATCAGGGGATGCGGCTGGGTATTCTAGAAACGGTCGGGCTGGGCTGGAGGAGGCTGGATGACTATGTGCAGCGTATTCAGGCGGTTACCCCGGAACAGGTGCGGGAAGTCGCCCGCAAATATCTGACCGACGACCGGTTGACCGTGGCGGTGCTGGAGCCGCTGCCGTTGGATGGCCGCCGTCCCGCCATGCCCAACGCGGCGATGGATCATGCAATTCGTTAAAACAGGGATTGCCTTGCTTTGTCTGGGATGCTTATTAGGCGGATTGGCTTTGCTAACCGGCCCTGCTGCGCCTAACCGGGGGTTCGGCGGCGGCTTTGCACCGGGAACCAAAAGTTCGGTAACTCACGCTCCGTTTGCCGTCGCCTTGAGAGCGCCAGTACAAGGTGCAAGCCTTTGGTAAGCGGAGCACCCGGCGTCCGAGTGAGCGTAGCGAACGGCTTGATTGCATTGTTAAGCTTTTTTCTGTTGCGGGGCTTCCTTAGACTTCTTTGCTTTTCGGCAATGATGACATTCTACTGCTCGCGCATCGATGTGACCCTTTGCATCTTCGTAGTACCATTTCTGATCAGTGGCTTTCCAAATCTCTCTCTTTCCACAGACTCTACAGATGAAAGGTTGATCTAAATAGAAATCTGGCAGAGAGCCATAGGTATTTATGTGAGCCAATTTTGCATGATCTGCTGGTATGGCCGAAGGATGCGTTTTTTGTTGGAGCGGATGCAATTGAAGCACGCGCTCTGCTTCTCGAAGTTCTTTTTCTGTTGGGTTCCTCCCGGAACCTGATCGCTTCTTCATGACAAAGCCTGACGTTTGAAGTCACCGGTCTGCGCGGCTTTTCGCCCGGGTCCGGTGGAATGATGGGCTGGGCAGCATGTCATACGAGTTACGATCTAAAGCGCAGTGAAGAAAAGTGTTCGGCGCTGCGAACGTAGCTAGCGGCAAAAAGAAAGCCAAGGATGATGTCTACGAGAAATGGCGCCAGAGTCGTTGCCTCGATGCGGCCAAGTGCAAACAACCAAATTGCAGTGCCCGCAGTCAGAAACTTTTCAACCATTGCTATCACCATGAGCGGACGATATCGATTCACATCACTCGCAATAAGCAAGAATGCGAATTGCCACGCCAAGGCAACACTGATGAATGCGTAATACTGCTCTGGATGATTGGTGGCTGGAGGAAAATCGATTCCAAGTTTGTGCTCCAGAAAAAACATCGGAAGCAGGACAAGAATTCCATAAATTCCAGACCAATAAAAAACACGCTTTGCAAAAAGCATATCTATCTCGCTAGAGTAAATATAGGAAGCATGGTGTTGTCACTTTTATGATAGGTTACTCTCAGCGGGTAGAATCCCGGTAGCTGAGTTGCAAACCTGGATTTTGATCAGCGCAAACCAATTCACGAGGGCTGGCATGATCAGGCGTGGCCTGCGCGACAAACGTAGTGATTTCCTCCAGGACCGGCGCTAGCCCACGCAGCGGCCAAGCCAACGCACCCAATGCCGTGGCGTGGTTCAGCGCGCTGTAGCGTCTAAGTTCGACGGGGACGCCGGCACGGCGCAGGGCATCGGCCAGCGCACCGCTGTTACGCGCCGGATTGACCACCACATCCTGCTCAGCGGTGATTAACAAGGTTCGGGGTGCGGTGGAGGTGACATGCATAATAGGCTGGGTGTCCGGTGGCGTATCCGGCCAATGAAAGACCGGCTGAACATCAAGGTCTTGGATAGGCAGAAAGTGATAGGGGCCAGCGAGACCCATGAAACCCGCCAGTTGTTCTGGCGCCAGGTGTTCCGCCACCAGCCAGCGCCGGTCGTAGGCCAGCATAGCCGCGTTATAAGCGCCCGCGCTGTGACCCATCAAATAGACCTGATGCGGGTCGCCGCCATACTGAGCGATATGCTGAAAAGTCCAGCTAACCGCACGGGCGGCATCCTCCAGAAAACCCGGATAGGTGACGTCCGGGTACAAGCGGTAGTCTGGAACCACCACCAGCAGGCCGCGTTCGGCCAGCGCCGCAGCGGCGAAGCGGTACTCAGCGCGTTCACCGCTCTGCCAGCTGCCACCGTAGAAAAACACCACGACCGGCACCGGGGTAGTGCATCCAAGGGGCTGGTAGAGGTCCAGCTTCTGGCGTGGGCCGCCCGCATAAGGAAGTGCGGTGTACTGGGTGTAGCCGGTGTCTGGTGTTAAGCTGTTAAGCAGCGCGACCGGCGAGCACCCCGCCAGTGCGAGCCACGCAGCGAACAGGGTGTTGCGGGTCCAGTGCTGCATGTCCTGCTTTCCTTAGCGATGCAGCCGGATGTTGCGCCCCGGTTGGACCGTGACAACGCGATTCCCCGGCACCACGCCCAAACCGGGCAGGAACACCGCCATCAACAGCGTAGAAACCACCATCATCGTGCCGGACGGGATATGCAGGTGATGCAGGGTCTTCACGACGCATCTCTCATGGAGCCAGGTTTGCAGAAGCGTTATTTTTCAATGCGTCCTTCTTCCCGGCTTACTTCAGCCGCCCGGTCTAGCAGATATTGGGTGAGCAATGGCACTGGCCGGCCCGTTGCGCCCTTGGCTTTCCCGGTTTTCCAGGCAGTGCCTGCAATATCCAAGTGCGCCCAATGGAATTTTTTGGTAAACCGGGACAGGAAACAGGCGGCGATAATCGCTCCGCCATCCCGGTGGCTGGCGATATTGGCCATGTCGGCGAAATTGCTATCTAAACCCTCCTGGTAATCCTCCCACAATGGCAACTCCCACACGCGATCACTTGCGGTGTGAGCCGCGCCTTGCAGGGCATGGGTCAGGGGCGGATGGTTGCTGAACAGGCCATGTGGATGACGGCCCAAGGCAATGATACAGGCCCCGGTCAGGGTGGCGATGTCAATCACTGCGGCTGGCTCGTCACGCTCGGCGTAAGTCAGCGTATCGCACAGAATCAGCCGGCCTTCGGCATCGGTATTGAGAATCTCCACGGTCTGGCCGGATAGACTGGTCACGATGTCGCCTGGACGGGTGGCTCGCCCGCCTGGCATGTTCTCTACCGCCGCGATCAGCCCGGTCACATTCAGTGGCAGCTGCAATTCGGCGCAGGCCCGCAGCGTACCCAGCACACTGGCTGCTCCGCACATATCGTATTTCATCTCGTCCATGGCCTCGCCGGGTTTGAGCGAGATACCGCCTGTATCGAAGGTCACGCCCTTGCCGGCCAGCACGTAGGGTTTTTGCGCTGCGGGTCCTTGCCGGTAATCCAGACGGATCAGTTTGGCCGGCTGGGCACTGCCTCGGCTTACCGCCAGCAGCGCATGCATTCCCATCTGCTCCATCTCAGCTTCTTCTAAGATGCGGACCTGCAATGCCGGAAATTCCCCGGCCAGTCCTTGGGCTTGTTCAGCCAGCCAGGTTGGCGTACAGAGGTTAGGCGGCATGTTGCCTAAATCCTTGGTCAGCTTCATGCCAGCAGCAATCGCTGCACCTTCCCGGATTGCTTGTTCACTATCTGGCAGCTCTTTACGCCCGGAGATATTGATGATGATTTTGCGCAAGGGCCGGCGTGGTGCGTCTTTTTTGCTCTTGAGTTCATCGAATCGATACTGAGCTTCTTCAGCTATTTCAACGATCTGGCGAATTTTCCAGTGCAGATCGCGGCCTTTGACGGCAAGATCGGTCAGATAAACCATTGCTTCGGTCGCACCGGTCTCGTTTAAAGCAGCCACAGCATGAGCCAGGATCTGACGGAAACGCCGGTCATCGACTTCACGCTCGCGGCCACAACCGACCAGCAGCACCCGTTCACACAGTGCTTCGGGTACATTGAACAGCAGTAGGGATTGACCCGGCTTCCCTTCCAGATCGCCTCGGCGTAGCACGTTGCTTAGTGTGCCACCGCATACAGAATCGAATTGTTCGGCAGCCGGCGTCAACCGCCGGGATTCGTAAACACCGAGGACCAGGCAGGCCGTCCGCTGTTTTTCCGGATTGCCGCTTTTGACCGTGAATTCCATCAGTGGGCTACCCTCCGTTGGGTTTGAGTGAGGAATCGTTGCAATACTGGGAGAACCGGCGACAGGGTTGTAACTATCAGGAAGTTTAACCGGAAATGCTACTGCCTCACAGTTGCCGTTCAATCATCCAGAATGCTTATCGATTTCTGTCATCTTTTTCAGGCAGAGAGACTATCTAATTTTCAGTTCAAATTATTGTTTTTTTAACATAATTTATTGGAAGTCCTACTGCCAGTGACCTCAAATTATCATTCCTTGTCGGCTTGTCCATGCGAAGCCATAGCAGGCTTATCCGCTATTGACTGGCAGTTTTTGACCACTAGTTGAGTCTTGCGGGCAGAGGGCTACAGATAGCAGTTGATTTGTAATCAGCCGGTCGAGAGGGTTAGCCCATGAGTGCGAGGCTACAAAATCCTGCAAATCGTTGCCGGCGCTAGCAGCAACCATCCTGAAGCTAAGCTAATCTAATCTGATATATGTATCATTTCCGTATAACACAAGCATTGGGGAGTTATACGGAAACCGTATAATCATTAGTTGGGTTACATTCGGCGCTACCATAACTTGGAGGAAGTAGGAGTGATCACGACCATTAGCGAATTTCAGTGTGCGGTTGCGTACGAAACCTATGTTCTCGACAAGACGCTTCCAGTTATTCCGAATAACCAGAATAGATCCATTCGCTGGAGAGATGGTCACATGGCAACTGAGATTACCATCATTGAAAATATGTCTGCGGAGGCAGTTGAACGCCTTAAAAACATTCTCGCCCCTCTAATGTTTGGAGCAGCATGGAAGATTCTAGATCTGGCATTGGAATTTGCTTTGAACAGGAAGGGACTCAAGGCTGATAAGAGCCGCGGAACTGAGTGGTCAATCAACGCCAAAAAAGAGCATGCTGCACAAGGTGCTGGTTACTTTCAAGTACTTACTTCAGACCCTCAAATTTGGGCAGCAATAGGAGCCTTATATGCCAATACCGCCGAGCATCGGCATTGTTTAATCCACCGGACTGCCATCATTGACTCAAACTCAAGGGCGCTCAGTGGCAAAGACAAATTACACAACAAAGTATTAAAACCACTTGAATTGGACCAACAGAAAGCTATTGCACGCATTGCGCTTCTTGTTGCAGAAGGGATAGTTGGCGGTGGAATCAGTCCTCGGAATGGAGATCACCTTCGCTATTTTCTCGATCAAGTCGGCTCCCATACCAACCAGCCCTCCTTCGGCGTTACAAGACAGAGTGCACCGACTGAAATCCTGACAGTGCTCAAAATTATTGATGACCAGTATGTAGTTGACGTCGGAGCTGCGGCTCAAGAGGCTGCAATAGCTTCGCCGGGTGTTCTGCACTTCAACATGGTTTTTGATATTCCTGACGGTTCCGGTCGCCATCTGAAGGCCAACCTTGAAGAGATTCCTACAGGCCAAACAGTGGTAAATCTTGATGCTTTACCACCGTGGCTTTCATTTATATAGCTCATTCGCCGACAAGGCACTGTCGCCCATCAAAAACACGGACGGCCTCTACTGGACAGCACCGTGAGGAAGCCGGGTCATGACAGGAATCTGACGCCTAATTATTGGGATGGTGCTTTGCAATCCAGGCCAGCGCCATCAGCAACGCGCCTGCTGCATCATTCTCCCTCGCCTGTTGGGTGTGGAACAGGCTGACGGTTGCCAAGCCGCAAGTAACGATGAGCCTTGTTCATTCAGGCACGGGGTTACTGTTTGCAGCATCGCCAGTGACCCCGCTCAGTGACCCCTAGCTTACTGCGGATGCGAATGGATTTCTATGGACGGTTATGGAAGTAAAGACATGAAAAAACCCGCGCTTGGCGGGCTTAAAAATCCAGGATGGAACGTTATGGACTAGAATTTGGCGGAGAGAGAGGGATTCGAACCCTCGTTAGAGTTACCCCTAAACAGCATTTCCAGTGCTGCGCCTTCGACCGCTCGGCCATCTCTCCGAAACACCACTTCTTCCTTAGTGACAGGACTTGAAAATATACTCGAAGTGGTCACGCCAAGCAAATCTACCTTGGCTTTAACACTCCTGGTTCAGTCTAAACCTTTCATGGTCAGACGGATACGGCCTTGCTTGTCGACCTCCATCACCCGTACCTTGATCAGATCGCCAACCGCCAGTTTGTCGGTGACATTTTGCACCCGCTCCTCACAGATCTGGGAGATATGCACCATGCCATCGCGGCCCGGCAAAATTGCCACGAACGCTCCGAAATCCATGATCCGCACTACCTTACCTTCATAGATCTGCCCTGCTTCCACGTCAGACGTGATTTGTTCAATGCGGCGGCGGGCTTCGTCGGCAGCAGCCTTGTCCACGGCAGCGATTTTGATCACTCCATCGTCATTGATGTCGATGGTAGCGCCGGTTTCTTCGGTCAGGGCGCGAATGGTAACGCCACCCTTACCGATTACATCACGGATCTTATCTGGATTGATGCGGAAGGTGGTATAGCGCGGCGCATGCTCGGACACTTCCTGACGCGGTTTGACAATCACGTCGCCCATCTTGCCGAGAATGTGCAGCCGGCCTTGGCGGGCTTGAGCCAGTGCTTGTTCCATGATCTCATGGGTGATGCCATCGATCTTAATGTCCATTTGCAGGGCGGTGACACCTTCAGTGGTGCCAGCGACTTTGAAATCCATATCGCCCAAGTGATCTTCATCGCCGATGATATCGGTCAACACAGCAAAACGGTCGCCTTCCTTGATCAAACCCATGGCAATACCGGCTACCGGCGCTTTGATCGGAACACCAGCATCCATCAGCGACAGGCTAGCGCCACACACCGATGCCATGGAACTGGAACCATTGGATTCGGTAATCTCTGACACCACGCGTACAGTGTACGGGAACTGATCAGGCTTAGGAATGACCGCCTGAACCCCGCGTTTTGCCAGCCGGCCATGGCCGATCTCGCGGCGCTTGGGACTGCCCACTTGGCCAATCTCGCCGACTGAATAGGGGGGGAAGTTATAGTGCAGCAGAAACGGTTGACGGTATTCACCCTCGATCGCGTCGATAATCTGCGCATCACGGTCGGTGCCAAGTGTAGTAATCACTAACGCTTGTGTCTCGCCCCGGGTGAACAATGCAGAGCCGTGGGTACGCGGTAGCACACCAACCCGGATAGTAATCGGCCGCACTGTGCAAGTATCGCGACCGTCGATGCGTGGATGGCCCGATAGAATCCGGCCACGAACAATTTCACTTTCCAGCACTGAAAAGGCATTTTCAATGGTCTGCGCTGTCCACCGCTCCGGCTGTTGGGCCATTGCCTGAGTGATCGTCTCTTCGCGGATTTCGCGGACCCGCTGCTGGCGGCTGAGCTTTTCGGCAATCTGGTAGGCTTCGGTCAGTGCCGGTTCAGCCACTGCGCGGACGGTGCTTTCCAACGCCTCGTCTCTGGCCGGGGGCTGCCATTTCAGCGGTTGGGTGCCAGCCTCCACCGCTAATTCCTGAATAGCGCGAATCGCTACCTGCATCTGCTCATGGCCGAACATGACCGCGCCTAGCATGACCTCCTCGGACAAACCTTCTGCTTCGGATTCCACCATCAGCACCGCCCGCTCGGTTCCGGCTACCACCAGATCGAGCTGCGAGGTTTTCAGTTCGCGCCGGGTAGGGTTCAGCAGATATTGGCCATTACGATAACCAACGCGCGCCGCGCCAATCGGGCCGTTGAACGGCGCGCCGGATAATGCCACTGCCGCCGATGCGCCTAACAAAGCCGGGATTTCTGGGTCCACCTGATTGTTGAGTGACATCACCGTGGCAATAATCTGTACTTCATTGGTGAAGCCATCAGCAAATAGAGGACGCAACGGCCGGTCGATCAGTCGAGCAGTCAGGGTTTCGCTCTCAGAAGGGCGGCCTTCGCGGCGGAAGAAGCCGCCTGGGATACGTCCGGCGGCATAACTGCGCTCCTGGTAGTCAACCCGCATCGGCAGAAAATCCCGGCCCTCTTCGGTTTCTCCAGAAACCACCATGGTGACCAGCACCACAGTGTCGGCCATGTTGACCAACACTGCGCCACTCGATTGCCGGGCGATTTCGCCAGTTTCTAAAGTAACGTTATGCTGACCGTACTGAAAAGTTTTTTTAATAGGCGTCACGAAAGCATCCTGTGCAAGAAAAACGGGAGAAAGCCTCTCAGCGGCGCAAGCCAAGGCGGCTGATCAGATTCTGATAGCCTTGCAGATTCTTGCGCTTTAGATAATCTAACAACTTGCGGCGCTGGTTGACCATCTTTAGTAGCCCGCGACGGGAATGGTGATCTTTTTTGTGTGCGCCAAAATGCGACTGCAAGCCATTGATACGGTGGGTCAACAGTGCAATCTGCACCTCCGGCGATCCAGTATCGGCGGAACCCCGCTGGTAATCCCGCACAATCTGCGATTTCTGTTCAGTGTTAAGCGGCATTCGATCAAACTCCAATTCGGATTTATTCAGTCAGTTGAATCAAAAAAAGAATGCTAACCCCATATGGGGTCGGTCAACAAGCATACTGGCGGAGGGCTATTCATCATCCAGCCAACAATCGGCGCAACGCCACCCGGCCATCATCAAGAATCTCGCCGATGCCCAGGAAAGTGTCTTTGCCTTCATACAGGCGAACCCAGCCTTGTGTCGGTGCATGTGGCACCAGCACCGGCTGGCCCTGGCGCAGGTAAAAGGCAGCGTCACCCCGCATTTGGACGGCTGGCCACTGCGCTACTGCACTGTCCAGCGGCAGCAATAGTTCATCCAACGCGGCCAACCCCTGTTCCGCCCGTTCACGTAAAACGTCCAGAGTCACCATGCGCGCTGCGTCATAGGGCGCCACCGCTGTGCGGCGCAAGGCAGAAATGTGCGCGCCACAACCCAGCGCTTCACCTAAATCAGCAGCCAGAGTTCGAACGTAGGTCCCTTTGGAGCAGATCAGTTCATACTCCAGCTCTTCACCTTCCCATCGCAGCAACCGTAAAGCGTGAACCGTGACTTGGCGGGGTTCACGTTCGATTTCAATGCCTTTGCGCGCTAGTTTGTACAAAGGTTGACCATCGCGCTTCAGAGCAGAATACATCGGTGGAATCTGTTCGATGACCCCAATAAAGCGTTGCATGGCCGCTTCAATCTGTTCGCGGGTCAGCGGGCCGACCGGGCAGGTTGTCACGACCTTGCCTTCGGCATCGCCAGTGGCCGTGGTAATCCCTAGGCGGCAGGTAAATTGATAGGTCTTGTCAGCATTTAACAGCCATCCAGATAGCTTAGTGGCTGCGCCTAGACAGATTGGCAGCAACCCGCTGGCGAGCGGATCGAGACTGCCTGTATGGCCTGCCTTGGCCGCTTGATACAATCGCTTAACCGCTTGCAGGGCAGCATTGGAAGTCCAGCCTACTGGCTTGTCCAGCAAGAGGAGACCATCAACCGGACGGCGTTGACGCTTAGGCGCGTCTATCACATTCTCGACTCCGGGTTGGAAGGAGGCGCTACGGGGAGATTGTCATCACGGCTGTCATCGGGATGACGGCTGGCATCAGCGGCTATTGCAGCATCGATGAGCGCCGATAGATGGGCACCGTGTTCCACAACTTCATCGTAGCGAAATTCCAGTTTGGGAATGGTGCGGAGATGCAGGCGCCGGCCAAGTTCCCGGCGCAACAATGGCGCAGCCCGGTTGAGCTCCGCTACCCGTTCGGTCCGTTCCCTCGGATCACCCAACAGGGTCACATAGATCCGGGCATACGCCAGATCACGGCTCACCTCAATGCTCGTCATCGATACCAACGCTAGGCGTGGATCGCCGAGCTCATCACGGATCAACTCCGCTAGTTCCCGGCGCAGTTGTTCACCGATGCGCCGGGTACGCGGAATGGTTTTTATCGCCATCGATTAGCTTGACTCCAGTACCCCGAGATAGCAGCGCTACAGGGTGCGTTCCACTTGCACCCGCTCGAAGACTTCAATGTGATCACCTTCATGGATGTCATTGTAATTCTTGACGCCCATGCCGCATTCGGTGCCAGCGCGCACTTCACTGACATCGTCTTTGAAGCGCCGCAGCGAATCCAGCGCTCCTTCAAAGACCACCACATTATTACGCAATACCCGAATCGGATTGTTGCGGCGCACAACGCCATCCACCACCATGCAGCCAGCCACTACCCCGAATTTCGGTGAGCGGAAAACTTGGCGAACCTCGGATAAGCCTATGATTTCTTCCTTGAATTCTGGTTTCAGCATCCCGACCATTGCTTGCTTAATGTGATCAATCAACTCGTAGATGACACTGTAGTAGTGCAGCTTTAGGCTTTCTTCTTCGGCCAATTTGCGGGCGACGCTATCAGCGCGGACATTGAAGCCAATAATGATGGCTTTGGCATTCCGGGCCAGATTCACATCCGATTCGTTGATCCCGCCGACACCGCTGGCAATAATCTTGACCCGCACCTCGTCGGTGGATAGCCGGGTCAGAGCATCGACAATTGCTTCGGCGGAACCTTGCACATCGGCTTTTAGCACCACATTGAGGATGTTGGTTTGGCCAGCCTCAAACTGTTTCGAAATATCGTCCAGGCTAATCGCCGGTTTCTTCGACTGTTCTTCACGTTGTTTGGTCTGACGGAACAAGGCGATTTCCCGAGCCTTGCGCTCGTCAGCAACTGCAATGACCTCGTCGCCGGCCTTGGGTGTTCCAGATAAACCGAGGACTTCAACAGGGATCGAGGGACCAGCATCACCTACTGATTGGCCGTTCTCGTTCAGCATGGCTCGTACCCGGCCATACTCCAGGCCGCTCAACACCACATCACCTTTATGCAGGGTGCCGCTTTGCACCAGTACCGTGGCAACTGGGCCGCGTCCCTTGTCCAGCCGCGATTCGATGACCACGCCTCGAGCTGGGCCATCAACCGGCGCCTTCAATTCCAGCACCTCAGCCTGTACCAGAATTTGGTCGAGCAATGCGTCAATCCCTTGGCCGTTTTTAGCTGAGACATAAGCAAACAGGGTTTCGCCGCCCCATTCCTCGGAAATGACACCTTTGGCCGATAACTCACTCTTGACCCGTTCCGGGTCGGCACCCGGTTTATCCATTTTATTGACGGCCACCACGATTGGTACGCCAGCAGCGCGAGCGTGTTGAATCGCTTCCAGGGTCTGTGGCATTACCCCGTCATCCGCCGCTACCACCAGCACTACTACGTCGGTGGCCTTAGCCCCGCGGGCTCGCATGGCAGTGAATGCGGCATGTCCTGGCGTGTCGAGAAAGGTAATGACTCCCTGGGCCGTTTTAACGTGGTAAGCACCGATGTGCTGAGTGATGCCGCCTGCTTCGCCGGCGGCAACCCGGGTACGGCGAATGTAATCGAGCAGTGAGGTTTTACCGTGATCGACATGACCCATGATGGTCACTACTGGGGGGCGTGGTAGTGATTCACCACCACCCGTCTCAGACGTCAGGTCATCTTCCAGCGCGTTTTCCCGGAGCAGCTTGTAGGTATGCCCTATTTCTTCTACAGCTAACGCTGCAGTTTCCTGATCAATGACCTGATTGATGGTTACCATCAATCCCATTTTCAAAAAAACTTTGATGACTTCGGTCGCTTTGACCGACATCTTCTGGGCCAAGTCAGAGACACTAATCGTTTCAGGAATAACCACTTCACGCACGACTGGAGCGGTGGGTTTGGCAAAGCCATGCCGGGGCAATGACGCAGGAACAGGTGTTTTAGCACTCTTGCCTTTTCTGGATTTGCGGCGTTCACCTTTTTCCAAAATCCCTTGATCAGCGCGTCCCCGCGGGAACCGGTCGCCACCTGGAGGGGCTTCACGGCGTGGGCCATGCGTGTCGGTTCGTCCTTCGCTACGGGTTTTGCTTGCAGCTAGACGGTTTGGCGTTTCAGCTCTTTTCCGGGCCTTGCCTTCTGGCGCAGGCAGGGAAGGTTTTCTAGCCCGGTTTTCGGCTTCATTTCCACTGCTGATTTCGGTACGTCGTTGCACCTGAGACACGACGGTACCATTAGCCACTCGGCGCTGTGGTGCTTCAATTGGCCGGGTAGCACCTGGTTTCTCTGCTGGTTTCCGCTGATGATCTCGTTCCGAATGGCGGCGTGCTTCCTCTTCAGCCTGGCGGCGTGCTTCCTCTTCAGCTTGGCGGCGTGCTTCCTCTTCAGCTTGGCGGCGTGCTTCCTCTTCAGCTTGGCGGCGTGCTTCCTCTTCAGCCTGGCGGCGTGCCTCGTCTTCAGCTTGGCGGCGTGCTTCCTCTTCAGCTTGGCGGCGTGCCTCCTCTTCAG